>Ga0310841_100501_pt1 | contig 21716 bp, 17 predicted proteins | sample SM_ome_9_FD_201311 | JGI IMG/M metagenome (GOLD analysis project Ga0310841, IMG submission 201311) | Sorghum-adapted microbial communities enriched on stacked mutant (SM) sorghum from Joint BioEnergy Institute, Emeryville, California... ...
ACGTCTTGCGGGCCAGCGTGGCGTCGTCGACGCCGGTGCCCCGCCCCGTCACCTCGCCCGCGTCGGCCCCGGTGAACGCGCTGATCAGGGCCGCGGCCGCGGTGGTGTTGGCGATGCCCATGTCGCCGGTCACGAGGCAGCGGTTCCCGGCGGCGACGAGGTCGCGCGCCGTCTCGATGCCCACCTCGACGGCGGCGCGGGCCTGCTCGCGGGTGAGCGCGGGGCCGGTGGCGAGGTCGGCGGTGCCGTCGGCGACCCGGCGCGGGACGAGGCCGGGCGCCGGGTCCAGCGGCGCCGCGACGCCGACGTCGACCACGCACACCTCGGCCCCCACCCGACGGGCGAAGGCGTTCACCACCGCTCCCCCGGCGAGGAAGTTCGCCACCATCTGCGCGGTGACCTCCTGCGGCCACGGCGTCACCCCGTGCGCGTGCACGCCGTGGTCGGCGGCGAACACGGCCACCGCCGCGGGTTCGGGCACCGGCGGCGGGCAGGCACCCGCGATCCCGGCGAGCGCGACGGCGAGGTCCTCGACCCGCCCCAGCGCGCCGCGCGGCTTCGTCATCCGGTCGAGGCGTTCCACGGCGGCGGCGCGCGCGGCCGCGTCCGGGGGCGTGATCGCGGCGACCGTCTCGGCGAGCAGGTCCATCGGTTCCTCCCCGGGCAGGCCGCGGCGGCCGTAGGTGTCGTGGTGGACCGCCCAGCGCAGCGGGCGGCGGCGCGCCCACCCCGCGGTGGCGAGCTCCGGCTCGTCGGGGAAGTCGTCGACGTGCCCGACGCAGAGGTAGGCGACCAGCTCCACGTGCGGCGGCAGGCCCAGCAGCGCGGCGAGCTCCCGTTCGTCGCCGAAGCTGACCCAGCCCACGCCGAGGCCCTCCGCCCGCGCGGCGAGCCACAGGTTCTGCACGGCGCCCACCACCGAGTACGGCGCGGTCCGCGGCTGGGTGTGGCGGCCGAGGACGTGCCTCCCGCCGCGGGTGGGGTCGCAGGTCACCGCGATGTTGAGCGGGGTGTCGAGGATCGCCTCGACCTTGAGGTCGCGGAAGGCGGCCGCCCGCGCGGCGGGCAGCGACGCGGCGTACGCCGCGCGGGCCGCGGCGACGTGCGCGTGAACCCGTTCCCGGATCGCGCGGTCGCGCAGCACGAGGAAGTCCCACGGCTGGGAGAACCCGACCGACGGCGCCGCGTGCGCGGCCTCCAGCACCCGGCTGAGCACGGCGTCGTCCACCGGGTCGGGCCGAAACCCGGACCGCACGTCCCGACGGGCGTGCACCACCTCGTAGAAACCGGGACCGCTCACAGGGAGCCGCCGCGGCCCGTCCGCTTCGGCGGGACGATCAGGGTCGACAGGTACGGGCCCTCCTCGTCCGGGTCGAGCTCGGCCGCGGGACGGATGTCCTCCTCGGGCAGGCCGAGGCCCGCGCCGTAGACGGCCTCGTCGATGCGGCCGGTCTCGCGGAGCACGGCGAGGGTCTCGGGCAGCATCCGGCCGAACTTGTACGCGGCCACCGCGTCGCCGCGCTCCAGGGCGGCGCGGAACCGCTCCGGGCCGGCGGTCATCGGGAACAGCGAGAGCGGCTCGCGGCCCTCCACCAGCGGCGTCCCGGAGCGCGCGGCGAGGTCCTGCATCGCGGTGATCCCCGGCACGAGCTGCACGTCCAGCTCGCCGAGCACCCCGCGCACGGAGGCGGCGAGGTAGCTGAACGTGGAGTAGACGCACGGGTCGCCGATGGTCGCGAACACGGCGGTGCCGCCCGGGTGCGCGGCGAACCAGGCCGCGACCTGCGCAGCCGCGGCGTCCCACGCGCGCTCGCGGCGTTCGGTGTGCTCGCGGTCGTGCAGCGCGAACACGACGCGCTCCACGCGCCACGCCTCGGCGTAGTACAGGACGGTCTGCTCGGCCCGGCCCGTCTCCCCGGTGTCGGCGACGGGCACGAACACGATGTCGGCCTTGGCCAGCAGGTTGGCCGCCTTGACGGTGACGAGCTCCGGGTCGCCGGGCCCCACACCCACCCCGACCAGCGTGTTCACCGCTCCCCCTCCAGGTCGCCTTCGAGGTCGCCCTCGAGGTCGAGGTAGGTCTGGCGGAGCCGGTCGAGCACGGCGTCGTCGGGCTTGGCCCACATGCCGCGGTCGGCCGCCTCCAGCAGCCGCTCGGTGATCCCCCGCAGCGCCCACGGGTTCGACTTCTCCAGGAACGCCCGGGTCGTCTCGTCGAACACGTAGCTCTCGGCCAGCTGGCCGTACATCCAGTCGTCGACCACGCCCGCGGTGGCGTCGTAGCCGAACAGGTAGTCGACGGTGGCCGCGAGCTCGAACGCGCCCTTGTAGCCGTGCCGGCGCATCGCGGCGATCCACTTCGGGTTCACCACGCGGGCGCGGAAGACCCGCTTGGTCTCCTCGGCCAGCGTGCGGGTCTTCACCGCCTGCGGCACCGCGGAGTCGCCGACGTACGCGGCGGGTGAGCGGCCGGTGAGCGCGCGCACCATCGCCACCATCCCGCCGTGGTACTGGAAGTAGTCGTCGGAGTCGACGATGTCGTGCTCACGGGTGTCCTGGTTCTTCGCCGCGACCGCGATCCGGCGGAACGAGGCCTCCATGTCGGCGCGCGCCTCGCGGCCGTCGAGGCCGCGGCCGTAGGCGTAGCCGCCCCAGACCGCGTAGACCTCGGCGAGGTCGGCGTCGCTGCGCCAGTTGCGGGCGTCGATCAGCGGCAGCAGGCCCGCCCCGTACGCGCCCGGCTTCGAGCCGAAGATCCGCGACGTGGCGCGGCGGCGGTCGCCGTGCCGGGCGGCGTCCTCCTCGACGTGGGCGCGCAGGTAGTTCTGCTCGGGCGGCTCGTCCAGGTCGGCGACGGTGCGGATCGCGTCGTCGATCAGGTTGATCACGTGCGGGAACGCGTCGCGGAAGAACCCGGAGATGCGGACGGTGACGTCGATGCGCGGCCGGCCCAGCTCCTCGAGCGGCACGACCTCGAACCCGGTGACCCGGCGCGAGGCGTCGTCCCACGTCGGGCGGCAGCCGATGAGCGCGAGGATCTCGGCGAGGTCGTCGCCCTGGGTGCGCATGGCGCTGGTGCCCCACACGGTGAGCCCGACGCTGCGCGGGTAGGTGCCGGTGTCGGCGAGGTGGCGGGCGACGAGGGAGTCGGCGAGCGCCGAGCCGATGGCCCACGCGCTGCGCGACGGGATCGCCTTCGGGTCGACCGAGTAGAAGTTCCGCCCGGTCGGCAGCACGTTGACCAGGCCGCGGGTCGGGGACCCGGACGGCCCGGCGGGCACGTACCCGCCGTCGAGGGCGTGCAGCGCGGCGGTGACCTCGTCGGTGGTGCGCTCCAGCCGGGGCACCACCTCGCGGCAGCCGAACTCGAGCACCGCCACGACGTCGGGGATCTCCTCGCCCAGGAGCTCGGCGCAGACGGCGGCGGGCTCGGCCCACCCGCGCTCCTGCACGCCGGTGACCAGGGCCCGGGCCACGCCCTCGAGGACGTCGACCATGTCGGCGCCGGTGACGGCGGGGCCGGGGGCGACGGCGAGGAGGCGCTGCCGCCGCGCTTCAGGAAAGCCACATTCATGAAGCCCACGTTCATGAATGTGGCTTTCCTGAACCTGGGCGCCGGGGTTCGCCAGCAGCGCCTGCTCGTCCAGGCCTGCCCAGGCGGCGAGCGCGGCCCGCAGGCCCGGCAGCGCCGTCCTCCCACCCCAGACCTGGCTCGCCCGCAGGATCGCGAGCACCAGGTTGACCTGGGCCTCGTCCCGCGGCGGCGCCCCGAGGACGTGCAGGCCGTCGCGGATCTGGACGTCCTTGATCTCGCAGAGGTAGCCGTCGATGTGCAGGATGAACTCGTCGAAGTCCTCCTCGCCCGGCGCGGTGTCCACGTGCAGGTCGTGGTGCAGCTGGGCGGCGGTCACCACCTCCCAGATCTGCGTGCGCAGGGCGGGCAGCTTCGCCGGGTCCATGGCCTGGACGGTGGCGTACTCGTCGAGGAGCTGCTCGAGCTTGGCGATCTCGCCGTAGGTGTCGGCGCGGGCCATGGGCGGCACCAGGTGGTCGACGACCACGGCGTGGCCGCGCCGCTTGGCCTGGGTGCCCTCCCCCGGGTCGTTGACGATGAACGGGTAGACCAGCGGCAGCTCGCCGAGCACGGCGTCCGGGGCGTCCTCGGCGGCGAGGCCGAGGCCCTTGCCGGGCAGCCACTCGAGGGTGCCGTGCTTGCCGAGGTGGATCACCGCGTCGGCGCCGAAGACCTCGTCCAGCCAGCGGTAGGCGGCCAGGTAGTGGTGCGACGGGGGCAGGTCCGGGTCGTGGTAGATCGCCACCGGGTTCTCCCCGAACCCGCGCGGCGGCTGGATCATCAGCACGACGTTGCCGAACCGCAGCGAGGCCAGCACGATCTCGTCCCGGTCCACGTAGAGCGAGCCGGGCGGGTCGCCCCAGTGCTCCCGCATGCCGTCGGCGAGCGCGGGCGGCAGCGCGTCGAACCAGCGGCGGTAGTCCGCGAGCGGGACGCGGGCCTGCGCGGCCGCCATCTGCTCCTCGGTGAGCCACTCGACGTCGTGGCCGCCCGCGGCGATGAGCGCGTGGATCAGCTCGTCGGGGTCCGCCGGGAATTCCCCGACCGTGTAGCCGGCCTCGCGCAGCGCCCGCAGCAGCACGACCGCCGACGCCGGGGTGTCCAACCCGACGGCGTTGCCGACCCGGGAGTGCTTGGTCGGGTAGCTCGACAGCACCACCGCCAGCTTGCGCTCCGCCACCGGCGTGGCGTGCAGCCGGGCGTGCCGCACCGCGAGCCCGGCCAACCGGCCCGCCCGCTCGGGGTCGGCGACGTAGACGGGGATGTCGTCGCCCGGCCCCTCGGGAGCCGGCAGAGCCTCCTTGAACGAGAACGGCACCGTGATCAACCGGCCGTCGAACTCGGGGATCGCCACCTGCATCGCCGCGTCCATCGGCGACAGCGCCGCGTCGGACTCCGCCCACGTGGCGCGCGGGGTGGTCAGGCACAGCCCCTGCAGCACGGGGACGTCGAGGGCGGCGAGCGCGCCCGCGTCCCACGAGTCCTCCTCGCCGCCCGCGCTCGCGTCCGCTGCGACCGTCCCGCCCGCCGCCAGCACGGTCGCGACCAGCGCGTCGGCCCGGCCCAGCAGCTCCATCAGCTCGGGCTGCGCGCCGCGGAGGGAGCCGCAGAAGACCGGCAGCGCGTTGGCGCCGCGCGCCTCGATCGCGTCGCACAGCACGTCGACGAACGCCGTGTTGCCCGACAGCTCGTGCGCCCGGTAGAAGACCACGCCGACCGTCGGCCGGTCCGGGTCCTGGCGCCGATCGCCGTGCAGGCCGAACTCCGGCATCGGGGTGGGCGGGTCGAAGCCCTCGCCGGTGAGCAGCACGGTGTCGCACAGGAACCGGTGCAGCTGCCGCAGGTTGGCGGTGCCACCCGCGGCGAGGTAGGCGAGCGCCTCGGAGGCGACGCCCGCGGGGACGGTCGACGCGGCCATCAGCTCGGCGTCGGGGGCGGCCTCCCCGCCCAGCAGCACGACCGGCAGCCCGGACGCGATCAGCGCGTCCACGCCCTCCGGCCAGGCCCGGCGCCCGCCCAGCAGCCGCAGCACCACGACGGCGACGCCGTCCAGCAGCGGGGGCAGCCCCTCGGGGTCGACGCGCGACGGGTTGGCGGTGCGGTAGAGCGCCCCGGAGCTGCGGGCGGCCAGCAGCTCCGTGTCGGCGGTGGAGAGCAGCAGCACGGGCTGCGTCATCGGCGTTTCCTCCTCGAGGGTCCGCGCCCTCTGCTCGGCGGAGTTGTGGACGACGGCGAGGGTCTGGCTCCCGGGTCGCCCCGGTCACAGTGGCGGGACCGCGCCGGACTCGCACCGGCTTCCTGCACCGTCGTCGCGGCAACTGGAACACACCGCGGGTACGCCGGTCAACGCGTCGTGAGGATGCCGACCCTCCTCCGTCCGATCTCCACCCGACCGGCGCCGCGCGCCCGTGTCCGGCACAGGCGGGCGGTGGGCCGTGATCACGTTCCCCCGGGGCCCCTTAGCCTCTCCCCAGCCGCACCACGCACGCGCGCACCCGACGCTTCGAAGGAGAGGACCGTGGAACGCTCCCCGAGGAAGGCAGCGGCCAGCGGGTGGGTCGGCAGCGCGCTCGAGTACTACGACTTCTTCATCTACGCCCAGGCCGCCGCACTGGTGTTCCCGGCGATCTTCTTCCCCCAGGGCGACCCCGCGGTCGGCGTCGTCGCCTCGCGACGTTCGGCGTCGGCTACGTCGCACGCCCGCTCGGAGCGTTCGTGCTCGGCCACTGGGGCGACAAGCACGGCCGCAAGAACGTCCTGGTGCTGTGCATGTTGATGATGGGCGTCTCGACGTTCCTCGTGGCGCTGTTGCCCACGTACGAGTCGGTCGGCGTGCCGGCCCCGGCCCTGTTGGTGGTCCTGCGGCTGATCCAGGGGTTCGCCGTCGGCGGCGAGATCTCAGGCGCCAGCGCCATGATCGTCGAGCACGCGCCGTTCGGGCGCCGCGGCTTCTACGCGAGCTTCACCCTCCAGGGCGTGCAGGCGGGGCAGATCCTCGCGGCCGCGGTGTTCCTCCCGATGTCCGCGCTGCTGCCCGCCGACGCGTTCCAGGCCTGGGGTTGGCGGGTTCCGTTCCTGCTCAGCGCCCTGGTGGTGGTCGCCGGCTACCTCGTCCGGCGCCGCGTGGACGAGACCCCGGCGTTCCGCGCCGAGCAGGAGCAGAACGCGGTGCCGAAGGCGCCGATCGTGCAGGTCGTCCGCGAGAACGGCCGCGACGTGCTGCGCGTGGTCCTGATGGCGCTGATGAACATCGTGCCGACGACCACCACCGTGTTCGGGGCCAGCTACGCCACCAGCAAGGCGTACGGGCTCGGCTTCAGCGCGACCACCTATCTGTGGATCTCCGTGGTCGGCAACGTCGTCGCCGTGCTGCTCATCCCGTTCGTCGGCGACCTCAGCGATCGCATCGGGCGCCGCCCCTGCATCATCGTGGGTTCGCTCGGCTCGGGCGCCCTCTCGTTCGCGTACCTGTGGGCGGTCAGCCGGGGCGACGTCGTGCTCGCGTTCGTGCTCGCCATCCTGATGTGGGGCGTGGTGTACCAGGGCTACAACGCGATCTTCCCCGCCTTCTACCAGGAGCTGTTCCCGACCCGCACCCGCGTGACCGGGTTCGCGGTCTCCCAGAACATCGGCACGGCGATCACCGCCTTCATGCCGACGGTCTTCGCCGTCGTCGCGCCGTCCGGGTCGAACGTGCCGCTGATCGTCGGCGGCTTCACGTTCGGGTTCGCGGTGCTGGCCGCCGCCGCGGCGTGGTCGGCCCGCGAGACGTTCCGCATCCCCCTCGACGACCTCGGGACCGCGGACGCCACGCCGGTGTCGCCCGAGGACTACGCCCGGCTGCGGGCCGCGGCGGTCTGATGCCGCTCCCCCGCACCCTCCCCCGGATCGTCGTCGCCGGCGCCGGGCTCATCGGGCGCAGGCACGTCGAGCTCGTCCGGCAGAGCCCGGAGTGCGAGCTCGCCGCCGTCGTCGACCCGGCCCCCGCGGCCGCGTCCGACCACGACTCCATCGGCGAGTGCTTCGCGGCCGAGGGCACCGACGGCGTCGGTGTGATCGTCGCGGCGCCCAACCGGCTGCACGTGCCGATCGCCCTCGAGTGCGTCGAGCGCGGCGTTCCGGTCCTCGTCGAGAAGCCGATCGCCGACACGGTCGAGGACGCGCAGCGGCTCGTCGACGCGGCCGAGGAGGCGGGCGTGCCGCTCCTCGTCGGCCACCACCGCCGCTACAGCCCGCTGCTGGAGGCCGCAGCTCGGACGGTGGCGGCGGGCACCCTCGGGCGCGTCGTGGCCGTGCAGGGCAGCGCCCTGTTCTCCAAGCCCGACGACTACTTCGACGCCGCGCCGTGGCGACGCGAGCCCGGGGGCGGGCCGATCCTCATCAACATGGTCCACGAGGTGGACGACCTGCGGGCCGTCTGCGGGGAGATCCTCGCGGTGCAGGCCATGGCCGCGAACGGCACCCGCGGGCACGCGGTCGAGGACACCGTCGCCGTGGTGTTGCGCTTCGCGAGCGGCGCACTGGGGACGTTCCTGCTCTCCGACACGGCCGCGGCGCCGTTCAGCTGGGAGCTGACGTCCGCGGAGAACGCCGCCTACCCGCATCAGCCCGATGCCGACTGCTACGTGATCGCCGGGACACGCGGGTCGCTCAGAGTGCCGACGATGCGCCTCACGACCTACCCCGGCGCGCCGTCCTGGTGGGAGCCGTTCGAGGCGGCCGTCGTCGAGGTCGAGGACGCCGATCCGCTCGCACGCCAGCTCGCCCACTTCTGCGACGTGATCCGCGGGGCGGCCCCGCGCGTCACCGGACGGGACGCGGTGGAGACGCTGCGCGTCACGCTCGCCATCGCCGAAGCGTGCCGGACCGGCGAGCTGGTGGAGATCTCCTGACGCATCACGAGTCGCGCCCCGCGCCCCGGGTGAGCGCCGCCTCGGCGAGCGCGCGGGCGCCGGCGGCGATCTCGCGGGCCCGGTCCCGCTGGGCCTCCCCCGTGTCGCCGGCCTTCGGGTCGTCGGTGACGTTCGCCGCGATCAGCTCGGCGGCGGTCGTCGCCGCGGCCGCGGCGAGGTGGACGGCGGCCGTCGCGTCGCCGTGCAGATTGGGGTTGCCGCTGCGGGCGAGCTCGGCGGCGATCCCGGCGACCTCCCCGGCGAGCTCGGTGATCCGCGCGGGCACCCCGACCGTCTCGCGACGGGCCGCGGCGATCGCGTCGGCGCGGCCCGGGTCGTCGCGCGGACGGCGCCGGGCGGCGAGGTAGGCGCCGTACGCGGCGCCGTCGGCGAACCGGGCGGCCATGCCGGTGAGCGCGGCGGCCAGCGCGGCGGTGAGCGCGGCGGCCCCGCCCCCGCCGGGGGCCGGGGTGCGCGCGGCCGCGGCGTCGAGCAGCTCGCGGACGGGGAGATCGAGCAGGGACCCGTGGTCGGCGGGGTGATCGGCCATGCGACCGGTCTACCCGTTCGCGGTCACGGCACCGTCGGCGAGGCCGGCCACCGGCCCGATGACGATCACGGCGGGCGGGTTGATCCCCTGTTCGCGCACCTCGTCGGCCACGGTGGCGAGCGTCGCGCGAAGGCTGCGCTGGATGCGCATCGTGCCGTCCTGCACCACGGCCACCGGCGTGTCCGCCGGGCGGCCGCCCGCGATCAGCGCCTGCGCGAACGCCCCGATCCGCTCCACCGCCATGAGCAGCACCAGCGTGCCGCGCAGCCGGGCGAGCGCGGACCAGTCGACGAGGCTGCGCGGGTCGTCCGGTGCGACGTGCCCGGACACGACCACGATCTCGTGCGCCACCCCGCGGTGGCTCACCGGCACGTCGGCGACGGCCGGGACGGCGAACGCGCTCGTCACCCCCGGCACCACGGTGACCGGCACACCGGCCTCGGCGCAGGCGAGCGCCTCCTCGAAGCCGCGACCGAACACGTAGGGGTCGCCGCCCTTGAGCCGCACCACGAACTTCCCGGCGCGGGCGTGCTCGATCAACAGCTCGTTGATCCGCGCCTGGTTCATCGCCCGCCCGTACGGGATCTTGGACGCGTCGACGACCTCGACGTGCGGGGCGAGCTGGTCGAGCAGGTCGCGCGGGCCGAGCCGGTCGGTGATCACGACGTCGGCGCGCGAGAGCAGCCGCCGCCCGCGCACGGTGATCAGCTCCGGGTCGCCCGGCCCGCCACCGACCAGCGCGACCCCGGGTCGCACCGGCTCGGCGGCGTCGTCGACGACGCCGGCGTGCAGGGCCTCCACCAGCGCCGTGCGCACCGCGGCCGAGCGACGCGGGTTGCGCCCGGCGAGCACGCCGACGGTGAGCCCGTCGTGGCTGCCGACGGCCGGGGTGACCGCGGTGCCCTGCGGGGCGTCGTCCGCGCGCACGCAGAACACGCGCCGCTCCAGTGCCTCGGCGCCCACCCGCGCGTTCACCGCGGGGTCGTCGGTGCACGCGATCGCGTACCACGCGCCCTCCAGGTCGCCGGCGCGGAACCCGCGCGCCGTCCAGCGCAGCTCGCCCGCCGTGGCCATCGCCTCGACGGCCGGCGTGACCTCGGGCGCGACGACCTCGACGTCCGCCCCCGCTGCGAGCAGCCCGCCCAGGCGGCGCTGGGCGACGGCGCCGCCGCCGACCACGACCACGCGGCGCCCGGCCAGGTCCAGGCCGACGAGATAGGGATCCACGCGCGACATCATCCCGCGACCGCGTGTCCGTGCCCGGGGCCGTTCCCGTGTCCGTGGCCATGGCCATGACCAGAACCGTGACCGTGGCCGTGCGCCGGGTCGTCGGGGTGGTGGTGCGGGGTCTGCGGCGCGCCCAGCTTGTCCTCGAACCCCGGCAGCAGGACGCGGTAGGCGCAGGTGTCGCAGTTCATCCGGATGTCGCCGTGCAGTGCCTCGTGGTAGCGCTCCAGCACGAGCCGGGCGAGCTCGGGGCAGTCGCCGATGTGGCGGGCCACCCGCACGTCGAGATCCGGGTGCTGCGCGGCGAACGCGCGGGCCTGCTCCCCCACCCGGCGCGGCAGCACGCCGTCGAACAGGAAGTACGGCGCCACCACCACCCGCCGTGCCCCGAGCGCCCGGCAGCGGGCGAGCCCGCCGGGCACGTCCGGGCCGGTCAGCGAGACGAACGCGGGCTCGACGAATTCGTAGCCGCGGCCCTCCTGCAGCAGTCGCGCGACCTTGCAGACCTCGGCGTTGGCGTCGGGGTCGGTCGATCCGCGGCCGACGAGCAGCACGGCGGTGCCCTCGGCGGGCGCGACCTCGCCGACCCGGGCCGCGACGACCTCCTGCAGCAGCGGGTGCGGGCCGAGCGGCCGGCCGAAGAGGTAGCCGGTGGCCGGGTCGCGCACGACCTCGCGCTGCAGGGCGGCCGGGATGTCGCCCTTCGCGTGCCCGGCCGCGACCAGCACCATCGGCACCGCGGCGAGCGTGGTGTGCCCGCGCCCGGACAGCTCGGTCCACGCCTGGTGGACGGTCGGCGCGGACAGCTCGATGAACCCGCCGGCCACGTCGACGTCCACGAGCCCGCGCACGCGGTCGGTGAACGCGACGAACTCCGCGACCCCGGTCGCGTCGACGGTGCCGTGGCCGACCAGCAGCAGCGGCGGCGCCATCAGCGCACCGCCTCGTCGTCGGCGTACAGCAGGGCGTTCACGGAGGCGGCCGCGACGGCGGCCCCGCCCCGCTCGCTCCGGTTGCTCACCGCGGGCAACCCCGACCCGCGCAGCGCGGCCTTCGCGGCCACCGCGCCGACGAACCCGACCGGCAGCCCCACCACCAGCGGCGTGCGCACCAGCCCCTCGGCGGCGCAGCGCACCAGCTCGTGCAGGGCGGTCGGCGCGTTCCCGATCGCCCACACCGCGCCGTCCGGGTGCCGGGCGACGGCGGCGCGGATCCCGGCCGCGGACCGGGTGAGCCCGTCCTGAGGCTCCCCGGCGAGGTCGAGCGCCACCACCGCGGGCCGCGCGGTGACGCCCGCGGCCACCATCCGCACGTCGGTGATCAGGGGCGCCCCGGCCAGCAGGGCCGCGCGTCCGGCGCGCAGGGCGTCCTCGTCGGTGACCAGGTCGCCGACCCACGTGGTGTCGGCGCTGGTGTGCACGACGCGCTCGACGACCGCGCGGGTGAGCGGCGGCAGGTCGGAGGTGTCGAGCCTGCTGCGCAGGATCGCGTACGACTCCTGCTCGATGGGGTGCACGGCGGCGCGCGCGTTCACGGTTCTCCTCCCCGGGTGTCCACGCCCGGACGGGGTCGGTGGTGGGTACGCCGCGCGAGGTCTGGCTCCCCGCGAGCCGGGCTCACGGGTCACAGTGGCGGGACCGCCCCGGGTTCGCACCGGGTTCCCGCGCAGCCGGGGAAGCCTATCCCGGCGCGGGCCCCGCGATCCGGTCCCGTGCGCGAGGTCGCAGCCCGTCCGGCTCGGGCGGCACGCCGATCACGTCGAGGAAGGCCGTCGCCGCCGGGGTGCGCCCGTCCCGGCTCCAGGCGACGTGCTCGACGCGGACCGGGGCGTCGCGGACCTCGATCGGGACGACACCGGTGAGCTGCGGCGCGTGGGCGGACGGGACCAGGGCGACGCCGAGGCCCTGCTCGACCAGCCGGGCGGTCAGGTACGCGGTGGTCACCTCGTAGGCGACCTCCCGGTCGAGCCCGGCGGCCGCGAACGCCTCGTCGGACTCGGCGCGCCCCGCACTTCCGGCGGGCAGGTCCACGAACGGCTCCGACGCGAGCCGCCGCAGGTCGACCCACGACTCCGCGGCGAGGGGGTGGTCGGGCGCGACCAGGGCGACCAGCCGGTCGCGGGCGAGTTCGCGCGACGCCACGCCCTGCGGGCGCGCAGTGGGCGGGAGCCCGAGGAAGGCGACGTCGAGCGTTCCCCGGGCGACCTGTTCGACGAGCTCCTCGCTGCGGCCCGCGCGCACGCCGACGCGCACGTGCGGGTGGCGCTCGCGGAACGCGCGCAGGGCCCGCGGGACGTCGACCGCGGCGACGGTGGAGATCACGCCGACCGTGAGCCGCCCGCGCACCTCCCCGACCGCCGCGGCGACCTCGGCGGCCGCCCGCTCCGCGGCGTCCAGGCATTGCCGGGCCGCCGGCAGGAACGCCGCGCCCGCCGGGGTGAGCCGCACACGGCGGCTGGTGCGCTCGAACAGCCGCGCCCCGAGCTCGCGTTCCAGGCGCGCGATCTGGTGGCTCAGCGCGGACTGGACGACCAGGCACCGCTGCGCGGCCCGCGTGAAGCTGTTCGTCTCGGCGACGGCGACGACGTAGCGCAGCTGCTGGAGCTCCATCCATCGATCTTCTCTCGCGATCGATGAGATGACGAGCATGCATTGGACTCATTGATCGACCGCGGTGAGACTTCACTCGGGATCCCGAGACCCTGCACCTGCGAACGATCAGAGGAAGAAGATGGCGACGCAACGACACCCGCGCCCGTGGGCGGGGGTCTCGGCGATCACGGCCAGCCTGTTCGTGTTCCTGACGACGGAGCTGATGCCCGTCGGTCTCCTGACCCCGTTGAGCTCGAGCCTGGGCACCTCGGTGGGGGCGGCCGGGTTGATGGTCACCCTGTACGGCATTTCGGCCGGGCTCGGCGTGCCGTTCCTCGTGGCCTGGACCCGGCGCATCGACCGCCGGGCGCTGCTGTGCACGCTGCTCGCGGTGCTGGCCGCGGGCAACCTGATCACCGCGGTCTCCCCGAACTACCCGCTGGTGCTCACCACCCGGCTCGTCATGGGGTTCGCCAGCGGCGTGTTCTGGGCGATCGGCGTGAGCATGGCGATGCGCATCGTGCCGCAGCGCCACGCGGGCCGGGTCGCGGCCGTCGTGATGTCGGGCATCTCGATCGCCACGGTGGTGGGCATCCCGCTGGGGACGATCGTCGAGAGCCTCACCGACTGGCGGACGACGTTCCTGATCTGGGCGGGCCTGGCCGTGCTGGTGCTCGCCGCGGTCGCCGCCACGGTCCCGTCGCTGCCGTCGGACAACGCCGTGTCGGTGCGGGAGGTCTTCCGGCTGCCGCTGGTCAACGCGCGGTTGCGCCTGGTGCTGGTCGCCGTCGTGCTGTTCGTGCTCGGCCACTTCGGGGCGTACACGTTCGTGCGTCCGGTCCTGGAGAGCGGGGCGTCCGCCACGCCCGCCTTCATCACGGCGGCCCTGATGGTCTTCGGGGCCGGGGGCGCCATCGGCAACTACGTCGCCGGGTTCACCGTGGCCCGCAGCCCGAGGGTCGGCTTCGTCGTCGGCGGCGCGGTGCTCGTGGGATCGCTGCTGGCGCTGCTCGCCGTGGGCGACGGACGGATCGCCGCGATCGCCCTGCTCGCCGCCTGGGGGATCGCGTTCGGCGTGGTGCAGCTGTCCCAGCTGGCCATGACGCAGGGGGCGGCGCCCGACACGTTCGAGGCCGCCATGTCGCTGAACACGCTGGCGTACAACACCTCGATCGCGGTGGCGGCGTTCCTCGGCGGGTTGCTCGTGGACGGCCTCGGGGTCCGCAGCGTCATGTGGTTCGGCGTTGCGCTGACGGCGGCGGCGCTGCTGGTCGCCCTCGGGGCGCACCGGCGAGCGACGGCCGACGCGGGCCTCACCCGGGCGTGACGCCGGGGCGCGCGGGCGCCGCGCTTCAGCTCCAGCGGTAGCCCCGGGGCGTCACCATCCGCCCCGCCACCATCCGCGTCGCCGAGGACCCGACGACCACGGTCGTGAGCATGTCGACCTCGGTCGGGTCGAACTCGGAGAGCGGGGCCGTCCACACCCGCTGCCCGGCCCGCGCGGCCTGGCGGACGGCCCCGACCGGGGTGGTGGGCGGGCGCTGGGCGCGGAAGGCGTCCAGGGCGGCGGCGAGCTGCCAGTGCCGCTCGCGGCTGCGCGGGTTGTAGAAGCAGGTCACGAGGTCGGCCTCGGCGGCGGCCGCGATCCGCTTCTCGATGACCGGCCACGGGGTGTGCAGGTCCGACAGGGAGATGAGCACGTGGTCGTGCCCGAGCGGGGCGCCGAGCAGCGCGGCGGCGGCGAGCGCGGCGGTCACGCCGGGGACGCCGACGACCTCGACGTCGGCCCCGGCCCGCTGCAGCGCCGGGCTCGCCATCGCGTACACGCCCGCGTCGCCGGAGCCGATCAGCGCGACCGCGCGGCCCTTCGCGGCGAGGGCGACCGCGTCCGCGGCGCGCTGCTCCTCCTCGCCCAGGCGGCTCGCGCGGATCTCGGTGCCGGGGCGCAGCAGGTGGCGGACCTGTTCGACGTACTGGTCGAGGCCGACCACCACCGAGGCGCGCCGCAGCTCGGCCTCGGCGCGCGGGGTCCGCAGGTCGGCGGCACCCGGGCCGAGCCCGACGACCGCGAGCCGGCCGCGGGGGCGGATGCGGGCGGCCGCGACCGTCACGTTGTCTCCCTTGATCTTCGGCACGACGAGCTCGACCGGCGCCCCGCCCGCGAGCTCGGCCGCGGCGTGCAGCGCGGCCGCCTCGGCGACGCTCGGCGTGCCGACCTCGGCGCGCACCACCTCGCTCGGGTTGGGCACGGCGACCTCGGCGAGCAGCTCGGCCGGGTAGGTGTGAAGCGGTGCGGGCGCGATCGCGGCGAGGATCCCCTCCTCGTCGGCCTTGCGGTCGACGCTCGCGTACGCGCGCACGGCGCGCAGGTCGTAGCCGTGCTCGGTCTCGATGCGCCGCAGCGCGGCGGTGACGGTGGCGGCGGGCACTCCGCGCGCGGACCCGATCCCGACGACGAGCGTCTTCGGCACGATCCTGGTCGCGCCGACCTCGACCCGGTCGGTGACGACGATGCGGTGCGGCTCGCGGGCGTCGCCGCCCCCACCCGGCAGGGCCGGCAGCGGGAACGCGAGGGGGTTCTCCACCACCGCGGTGCCGTCCAGGAGCGCGCGCCCCGCCGCGGCGGCGTCGCCGTCGACCACCGCGTCCAGCGCGGCGGCCAGCGCATCGAGGCCGCTCGCGCCGGTGGCGTCGGACGCGGTGGTGACCACCGGTTGGCCGCCGAGCAGGGCGGCGACCCGCTCGGCGAGCGCGTTCGCCCCGCCCTCGTGCCCGCCGGTGAGCGCGACGGCGAAGCGGCGGGCCTCGTCGACGCAGACGACGCCGGGGTCGGTGCGCTTGTCCGCGAGCAGCGGCGCGATCAACCGGACGGTGGCGCCGGTGGCGAGGAAGAACACGGCCGCGTCGATCCGCGGCCACAGCGCGGGCAGCTCGTCGAGGGCGTGCACCCGGGCGCCGAGCGCGGGGGCGAGTTCGGCCGCGGCCCGCCTGCCCGCGTCGGTGACGGCGAAGAGCGCGATCGCGCGCGGCCCTTCCAGGTCGGGTGGCCCTTCCACGTCGGGCGGCACTGCCGGGTCGGTCACTTCATCCCCCAGATGACGGTGATCGGGTTGGTGGCGGCGAGGCGGACCGACCCGTCCGGCAGGTCGGCGAAGCGGGACGCCGCGACCTGCACGCCGTCCACGGCGAGGCCCGCGGCCCGCAGCGCCGCGCGGGTGGGCGCGACCCGGTCCAGCGCCGCGAGCGCGACGACCACCCGCTCCGGTCCGGCGGCCGCCGCGGCGGCGACCACGTCCGGCCCGCCGCCGCCGACGAACACCGCGTCCGGGCGGGGCAGGCCCGCCAGCGCCGCGGGCGCCTCGCCTGTGACGACGCGGACGTCGACGCCGTGCCGCGCCGCGTTGGCCGCGATCCGCGCCGCGTCGTCGGCACGCCGCTCCACGGCGAGCGCCGCCGCGCCCAGGCGCGCGCACTCGACGGCCACCGAGCCGGAGCCTGCGCCCACGTCCCACACGAGGGCGCCGGGGCGGGGCGCCAACCGGGCCAGCGCGAGCGCGCGCACCTCGGCCTTGGTGACCATGCCCGCGCGGTGGTCGAACGCGTCGTCGGGCAGGGCCCAACCGCCCGCGGGCGGGACCGGCTCGCCACCCGCGCACCAGCCGCGCGGGGGCACCGCGTCCGCATCGCGGAGGCAGAGCACGACGGTGAGCGGGTGCCATTCGCGGCGGGCCGCCTCGGCGGCGGGCAGGGTGACCACCCGCTCCGCGGGGCCGCCCAGGTCCTCGGCCACCACGAGCGTGCGCGGCCACCCGTGGAGGGCCGCCCCGATCTCCGCGGGCCCGGCCCCGGGCGCGGTGAGCACGGCGACGGCGGGACGGGCGCGGCAGACGTTCACGGCGGCGCCGAGGTCGCGCCCGTGCGCGCTCACGACGGTGACGTCGTCCCACGAGCGGCCGATGCGGGCGAACAGCAGCTGCAGGCTGGAGCGCGCCGGGAACACCGCGGGGGCGTGGCCGCGCTCGCGCAGCAACCGGACGATCCCGAAGAAGCCGGGGTCGCCGCTCGCGAGCACGACGGCCCGCCGCCCGGCCAGCCGCTGCAGGCCGGCCTCGACCGGCCCGAGCACGACGCGCTCGGCGGTGGCGGGCACGGGAACGGTGTCGAGGTGGCGGGCGGCGCCCAGCACGACCTCGGCCCGGTCGAGCGCCTCCCGCGCGGGGGCGGGCAGCGGCGCCCCGTCCACGCCGATCACGGCGAGGGCACCCGACGCCGGTGGGCCGGGGTCAGGGCTCATGAGGTGCGGCGGGCCCGCAGCTCGCGGCGGGCGGCCCGGTCCGGCTTGCGGAAGGTGTGGAAGTGGCCGGGGTGGTAGAGGTGGCTGCGGGTGCCGCTCGCCGCGAGGGCGGGGCCGACCAGGAACAGGGTGTGCCGCCACAGCTTGTGCTGCTTGCAGACGGCCTCGACCTCGTCGAGCCGGCACCGCAGCGTCAGCTCGTCCGGCCAGCTGGTGCGGTGGGCGACGATCACCGGGGTGTCGTCGGGGTAGCCACCGGCCCGCAGCTCGTCGGCCATCTGGCCGGAGCGGGCGGCGGACAGGAAGATCGCCATCGTGGTGCCGTGGCGGGCGAACTCGCGCAGCTTCTCCCCCGGCGGCATCGGCGTCTTGCCGCCCTCGAGCCGGGTGAGCACCACCGACTGCGCGACCTCCGGAATGGTCAGCTCCCGCCCCGCGACCGCGGCGGCGGCCGCGAACGCCGACACCCCGGGCACGATCTCCACCTCGAGCCCGAGCTCCACGGCCGCGTCGTACTGCTCCTGCACCGCGCCCCACAGCGACGGGTCGCCGGAGTGCACGCGGGCGACGGTCAGGCCCTCCGCGGCGGCGCGCCGGTAGAGCGCGAGCACGTCCTCGTGCGCGATCTGCGAGGAGTCGACCAGCTCGGCGTCGGGCCGCGCGTGCTCCGTGACGCACTCGGCCGTCACGAGGCTCGCCGCCCAGATCACCACGTCGGCCTCGGCGATCCGCCGTGCGCCGCGCAGCGTGATGAGGTCGGCCGCGCCCGGCCCGGCCCCCACGAACGTCACCTTCCCGCGCTTCACGGCGGTCAGTCTGTGCTGCCCGCCTGCGCCGCGTCCATCCGGGCGGGCGGACTGCGATGTTGCCCTCACCCGGGCCGCAGCCCCGTCCGGTGCAGCCCCGTCCATTGCAGCCCCGTCCATTGCAGCAAGGCCACCTTCCCGCCACGACCTCGCGTGAAGGTGGCCTTGCTGCAATCCCCCGACGGGTCTTCTAGGCGGCCGCCACCCGGCCGGCCACCGCGGCGTCCAGGGCCTTGACCGAGGTCTCCAGCGCTGTCTGCAGCACGTCCTGCCGCCGCCGCGGGTTCATCAGGTTGCCGCCCATCGCGCGCAGGTCCTCGGCGCCCGGGGCCAGGACGGTGACGCGGGTGCCCCGCTCGCGGACCGCGCGCACCTCGGCGTCGAGCCAGCGGGTGAGCAGCCTGCGCACCTGGCGCTCGACGATCGCGACCGGGTCGGCGGGGCGGTCGTAGTCGTAGCTCGCCATCGGCGCGAGCACGTACACCTCGTCGAGCACGGGCGCCCCGGGCCGGGCGAGCAGCGCGAGCGACGTGGCCGAGGCGACGCCGCCGTCGACGTAGCGGCGGCCGCCGATCACCTGGGGTGCGAACCAGCCGGGGATCGCGCAGGAGGCGAGCACGGCGTCGGCCACCGACGCGGCCGGTGCGCCCGGCCGTCCGAACACGACGCGGCGCCCGGAGTCGTAGTCGACCGCGACCACCCACAGCGGCTTGCCGCGCACCCAGCCGTCGGCGCGCGCCCTACCCCTGGCCTGCAGGACGTCGACCATCCGCACGAGCGAGGTCATCCGCCGCCGCCCGAGCGGCAGCAGGCCGGACGCGGCGACAACCGGGTTCATCCGGCAGGGCGAAGCGGCGGCCGCGGCGAGCAGCCGCGGCGACCCCAGCCGCGGCAGCGGCACCGGGGGCCGCCCGTCGCCGGACTCGCGTTCGATCGCGCGCAGCTCGGGCAGCTCGCCGGGCCTGCGGTCGTCGTCGCGGGCCGAGTCGGCGCCGCGCTGGTGGGCGATCAGCTCGGGGACGTCCACCCCGCACCGCAGGGCCGCGCCGAGCACCGCGCCCGCGCTGGTGCCGAGCACGAGGTCGAGCTCGCCGAGGGGCCGGTCGAGGCGTTCGGCGAGGGACCCGAGCGCGCCGGCGGTCCAGGCCGATCCGAGGAGTCCCCCCGCGCCGAGCACGAGCCCGATCCGGGGGCGGCGCCGGCGGGAACGGGGGCGGGGCGTGGGCGTGTCCGGCACGGCGACCTCCCCGTCGAGCGTCGGTTACCGAACGGTAGCAAGCACGTCGCCTGCGCGACATCCACTGATCAGGCACCCGGTGGCGGCCGCGAGCGCAACGCGGAGTGACGAGGCGCGGCGCTCAGCCGCTGATACAGCGCACGAACCGCGCCACCGCCGCCGGTGCGCCCGCGGGGTGGGTGTGCAGGAACGACGCGTGCACGCCGCCCGCGACGAAGCCCTCCGGCTCCGCTCCCCGCCACCCCCAGGCCGCGCCGTCGCCGGCACGCGGGGTGACGGTCCAGCGGTGGAACTCGTGCCCGGTCACCCGCGCCCCGGCGGGGTGCAGCGCGGAGTCGGTGAGCGCGACGGCGTCCCGGTAGCCGAGGGTGAGCCGCTCGGCGCGGGTCGCGGCCGCCGGGAGCACGCCGCACATGGGCGTGCCGTCGAGGGTCCGGCACAGGTACAGAAGCCCGCCGCACTCGGCGTGCACCGGTGCGCCTGCCGACGCGAGCCGCCGCACCTCGGCGAGCAGCGGCTCGTTGGCCGCGAGCCCGGCGACGTGCTCCTCCGGGAAGCCGCCGGGCAGTACGAGGCCGCCGGTGCCCGGCGGGAGGGCGGTGTCGCGCAGCGGGTCGACGGTCACCGGCTCCGCGCCCGCGGCCGAGAGCAGCTCGACGTGCTCGGCGTAGCCGAACGTGAAGGCCGGCCCGCCGAGCACCGCGACGACCCGGCGGGGCCCGTCCGCGGCGCCGCCGACGGCGTCGTGCGGCGACCAGGCCGGCCCGGCGGGCAACGGCGCGGCGAGGCCTGCCACGGCCTCCAGGTCGATGTGCGCGGCCACCAGGTCCGCCATCGCGTCGACCGCCGCCACGGCCGCGGCACCGTGCTCGGCCGCGGTGACGAGCCCCAGGTGGCGGGACGGCACCTCGAGGGCGTCCCGGCGCGGCAGGGCGCCGAGCACGGGCAGCCCGGCCTCGTCGGCCGCGGCGCGCAGCACCTCCTCGTGGCGCGCGCTGCCCACGCGGTTGAGCACGACCCCGGCGATGCGCGTGGCCGGGTCGAACGAGCGGAAGCCGTGCAGCAGCGCGGCGAGGCTGCGCGCCTGCCCGCGGCAGTCGACGACCAGGAGCACCGGGGCGCCCAGCAGCCCGGCGACCTGGGCCGTCGACCCGGCGCCCCCGCCCGCCCCGATCCGCCCGTCGAACAGGCCCATCACGCCCTCGACGACCGCGATCTCGGCGCCCGCCGCCCCGTGGCGGGCGAGCGGCACGATCCGGTCGGCTCCCACGAGAACCGGGTCGAGGTTGCGGCCGGGCCGCCCCGCGGCGAGCGTGTGGTAGCCGGGGTCGATGTAGTCGGGCCCGTGGCGACCGTGGTCTTGCCGCTCCCGGACGCGGGTGCACCGACGACGATCGCGCGCGGGCTCACCGGTGGCCGAGCACCGGGTGCGGCACGTACGGCGCCTCGAGCGCCGCGATCTCGTCGTCGGACAGCTCCACGTCGACGGCGGCGACGGCGTCCTCGACGTGGCCGGGCTTGGTGGCGCCCACGATCGGCGCGCTCACCGCCTCCTTGTGCAGCAGCCACGCGAGCGCCACCTGCGCGAGCGGCAGGCCGCGGGCCTGCGCGACGTCGGCGACCGCGCGCACGACGGCGTCGTCGGCCTCGGTGTACATGCTGTCGGCGATCGGGTCGCTCCCGGAGCGGGTGGTGGTGCGCTCCTCGGGCAGCCGCGCGAGCCGCCCGCGGGCCAGCGGGCTCCACGGGATCACGCCGACGCCCTGGTCGAGGCAGAGCGGGTGCATCTCCCGCTCCTCCTCGCGGTAGATCAGGTTGTAGTGGTCCTGCATGGACACGAACCGGGTCCACCCGCCCAGGTCGGCCGTGTGCTGTGCCTTCGCGAACTGCCAGGCGTACATGCTGGAGGCGCCGATGTAGCGGGCCTTGCCGGCGCGCACGACGTCGTGCAGCGCCTCCATCGTCTCCTCGATCGGGGTCTCGGGGTCCCAGCGGTGGATCTGGTAGAGGTCGACGTGGTCGGTGCCCAGCCGCCGCAGCGAGTTGTCGATGCCCGCCAGGATGTGCTTGCGCGACAGGCCCCGGTCGCCGGGGCGGTCGCTCATCGGCGAGTAGACCTTGGTGGCGAGCACGTAGTCCTCGCGGCGCGGGAAGAACTCGCGCAGCAGCGTCCCGGTGATCTGCTCGCTCACGCCGAGCGAGTAGACGTCGGCCGTGTCGAAGAACGTGATGCCCGCCTCGACCGCGCTGCGCACGAGCGGCCGCGCGGCGTCGATGTCCAGCACCCACTCCCGCCAGCTCGGCGTCCCGTAGCTCATCATCCCCAGGCAGATCCGCGAGACCTGCAGGCCCGTCGAGCCCAGTCGGGTGTACTCCATGCGGCTTGTCTACTCCTGGCCCGTGGCCGTGGTCTCGTCGCCCTCCGCCGCGGCCCGCAGGGGACTACGGTCGGCGCATGGACGTCGCGAACGCACCCGAACGGCACCGCTACGAGGCCCGGATCGACGGGGAGCTCGCCGGCATCGCACAGTACCGGGAGTCCGAC
>Ga0310841_100506_pt1 | contig 21469 bp, 23 predicted proteins | sample SM_ome_9_FD_201311 | JGI IMG/M metagenome (GOLD analysis project Ga0310841, IMG submission 201311) | Sorghum-adapted microbial communities enriched on stacked mutant (SM) sorghum from Joint BioEnergy Institute, Emeryville, California... ...
TACGGCCATCGCGTTTGGTCTCCTTCGTTGTGACTTAGCCGTCTCGAAGGATCTACGCGGTGGCCGTCTCCTCCTTCACGACACGCCGATCAACGGCCCGTCGTACACCACTCCCGTGGACGCAGCCGAGCATTCAGCAGCCAATCAGAAGATGCGAAGCCTCGAACGATCTGGGGTGCTTTCGCACGTGCGCAAACGGGAAGTCGCTATGCAGAGAGAGGACAGACCGCCGGCTGAACACGACAGCGACCACTTCTCGGAGGAGGAGGTGATCGCCGAGCGGCGACGAGCGCTCGAGCAACAGCTACCGACCGCCGGTTTTCCCGCGGGCTCCGGTAAGCCATCGGTGGTCTATCTCTGGGCGTCGATGTTCCTGGCAGCCGTCACGGTGCTGGTGTTCGGAGTCAACAACCAACGCGGCGTCCCACCGGCCGTGCTCGAATCGCAGCGGGACAACGTCTCGAAGCTCGCCTCCAGCATCCGGCTGAACATGGAGCACTCGGTCAAGGGCCTCGAGCGGCTGGTCGCGGGCCAGTTGGCCGCCCCGAAGCCGGATCCCGAGTTCCTCAAACAGGTGATCGGGGACGGGGCGACCTGGAGTGGGGCGGCGATCGTGGAGATCGCCTCCCGCCGCCCGCTGGCGACCCTCGGCAGCGGCGTGCCTTTCGAGCAGCTGCCGCCGGCCCTGCCCGTCAACGCGACGTTCCCGATCGCCACCGCCGACGGCCTCTCGCTGATCCGTAGTACGGCACTGGACGCTTCCCGGGCACTGCTTACGATGCAACCGCTCACCGTCGGCAACATGCGGCTCAACCCCGCCGCCCGCCACGGCGTCTTCGTCTTGACGCCGGATGGCAGGAGCACCCTGATGCAGGGGGTCAGCGCGGTGGACGACGTCCATCTGCCAACGGTCTTCCGCGGGCTGACGCAACCCGAGTCCAGCAAGAGCCGTGCCATCATCGTGGCCGAATGGCCAGACCAGCAGCTGGTGGCCGCCGCCGCACCCGTCGAGGGCACCGGGGTGACGGTCGCCTCGTTGCTCGTCGCGGACGTGACGGGGGGCACCTCCACCACCCAGGGGCTCCTGCTCGGCCTGACCCTGTTGGCGATGGCGGTGCCGAGCTTCCTGCTGATGCGGATGGCTGTCGTGCGCCCCGTGAATGCGCTGCTGAGGTGCGCCAAGGCCGATGCCTGTGGCGCCGACCCCGTGAAGCAGAAGCCGCAGCTCATCGCGGAGGCGCACCGGATCGCCCGGGCGCTGGCTCTCACGTCCCGCGACACGCCTCCTACCGAACCGCGCGAACGATGGCGGCCGACCGTGAGGCAGGTTCTGACGACGGCCACCGTGGTGGCTCTGCTCTGGCCGGCAGCGGCCGTGGCGACCTCACTCGGCGCATCCGCGCCGCCGCTACCCGACCAGCTTGTCAGGGACGAGGAGAGCCGGGCCGAGGCAGCAAGCAATGCCCTGGGTAGGGGGCTGGACAACGGTCTGCAGACGGTGGTCCGCGTCTCCGATGCGGTCGACCCCGCCAACCCCTCCCGGTCCGCTCCGGTTCTGCAGCGGGAGTTGGCCGAGGAACGACGCTTCCGCAACCTCTACCTGGCGACCAAAAGCGGGTCAGTGATCAGCTCGGCCGGACGTGAGCCGCTCCGGAAGGAGCAGCCGCCGGCGGGTGACATCGGCATCCAACTGGACGACTCGAACTCTCGCCTTCCGGTGGTCTACGCCTTCCGCGTCCGCCCCGATGGCTTTGCGGTCATCGGTGAGTTCGACCTCGACTACCTGATGGGGGTGATGCGCCAGGTAGGGATGATGGACGAAGTCGACGGGCGCGTACGGGTCGTCGACGAGAACATGCGGACGGTCCTCGACTCCCAGGGTTTCCGCGCCTTCGAGGTGTTGCGGGGCCCGCCGCGCGAGGCGGCCACCGAGGCGTTGTCGAGCGGCACCGTCTCGCGGGCGAGGACGCCTCAGGGAAGCCCTGCTCTCCTCGCCGCCGCTAGCCTGACCAGACCCAACACCGTTGCTCACCTGAAGTGGTCGACCGTGGTGGAGCAGGACCTCGCGGCGCTGAAGCTGCCGGAGAGCCTCGGGCGGCGCTGGACCCTGTTGATCGCCGGCGCCGCGGTGGGCCTCGTGCTTTTCACCCAGGTGTGGAATTTCTACATCTTCTCCGGACCATTTCGGCGGCTGGCCGACGCAGCCGACAAGATCGGCAACTGCTCGTTCGACGATCCGATCCCGCCCGAACGGCACGACGACATCGGCGCGTTGGCCATGTGTCTGGAGATCTGCCGCCAGGTCCGTTGCATGGGCCCTGCCCGGTACGGCGGCGTGATCCGACTGCGCGGCACCGAGGCGAACCGCACGACAGTGCCTCCCGACACCGCGCACGCCACGGTCGACAGGGCCGGGCCGCCGCTCAGCGATCAAGGCGAGAAACGCGACGTGTGAGGGCTGCCGTGACCTACTTCTACATCGTCTACAGCCTCTGCTGCCTGGCGCTGCTCGTCGCCGGGATCATCGAGCAGCGTAATCACTACCGTAACCTGTGCCGGATCCCGCACCGCATAATGGTCAACGGGATCCGGGGTAAGAGTTCGATCACCCGGCTCTGCGCAGGAGCGTTGCGCGGCGGCGGGAAGACCGTCGTGGCCAAGACTACCGGCACCGCCGCCCGGTTCATCTTCCCCGACGGCAGCGAAGAGCCGGTGTACCGCAAGTTCGGCGTGGCCAATGTGGTCGAACAGATCAGCATTGTCCGGCGAGCGGCCGTCTACCATCCGGACGCCTTGGTCATGGAGTGCATGGCGGTGGCGCCGGCGCTGCAGGAGATCAATCAGAGCAAGCTGGTCCAGTCGAACATCGGGGTGCTCTGCAATGTCCGGGAGGACCATCTCGCCGAGATGGGCCCCACCCTGGACGATGTCGCACGATCCCTGAGCCGATCGATGCCGGTCGGAGGGGTGTGCATCACCGCCGAACGGGACCGGCTGGCCATCCTCCAAAAGGAAGCCGAACGGCGCAACTGCCGCCTCATCGTGGTCGATCCCGAGTCGGTGTCCGACCGTGAGATGGCCGGATTCGACTGGATCACGTTCAAGGAGAACGTGGCCATCGCGCTGGCGGTAGCCGAGCAACTGGGTGTCGACCGACAGAGCGCACTCGCCGGCATGTGGGCGGCACCGATCGACCCAGGCGCGCTCGCGGTGGTCCGGGTCATGCACGGCACCAAGCGGATCCGCTTCGCCAACATCTTCGCCGCCAACGACCCCGAATCAACACTAATGAATATCCGACAACTGGAGAACCAGCAACTCATCGGCCGCCCGCTGACCATGGTGATCAACTGCCGGCCGGACCGGATCGAACGCAACGGTCAGATGGGCGAGCTGACCGCCGAGGTGCAACCGGAGCGCATCGTGCTGATAGGTGAGGTGACCCGGAGCGCGGGTAGGAGTGTACCCGCGGAACTCCAGGACCGAATCGTCGATCTCGGCGGCAAGCTGGCCCCTGGCCGCCTACTGGAGGGCGTGATGGCAGCAACGCCTGACGACTCCTCCGTTCTGGCCGTCGGGAACATCCACGGACAGGGTGAGGTGCTGCTCCACGAGATCGAGGCGCTGCCGAGTTGGGCCAAAGAGGACACCTCACGATCCGCTTCGATGTCGAATACGCCTACCGGGGAAAGGATTTGATGATGCCCTTCGGCGGAGAACTCAGCCCTCAACTGGCCACCGCGAGCCTCGGCATCGGACTGGTCTTCGCGCTGCTGTGTTATCTGATCACCAACCTGTCGCCGGGCGGCATGATCAGCCCCGGCTGGATCGCGCTGACACTCATCGAGGACCCGCTACAGGCCGGGGTCATCGTGGTGATGACCGTGATCACCTATTTCCTCACTCGCGTGATGCAGCGGCTGGTCATCCTCTACGGTAAACGGCTGTTCGCGGCGATCGTGCTGCTCAGCGTGCTCCTGCAACTGACCCTGTTCCTCATCATCCAGCGTGACGTCCCGCTCCTGTTCGCTCACCAAACGCTGGGCTTCATCATCCCCGGACTGATCGCGTACCAGCTCGTGCGCCAGCCGCCCAAGGTCACCATCCTGGCCACCATCGTCGTGACCGCGATCACATTCGGTGTCGCGTTCAGCGGGGTCGTCGCCGGCTTCGTACCGGTCACCTGATCGATCGCCCGGACACCGATCAGAGAGGAGATGTGGCATGAAGTACGGGACGTTCATGCGCAGACAGACGGCCCTGCTGACCATCGCCGTGTTCGTCCTGCTGGTCGTGGCCGGCACGATCACCTATGTCACGCTGCGACCGTCGCCAGGGGACCAACCGGTGCTCCGTTTGGGCGACGGAAAGGCTCCCGGAAACCCCGCGAGCGGTACGTCGGGCTACAGCTACCGACGGTTGACCGCACCGAACCGTACGGAGATCATCGATGCCTCCGGGCAACCTGTCGCGGTCATGACCGACGGCGCGCGGACCGCGCACATCTACGGACCCAGCCGCACCTTCGAGGAGCCGCGCTTCACGAGGGCGGAGGTCACCCACAACATCTGGGTCCGGCTATTACCGCAGGCCTGGCGGGAGGGCGCCGAGCGGGAGAAGTGGTTCATCGACTGGCTCGCCGCGGCCCGGGAGGACCGCTCGCCGGACGTGTTGGGCATCGCCATGGAGTACATCAACGGCGCCCCGGCGAAGAAGGACGACCAGGGACGGCAGTTCTCGGGTGACGCGTCGTTCGGGCCGCTGGCCCCCTGGGATCCCGATGGCCGCGAAGAGGCCTCCGACTTCTATGACTACCTCGGCGTGCCGTGGACGTTCCCCGACGGCAAGAAGGAAGTGCCAGAGAAGGACCGCTTCCTCGCCATCGACTGCTCCGGCTACCTGCGGATGGTCTACGGCTACCGGCTCGGGTACCCGCTGCTCGGCACGAACACCGCGGGTGACGGTCTCCCGCGCAGAGCGTACGCGATGGCCGACCGGGCCCCGGGCGTCCAGTTGATGCCCAACACTGGCGTGCGGGCCCGGGGACTCGACCGGCTACTCCCCGGTGACCTGCTGTTCTTCAACGCCGGTCCGGTCGTGGACGCTCACATCGAGCACTCGGGCATATACCTCGGCGTCGACGACCGCGGACATCACCGGTTCCTCTCCAGCCGGGCCCAGGCCAACGGCCCGACCATGGGCGACCTCGCCGGCGAGCCACTCCTGGACGGCAACGGCTACTGGGCGGAGCGGTGGCGCACCGCACGCCGGCTCTGATCCCGGCCCGAGGGTCACGGGGCACGCGGGATCGGGCACGATTCCTCGTCGCGCTGACGGCGACCCTGACCGCGATCCTGACACTCGCCGCGTGCGATACCGCGCCCCCGCCCGCCGGCTCCACCACGGGGTCCGCATCACCGGGCGGCCCCGCCGAGGTCACGTTGGCGTTCGCGGGCGACGTGCACTTCGCCGACCGTACGGCTCGCCTGCTGGACAACCCGGCGACCGCGTTCGGGTCGATCTCGTCGACGCTGTCCGCCGCGGACCTCGCCATGATCAATCTGGAGACCGCGGTCACCACGCGCGGGACCCCGGAGCCCAAGCGGTACCACTTTCGTGCCCCAGCCCGCGCGTACGACGCGGTGAAGGCGGCTGGGATCGATGTCGTGTCGATCGCCAACAACCACGCGATGGACTACGGGCGGATCGGGCTGACCGACACGGTCGAGGCCGCCAAGGCGGCCGGGGTCCCGGCCGTCGGAGCGGGTGCCGACGCGGCGGCGGCGTTCGCACCGTGGATCACCGAGATACGTGGGACGAGAATCGCCTTCCTCGGCTTCAGCCAGGTCTTCGAACTGTGGTCGGCGTGGAGAGCCACCGACACCCGGGCCGGCATCGCGATGACACGGGACCTGCCCCGTGCCGTCGCGGCGGTGCAAGCCGCCCGCCGGCAGGCCGACGTGGTCGTCGTCTACGTCCACTGGGGCGATGAGGGCGAACCGTGCCCAACCGACGAGCAGCGCGCATTCGCCCGTGAGATGGCCAGCGCGGGCGCCAGCATCGTCGTCGGTACCCATGCGCACCTGCTACTCGGCGACGGCTGGATCGGCAGCACCTTCGTCCACTATGGCCTAGGCAACTTCGTGTGGCGGAGCGACGACTCGTACAGCAACGACACCGGCGTGCTGCGGGTGACTCTGCGGGGCTCGGCGATCGGGAAGACCGAGTTCCTGCCCGCGCTCATCTCCCGACGAACCGGCCAACCCGAGCCCGCCAGTGGGCCAGACGCGAACCGAATCTTGCAGAAGTACGCCGACCTCCGCGCCTGCACCGCACTCGCCCCGACGGGACCTGCATCGCCTCGGCCGGGGAGATGACCCCCGAGTCGACGAGCCCGTCACGCACCCGGGCCTCGGGCCAGGACGAACATCTCCCAACCGGCGCTGCCTGCGCTGCGGCTACCCGCACACCACGCCGTCACCGTCGGTGTCCTCGTCGCGGTACCAGTTGTACTCGGGATCCTTGCCCCGCTCGTACGGGCCGTACCCCTGGGCCTTGGCCTCCTCGCAGGTGTCGAACCTGGGGTCCGCGCCCCGGCCGTGGGGAGGACCGCTCCCGCCTCCGCCACCACCGCCGGACCCGCCACCGCCGTCTGGGCCGCCACCGCCCCCGGTCGCCGCCTGCGCCGGGGCGGGCGTCGCGGCGGCCGGGGCGGGCGACTCCGTGGCCGGGGTGGGCGGCTCTGTGGCCGACGGGCCGGTGCTCGGCGTCGGCGCGGCGGCGCCGATGGCACCAGGGCCACGGTCGGCGCGCGGCGACGGCGCAGCGTCGGCGCCGCCGAAGAGGGTGTCCAGCGCCCCCGTCGAGTAGCACAGCAGGAGCAGCGCGGCGACGCAGGTGCCCACCCAGGCGATTGCGTGGGCCGTCGTGCGCGGGACCGGCCCTGTCCGCGCGGGGGTTCGCCGCGCCGGCGTCCGTCGCCGGGCGGCGTGACGTGAGACGTATCGGGTGGCCCGTTGCCACGGATATCGACGGCCGTCGGCCACGGAAGGATTCTGCCTCCACGCGAACATCACAATCAGCATCCGCTCAGTCACCATGCGCGGTACGAACGCCCGAATGTCGCGGAAGGCATGTCCGCCCCCGTTTCGGGTAACCGAATCGTCTCACGGCCGCCAGGGAGGGCAGATGAAGGCACTCGTGTACGAGGGACCACGGCAGGTCGCGGTCAGGGAGGTACCCGACGCACGGATCGAGCGGCCGACCGACGTGCTGGTGCGGGTGACCACCGCGAACATCTGCGGCTCCGACCTGCACATCTACGAGGGCCGCACCGACCTCGAGCCGGGCCGGGTGCTCGGTCACGAGATCGTCGGCGAGGTGGTCGAGGTGGGCGCGGGCGTCGACCGGGTGCAGGTCGGCGACATGGTGAGCCTGCCGTTCACCATCGGGTGCGGGTTCTGCGCCAACTGCGAGCGCGGGCTCACCGCGTACTGCCTGACCACCAACCCGGACCCGCAGCAGGCCGGCGCCGCGTTCGGGGACCCCGGGCTGGGCGGCTACCAGGGCGGACAGGCCGAGCTGGTGCGGGTGCCGTACGGCGACTTCAACTGCCTCATCCTGCCCCCCGACTCACACGAGTACGACCGGCAGCGCGACTACGCGATGCTCTGCGACACCTTCCCCACCGGCTGGCACGCGGCCGAACTCGCCTGCGTGCAGCCCGGCGACACGGTCGTCGTCTTCGGTGCCGGGCCGGTGGGGCTGATGGCGGCGTACTCCGCGGTGCTCAAGGGCGCCAGCGCGGTGATGGTGGTGGACCACCAGAGCGACCGGCTCGCGCTGGCGGAGCGGATCGGCGCGATCCCCATCGACGCGTCGCGCACCTCACCGATCGACCAGATCCTCGAGCTGACGATGGGGCTCGGCGCCGACCGGGGCTGCGAGTGCGTGGGCTTCCAGGCGCACGAGCCCGGCGGGCCGGAGCGCCCCAACCTGACGCTGAACAACCTGGTGCAGTGCGTGCGCATCACCGGCACGATCGGCGCGGTCGGCACCTACCCGGCCCGCGACCCGAAGGGGCCGGACCGGATGTACCAGCGCGGCGAGATCAGCTTCGACTTCGGCGACTTCTGGCACAAGGGCCAGACCGTGAGCACCGGGCGGTGCAACGTCAAGGCGTACAACCGGCAACTGCTCGCGCTCATCATGGCCGGCAAGGCGTCGCCGTCGTTCGTGGTCACGCACGAACTGCCGCTCGACGCCGGGCCCGAGGCGTACGACCACGTTGACAAGCGCGACGACGGCTGGCTGAAGGTGCTGCTGCACCCGGACGGGCGCGTCGACGGGTCCCGCGGTGCGTGACCGTGGTCAGTGGCCGCCGGCGACGCCGCTGATGATGCGGGCGAGCACCGCGGAGTAGTCCCGGTCCCCCCAACCGGCGTGCTCGGCGTCGCCCAGCCAGCTGCGCGCGGCGAGGGCCAGCCGCAGGTCCACGCCGTTCGCCGCCGCCGCCTCGGCGATGAGGTCGGCGTCCTTGCGGGCCAGCCGGAGCGCGAAGCGCAGCTTGTACTCCCCCGACTCCACCGCCGCCCGCCGCCGCTGCGCCTGTGCCGCGACCGGCGTCGCGGCCAGCACCTCGAAGGCCGCGTCGCGGGACAGACCGAGGCCGTCGGCGAGCGCGAGCGCCTCTCCGAGGACGCCGAGCACGCCGAACAGGGTGGAGTTCGCGACGAGCTTGGCCGCGGCGCCGGCGCCGAGCGGCCCGACCGGCACCACCGTGCCGAACGTGGACAGCAGCGGCCGGCGGCGCTCCACGATCGAGGGCTCCCCGCCGACGAACACGTTCAGCGTGCCCGCCTCGGCCTCGCTCGTGCTGCCGAGCACCGGGGCGTCGAGCAGGTCCACCCCGTCGGGCAGCGCCGACGCCAGCCGGGCGATCGCGGCGGGCCCGACCGTCGACATCTCGATCACCGTCGTGCCCGTGCGCGCACCCGCCGCGACGCCGTCGGCGGACTCGGTGACCTCGCGCAGCGCCGACGGGTTCGCGACCATCGTGATGACCGCCTCGGCGCGGGCGGCCGCGTCCGCGGGGCTCGTTGCTCCCTGCGCGCCCTCGGCGACCAGCTGCTCGACCTTCGCGTGGGTGCGGTTCCACACCACGACCTCGTGGCCGGCGCGCAGCAGCCGCCGGGCGAACGCGCCGCCCATGTGACCGAGCCCGATGACCGCCACCGTCGAGGTGCCCATGCCGGTCACGCTAGCCGCCGGACCGCGTCACGGCGACGGAACGCCCCCGGATGACCCTCGGCGGCGATCCGCCGCGCGTGCCCGTCAGACGCGGGTCTGCTCGTCGTCGGGCGCGTGGGCCGGCTCCGGCACCGTGAAGCCCGGGGCCGGCGGGGTCACGAGGGCGTGCACGAACCCGCCGATCGCAAGCAGCGCCAGCAGCCCGGCCGCGAGATAGGCGACGATCGCGTCCTGCCCCGCCTTGGTGCTGAACTCGCTCACGCCGTACGTGGTGAGCAGCAGGCCGCGCAGCGTCTCGTCCTTGAGGAGGGCCTCCCGCTGGGCGGTCAGCTCGGCGAGCTGCTCCCGCAGGTCGTCCAGGGCCGGATCGTTGGCCTGCGCGGCCCGGGTCACCTGCTCGCGCAGTTGCGCCTCGGGCTCGGCGAGGTCGGCGTAGGACTGCCCGTCCGCTATCGACTTCAGGTGCAGGCCGATGTAGTTGGTCGCGTAGCACTCCGCCTGCTCGCCCGTGGTGAGCTTCTCCCCGGCGTACTGCACGAGGCACGCGGCCTGCCGCTGTTCGGCGGTGAGCTCGTTGAGCTCCGGGAACGTGATGTTCTGCTGACCGAGCTGCTCGCGCACGTAGGCTTCGGCGGTCTTCGCGTTGCTGGTCAGCGCGAGGCCGGTGGCCAGCAGGAGGCCGGCGAGCAGCAGGCCTCCGGCGCTGAACAGGATGTCGCGCGTTCTGCGTTTCATGCGGCTTCTCCTCGCTCGCGCTGGCCGGTCGGTCCACCGAGGCATTTGTGCATTATCCGCTGGTTTGGTCGGTACCGCGGAGGAGAACGCTTCGGACCACCGGAAGCGGGGGCCTGCCGTGCCCCCGCCGGTGTGCGGGCTGCCGCGGCGCCCGCGCGACCACGAACCGCGTCAGCCGCTGATCCGGGTGGGCCGGCCGGGCGCCCCGCCGGGCCGGGGCCGGTAGGCGGGGATGCCGATCGACGCGACGAGCATGCACGCGGCCGGGGTGCCGAACGCGGCGGGGATCTCCTCGTCGGCGAAGGTCAGGCCGGTCCCGCCGTATCCGAGCGCGAACGCCGCGAGCTGGGCACGCCCGGCCGCCACGCCCGCCGCCAGTTGCGCGAGGCGGTACCCGCGGTCGCCGTACCCGTCGAGCACCCGGTCCAGGTGGGCGCTGATGAAATCGGTGTACGCCGAGTCCCCGCCGAGCGGCTGGTCCAGGCACATGTGCGCGCTGCGTTCCCGTACCTCGGACTCGGACGCCGCGCGGTGGCGTCGCGGCGCGCCGTCGACCCACCCGTAGAAGCCGGGCGGCACGCCCTCGACCGCGTGCACGGCGACCTGGTGGATGAGCGGCGACGTGCCGGGCGGTACGGCGTCGGCGGCGAACCCCCGGGCGGCCACCGTCAACGGCCAGCGCAGCACGTCGGTGGGTATGGTGCCGCGGCGCATGCGACGGGTCGAGCCACGGCGCAGGATCACCGACTCGATCGGCTCGGCCGGGGCCTTCGCGGGCGGATCGGCGGTGTCGGGCGCGGCCGTGGGCGTCGCGCCCTGCGTCGCGCGCCAGGCGGTCACCTGCTCCGCCGTGGCCAGGTCCCCCGCCCGCTGCGCCTGCGTGATCAGCGGAAACTCCACCGCGGACAGCGGCGTGGCCGCGGGCTCCGGCTCGGTGGGCGCGCCGCGTGCGGAGGGCGCGGGCGCCGTGGGCGCGCCGAGAACGACGACCGCGACCGGGAACTCGGCCACGCCGTCGACGCCGAGGTACCGGCACAGCGCGGCGTCGACGAAGCCGAGCAGGACCCGCGAGCGCAGCCCGTACCCGTCGGCGACCGTGAGCAGGTTGGCGAGCATCGTGCCGGCGTCCCAGTAGACGTGCCGCCAGCCCCGCTCGGCGTACTTCCACGCCGTGCGCCAGGGCACGCCGGTGATGACGAGCAGCAGCGGGCTGGCGGCGGCGTCCGGGTCGGCGAGCGCGTCGGCCAGCGCGTCCCGCTGGTCGCCCGCCGCCAGCTCCTCCAGGCCGAACGCGTCGGGCGCGAAGTGGTACAGGCCCGCGTCCAGCCCGGCCACCGCCCCGGCCACCGCGTACACCTCGAGCGGGTGGAGGTTGCCCGCGGACGGCGCGGCCCGGAACCAGACGGTGGCGTCCACGCCCGGCGCGGCGCGGACCACCCCGGCGGAGTGGTACAGCAGCCGGGCGAGCAGGTCGAGATCGACGGCCCGGTCGGCGGGCGGGACCCGGCCCGAGAGCGCCAGGGTGGCCGGCGCGCCCCGGGCCGGCAGGTCCGTGGGCAGGTCCCGCAGGAGGGCGTCCGGGTACCGCTTGAAGGGCTCGGGCCGGCGCAGCGGATCCATCGGCTCGAACCCGGGCACCCCGGGCCGCGGCCAGTGCCGCGGCCCCTGGCTGGTCTCGCGGTGGTAGCGCCGCGCCACCTCGCCGTCGCCCATGCGGGGCTCCTACCCGCCCGCCGGCCCGGATACGCTCCGGAACCTCAGCCGCAGTGCTCCCACGGGCTGTTGTACGCCACGCCGTTGACCGACCCACCCCACTTCACGCAGGTGCCCGGCGCGTGCTTGCGGACCGGGCCGGCGTACCAGCTGAAGCTGCCGGAGTCGGTGGTGCGGGTGCCGCCCTGCGGTTCGAGGTACGCCGAGGTGGCGCTGGGCGTGCCGACGCTGCGGTGCTTGATCGTCACGGTGCAGTTGTAGCCGTTGCCCGAGTTGTAGAGCAGGTAGACCTTGCCGTAGCTGACCCCGCCGGAGACCAGGCCGGCGCGGTCGATGACGTTGTAGCCGCTCCCGCACACCATCTGCGGGCTGTACAGGTTGGCGCCGCACTCGTTGCTACTGGTGTAGTTCTTGGTGCCGTAGTAGAGCGCGAGCGCCCCGTCGAACCTGACCTGTATCGGGCTGCCGTTCAACCGCTGCTCGTAGTGCAGGTGCGGGCCGGTCGAGCCGCCGGTCGAGCCGACGTAGCCGATCCGCGTGCCGTACTCCAGGCGGTCACCGACGCTGACCGTCCAGCTCTTCAGGTGCGCGTAGAGCGTGCTGTAGCCGCCGCCGTGGTCGATGACGACGTACTTGCCGTAGCTGGTCCCGCCGAGGTCGCGGACGAGGCTGACCGTGCCCGGCGCGCTCGCCACGACGGGCATGCCGTCGTCGCCGCTGCGGTTGAAGTCGACGGCGTACAACGGGCTGTGGTTGGTGCGGGTCTGCCCGGACCAGACCTCCCCGCAGCGGAACGGCAGCTTGAAGGTGGGCGCGGCGAACGCCGGGTTGGCCGGCACGACGACGAACGCGCCGGCGATCAGCGCCGCCAGCCCGACGCGCAGACGCCACGGCCGTCCGCCGCCGCGGCCCGTGCGCACCGTGTCACGCAGTCTCGATAGCAGCATCTCGGTCTCCTCGGTCATGGCCCCGTCCGGGCCCGGGCACGACGGATGTCACCACAAGGTACGTAAATTTGTCAATACATTCGACATCCGTGCCCCGCTGCTGTGGCGGCGACATTCGGGGGTGACGACGCGCATTCCGGCTGTCACCATGATCGGCGTGCTGCACCGGCCGGTGGCGACGGGCTGGTGATCAAGTCGCACATGGACCTGGTCGCGCCGCACGGCTACGGGCCGGCTGCTGCAGCCGGGCATGGCTGGCGTGCGAATCCGAGCCCGTGGATCCCCGGCTGTGACCCGCCGTCGGCGGTGGCGGTGGTAACGCGAGACTCAGAGCGCCATAATTATGTCCATGACGACAACGCTGCCTCTCGCTGAAGTCCGTGACCGGCTGTCACCTCTGGTGAATTCGGTGGAGGCCACGCACGAACGGGTAGTGATCACGAAGAACGGCAGACCGGCGGCCGTGCTGATCTCCTACGACGATCTCGAATCGCTGCAGGAGACCCTTGAGATCCTCTCCGACCCCGACGTGGTGAGGGAGATCCGGGACGCGTTGGCCGACCCCGAACGGTACAGCGTGGACGAGATTCGCAGAGATCTCGCAGCTCGCGCCGAGGGCTCAGAGGGGTGACGTACCGGGTCGAGTTCACGGCAACGGCCCGTCGGGACATCGCGAAACTGCCCGTACGTATCGCCTGGGCGGTCGTCGAGTTCTGCACCGGCCCGTTGGCGGAGAACCCGCACCGGGTCGGCAGGCCGTTGGTCGCCGAACTGGCCGGCCTTTACTCCGCCCGGCGCGGTGCGTACCGGGTGATCTACGCGATCCACGACGACCGCGTCGTCGTCGAGGTCGTAAAGATCCAGCACCGCGCGGACGTCTACCGGTCCAGGTGAGACGCCGGCCGCTGTAGCTGGCCAACGTCACGGTTAACGCTTCTTCTTCTCCCGCTCGCGGGCCTGCGCGGTCAACCGGGCGTTGGCCTTCTGGATCGCGGTGACCAGGTCGCCCTTCCCCATGTCCTCCGGGCGCTGGATCCCCACCTTGCGGGCGACCTCGTCGAGGTGGCTCTTGCTGGCGTTGACGTCCACACCCTGAGCGGTGGCGCGCGGCCGGCTGATCGCCTCGGGCGCGCCCAGCTCGGCCTCGGGATCCGACGGCCCCTTGCGCCCCTTGGGCTCCCAGTGGTCGCCGACCTTCTCGTGCGTGTGCTTGAGCGCCGCGAACGCGGCGCGGCGGGCGCGCTCCCCGCTGCCGTAGGACTCCTCGGCCGACTCCAGGGTCTTCTTGAACGTCCGTACCGCTTTGTCGTCGGATCGGGCGATCGTCGACGGCACGTCCTTGCGCATCTCTTCGGCCTGCTTGTGCTTGTCCTCCGACATGGGAACACCCCCCGAATCGCAGCCGTCCTTGCTCTGCGTACCCGCATGAGCGGCGGCGCATGCGGGACGGTGACGGCCGGTGGGCGGTCAGGGCAGGTCAGTCGAGGATCCGGCCGTGCCGGTCGCGCGGCTTGAGCCGTACCGTCGGCATCGGCGGCGCCGGCAGCGGGTCACCGGCGTTGCCCGCGACGACGCCGAAGCGCCGGCCGGACATCCAGTCCTCCCGGGCCGCCACGATCTCCTCGTGGCTGCAACCGACGAAGTTCCACCACATCACCAGCGGCTCCTCGAACGGCTCGCCGCCGAGCAGGAACAGCCGCGCCCCGCCGTCGGCGCGCGCGGCCAGCTCCGACCGGCCGCGCCCGAGGTACAGCAGCGACCCCGGCGACAGCTCGACTCCGGCGATCTCGGCGGTGCCGGACATCGTCAGCACGCCGTACTCGAACCCGCGGTCGAGCGGGAACCGGACCCCGCCGCCGGCGGGGAGGCTGACCTCGGCGCCGAGCAGCGGGGTGTAGACCCGGGCCGGGGAGGCCACCCCGCCGAACTCGCCGACCACCACGGTGACCGTCGCGTCGCCCTCGATGACCTGCGGCATGGCCGGGTAGTGCTCGAACGCCGGCTCGCGGTGGCGGGCGGAGTCGGGAAGCGCGACCCACAGCTGCAGCCCGTGCATGACCGGCGGGTGGTCGGGCGGGGACTGCTCGGAGTGCGCGATGCCGTGCCCGGAGGTCATCAGGTTGAGCTGGCCCGGCACGATCGACTGGGTGTTGCCGAGGCTGTCGCGGTGCAGGATCTCGCCGTCGACCAGCCAGGTCACGGTCTGCAGGCCGGTGTGCGGGTGCGGCGGCACCTGCATGCCCATCCGGCCGCGTACGTCGTCGGGCCCGAAATGGTCGACGAAGCACCAGGCCCCGACCATGCGGCGCCGACGTTGCGGCAGCAGCCGGCGCACGACCGTGTAGCGGCCGAGCGGTACGTCGTGCCCGGGCAGCAGGACGCTCGCCGGCTCCGCCTCGTCGGCCAGGGTCGCGCCGTAGACCGCCTGGCCGCGGTCGTCCGGCTCACTCATGCGTCGACCCTACGCCCCGCGAAGAGCCGAGCGTAACGGTCCGGCCAGACGCCCGTGAGCTATGCGACCAGACGCCCACGAAGTGTGCGGCCACGTGCCTACGGCACGTGCGGCCAGGCGACCACGGTCAGGCGTGCCCGGCCGGCACCGCGTCGGCGGGCTCAAGGCCTCGCACGCCGCCCCGGCGCGCCTGCGGCCTGCGCCCGTGCAGGAGGTGGTACAGGCCCGCGGAGCCGAGGACGACGACTGCGACAACCACGTACATAACCCGGTAGCCGCTGTGCTGCGTCAGCCAGCCGAGCACAACCGGCCCGAGGCCCGTGCCGAGGTCGAGCATGAAGAAGAAGGTCGAGACGGCGATGCCGATGCGGTGCGGCGGCACCTGCGCGACCGCGGCGGCCTGCACCGACGACATGAGGGTGCCGAAGCCCAGCCCGATCAGCCCGCCGGCGACGATCACGGCGGCGTCGCTGGTGGCGAGGGAGAGCAGCAGCATCCCGCCCGCGAAGGCGACGATCGCCGGGTAGACGACGATGTTGTCCCCGCGCCGGTCCTGGATGCGCCCGACGATCAGACGGGCGACGAAGACCACGGCGGCGTAGACGAGGAAGAAGGAACTCGCCCCGGCCGCGAGGTCGAGCTGTTGGGCGTACGAGTTGAGGAAGGTCAGCACCGCCGAGTAGGCGGCGCCCATGACCAGGATGAACGCCGCGATCGGCAGCGCCGCGGGGTCGAGCAGGTCGGACGGGCGGATCCGACGCAGGGCGTCGCGCCGGGTGCCGTCGGAGCGGGATTCCGGTACGCGCATGGGCAGCGCCACCAGCACGGCCAGGCCGCCGGCGACGGCTGAGGCGGTGAACAGCGCCGGGTACCCCGGGCCGTTGACGAGGAGCAGCGCGAGCAGCGGCCCGAGCGCGGTGCCCAGCGTGGCGCTGACGCCGAAGTACCCGGTGCCCTCGCCGCGCCGGGCCGGGGGGATGAGGCTCTGGGCGATCGCGACCGTGGCCGTGCTCACGACGCCGAACGCCACACCGTGCACGAACCGGATGGCCAACAGCAGGCCGAGCGACCCGGCGGGGATGTAGGCGACCGACCCGGCCGTGAAGACAGCGAGGCTCGCGAGCAGGACCCGCCGCCGACCGCCGAGGTCGACCAGAGTGCCGGCGACCAGGCGGACGGCGGTCGCACCGACGATGAACATGCTCGACGCCAGCCCGGCGGCGCTGTCGTGGGCGCCGAAGCGCTCCGCGGCGTACAGCGCCATCGTCGTCATGAGCAGGTAGAAGACGATGGCGATGAGGAAGTTGACGACGATGCCGAGGAGGAAGGGCCGGGTCCACAACCGCTCACCGACTTCGCCGCGCGCCACGCCCGTGCCCACCTTTCAAGATCGAGGCCCATGCTAGCCCCCCGGCCTCGGCGCTGCTCACGAGGCATGGGGTGGGTGTGAGCTGCACGTCGCGGCTCCTCACGGCAGCGACCGGTTGGCCGACCGGCCGCAGGGTACGGGGAGGACGTGCGGATCCCGACGCTGGCGAAGACCGCCGCGGCCACCGGCGCCGCAGCCCTGGCCGGCTCCATCGGCTCGACGGCCACGTCCCCCTGGTACCGCAGCCTGGACAAGCCGCGCTGGCAGCCGCCGCCGGCCGCGTTCCCGCTGGTGTGGACGACGCTGTACGCGCTGATCGCGCTCGCCGGGGCGCGGGCGATGGACCGGCTGTCCGGCCCGCAGCGCTCCGGCTTCACCCGCCGGTACGCCGCCGACCTGGCGCTCAACGCGGCCTGGACGCCGTTGTTCTTCCGGGTACGCAGGCCGAGGCTCGCCCTGGCCGAGATCGCCGTCCTCAACGTGGCCAACCTCGCCCTGCTGACCCGGGCCTGGCGGGCCGACCGGGCCGCCGGGATCATGCTGCTGCCGTACGTGGCCTGGACCGGCTTCGCCACCGCGCTGAACGCCTCGATCGCCGCCCGCAACCCGGACGGGCGCCCGGCGGCGGGCTGATCACCGACGGCCGAAGAGGCCGTGCCCGTACGGCTTCGCCCGCGCATCACCCGGTGCGGTAGGCCGCGAGCAGGTCGTCCGGCCCGAGGACGCGCAGACCGTCGATCGATGCGCCGCTTCGCGACACCGCGAGCAGGGGCGTGTCCGGGCCCGCCCCGGGGAGCCGGTCGCGGTGCAGCACGAGCCTGGCGAGGTCGTGCGCGTCGAAGGGCCGCTGCTCGAGCCATTTGATCGACCCGACGACGGTGATCTTCTTTGCGACCGGGCCCCGGTCCGCGCCGACGATGTCGATCTCGGGATCGTTGGTCCGGGTCCAGTACCCGCCGATCGCGGCGGTCCCGCCCGGCAGATACCGCTCGGGGAGCCGGCGCAGTGACTCCCGGACCACCGGCTCGATCGCCCGGCCGCGCCACGCCGTCCACGACGATCGGATCCGGGCCAGGGTGAGATCGCCGCGTCCCCGTTCGATCTCCGGCAGGTACGGACCGAGGAACGACAGCCAGAACCGCAGGTACGGGTCGGCGATGGTGTAGCGCGTCTCGCGGGACGGCCGGGTGGACAGCGGGGTGGCGGCCTCGACGAGCCGCTTGGCGACCAGCAGGTGCAGCGCCCGGTTCAGTGACGCGGGCGGCAGGCCGGACGCCCTCGCGATGAGGGAGAAGGTACGCTCGCCGGCACCGATCGCGCCGAGCACGACCCGAGCCTGCGAATCGGCCGGAAACTCCGCGGCCAGGGCGCGCTCGCCGCTGACCAGCAGTGCTGACGTGGGATCGACGACCACCTCGGCCAGGTAGTCCATCACCACCGCACCGTGCGGCCACTCGTCGAGGATCAGCGGCAGCCCGCCCGAGACGAGGTACGCGTCGAACGCCTCCGCCGCCGGCAGGGCGAGGATCTCGGCCACGTCGGCCGGGTTCAACGGCGGCACCACCATCTCCGTACCGCGCTGGTGGAACGGCCGGCCGTACTCGTTGAGCGCCTCCATCATCGCCAGGTCCGACCCGATGCAGATCAGCAGGACCGGACGGCGGGACAGCTCGCGGTCGAACGCCTTCTGCAGGCTGCCCTCGAACCCGGGGGCGTTGGCGATGAGGTACGGCATCTCGTCGAACACGACGATGCTCGGCCGGTCCGTCGGCAGGGCGCTGGCGAGCAGGTGCAGGGCGGCGTCCCAGGTCTGCGGCGACTGATCGGCGAACACGGCTGCACCGGGTAAGTCCGACGACCGCGCCGCCTCGACGAACAGCATCAGGTCCGCAGCGAGCGACGGCTGCGCCGAGGCGGTGAAGAAGAGGTGAGGGACGCCCGCCCGCTCGATGAACTCCTCAACCAGCCGCGACTTCCCCACCCGACGGCGGCCACGCATCAGCACCGCCCGCCCCGGCCGGCCGGCGCGCCCACCCTGTGTCACCCGCTGCAGCATGCGGTCGAGGGCTGCCAACTCCCGGTCTCGCCCCACAAACCTGTCCACGGCAGCTCCTTCTCAGATACTTTCGATGCTGAAACTATCATGGTTGATAGTCTTATCGCTGATACCTTGATCCGAGCCGCCCTGAAGATCGAGAAGACTTGGGGCTCTCCGGGAGCCCTCACTCCTCTCGGTCGCGCAAGCCGCTATCGTCGGCGGGCATGAGCGCAGATGGCGGCGCCGGGTCGCTAGCGTCCCTGGCCGAGCGGGTGCGCGCGTTCGCCGAGGAACGGGAGTGGCAGCCGTACCACACCCCCAAGAATCTGGCCATGGCGCTCGCCGGTGAGGTCGGCGAACTGCTCGCGGAGCTGCAGTGGCTCACCCCCGAGCAGTCGGCCACGGTGATGGACGATCCCGAGGCGGGCGCCCGGATCCGGGCGGAGATCGGCGACGTAATGATCTACCTCACCCGGTTGGCCGACGTGCTCGGCGTCGACCTGGTCGAGGCGGCGCTGTCCAAGCTGGAGGATTCGGCCCGCCGCTACCCGGTCGAGATCGCGCGGGGATCCGCCGCCAAGGCACCGCCGAGCCCGATCAACAGGCAGTAGCGACGCGACGGATGCACCGTGGCTGACGTAGCCTCAGCGACTTACACCACGAATGATCGGCAACGCTCGGACTCGCACCCAGTCCTCGCCAAGGACGACTATCGCTCCTCGTGAAAGGTCATCGGCCACGGCCTCCAGGTTGGCCAGGATGAGGCCCACGACTTGATCGGCACGGCGCCCGCTGGTCCTCCGAATCAGCAGCACAGAGGGTGCGTTCGCACCTGATGCAGCCAGCAGTGTTCCGAAATCGGTGTCTGCCGAGAGCAGCACGCGTCCTTCAACGCGTGCGGTGTCCAGCACCAAATCGTCAGGTGCAGCTGCCAAATTTCGACCACGAATATGCACGGCGTCATGACCGACGCGTAGCAGTCCCTCTGCAACCTTGGGCGAGAGGTTGTTGTCGATAAGGAACTTCATGCGGCGTGACGCAGCGGCAGCTCGCGCTCGCGCACTGCCTCGGCGGCGAAGCGCAGTGCTTCGGCGACATCTTCGGGAGTGAGATCGGGCAGATCAGCGACGATCTCGCCAGCGGTCATTCCGTCCGCGACCATGGCGACGACCGTGGCGACGGGTATACGGAGACCACGGATGCAGGGCGCTCCACCCATGATCGCTGGATCAACCGTAATCCGTTCAAACTTCACCGAATCAAGATACCAGCGGACGCGGGAAGAATCGACAATCCGATAGGGCTGAGGTACTCATCGCAGCGACACACTCGCCGGATTAGGTGCCCGCCGAGCACGTCCATAAGGTCCGGTCAGCCGGTTGACATCGAGGCCGCGCGGCGGGAGTTGAAGGTGCCGCCAAGGGGACGACAAGCTCGGTCGGCGCTCGGCGCGGCGCGACGAACTCGTCCCAGCTCAATCGCCCGTTCGGGGCCTCGGTATCAGGCGGTTGAAGCGAGGCTTGAGGGCGGTGACGAGGTCGAACTTCAGGCTCTCCGGGTCTCCCACCACCCGCCAGCTGACCTGGCGTCGGCCGAGCCACTCGGCGATCTCCGATGCCGAGGCCAGCCCGCCCTGCGCGTCGAGCAGTGCTCCGACCTGCTCGTGCAGCACGGACGATTCCCGGTTGCCGCGCAGATGCTGCCGGAGCCGCTGCCGCAGGTTGCCGGTCGAGCCCACATAGATCACGACGCTGCCGTCGAGCACGACGTGCACCCCAGGTTCGGCCGGAGCGGCGGCGACAACATCGAGCGTGTAGGGCTGCGGTTCGGTGAATCCGGCGAGCAGATCGATCGATGGCCACGCGGTCACGAGCGAGAGGTTAGCGCAGATCCTCGACTCACCGGGCTGGCCGTCATGCCGCCTTGAACACCTCCTCGAGGTGCCACTCCAGAAACTCGCGGTTCGGGCGCTCACTCGGGCGCTCGGGTACCGCGATATGCTCGCCGGCCCGCGCGTAGAACTCCTCGCCGTTACCGAACTCCTCGCGCAGCCGAGGGCTCACCAGGAGGCGATGCTTGGGGTCGACGCCGAGGTACCCCCCGGTCGAAGAGCGTGTGCACGTCGGAGCGCAGGAGCAGGCCGTTGTCGATGCGGTGCTCCCCGCCAGCGGACAACGGCCGGAGGTGCGCCGCCTGTAGGACCGGCCGGATCCTGGCGCCAATGCACGAGATCTATGTGAATGCGAACCAGGGGCCGACAGACTAGGCGATCATGACACGCTAGAGCATGTCCTGTCGATCATTTCAGCCAGATCAGAGCGGCGATCAGGACCAGGCAGGCGCGGTAGATGCTGGCGCGTTTGGCGTAGCGGGTGGCCAGGTCCCGCCAGTGTTTGAGCCGGTTGAAACAGCGTTCGACCACGTTACGACGCTTGTAGATTTCCGGGTCGAAGTTGGGTGGTCGCCCGCCGGCGCTGCCCTTGGCGGCCCGGCGGGCGATCTGGTCACGGCGTTCGGGGATGGTGTGACGCACCCGGCGGCGGCGCAGCGCCGCCCGGGTGGCATCGTGCGCGTAGCCCTTGTCGGCAATCAGCATGTCCGGGCGGCTACGCGGGCGGCCGACGCCGCGATGCACGGCGATCGTGTCCAGCAGTGGCAGCAGGTAGGGATTGTCGCCTGCCTGCCCGGCGCTCAGCAGGATCGACAACGGCCGGCCACGACCATCCACAGCAAGGTGAATCTTGGTACTCAGCCCGCCTCGGGAGCGCCCGATCGCCTCACCATCGTGCGCCGCAACCGTCGCGTTGGCCGGGCCGAACCCGCTACGGCCCCTTTTTTGCGGCTCTACTGCTGATCTTGTGGGTGGCTTGAAGTCCTGATCAACAGCGCACGCCGCCTCCCGTCTACGGTTCTGGGTTGTCGAAGCTCAGAAACCACAGATCAGGAAACGGCGTGCGTACTGCAAG
>Ga0310841_100530_pt1 | contig 20626 bp, 17 predicted proteins | sample SM_ome_9_FD_201311 | JGI IMG/M metagenome (GOLD analysis project Ga0310841, IMG submission 201311) | Sorghum-adapted microbial communities enriched on stacked mutant (SM) sorghum from Joint BioEnergy Institute, Emeryville, California... ...
CCGCCGACCGACAGGCCGGCCGGAGCACGGCGGAATTCCGCCAAGGCGTGCGCCACGGCGGCGTCCGGCGTCAGGTCGGAGTGAATGCGGGCGAGCAGCCAGGTTTCGAGGATAAGAAAACGTTCGGGGAGCGACGAGGCGTACAGCAGCTCGTCCCGCAGATCGGCCGCGCCGGGACCGTGCAGATCGGTCAAATCGAGGATCAGGCCGGCCGCTTCGCATGCGGGAACGCCAAGGAACGCGGCGGCGGCGGCCGGCTTGAACTGCGCGCCGATCATCGTCCGCTCGCCCGCGTTGTCCATGATGAAGCAATCCGAGCGGGGACCGATGACGACGGCGTGGCCGAACCGGCCCGCGTCAAGCCGCCGATCCCGCATCGGATCCGGTCGTCGCGCAAGTTCACGACCAGTTGGATCACACCCTCCGGGAGATTGCGCTCCTTCGCTCCCGGAGGGTTGATTCCCGAGAAGAACCAGAGGAAATCCACGAACCGCGCGAGCGGTTCGCGGGGAATGAACGTTCTGTAGATCATATGTCCATTATACACCAGGCTCCGGCAGTTCACGATACGTGAAATAGTCGAAGTCCGCATGTTTTCCCTGTCCGCTCAAGTCCTGCACGCAGATCCCCAGGAAGGCGCCCGTGAAGCCCTGGTCGATCATGCGGCCTTCGATCTTCGCTTCCACGTTCTCGTCGGAAATGACACTCGCGTCCAGCTCCGGCCCGATCGGCGTCCAGTCCTGCCCGTCCCGCGAATAGAGGAACTGCAGCCGGTCGTAACGGAGCGACGCTTTCAGGTGGACGCGCTCCCACCCGTCAACGGACACCGGCTGCTCCAGCGGCTCGTCGTACAGCCCGCGGTCGCTGCACATGATGTTCAGGCATTTGCCCAGCTCTTCGTCGCGGCTGATGTACAGGTAGTAGTAGTTTCGCGTGTTGTAGTAATGGATGAGGCCCGCCAGCTGCTGGAACGTGTCCGGCTCGAACTCGACCGCCGTCTCCGCTTCCGCAACGAACGCTTGCTGCCGGCGCGCGATCAGGCTTTGCCGATGCTTGGAGGAGAGCGATTCCCGCCCGATCAGCCGCAGGTATCCCGACCGCGCGGTCAGCGACGCCCACTGCTCGTCGAGCGGCTCGCGCAGCGTCTGGAAGTGGATGGAGATCCGCTCTCCGTCGAAATGGTCCGTCTCCGGCTCGGGCGGGAACGGATGGTCCGGCAGGTCGGGCGCGGGCACGACCGCCTTCGGGCTGTTCCCGCCGCCGGCCGGGCGCAGCCAGCCGTCCTCCGTCCATTCCACGGGCAGCAGCGCCGTCTCCCGGCCGAGAATGCAGCGCTCCGACGGGCGGAGCGGCCGGCCGCACAGGTAAGCGAAGTACCAGTCGCCGGTCTGCGTCTGCACCAGGCTGGCGTGACCCGCCCGCTGCAGCTCCAGTTCGGGTTTGTTCGCCGCGGTCAGGACGGGATTTTCGGGGTCGACCTCGTACGGACCGAACAATGATCTTGATCGCGCGACCGTCACCGCGTGGTTGAACCGGGTGCCGCCTTCGGCCGTGACAAGGTAGTACCAGCCGTTGTGTTTGTAGAGATGCGGCCCTTCCGTGAGCCCCAGCGGCGTGCCGCGGAAAATGTTGCGGATCGGTCCCAGAAGGCGCCGCTCTTCCGGTGAATACTCCTGCAGCGCGATTCCGGCGAACTTGTTTTTGCCCTTGCGGTAGTCCCAGATCATGTTGACCAGCCACTTGCGGCCGTCGTCGTCATGGAACAGGGACGGGTCGAACCCGCTGCTGTTCAGGTAGATCGGCTCGGACCACGGCCCTTCGATGCTCGGGGCGGTCACCAGATAATTGTGGGTGTCCTTGAACGGGCCGACGTGGCTCTTCACATCCGTGAATACGAGGTAGAACAAGCCGTCGGCGTAGCTCAGGCAAGGCGCCCAGATGCCGCCGGAGTCGGGATTGCCGAGCATGTCAAGCTGGCTCCGGCGCTCGAGCGGCCGGGCGGCCAGGCGCCAGTGGCGCAGGTCGCGGGAGTGGTGGATCTGCACGCCGGGGAACCACTCGAACGTGGAGGTCGCGATGTAATAGTCGTCCCCCACCCGCAGGATGGACGGGTCCGGGTTGAAGCCGCGCAATACGGGGTTGTGGATCGTCTTCAATGGAATTCCCTCCTTTACTCTATCATGTCATAAAGCCGGTCCGACGCGTCAATCATCATTTTTTAGAATGTCGGTCCGATGCGCCAAATTCCGAAGTCGTGCTGCTTCAAAATTTCCGACCGGGTCAGCTTGCCCGAGCAGACGGCCAGCAGCTCCCCGTACAGCCGGCCGCCGACTTCTTCGATCGTCTCCGTGCCTTCGATCACCGTGCCCGCGTTGAAATCCATATTGTCGCCCATGCGGCTGTACATATGGGAATTCGTCGCGATCTTGATGACCGGGGCGATCGGCGAGCCGGTCGGCGTTCCCCGGCCGCTCGTGAACAGGACGACCTGCGCCCCGCCGGCCACCATGCCGGTGAGCTGCTCGATGTCCTGGCCCGGCGTATCCATCCAGACAAGCCCCTTCTTGCTCGGCCGCTGCGCGTAGTCCACCAGCTCCTGCAGCGGGCGGCTGCCCGCCTTGGCCGCGGCGCCGAGCGATTTCTCCTCAAGCGAGCTGAGCCCGCCGCGGATGTTGCCCGGGCTCGGGTTGCCCGTGCGGATGTCCACGCCCATCATGAACGCGCGGCTCTCCATCGCCTGAATCACTTCATATACCCGTTTGGCCACCCGGTCATCGGCGGCCCGGGCCGCGAGCAGATGCTCCGCGCCGATCAGCTCGGTCGTCTCCGCGAGGATGGAGGTGCCGCCGGCGTCCACTACAGCGTCGCTGACCCAGCCGACGGCCGGGTTCGCCGAGATGCCCGAGCAGGCGTCCGAACCCCCGCATTCGGTGCCGACGATCAGCTCGCTGACCGGCACCGGTTCGCGCATGAGCCGCGAGGCGTCCGCGACCATCGCCGCCGCGATTCTCGCGCCCTGCGCGATCGCCATCAGCGTGCCGCCGTGGTCCTGGATCGACACCACCTCGACCGGCTTGCCGCTCTTCGCGATTTCCTCCGCCACGCTCCGCGCCTGGTGCGTCTCGCAGCCGAGCCCGAGCACCACGACGCCGTAGACGTTGGGGTTCGCCCCCATGCCGGCGTAAGTGCGGAACGTCTGCTCGAAGTCGACGCCCACCTGGGCGCAGCCGTGCTGGTGGATGAACGACACCGTTCCCGACACGAGCTGCGTGATCTGATGCGCCGCCTGGGCCGCGCAGGTGATCGTGGGCAGAATGAGCACGTGGTTGCGCACTCCGACCCGTCCGTCCGGCCTCCGGTATCCCCAAAATTGCCTGTCATGATTTTGCAAGTTGATCCCCCCTGCCCCGAACCCCTTCGAGGTTGTGAATGTGGACGTGCTGCCCCGGGCGAATGTCGGCGGTCGCGCGTCCGATCACTTCGCCGTACTTGAGGATGGACTCGCCCGCCGCGATCGGCCGGACCGCAAACTTGTGGCCGAATTCGATCGGCTCAAGCACTTCGACTTCGAAAACGCTTTCTCCGCAAACGACACGAACCCTCGTGCCGGCGGGAATGTCCGTCAAGGCGACGGCCACGCTGTCGACGGGCTTCATCATTACCACTTTGTGCGCCTTCTGCACGTTGCGACTTCCCCCTTTGCCGGTCAGGACTTGGAAACTTTTCTGGTGAAAGCGCTTGACATTTCACTGGCCCAAAATATAGAATGACATCAATGGTCAACCAATCAACCAATCAATATGTTACCATAGTGTACCGGTCAATGACAACCGGCGAGGTGTTGCTATCCATGAAGTTTTCCAGCATTATTCTCAGACTTGAACTCGATCACAGTGTCGTTACCTTGCATGATGCGATTGCAACCATCGCCAACGCAGGCGGTGAAGTTGTCTCCATCGACATGGTGCGCCCCGGAAGCACGCAATCGGTCTGCGATGTTACGGTCAATTTGACCGAAGATGTGGAATCGGCCATTTTTAATGCCGTGGAGCAGCATCCCGGACTGCGGGTGATACACGTATCGGATCGCACCTTCCTGATGCATCTGGGCGGCAAAATTTCCGTTCAGCCGAGTGTTCCCATCAAGAACCGCGACGATCTGTCCAGGGTGTATACACCGGGCGTGGCTCGAATTTGCAACACCATCCGCGACAATCCGGGCACGGCCTACATGCTGACCATCAAACGGAATACGGTGGCCATTGTGACGGACGGTTCGGCGGTCCTCGGCCTTGGCAACATCGGCCCGTATGCGGCCGCTCCCGTCATGGAAGGCAAGGCGATGCTTTTCAAGCAGATGGCCGATGTCGACGCCTTTCCCATCTGTCTGGACACACAGGACTCCGAAGAAATTATTGATATTGTAAAAAATATTTCCCCGATCTTCGGCGGGATCAATCTGGAAGACATCAGCGCTCCCCGCTGTTTCGAGATCGAAAGGCGCCTGTCGGAAGAACTGGACATCCCCGTCCTGCACGACGACCAGCACGGCACGGCCATTGTGGTGGCCGCCGGATTGCTGAACGCGCTCAAGGTCGTCGGAAAACGGCTGGAGGACGTCAAGGTGGTGGTGAACGGCATAGGGGCCGCCGGCGGTTCCATCTGCAGGATGCTGGTTGCAATGGGGATACACCGACTCGTGCCAGTGGATCGGGAAGGCTCGATTGTTTACGGAGAACGGTACGCCAACCCGATGTGGCAATGGCTGTCGGAACAGCCCTGCGTCGAACGGGCTCGCGTTCCGCTGAAAGAGGCCCTGGCCGGGGCAGATATTTTCATCGGCGTGTCGGCGGGGAACATTCTGGGCGTGGAGGACATTAAACGGATGGCCCCAAACCCGATCGTATTTGCCCTCGCCAACCCGGTACCCGAAATTGATCCGTTCGCTGCGCGCCCGTATGTCGGGGTCATGGCCACGGGACGGAGCGATTATCCGAATCAGATCAATAACGCGCTGGTTTTCCCGGGCATTTTCCGGGGGGCGCTGGATTGCCGCGCCCGCCGCATCAATGATCAGATGAAATTGGCGGCTGCTTATGCGATCGCCGGTGTCGTGACGGACGAGGATCTGAACAGCGACTACATCATCCCGGGCATTTTCAATGAACGCGTGGTCCCCCGGATCCGGCAAGCCGTTATCGAAGCGGCTATCTCCACCGGGGTGGCAAGACGCATACCTTCAGACTTCCAGATCAAATCAATCGGATCATGACGCACAATCATCGCCTTTCAGCATGATCATTGCAATTCAAGTTCATACTCAAAAAAACCAACCGTAAATGGTTGGTTTCATGTTGACACCGGCTTCTTCGCAGGCTTTTGATTTTCTTTGATGACCTTCAACAACCGACTGGTGGCGTCAGTCATATGCCTCTCCATTGCGAGGGCGGCCGCATCGGGATCCCGCTTCGACACCGCCTCAAAGATAGCCGAATGATCCTTGTACGAAAACTCCGTGTCTCCCGCGGATTCAATAACCAGTTTGATCCACGTCCGCAGCAACGATTGTATGCTGGAGAGAATGTCTTTCAGCACCGAATTGCGGGACATCTCGGCCAGTTTCAAATGAAACGACACATCGAGTTCAACGAAATTCGCCGGTTCCAGCTTCATTTTGTCCATGATCTGTTTCAGTTCGGCGATTTCTTCGTCTTTGCCTCGTTCAGCGGCAAATCGGCAAATGGAAATTTCGATCACTTTTCTCGCCTCGATCAGGTCCATGGCCTGGTTCTCGCCAAGAAGCAGGCTCCACTCGATCACCTGAGGCAGCAAGGTGGAATCGGTTCTTTTCAAGTAAGTGCCGTCGCCCTGCCTGACCTCCAGCACACCCAGGACCGTCAGCGCCTTGATCGCTTCGCGTATGGCCGATCGGCCGACTCCGAGCGCTTCCGATAATTGGCGCTCCGCCGGCAACTTGTCGTTGACCTGCAAACTGCCGGAGAATATATAATCCAGCAACCGTTTCGTGATCTCAACGACCAGCGAGTTTTTTTGAATGGGTTCAAAATTAAAGTTAGCTCTTGCCATTTTCGCCACCAATCATCATTAATGTTTCAAAATTCTGGGTCTAACCTTTAAACTGGTCGACCAATTTGAAAAACAAACAGAAACATACAATAAATTATACAATAAAAACATCAATTGTCAAACGGCACAATGGCGAAGGTGCCCGGACAGCGTGCGGAGAATGCGCGGACAATGCCCGAATCATGCTAGAGGATCGTCTTGCCGCCGTCGACAATGATGGTTTGCCCGGTGACGAAATCGCCGCCTTTGATAAGCGCAACGGTCATTTGGGCCACATCTTCGGGATTGGCGACCCGTCCGAGCGGCGTACCGCTTCCGTACCGTTCGACATGATCTTCTCTCCCCTCCACCCAGCGGGTCTTGACGATTCCCGGAGCGATGGCATTTACCCTGACATCGGGCGCAAGCACGCGAGCCAACGATTTCGTAATGCTGATGGCGGCGGCTTTGGAAGCGGCATATGCGATGGAACTTCCCATTCCATTGAAGCCGGCGATGGAGGTAATGTTCACGATGGCCCCCTTGCTTTTCCGTAGATGAGCGGAACAAGCCCGGCTTGTCAAGAATATCCCCTTGGCGTTGACGTTGAACGCCCGGTTCCAGTAGTCGTCCAACAGACCGTCCAAATCTTCGAGCGCCACATAGTTGGTCGTCCCCGCGTTGTTGATCAGAATGTCGATGGATTTGAATTTGTCCGCGACATACCGGCACATTTGATCGACTTCCGTCTCACTTGAGACATTTGCCCGGAAAACTTCTCCATCTCCCCCGGCTTCCCGCACTTCCCGCAATGTCTGCATGGCTTCGTCATGGGAACGGGAGTAGTTGATCACGACATTGGCTCCTTCCCGGGCCAACTCAAGCGCGATAGCCCGGCCAATCCCTGTTCCGCCGCCGGTAATAATGGCTGTCTTCCCTTTGATCTTCATGTCCTGTTCAACTTCCTTCCACCGTATCTTCCCTCATCTGATGCAAGCATTGAATCCATTCCCTGTACATGCGGGTTGTTGTATGATAGAGTTCAAGGTCGTTCGCCGATTCGGGCGTGATGACCTCAATCCCCATCGTCCACTCTTCCCGCCTGTCAAAAAATCCCAGCTGCATTAAATCGCGCAAGAACAATAGAACGTCATCGCGGCTCACTTCACCGTCCGGCCAATCGAACGGGGGATGTTTATCACCGTACAAGGGGTGGTCCGGATTCTTCAGATAACAATTCGCCAGATGAACATGCCGCACGTAAGGCAAAAGTTTTGCCAGACTTTCAGCCGGCACTTCGCCCAGTTGAATGATGTGGCTCAAATCAAACGTAATTTCAAAATTGCCGTGTTCCGACGCCACGGATTCCGCCAATCTTTTGGTCACGGAGGTTGGGCCGATCAGAAAGTAAGGCTCGCCGTGATCATTAAAAAATTCGAGGGTGATATGAAGCATCCGCTCTTGCGCGCGCTCTGCGGCGTAAGCGCATAGTTCCTTCAGGGATTCCGCCAATCGTTCAAACGAGTCCTGCCTGTCCGCAGCCGAAGACAACGTCTCTCCGCTCGTCACCAGGATTTTGGAGCTGCCGTACCCGTACGCTTGGTCAATCAGTTTTTTCGTCTCCGATATCGCATATTGCCGATGAACCTCATCCAGGCTGCCCAAATTCAACCGGTGATTTTTGAGATAAGCTCCTCCAAGGAACACGGAAGGTTTCTCAAACCGGTCAAGAGCTTTTCGGATGTCGGCTGCGGCGGACAGATCGCCTTCGTAATAAAACTCCACCGTGTCGTAAAAACCGTCCTCGGCCGCCAGCCGGAGGGCGCGAATCAGGGCATCCGCCGAGCGGACGGCTTCCGGAAACAGCGCCGTGATGACAACGCTTTTTACGACAGGATCATGATTGGGCTTATGCGCGTTCATATGGCCCCGAAGCAAAATACGGTTTCCCCCCCCCATAACGACGAGATGGGTGACGGGGGCGGGCACCCCGGACGAGGAACTCCCGCCCCGCCTTCAATGTTCAGCGAACGGTAATGTCAGTGTAGTTCACGGACAACGGATTGCCGCTGCCGTCCACGACCTGCATTTCGATTCTGTACGAGCCGGTCGGGGCGTCCGCAGGGATGGGCCATACGATCTGGTCGACCTCGACGGCGGAATCTTCAGCCACCCTCGCAGTGAAGCGGTTTTCCAGAACGACGTTGCCCGACTGTTGTTCGACGATTCTCCAGCTGATGGTCGCGTTGTCGATGGCATGGGAATAATCGTTCGTCACCCACACTTTCGCCGCAAACGTCGAAGCCCGGTCGTAGAATTTCTCGCGGCCGATGATATACGGCGTCACATTCCGCTCCAGGCTGATCAAAACGCGCGAGTAGACGGCCTTCAACGAATCGTAGACTTTGTACGGCCGGTTGTAATAGTCGAACAGACCGGAACCCATGATGGGGCACGAATCTCTCCAATAGTACAGGTACATGGAACCGACCGGCCGGTATTTCCGCTGGCGCAAAAATTCCACTTGTTCTTTCACGACGAGCGCTTCGTAGGACTGATAGTGATCGACGAATTCTTCGAGCGTATCCTTCATCTGCACCTTGGCGAAACCGAAGGCCAGATCATAGAAGAAGCCATAGTATTCCCACGTATCCCAATGGGGCGGCCACAGTTTGTCTTCCGGAATAAATTGCTTCAGCGATTCGACAACCGGGATGGATTGGGCGCCGAACTCGACGATGATCGGTTCGATCTTCTTCTTGCTAAGGTCGGTATCGCCGTCCGCGCAGCAACCGATCATCAGGTTCTGCACGCCTTCGCGGTAGTCGCCAATGTGAATCCATCTGACGGGGTCGACGGTGCCCAATGTTTCCTTCAGAATCTGGCACAGCCGGTGAACATTGTTCGGTTTGTCCTGAAGGCCGTAAATTTCAGGCTCCTTGAATACCGACCACATCCCCAGGCTCGCATGGTTGCAGAGCATAAGGCCCATATCCCTGATCATTTCGCTGGCGCGTTCGATGAAGTCGTCGCTGTCGCTGACGCAGTAATGCAACGGGAATACTTGCCAGACCAGGAAGCCCATCTCGTCGCAAAGGGTGTAGAATCCGTCCGGTTCGACGTGGCTGCCGATGCGGATCGAGTTAATCTCCATTTCGAGCATTTTATTCAGGTCTTCCCGCCACATTTCCGGGTCGGCTTCGCTCATCCACTGGCTCGTAATATAGCGCATGCCGCGGAGAAACAACTTTTTGCCATTCAAATACCAGTGTCCGGTCTGTTCATCGTGGACCACTTCTTTGATCCCGAAATTTTGCTTCACCGAATCTTCCATCACCGATACGGTCGCCGTATACATGCTGGGATGCCCCTGGTCCCACGTCCACCACAACCGGGCATTGGGAACGGTGATGACCAGTTTGAACGTGTTGAGGCCGGGCTGCAACACGACCTGACGGCTGCGGTTCAGCGACAGATTTTCCTCGAAATTGTAGGGAACGATGGTCATATCCAGGTTGGTTTTGATCACTTGCCCCGTCGTGTTGTGAACCGTGACGTCCGCCGTCACGATGGCCGTCCCGTCCGGTTTGTCGCGCAGATCCCCGAGCCAGTCCTTCTTGATGCCGATTTTCGTATATATCTTCACATAGTCGACATAGACGTGCGGGCGGGCAATCAGTTCCACGTCTCCCCAGATGCCGCCGGAGTTTCCGTCACCGCGGAACGATGTCATGGCGCCCGGTTTGTGCATCGCGTCAATCATATGCCCTTTGATCTGGCTGATGGCTCTTGCTTGATGCCTTTTATATGGCGTTGACAACGGGTTTGCGGAAAAATCGACCTGGATGTAATCCGTCCCGTCGCGGGGCGCCCCGTCCTTGACGACAAGGATGTTCTCGCCGTTCAGGTCCACAATGTCCGTAACGTCAAATTCGAACGGATTGAACATCCCTTCATGCGAACCAAGGTAATGCCCGTTTAACCAGACATCCGCATAGTAATCCACCGCCGCGAATCGGATGAACAATTTTTGGCCGTGGAACGATTGCGGCACCGTGAAACTGGTCTGAAACCATACCGTCCCGAAGAAATCACCGAGTTCCGTAAGATACCAGTTCGTCGGAATCTTCATTTCCTTCCAGGACTGAAAATCCGTCTCCCGCTTGTAATAACCCAGCGTTTCGCCCGGTTCGTTCTCTTCGACCCGATACCGCCAGATACCGTTCAAGCTGTGTTTCATGCGGCCTTCATGGATGGAAATCATCGTGGTTCGTCCCTCCGGTTAACTATAATGATGTTCCAGTACGCCGTGGAAAGCATTCTCGATAATGCGGCGGATATCATCCGGGCCGGTCAGACGCGGATTGATCCGAACGTTGCCGCTGCGCATGGAATCCTCGACCAATTTTGGCAGCCAGTCGAGGGAAACTCCCAGTTCCTTAATGTTGGAAGGAATTCCCATAGACCGGTTCATTCGCAAAATGGCAGCGATCGCTTTTTTCCCGCCTTCTTCATCCGACAACCCTTGCGTATCTTCTCCCAGCGCCTCGGCAATCTCTTTCATTCTGCCCGGGCAGGCCGGCAGATTGAACTCCATCACATACGGAAGCAGCGCGGCATTCGCAATGCCATGGGCAATGTTGAACACGCCGCCTAACGTATGCGAAATCGCATGCACATTTCCGAGTCGCGATTGGGAGAATGCGGCGCCTGCGATCATGGAAGCCACAAGCATTTGCTCCCTGCTCTCCACATCCGTTCCCACGTAGTAGGCTCTTGTCAGATGGCGGCCGATCATGCGCACAGCCTGAAGCGCCATGCCTTGGCTGACGGGATTGGCGGTCTTGGACGTGTACGATTCGATCGCGTGCGTCAATGCGTCCATGCCGGTCGCCGCCGTCAACGGCTGGGGCAGCTGAATGGTCAGGAGCGCATCGAGCAGCGCCAGTCTGGGATACAGATGCGGACTGATGACCGCCGCCTTGAATTTCTGTTCGGTGTTGGTCACGATGGTCGCGGACGTCACCTCGCTGCCCGTGCCCGCCGTCGTGGGAACGACGATCAGCGGCACGGTGGCATGGGGCAGTTTCCCTACGCCTTCGTAATCCAGGATGCTTCCGGGATTGGCCGCCATGGCCGCCACACCCTTGGCCGTATCGATGCTGCTCCCGCCGCCCACTGCGATGACGCATTCGTACCGCCGCGCGCGCCATGCTTCGGCGCCTTTCTCAATGTGCTGCGTGCTCGGGTTCGGATCGACTTCGTCGAAGATGCCGTACCCGATTTTTTCCCGCTCGAGCGAAACCGCCATCTTGTCCAGCAATCCAGCCTTCCGGATACCGGGATCGGTGACGATGAGCGCCGTTCGGTATCCCATTTTGCGGACATATTCGCCGAGAAGGTCCGATATGCCGCAACCGCATTCGACGACCGTCGGCATTGAGAATTGAAAAGGCATGAGTCCCGTTCTCTCCTCTGTCACATCTGTTCAAAATATGCGGTCTTGTTGGCGTCAAGTTTTCGCTGGATGTTGAGACCTTCGATCTCGCACAGCATGATTTCCGCCAAATAGAGCACGGTCGTGCCTTCTTCCAGATGGCCCACATGCGTTTCTTGCGGATCGGCCGCGACGATGTGGAAATGGGGCTGGCCGTTGATCACCATGCCGCTGCACATGCCGATTTCCATCGGTTTTTCCACGGTAATAAATTCATCCTCGGCCGATGCCGCAAAGCTGAGCGGACGATGGTAGACCAGCTTCTGCAAGGAACCGACAATGGAGAGGAGCGCCGCGTTTTTCACTCCCTCTTTGGCCAGCAGATCGCGTACGCTCTCCAGAAGCAAATCGCCTCTTTTCAGATTCAGCACGAAGACCCGGCCCAAACCCGTGCCGTGGAATACGCGTTGCGGATTGCTCATTCTGATCTCCTCCAAATTCATGGTTCACAAAGCGATAACGGATTTCCGGCGGCTCGATTCGTGAATGGCATGCGCGACACGGAGCGCAATGATTCCGTCTTGCAGCGTGACAGCCGGAGACAAATCCTTGCGCAGACATTTGATGAAATGTTCGCTGATCGCCAGATATGACCTGACGTCAAGCGGATCGTCCAACGGTTCTTCACGTGCAACATCCATGGACGAAGTACAATAGACGAGCCGGTCGAAATTCCATATGCCGCTACCTGTCAGCATCACCGTCCCCTTGGTTCCCATCACCCCCCTGTTGTTCAAATTGAGGTGAGTTGACAAGCTTGCCTGAATGACCGCGGATACTCCGCCCTGCAACGTCATCAGCACATTGGCGTTATCGTCAAAGCCCGGAAGATCATGCCGCGTGTTGGTTACGGATGCCGAGACGGTCACGACCTCGCCGCAGAGCCAACGGAAAATGTCGATGTCATGGCTGAGGGATTCGATCGTCATGCCGCAGACAAACCGCGGGTCTGTACGCCAGCCGCTTTCGGACCACATGCGGTCCATCCGATGGCTCCACAGACTGATCACATCGCCGAGTTCCCCGGATTCGATCAAGTTTTTCAGATGCCGGTATCCGGGGCGAAAACGCATGTTAAATCCGACCATTGCCGGTACGCCGGCCTTTCGGCGCGCATCCTCGATCGCCTCGGCGTCTTCCAGGCTGACCGCGACCGGTTTCTCGATGAACATCGGCTTGCATGACGTCGCCGCTTGGACAGCGATCGACCGGTGTGTCGATGGCGGCGTCAAGATATAGACCGCGTCGCTTGACGCGACACATTCATCAAGATCCGGATATGCGTCCGCGCCGCACTCTCCCGCCAACTCGCGCGCCCGATCGACTTGAACGTCATAGATGCCGGAAATTCGGACATATTCCAACTGCCGCAGCGCCGCGACATGCATCCGGGCGATTCCGCCGGCGCCGATGATCCCGATTTTGATCTTCATGTGCCTTCCCCTCTATCCTTTTAATCCCGTCGTGGAAATCCCTTCAATCAGCAGCCGCTGCGAGAACACGAAGAACAAGAAAATCGGAAGAAGGGAAAGGACCGACATCGCAAACAGGTAACCCCATGACGACTCGCCCATCGAATCCAGGAACGACCGGAGAGCCAATGTTACGGTAAATTTCTGCGGATTACTGATATAGATCAGTTGGCTGAAGAAATCGTTCCATGTCCAGATAAACGTGAAAATGGCAGTGGTTACGAGCGCCGGCAACAACAACGGGAAAATAATCCTTGTGTAGGTCTGGATCGGACCGCAACCGTCGACGGTGGCCGCCTGATCCAGTTCATAGGGCAGCCCGCGGATGAACTGCACCATCAGAAAGATAAAGAACGCTTCGGCTGCCAAAAATTTCGGTACGAGCAACGGCAAATAGGTGTCAATCCAATTCAGTTGGTAAAAGAACACATATTGCGGAATCAACGTCACATGATGAGGCAGCATCAACGATGCCAGCATGATGGCGAAAAATATTTTTTTCATGCTGAAATCGAGCCTTGCAAAGGCGTACGCGGCCATGGAACACGTCAAAATGTTGCCGATTATCGCCAGAATGACCAGAAAGAATGAATTGGAAAAGAAATGACCGAACGAAATGCCGTTTATTCCTTGCCAACCGTTGATGTAATTTTCCAGCGTAACGGATTTGGGCAGCAAACTTGCATCCTTGAAAATATCGGATTTCGGTTTGAAGGATGCGCTCAACATCCACAGCAACGGGTACAACATCACGTATGACCCGATGACAGCAACGGCAAGCTTGGTATAAGGGATCCAATTGCCCTTCCTAGAGTGCATGCCGTATCCCCCTAAGTTTCATAATGCACCCACTTCTTCGATGACAGGAAAAACAATGCGGTAAAGAACCCGATAATGAGCAACAGTATCCACGCCATGGCCGATGCGTAACCCATCTGGAAGTTGTTAAACCCGGCGATAAACAGATACAGCGTGTAAAAGAGCGTCGAATCAAGCACTCCGCCGTTACCGCCGACGATGAACGCAGAGGTGAACGCCTGGAATGCGTTAATAATTTGCATGACCAGATTGAAAAACAGAATGGGCGTCAACATCGGAATCGTAATGCGAAAGAATGAGCCCACCCTGCCGGCCCCGTCAATGGATGCGGCTTCGTAGTATTCCTTCGGGATTTGCCGCAACCCGGCCAGAAAAATAACCATCGGTGAACCGAACTGCCATACATGAAGCAAAATCAGGGTTAGCAGCGATGTGTCCGGGTCACCGATCCAACTTCGAGGTTCGATTCCGAAGTTGCTCACCAATTGATTGAATAATCCGTCGCTGCCGAAAACCTTCCTCCACAGCAACGCGATGGCGACGCTTGGCCCGAGCAAAGACGGGATGTAGAAAATGCCGCGAAACAATTCAAGTCCCGCCAGTCCCCGGTTCAGAAACATGGCCAGCGCCAGCGCGAGGGTCAATTGAAGCGGTACGCCAACAAACACATAAATGAACGTAACTTCCAGAGCCTTGATATAACGGGTATCATTCGTAAACAGGTTGATGTAATTGTTCCATCCAACCCAGTCGGGAGATTGGAACAAATTGTAGTTCGTGAACGAAAGATACAGCGATACCATCATGGGAATCAGAGATAACGTAAGCAGGCCAAGCAGCCAAGGTGAAAGAAACAGCAAGGCCACCTTGTTACGTCTCCACCAGCGCGAGATGATTGACATGAATGCGCCCCTTCCGCCTACTTGGCTTCCTGATGAGGGAGAAGCAGGAACGCCCCTGGTGAACGGGGGCATTCCCGCATCCTCCTTGTGTAACGATGTCGATTATCTGGTTTTCAAAATCCGGTCGAATTCGGCGAAAGCTCCCTCAACCGCTTCGTCGACCGACATTCTGCCGAACGCGATCTGCTCGCCGAAGGAGAAGACCGCTTCGATGATCTGCGGAGACCCCGGCGCCCGCACCATGACCGGCGGCGCATCGTTGGAAGCTTCCGCCTGCAGTTCGAAGCCCTTGACGTCAAGCGGATGCAAGATATCTTTCAGCGCTTCCTGAACTTTGAGGTTTCCGGGGATGCCGAGCTCGGCTTTAAAGATTTTGCCTGCTTCGATATCGTTTACAAACCAGTTGAGCAGTTTGACGGCTTCTTCTTTGTTCTTTGAACTTTTGCTGATCGACCATGCGGACGACTGGAGGTTCTCCCCGCCCTTGTAAGCGCCGTCCGCCATCAACGGCCAACGAATCACGTCAAGCTCGTCATCCGTGTAATTGGTATAAATCTTGGCCTGATTGAGGTTGGTAATCAGAGTTGCCGTGATGCCCTTGACCAGCGTCGAGTTTTCCTGCGGCTGGTTCTTGTATTCCGCCGTGATGCTGGCCGGCGTGACGACGCCTTCCTTGGCGAGGTTGTCCCAATATTGGTAAAACTCTTTGAGATCTTCCTTTGTAAAGCCGACCTGACTGCCATCCGGCGACATCAGGTTTTTGCCCTTCTGACGCACCCAGGTGTCGATGGCGTGTTCCCACTGAATCCCGTCGGAGGAAGCGTATACACCCGACGGCAGCTTGGATTGGAGTTTCCTTACAAATTCCGCATATTCCTCATAGTTCATGGTGTGATCCGGCAAGGACACGCCCGCTTCCGCCAACATCCGCTTGTTGACGACGATGGACGTGAAGGTGACACCTTTTGAAATCCCGTACATCGTGCCGTCCACGCGCCCGGATTCCAGAATCGCCGGATCCCAATCCGCGGTTTGAATGGCACCGTTCTCAATGTACGGATCCAGCGGTTCCAGCACGCCTTTGGCCACATATTCTCCGCCGTAGTTCAGCATGTGCATGCCGATCAGATCCGGCGGGTTGCTGCCGGCGAACTGCGCTGCCAGTTTCGTGTAGTAATCCCCGTAGTTTGCGGTTTCTCTTACGATTTTTACATGCGGGTTCAATTGTTCATACAGATCCAAGATTTCATTATATATTTTCGCCCGGCTTTCATTTCCCCACCAAGCGACGCGCAATGTCACCTGGCTTTGCTCCGACTGCGAAGAGGTACCCTGAGACGAGTTATTATTGCTGGATGCATTGTTGGACGAAGCGCTTTCATTTTTCGAAGCACCACCGCAAGCTGTCAAAAGGAGCATAAATACCGCGACCAGCAATGCTATCCATTTTCGTTTTCCCCTCAAGTTCAATTCCTCCTCATGAGAAATTTTAGAATCGCAACCATCTCTCAAAAAAACAAGACCCCGTAATATTCGATCCGACCAAACACCACCTTCTCTTCATAATGATACAACCGGTTGTGTGGTTAATTGGTTGATGTTTTGATATAATTGTATTTGGGCAGCCCATGCAAAGTCAACCATTTTTTAAGCGCTTTATTTTTGGCGGCTTTTGGCGGCGTGCGAGGCTCCGTCACGAAAATAAAAGTTTACAACGGTCGCGTCCTCAACGTAATATAAATGTATAGGAGATGTTAAAACAGTGTTTTTTATTATCAAACATTAAGCAAAGGAGTTCCCGCCGCCATGCCGATCATCCAGGCGCTGGACCGGGCGCTGCGCATTCTCGACCTGTTCGACGAGCACACCCCCGAGCTGAAACTGACCGAGATCAGCGCGCGCATGCAGCTGCACAAAAGCACCGCGCACGCGCTGCTGCGAACGCTGCAAATCCACGGCTACATCGAGCAGGACGAGGAGAGCGGCAAGTACCGGCTCGGCCTTCGCTTGCTGGAAAAAGGACAGATGCTGCTGCAAAATCTCGACATCCGCAACGTGGCCAGACCGCATTTGCAAGCCCTTTCGGACGCGACCGGGCAGACGGCGCACCTGCTCATTCTGGACGGCCGGGAGGGGGTGTACATCGACAAGGTGGAAGGGGCGCAGGCGGCCATCCGCTATTCCCGCATCGGCCGCCGGGTGCCGCTGCACAGCAGCGCCAGCGGCAAGGTGCTGGCCGCCTTCCAGTCGCCGGACGCGCTGGAGCGTCTGCTGGCCGGCTACAGTTACGTGCGGCACACGCCGAACACCATCGATTCCGAAGCGATGTTTCGCCGGGAGCTGGATGAGGTTCGAAAGAACGGCTGCGCCTTCGACCGGGAAGAGAATGAACCCGGCGTCCTGTGCATCGCGGCGCCGATTTTCGGCCATGACGGGCAGGTGCTTGCAGCGATGAGCCTGTCGTGCATGACCGCGCGGGTGGACGAGTCGGAGGCGCAGCGGCTGGCGGAACGGGTGCGGAAGACGACGGCGGAGATTTCGGCCCGCCTCGGGCACCGCTGACGGAGAACTGCACCCCTTGAAAAAAATCATTTGAATGGAGTGAACCCGATGCGCATCATCCGTTACATCGAGGACGACGGCCAGACCATTTGCCTCGCGGCGGTCACCGACGAGGAACAGGCCTTCCCGCTTCGCTCGCCGGACTTCATGGCGCTTGTGCGGGAGGCGGACGATGCGGGGATCACGCCGCTGGAAGCGGTGCGCCGTCAGATCGCGGGCGCACAGCCGCTGCCCGGCGACTGGCGCGAGTTGAACCTGCTGACGCCGGTGGATGCGCCCGAGGTGTGGGCGGCCGGCGTCACTTATGAGCGCAGCAAAGAAGCGCGCAACGAGGAGTCGAAGGGCGCCGCAACCGGCGACGAAACGTTCTACGACAAGGTGTACCGGGCCGAGCGGCCGGAGATTTTCTTCAAGTCGACGAGCGCCCGCACGGCGCGGCCGGGCACACCCGTCTGCATCCGCAGCGACTCGGACTGGCAGGTGCCCGAGCCTGAACTCGGCATCGTGCTGGACCGCGGCGGCCGCATCCTCGGCTACACGGTCGGCAACGACATGAGCTGCCGCGACATCGAGGGCGAGAACCCGCTCTATCTGCCGCAGGCGAAAATCTGGCGCCGCTCCTGTTCCATCGGTCCGGCGATCCGGCTGGCGGAAACCGTGCCGAATCCGTATGACCTGACGATCACCTGCCGCATCTATCGGGACGGTCAATTGGCGGTGAACGAGTCGGCCAATACGGGACAACTCCGGCGGAAGCTGGACGAACTGGCGTCCTTCCTCGTGCGGGACAACGTCGTGTTCGACGGCACCGTGCTGCTGACCGGCACCTGCATCGTGCCGCCCGACCGGTTCACGCTGCAGCCCGGCGACCGCATCGAGATCGACATTTCCGGCATCGGCACCCTGATCAACCCTGTCGCGGCGGCGGACGCCGCAATCCAGGATTAAGTCTCACAATCGGGAGGAATCATCGATGGCTAATGCCCCTGTTTTCCAAAACTACATCAACGGCGAATGGCGCGGCTCTTCCACCGGGGACACCGTCGCCAGCGTGAATCCGGCCAATCGCCATGACATTGTCGGCCTCGTGCCGAATTCGAGCCGGGAAGACCTCGAGAGCGCCGTGGCCGCGGCGGATGCGGCCCGCACATCGTGGCGCAAGCTGGCGGGACCGGCGCGCGGCCAGCTGCTGTACAAGGCCGCTGACATTCTCGAAAGCCGGATCGACGACATCGCCGAGACGATGACGCGCGAGATGGGCAAAACGTTCGGCGAAGCGAAGGGCGAAACCGCGCGCGGCGTGGCCCTGCTCCGCTATTACGCCGGCGAAGGCATGCGCAAGGTCGGCGACGTCATCCCGGCCACCGACGCCTCGGCGCTCATGTTCACGACGCGCGTGCCGCTCGGCGTCGTCGGCGTCATCACGCCGTGGAACTTCCCCGTCGCCATTCCGGTATGGAAAATCGCTCCCGCCCTCGTCTACGGCAACACGGTCGTCTGGAAACCGGCGACGGAAACGGCGGTTACCGCGGCCAAGGTGGCGGCCTGCTTCCATGACGCCGGGCTGCCGGCGGGCGTGCTGAACCTCGTGATCGGCAGCGGCTCGGTCATCGGCCAGGGCATTGCCGACCACCCCGGAATCCATGGCATCACGTTCACCGGCTCGAACGCGGTCGGCAAGCGCATCGCCCAGGCGGCGCTCGCCCGCGGCGCGAAATACCAGCTCGAGATGGGCGGCAAAAACCCGGTCATCGTCCTGAAGGACGCCGATCTGGAGCTCGCGGTGAACGCGACGATCAGCGGCGGCCTCCGTTCGACCGGGCAGAAATGCACCGCGACGAGCCGCGTCATCGTGGAGAAGGAGATCTACCCGGCATTCCGCGAGAAGCTGTTGGAGAAGATCGCCGCGCTCAAAGTCGGCAACGGCATGGACGCATCGACCTGGCTCGGCCCGTGCGCGAGCGAGAGTCAGATGGAGACGGTGCTCGGCTACATCCGCAAGGGCGTCGAGGAAGGCGCGGAGCTCGTGTGCGGGGGCGAGCGGTTGAGCGAAGGTGAGATGGCAAACGGATTTTTCGTGGCGCCGACCGTTTTTGACCGGGTGACGCCCGAGATGACGATCTTCCGGGAAGAGATTTTCGGGCCGGTGCTGGCGCTGGTGCAGGCGGAAAATCTGGAAGAAGCGCTCCGTCTCGCCAACGATTCGGAGTACGGCCTCAGCGCATCCATTTTCACGCGGGACATCGGCAGCATCCTGACCTTCATTCAAGACATGGACGCCGGGCTCGTGCGGGTGAACGAGGAGACGGCCGGCGTCGAACTGCAGGCGCCGTTCGGCGGCATGAAGAACTCCAGCTCGCATTCGCGCGAACAGGGCACGGCCGCGATCGAGTTCTACACCGCCATCAAGACCGTGTTCGTGAAGGGTTGAGGAGCGACCGCCATGTCATCCGTTCTGGAAAAAATCCTCGGCCGCCCGGACGACGACGACTACCGCATCGACACGCACGCGCCCGGCCCGGAAGGGTCGCTGCCGCTGACGCCGGAGATGCTGCGCGAGAGCCCGAGCGGCGACCTGTTCGGGTGGTCGCAGAACGTCGGCATGGGCTGGGATCCCGCCCGGCTGCTCGGTCCGCAGGTGCTCATCCTCGGCACGCAGGGCGGCATCCGCGATGAGGACGGCCGTCCGGTGGCGCTCGGCTACCATACGGGCCACTGGGAAGTCGGCCTGCTGATGCGGGCCGCAGCGGAGGAAGTGGCCGGCCTGGGCGGCGTGCCGTTCGCCGGGTACGTCAGCGACCCGTGCGACGGCCGTTCGCAGGGCACGACCGGCATGTTCGACTCGCTGCCATACCGGAACGACGCAGCGATCGTCATCCGCCGGCTCATCCGCTCTCTGCCGACCCGGCGGGCGGTGCTCGGCGTCGCCACCTGCGACAAGGGGCTGCCGGCGATGATGCTCGGCCTTGCCGGCACATGGAATCTGCCGTCCGTCATCGTGCCCGGCGGGGTCACGCTGCCGCCGACGCGCGGAGAGGACGCCGGCAAGATCCAGACGATCGGCGTCCGGTTCGCGCGCGGCGAGCTCTCGCTGGAGGAGGCGGCCGACCTCGGCTGCCGGGCGTGCGCCACGCCGGGCGGCGGCTGCCAGTTCCTCGGCACCGCCGCGACCGCGCAGGTCGTCGCCGAGGCGCTCGGCCTGACGGTGCCGCACGCGGCGCTCGCCCCTTCGGGGCAGCGGGTCTGGGCGCAGATGGCGCGCCAATCCGCCCGCGCGGCGCTGCACATGGCGGAGAGCGGCCTGACCA
>Ga0310841_100536_pt1 | contig 20484 bp, 20 predicted proteins | sample SM_ome_9_FD_201311 | JGI IMG/M metagenome (GOLD analysis project Ga0310841, IMG submission 201311) | Sorghum-adapted microbial communities enriched on stacked mutant (SM) sorghum from Joint BioEnergy Institute, Emeryville, California... ...
TCGGTATAGCGCCCATCTTCTTGGTGTGGCCGAAGCATCGTTCCTTTCCTCCATTTCTCCCTCGTCTTACCTTCATAATAAAACAGCTTGTCGACTTTGTCGACAAGCTGAAGCTAAGCAACGTGTTGCTTAGCTTTTCAAGGTGTTGAAAAAGTCAGACGTCAAGAAAAAGCTCATGAGGAGGGTGAACTTTTTCTTTTCTTTTTCTCTTCCATTTGGTAGGTGACCATATTGTTGGATTGATCGCAATTTGGTCCACTTTTTGAGGTTTTGGATCATGGCGGTGATCCAAACCTGAATTTGTACTTGCTGGACTCCACGGTATCGTGTGAAACGAAGACCGTGGAGTTCTTTGCTTTCGGCGAAACTTCGCTCAATGGTCGATGGACGTACCGATCGCAACACTTTTCCTCTCATCGATCATCGTTGTTTCCGCATCTGTTCGTAGATATCTTGATGAACGGAAACTCGAAATACACGATCCTTTGCGCCTGTTGCGTCAGGACATCCCACACAACTTCCTTTTACGGCTGGTTTGTACTCATGATATCCAGAACGGGTGGACGTCGAATAGGTGAACTTTACGCCAAAGGGACACGCATCCACATCGTCTGTCTGTGACTTGTTGGAACTTTGCGGAACGACAATCGGGATGTTCCTTTCGGTGAAAACGTCGATACGATATATACGCCAAAATCCCTTTTTTCTCTCATTCTCTTGCTAGTCGGGCGTTATCATAGCCAGCGTCTAACACGATTTCCTTGAGAGAATATCCTACTTGATGTTCAACCCGCTCGATTCGCCCCATCAAAATCCGATGGCCAGGCACGGTGGCGGCCGTTACGTAAGCGTCCAAAATAAAATGATGCAAGGTGTCAACGATTCGATGATCGTGGAACGCAAAGAGACCGCGCGGATCGTGTTTAACCGATAACTCAGCATCTGGATCTGTGGTGCTACAGATCATCCTTTTGGTTGCCAGCTTCTCTGCTTTGGGAGCGAACGGTTTTTTTCCATGATGTTGTCGTTTTTCATTGACCAGTTGTAACACGCCCTCATCTTCTTTCACCACCATCGTCTGAATCACTTGGATGCGTTTTTGTTTATTGGTATTCGCTTTTTCACTCTGTTTCATCCGCTGCCCACGTATCCGGAGACAAGAAACCATCTTCTTGAATCCATTGAAGGACATGACCAAATAACGCTTCCCATACACCAGGATCGACCCGATGGCGAAGAAACTTGGAAACGCTGGAGTGGCAAGAGACTTTCTCGGTGGCGGAAATGCTTAAAAACCAGCGATACGTGGCGTGTTGCTGGATTTGTTTACAGGTAAACCGAACGGATCGAAACCCTTCTAGATATTGAATCATGAGGATTTTTACAAAAATCAACGGATCCATCGTGGAGCGACCAATGGTACTTGGATAAAACGGTTCAAGTAACTGATATACACTGTTTCAATCCATCCATTTATCGATGGGAACCAAGATATGGTTCGGATCATACATGGATTCATAAGTTTGACGATTTTGTTGAATCTCTACGTTCGATTGGTAGTAGTACATAAGTGGTTTCTCCTCATCAGTTGTTTTCTCAACATATATCATAAAAAAAACGGTTTTGTCCCTTGACAAAATCGTTTTTCAACAGTCTGATTGCCTCTTGTCAATGATCACCGACAAGAGGCCATTCTGATTTCTAATGAGAGTAGCAACTCATATATTTCACAATCAAAGCCTTAGATGCAGATTACTGTCCTTCGACCCTCGCTATGCTCATCTTGTTTGTCAAAAACAGTGCAGGCAGAATGCTAATTACCATGAAGATTAAGCTTGTGATAAAACCTGCGTGATAAGCGCCGGCAAAGTTGGCTGCTGTAGCCTCCTTCACATTTAGAGCGTTACTGACCACCGTTGCCAAAATGGCGGAACCAAAGGCGGCTCCAACGTTTTGGATGATGCGGGTGGCAACGCTGGCTGCTGGGACTTGCAGCTTTTGGAGCCCTACGTAAGAATCACTCATCACAGGGACCGTGATCCCTCCGACGCCTATTCCTCGTACAAACAGTACCAACCATATGAGCCATTGCGACGTGTCGGCATCAAAGAATACAAATGGAAGTGTCCCGATGATGGTTATGGCAATGGAAGGCAGTACTACATACCGTGCCCCGAGCTTATCCGTCATTTTACCGATCAAAGGCCGTGTGACCAGCATTCCCACACCTTGGGGAATCAGCCAAAGTGCCGCTGTAATGACGTTGAGCTCAAGTACATTTTGAAAAAACATCGGGAAGAGAAGCATAGGCCCATTGGTGGCAAATCCGGCTAAAAACAGTGAAAGAAACGCAGCACTGAAATTTTTTGATTTGAACAGATCCAGTGGTATCAATGCTTGATCCTTTCTCTTCGACGCATAAAGCAAGTATGCCACCAACGAGATAGCGCCAATGCCGAATGCCAGGATGCCAGTTGCTCGCGTGTTCTGTGCCCTAATCTCCGTCACGCCAAAGACAACCATTCCAGATAACATGGCCAGCAACAGAATCCCTATCCAGTCCAGTTTTGCAGATTTATTCATTGCCTCGAACTTCGGCAATTTCCATTGTGCGATGAGTAATGCTATGCCCCCTATAGGAAGGTTTACAAAAAACAACCAATGCCACGATAAGTGCTGTAAAATGAATCCTCCGATAACCGGTCCGGCAATAGGGCCAAAAACCACCGGAATACCGACAACGGACATGACACGGCCCAGGTTTTCACTGCCAGCAGCTTGTACAACCAAAGTCGTCAGCGCTGGGATTATGATGCCGGAAGCGAGCCCCTGCAGCATACGAAATGCGATTAAGCTCTGCATATCCCATGCAAGACCGCAAAGAAGCGAGCTGATTAAAAACAGTCCCAATGCAACCATGTATACTTTCTTGCCATCATATTTTTGCATCAGCCAACCGGAAAGCGGGACTGCCATCCCCAAAGCGAGAACATATCCAGTCACCACCCATTGCGTAACCGCAAAGGTGGTTGAGAACGCTTTGGCTAAATCGTTCACCGCAATATTGATGATCGTGGAGTCCAACATAGGCAGAATTGCACCAAGCACCAAAATCCACGCGATGCTAATCATTCCTTTTGGTAATTTTTCTTTTCCCATATTTCCATCTCCTATTTTTAATTAAGGTACATATTGTACCTTAATTAGTATAAACGATTTAAAAATAAGATTCAATATGTACCTTAAAAATTTTTTTAAATTATGATATAATGTTTTCCGATTTTTGCTGAAATATAAGCTTGAAAAACTCGTGTTGGCAAACACTTTGCGGAGAGATGGTGAATGAAATGAACGATGCGAGCAAGAATGTGCGTAGACGAGGAGACGCACTGATCGAAAGCATTTATAACGCCACGATAGAGTTGATCAAAAAAGTCGGTTATACCAATCTTACTTTTCAGCAAATCGCACATGCTGCGAAAACCAGCCGTACTGTCTTATACCGGCGATGGAATACAAAATTTGACCTAATCCATGAAATCATGGAATATAAAACGAAGAACGCGCTCGGCGGGGAATTGATTGATAAGATCGAGGACACAGGAAGCCTGCGTGGTGACTTGTTGCAGTTGCTTACCCTCTATCAAAGCATTTATACAGAGGGTGGGCTTGAAATAATGAATGCGATTTTATTTGAGATAGGACAAGACAGCGAAAAATTGTCGAAGATTGAAACTAACGCTAGAAATAAAAATATCTTGGTCATGCGTAAACTGCTTGGGTTCGCAAAAAACCGGGGAGAAAAAATAAAAGAGGTCAGCGACGCGACACTGACCTTGCCTTTTGACCTCATCCGAGTAGAAAATCTCCTGCGCAGAGAGACTATGGATGCAAAACGTCTTGAGTTATTGGTTGATGAAATATTGCTTCCGGTTTTTCTTGCTTAACGAAAATATGATTGCTGTTTTATGAAATCAAGGGAGTCAGTGAATTATAATAAAAATCAGTTGCCTTTAGTAAAAGTTTTTTGATCCGTGACCATGTATGGGTCGAATGTCTACCTCTTGCCTAATGAAACAAACCGTTATGTCATTACAGGTTACCTCAAGAACCAAAGTGCACTGACGATGGCCCACTTGATATCTCTATCCAGAAAGACCGGCAGAGCTAAACAAATATCAAAGTGCCTGAAACGAAGGAATCTAATTTTTCGTCTGATCAGGCACTTTTTACTTTAATAAAAATCCCTAAATAAGGAAGATCAAGCAGTGACACAGGTACCATAAAAGGGACCTTTTTCATACAGATTTTGATGAACAACCATTATCCTTGTTTCCATTTATGAATATCTTGTTAAAATCAACTTCGCAACCGTCTCCACATGCGCCGTATGCGGGAACATGTCGACCGGTTGAATGTAGTCGACGCGATACGCCCTAGCCAAGGTATCAAGATCACGGGCAAGGCTGGATGGGTTGCATGAGACGTAGACGACCGTTTGCGGGCGGACGCGAAGGATCGTCTCAAGCAGCGCTCGGTCGCAGCCGACGCGGGGCGGGTCGACGATGACGACGTCCGGCTTCCATCCTTGTTTCACCCATTTTGGCAGCCAATATTCCGCTTTTCCGACCACATAATGCGTGTTCTCAAAGCCGTGTTTTTTGGCGTTTTTCTTTGCATCTTCGATTGCTTCCGGAATCGTATCCATGCCGCGCACTTCTTTGGCGTCGCGAGCGAGCCAAAGACCGATCGTGCCGACGCCGCAATAGGCATCAACGATCCTCTCTGTTCCGGTGAGAGCGGATGCCTTTTTCACTTCATCGTACAATTTCACCGTTTGGATGGGATTAAGCTGGAAAAAGGCGCGCGCGGAGAGCTCAAATGACAAATCGCCGAGCGTTTCTTGAATGTATTCATCTCCTGCTAGCACTTCTGTCTCGTCGCCGAAAATGAGCGAGGTTTTTTCGCCGTTTATGTTTTGCACGATCGATTTCACTTCTGGAAGACGGCGACGAATTTCGTCAATGAGCAGCTCTTTGCGCGGAATATCTTTCGTCGCCGTGACAAGAACGATCTGGATGTCCCCCGTATGAAAGCCAACGCGGGCGACGATCGTCCGTACGACGCCTGTTCTTGTCCGCTCATTGTAAATGGGGATGCGCAAATCTTGCAAAATCGTTTTGACAATGTTGGTCACGCGCGTCGTTTGTGGGTGTTGGACGCGACATTCCGACAAGTCGATGAGCCGGTGTGAGTTCAGGCCGTACAGCCCGGCGAGCACCTTTCCTTTTTTCACTCCGACTTGAAACTGGCTTTTGTTTCGGTAATGCCACGGATCGTTCATCCCGATCGTCGGGCGGATGTCAATTTTGTCGACATCGAGACGACGGACGTGACGACGCAACGCTTGGATGACAATGTCACGCTTCGCTTCAAGCTGCGCCTCGTACGACAAGTGCTGCAGCTGGCAGCCGCCGCACTGGTTATAGAGCGGGCATGACGGCGTGACGCGGTGAGACGAGCGCTTTCGGATGCGTTTGATTTTCGCCTCAGCATAGGTAGGGTGAATGTCTGTCGCCTCAACGATCACTTCCTCACCTGGCAAGGCGCCGGGGACAAAGACAACTTGTTTTTGAAAATAACCGACCCCTTCACCGTTAATGCCGATGCGCTGAATCGTCAGCGGAAATTGATCGCCTTTTTGAATCTTTACCTTCGTTTGTTGCTTTGTCATATCAGTCCCTCTCATTCAATACTTCTCCACAAATAAAGAGCCGCATAACTCGTGTACGGCTTCCATCGTTCGCCGAGCAATGCCAGCTCGCTAGCAGTCGGCCGCTTCGGAAGCTGAAAAAGTCGTTCAACCGCCCGCTGCAAGCCAATATCAGCCGGCGGAAAGACGTTCGGACGGCCAAGCCCAAACAGGAGAAAATTTTGCACGGTCCATGGCCCGATGCCTCGTATGGCGGTCAACCGCTCCATCACTTCACCGTCTTCCATTTGCTCGAGGTCATCAAGTCGCAGCGTTCCGTCGGCAATCAGACGCGACACATCAACGATATACTCCGCCTTCCGCCTGCTCAGCTGTAAGGCGCGCAAGTCATCATACGAGCGGGCGGCGATATCTTCTGGGCGCGGGTAAAACCAAACGCCGTCCCGTTCCTCACCGAACGTTTTGACAAACCGTTCTGTAAGTCGATAGCCCACTTTGAGATGAAGTTGCTGATGGATGAAACATTTCATCAGGCAAAAATACAAATCGAAATCAAGCACTAATGGCAGCCCCTCATAACGGGCAAACAGCGGCGCCAGCTCGGTCGTGCGGAAATGATCGTACACCGGGGCAAGCGGCGTCTGCCATTGGAATAAATGGGAGACGCGCTCAAGAATGTCTTCTTGCCGATTGGAATGCGGTGCCAAAACAACAAAACGGGGGGCTTCTTTTGTGCCGATGCTTTCAATTACGACCGGTATCTTTAAGCCGTCAAGATGAAGCGGCACGGTGATGCGCTGTCGCTCTACGTCAACCGCCATCAGCGGATCTAACGAAAGCCGGTCGAGCACATGGGCAAAATCATACGGCGCAGGCACGGTGATCGTTCGTTTCCACATTGTCCTCACCTTTTTCGTTGGTCCGTGCCCTTATTATAACGAAAAACGCCCCGCCAAACCAACGAATCGGACAAAGCAGCCGCATACGATTCAGTTGGAAAGGCAGGGACAAACGCCTCATCTCCAAACACTTCGCTCCATATGTGATTATAAAGCGCCTTATGGGCGAAACAGCCACGGATGGAGTCCCATCTTTTTCCCCATCAGCTCATCTAAGCTGGCAAACGTATACCCTTGTTTGCGCAAGTCATCGATCACTTTGGGCAGCGCGTCGGCGTTATCTTTCGAGACAGAGTGCAAAAGCACAATCGCACCTGGATGGATTTGTTTCATCATTTGGTCGTACGCATATCGCCACCCTCGCTGGCGATCGGTTTGCCAATCGACGAAGGCAAGCGACCAAAAAACATGATAATAGCCTAGGTCGCGGGCGAGGGACAACGTCCGTTCACTAAAAATGCCGCGCGGCGGACGAAGGTACACCATCCCTTTTTGCCCGGTCAATTCCTCTGTCTTTTCTTTGACTTTTTCCAGCTCCTCACGCAGCCGCTCATCACTTACTGTCGTCAAATCAGGGTGATGCCACGAATGGTTGCCGATGATGTGCCCTTCCGCAGCCATTCGTTTCACCAAATCAGGTGCGGTTTGCAAGTAATGGCCCGTGACAAAAAAAGTAGCCGGCACTTGTTTTTCTTTTAACACATCTAAAATTTTTGCCGTATAGCCGTTTTCATAGCCGTTATCAAACGTTAAATACACTGTTTTTTCACTCGTATCGCCTAAATAAAAAGCATCGTACTTCGCCAACAGTTCATCAAGCTCTTTCCCCGCTGACGGGGGTTCATGGTTTTCACTCCGCTTGAATCCCCAATGGATCGGCGCATTGCTTGCCGCTAAAGCGGGGGTGGGAACGAGTGCGATTATGAACACGAGGGAAAGAAGCCATTTCATGCGCAGAGTTCCTCCTTAGCCACCGTCTTTTTCCTTTTTCTTATTGTTTTCCCTCGCCAACGCTTTACGCGCGCCATTTTTTACAAAAAAGCCCCAAAAGCGCATACAAAACACGCTTTTGGGGCCAAGCCATCTTTTCACTAGCCATTCGGTTGCAGTTGCTTCTTCACGTTTATTTGAACACCGGCTCTTTGAATTGGGCCAGCTTTTCCAACGATGATTTTTCAACATCCTCGTGCAAGCTGTTGCCGTGCGAGTCCATCGTGACGACAGCAGTGAAATTTTCAACGCGCAAATGCCACATGGCTTCTGGAATGCCGAATTCCATCAAATCGACGCCTTCTACCGATTGGATACAGTCAGCGTAATATTGAGCTGCACCGCCGATGGCATTTAAGTAGACACCGCCATGCTCTTTTAAGGCCTGCAATGTTTTCGCACCCATGCCGCCTTTGCCAATGACAGCGCGAACGCCGAATTTTTTCATAATGTCACCTTGGTACGGCTCCTCACGGATGCTTGTCGTTGGACCTGCCGCTTTGACATGCCAACGGCCTTCTTCATCTTTTAACATGACCGGACCGCAATGGTAAATGATTTGCCCATTCAAATCGACCGGAGCATCATGGTCCATTAAATATTTATGAATGGCGTCGCGTCCCGTATAAATCATGCCGCTGATGCGGACAACATCGCCGACACGAAGCTGGCGCACTTGTTCTTCAGATAGCGGCGGAACAAGATCGATGACGCGCGTCTCCCCTTGTTCAAGCGCCGCAGCGGCTTCTGCTTTTTCAAGTTCTTTGGTCAAATCAATATCCTCGCCATCTTGGTATAGCCATTCCATGATTTCGCCGGTTTGCGGGTCGATTTTCACGCCCATACGGCGGAACGCCCAACAGTTGTAGGCAACGGACACGAAGAAGCTCGCCGGGATGCGGTGCATAACGCCGATTTTACAGCCAAGCAATGTCGATTCACCGCCAAATCCCATCGTACCGATGCCGAGCTTATTGGCGTTTTCCATAATGTATTCTTCAAGTTGGCGCAGCTCTTCAATCGGGTTGACATCATCGACCGGACGGAACAGCTGCTCTTTGGCAAGCTCATAGCCGGATGAGCGGTCGCCGCCAATGCCGACACCGATAAAACCAGCGCTGCATCCTTGCCCTTGTGCTTGGTACACCGCATGCAAAATGCATTTGCGAATGCCGTCAAGGTCGCGTCCGGCGCGGCCGAGGCCTTCGAGTTCACACGGAAGGCTGTATTGAATGTTTTTGTTTTCACAGCCGCCGCCTTTCAAAATTAAGCGGACGTCAATGTAATCGTTTTCCCATTGTTCAAATTTAATGACTGGTACGCCTTCTCCTAAGTTGTCGCCGCTGTTTTTGCCAGTGAGCGAATCGACCGAGTTCGGACGCAGCTTGCCGTTTTTCGTCGCTTCGACAACGGCGGCACGGATCGCTTTTTTCATTTCAATTTGATTCACGCCGACTGGAACTTTGATTTTAAATGTGGGCAAACCGGTGTCTTGACAGATCGGTGAAACGTTTTCATCAGCCATTTGAATGTTCTCAACGATTGTATCGAGCGCCATAGCTGCACGTGTCCCCAGATTTTCACGCACTTTTGCCTGAGCGATTGCTCGACGAACGTCTTTAGGCAACTTCGTCGACGTCTCGACGATTAAGTCATACATGCTTTGCTGGAATTTGTCCATTTCCGTTCAACGCCCCTTCCCCTGTTCATCCAATTGTCCAATCTTCCTTTATTATACTCCCTTTTTCCTTGTTGTGTAAAAAATCTTTATTTTCCACAACATGATGGCCGCACCATCGTCATACAAATGGAATGTATAAGAAACGAGCCAAAACGATTGACAAGCGTGAAGACGGAGGCTGATAATGGACGGTGGGATTTTAAATGGAAAAAGGAGAAGAAGGCCATGCGTTCATCGACAATGCCGGCGATTACACCGGCATATGACCCGTGGGAGGCATATGTCGATATTGAAGAATACGGGAAACTTGAGTTAACCAATATTGAGTTGACCACAACGACACTTTGCAATATGCGCTGTGAACATTGCGCCGTAGGCTATACATTGGCAACGAAAGATCCGGATGCGTTGCCGCTTGATTTATTGATCCGTCGTCTCGAAGAAATTCCGCATTTGCGTTCCTTAAGCATCACCGGCGGCGAACCGATGCTGTCGTTAACATCGGTGGAACGATACGTCGTTCCTCTGCTTCGCTATGCACACGAACGCGGGGTGCGGACGCAGCTCAATTCGAATTTAACGCTTGATTTAGCTCGCTATGAACGAATCATTCCGTATTTGGATGTGCTCCACATCTCCCACAACTGGGGGACGATCGACGATTTTGTCGACGGCGGCTTTGCCATGATGGAACGGAAACCGACGCGTGCCCAGCGTGAAAAATATTTCCAGCGTATGCTCGATAACGCGAAAGCGCTGGCGAAATCAGGGGTAATGGTGTCCGCAGAAACAATGATCAACAAGCGGACGGTTCGTCATTTGGAAACGATCCACCGCCAAGTCGTCGAGGAAATGGGCTGCCGGCGGCATGAAATTCATCCGATGTACCCGAGCGATTTTGCGGGTGCGCTTGAGACGTTAAGCTTAGAGGAGTTGCGCCAAGCGATCCATCATTTACTCGATATTCGTGATGAAAATGTCTGGATGTTGTTTGGCACGTTGCCGTTTTATCCATGCAGTGATAATGAAGACGATCTTCGCCTATTAAAGCGGCTGTATGAAAGCAAAAACGTCACCGTGCGCAACGACCCGGACGGCCGCTCGCGGCTTAACATCAACATTTTTACCGGTGATGTCATCGTTACCGATTTCGGTGATGAACCGCCACTTGGCAACATCATTCATGATTCGTTGCCGGACGTGTATCGCCAATGGCGCCGTTCGAAACTCGCTAACGAACTTCTTTGCCATTGTCCGGCCGCGCGTTGCCTCGGACCAAACGTGCTTGTCAAACAAACCTATTACCGCAATGTCGATTTTACAAAACGTTCGGCACGCGTTGCACGGTAAAAGAAACTTCGAACAAACAAAGTGCGGCCGATAGGTGTCATTCACGTGCATATAGCGGCATAAGAGAAGGTGTCCCATTACCTCTGGGACACCTTCGTTATCTTGGTTGGTCGCTGATAACATAAGACATGTATAGACGGTCTTGCACCGGAATCCATGCCCCGACCCCTCTTGTCGTCACGTTTTTGACAACGATTTTCTTTTTGTTCCCTTTCAAAACGATGTACACTTCGCCATACGTCACTTTTCCTTTTTCATTCACGGCCGGAGCATATGCATACAAATAGCCCATTTTTTTGGCCGGCACATTGTATGACTGGTCTTTTTTCGTACCAATTCCAACAACCGTGCTGAATGATAGCGGCAGCTTCGTTTTTTCCATCGCCTTATTTAACATCATCCGCTTCACCGCCTCTTCGTTCGGCACTTTTGCCGTCAATCCGCCGCGGATGTGCTTTTGCATTTCTTGTCTATAATATAACTTTTGCGCAGCCTCACCGCTGCGGTTATCGAGAAAATTCGTGTTGACCTTTTGATATTCCCAATTCGTGGATGTCTCAAGCGACTGGTAATTGAGTGGCCATTGGCCTAAATAAATCGTCGCCCGGTAGCCGACAGCCCAAGGGGTATTCGCCGCTGAGGATTCGTTAAAGAGATGGATCAATTCCGGATTCTCAATTTTTACGTTCGCTGATTTCAACAGCTGTTTCGTAAACGAACTTGGCTCTAAATGCGGCAAATCTTGCGTCGGGTTCGGATACGTATTTTCTTTTGATATATCGATCACCGTGCCAGGCGCCGGTTTGCCGGAAGCTGCCATTGTCGGAACCGTCGCCGCATAGAGAAGAAGCACGCCCGTCAATAAGGAAACGGCCCATTTTTTCATTACATTCGCTCCTTTCTTTTCCGTATTCACTGTTATTTTCTTTCAAAATACGTCCTTTATCCGTCGCGGTGAAAATTTCATCCTACTTTGGCACCTTATTTCCCCGCATCCGCCAAAAAAACACCCGGGCAGCGAATGCCCGGGTGCAATGACTACAGCAAGTAAAAGCCGATTCCCATAATCGTATATGCCGCTAACAGTGTTGCTCCCTCAAACCAGTTCGTATCCCCATCATTAGAGATCACGATCGTCAAAAGGACTGCAGCCCCCATCGCGATAAGCTCAGGAAGCGAAAAGACAAGCGGCATTTTTTCCGGAAACAAAAGTGAGACAAGCACAAGCACAGGAGCGACGAACATGGCGATTTGCAATGTCGATCCGACCGCGATTTCCACAGCGACATTCATTTTGTTTTTATACGCCATAATAATGGCGGAAGCGTGCTCAGCCGCATTACCGACGATCGCGACGATAATCACCCCAATAAACAACTCGCTCCAGCCGAACGATTCAGCAACTGTTTCAAATGTATGGACAAGCCGCTCCGATAAGTAAGCAACTGCCGCCGTCGCCAGCGCTAAAATAATAGTCGCTTTTCCTCTTCCCCATTCCGGTTCCTCATGTTCTTCCACTTCATCCGATTTATGCTGATAAACACCGCGGTGAGTGACGAGCCGGAAGTAAAGGGCGGCTAGATAAAGCAAAATCATAATGATTGAAATGCCGACGCTTAATACAAGCCGTTCGTCAGGTGCCATCTCCGCCGTGAACACTTCGGGGATAACGAACGCAACAAAAATGGCAAAGGTGAGCAGGCCCGCGTTATGACGAGCATCATAGATGTTGAACTCTTGCCGTTTGTATTTCAGGCCGCCGACAAAAAACGATAACCCCGCCACTAAAAGCAAGTTCCCGAGCACTGAACCAGTCAAGGAAGCAAGCACCACATCAACGAGCCCGGCCCGCAAGGCAAAAATGGAGATAATAAGCTCCACTGCGTTGCCAAACGTAGCGTTCAAAAGTCCGCCGATGCGCGGTCCAGAGACGATCGCTAAACTCTCTGTCGCTCTCCCCATATAGCTGGCCAGAGCGACAATCGTTAAACAGTACAACACAAACATCAAAACGGTCGGCCAGTGGAGAAAGCCACCGATGACGGATACTGGCACGCCGATCCATGTCATCCACGCAAACAACTTGTTCATTCGTTTTCATTCCACCTTTCTTCGAAACGTTTTTCGTTGCATTGGCCATCATTCATATGTACGATGAATACGAACGATACATTGGTCCGTAAAAAAGCGCGGCCCTGTTCGTTTCATTGTCCGCCATTTTACAGAAATGAGGGTGCAACGATGCGTTTTGCCATTTTAACCGGAATTGTCGCCATCTCCGGCTTATCTCAGGGGATGCTGCTTCCGTTGTTAGCCATGTTGCTTGACGAAAGCGGTGTCTCTTCAACCGTTAACGGAGCGCACGCTGCCGCACTTTATATAGGAGTGCTTGCCATTTCACCGTTTTTGGAGCATCCACTAGGCAAATATGGATACAAGCCCATGATTATCATGGGTGGTTTTATTGTAATATGTTCGCTCATCCTTTTTCCACTTTTTTCTTCATTTTTCCTTTGGTTGGTTATTCGTTTTTTCATCGGAATGGGCGATCATATGCTTCATTTTGCGACCCAAACATGGATTACCGACTTTTCACCGCCGGCTGAGCGCGGGCGGCGGCTGTCGCTGTACGGCCTAGCGTTTGGCCTTGGTTTTACGGCTGGCCCGCTTCTCGCTTCACTCGCCTCGATTAACGAGGCGCTGCCGTTTTATTTGGCCGCTCTCCTCAGCTTCATCGGGTGGATTGCCGTCTTTTGTCTGCCAAATGAAAAACCAAAAGCATTTGAACGCTCTTCCTCCGCTGCCGGGCGATGGATCGGTGCATGGAAATATGCGTGGCCGGCGCTCTTGCTGCCGCTTGCTTATGGCTTTTTGGAAGCGGCCATTCATTCCGTTTTCCCACTGTACGCCTTGCATAAACGGATGAGCGCCGAACAGATTACGTTGATTTTGCCGTTTTTCTCATTCGGTGGCATCATCTTTCAGCTTCCGCTCGGAGCTCTTAGCGACCGGTTCGGGCGTCGTGTTGCCATCACGGGCGCGCTGCTGGCCGGCATCAGCTGTTTTTTGACCGCGCTCGTTGTTGACACATCGACAGTTGGGCTTGCTACCTGCTTGTTTGCGGCGGGAATGTTTACGGGGTCACTCTTCTCGCTTGGCATTGCCTATATGACCGACCTGTTGCCGAAAACGCTCCTTCCAGCCGGCAATTTGTTGTCCGGCATGCTATACAGCCTCGGCAGCATCATCGGTCCGCCACTTGCCGGCAGCGCTGTTGATGTGACAGCGGACGCTTTTTTCCTTGCGGTCAGCGCTGTTCTCCTCATTCCAGCCGTTTGCCTTGCCAGACGACGGGAACGAGAAAAAGCGGCTTGACCGCATTTTTTATTTTTCTATTTTTTTAAAAAATTCATTGACCACTCTGTTTCCTCTGTTATATAATAAAACCAAGATATTTAGTTTCTGTTTTAAAACAGAGTAAAGGAGTGGCGATAATGAGCAGAGCGGAACGGAAAAATATGATCGAGTTTATCGAAAAAGTACGGGGGTTATCGCGAGAACAACTTGCCTATATGACGGATGCAGAAATCGAGTATATTTACGAGCGTTACTACCACTATCACGAAGAAAGTGTCGAGTAAAGAGATTGTTGCTGAATCGCCTGTACCCGCGTGAAAAAGGGTGATCTCAAGAGATCACCCTTTTTCAATGATAACCGTTTTGACCGTTGGCACTGCTGCTCGTTTTATGTTTTGGCCTGTTTTTTCCTTTTTGTTTCGTTCCCCCGTCTTTTTTCGTATGCTTAGCCATCGTTATCCCCCCTGTATGAAAATCCCCCACACCGTTACGTTATCCGGTTTTCGAGCCATTTATACACGTTAACGCATCCGCTTTCTCCCTTCACGTTCACAATCGAAAATTGCGTTCATTTCTCCACCTAAAACGAGGATCATGCCGGATAAATAAAGCCAAATCATCAAGACGATCAACCCGCCGAGACTTCCGTACATGGCTGTGTAGTTGGCAAAATGGTTGACATAATAGGCAAACGCCAGCGACGTCGCAATCCAGCCGGCGGTGGCGAATAAGGCGCCGCGCACGACATTGACGCAGCGCAACTGTTTGTTCGGGGCGAAATAATAAAGGGCGGTGAAGACAGCAAACAATAACAGCGAGCTTGTCGTCCAGCGGAATGCATTCCATACGGTTAAAAACTGTTCCGATAACCCTAAAGCAGAAAACAAAAACAGCCCGATCGTTCGTCCGAATACCGGCAGCACGAGCGCGACGATAATCACGGCGATCATCCCGAGCGTCAGCGCGACCGACAATCCGCGCGCCACCCAAAATGGACGATTTTCCTCCACATCATAAGCGCGGTTGAACGCCCGCATGATAGCGCGCATCCCGTTTGAGGCGGACCAAACAGCACCAATGATGCTTAATGACAATAGTTTCCCATTTTGCACGTCCATCAAGTGATGCACATTTGTTTCGATGAGATGAAGTGCCTCTTTTGGCGCGTATTGCCGCACAAGAGCGAGCACATCTTCATGCGGAATAGGCAAATACGCCAACAGGGTCATTAAAAACAGCAAAAACGGAAACAGCGATAGAAGAAAGTAATAAGCCAGTTCCGCTGACAACCGTGGAATTTCGTCCTCTGTAAAGCGCCGCGCCAACTCGCGGACGAACATCATATTCACTAACACGGGCTGCCCTCCTTTCCCGTTTTTTCAAAGCGAGTGCATCCCTTTTTGCTCCTCTTTATTCGCCCGCAACAAGCCGATGATCACGGATAATCGCCTCAAGCAAATGCTCGCATCCAGAACGGACAAGGTGATATACTTCCACGAAATTCCCAGTATAATATGGATCCGGCACATCGTCTTTTTCCCGATCCGGCACAAAATCGAGCAAGCGGGCGATTACGGCCGATGAATTGGATCCAGCTAGTCGGCGTAAATCGTTCAAGTTGGCGGCATCCATGGCGATAATATAATCAAATTCCTCCAAATCGCGGCGTTCGACTTGCCGGGCACGGATGCCGGAATAATCAATGTCGTTTTCGTTTAAGATGCGTCTTGTCCCTTCATGTGGCGGTTCGCCGACATGCCAACTGCCCGTCCCCGCCGAATCAACGGCAATAACCCTATCGAGCCCCCGCTCTTTCACTAAATGGCGGAATATCGCTTCGGCCATCGGTGAACGGCAAATGTTTCCAAGGCAAACAAACAACACTTTGACCATCCGAACAACAACCCCTTTCGCTATTTCTACGGCACGTCTCCGATCATTAGTTTTTCTTCTTTTCCTTTCGTCTAGACTTTTTATGCTGCTTTCCGGCATATGGTGCACATTCATCTATATTTTACTACATTGTCCGTTTTTCAGCAGGTAAACCAGCCATATAACCCCTCCCTATTTCCCCCGCCTGTATGGTACAATACATGATATCTTGCCATGAAAGGGGCCAAACAATGGATTTATCGAAACGGTCGGCGGAAAACGTCGAATATATGATCGAGCAGCTGAAGCAAAAATTGAAAGTGATGAACTTTGACGCCCTTAAACCGTCCCATTTTTCCGAAGAATGGTATGATGAATTGAAAGACATTTATGAGATGGTCATGAAGCGCGAGACGTTTAGTCCAAGCGAAATGCAGGCGATTGTTGAAGAGCTTGGGAACTTACGTAAAAAATAGTTTCGCGCCTTTCTCTAAAATGATATGCTTAGACCACCATCCATATTTGAACGTTCTCCCACCTACATTCAACTGGGGTTTCTCGCTTTAGAATGATAAAAAAATAATTCCCATCGAAAAACTGAGATTGACACCAGCGAGAATTGTGCTAAAATTTTAATCAATTACATCCATTACAAACGCTTATCAAGAGCGAGGGAGGGACTGGCCCGATGAACTCCGGCAACCTGCTTCATTTAGCAAGGTGCCAATTCCAGCAAAATGGATTCCATTTTGGAAGATAAGACGTCACTCGTTCTTCTTGCCCTTTCCAAAATGGAAAGGGCATTTTTGTCACCGGGCTGCCGTTTACTAAGTAAATATCCGACTAATTGCGTGGATTTTCTTTGATTTATAAGGAGGGGAAACGATGCTCACGTATGATCGGTGGGAAACGGTAGAAAAACCGTCTTTTCCGTCTGACAATGAAACAAAAGGGGCGCTTGACGTCCTCGCTTGGGCGTACCGCGAATATGGTGACGAAATCGTGTACGCATGCAGCTTTGGCATCGAAGGGATTGTGCTGATCGATTTGATCTCCCAAGTAAAGCCGGATGCGGAAATCGTCTTTTTAGATACCGGGCTGCACTTTCAAGAGACGTACGATACAATCGCGAAGGTGAAAGAAACATATCCTTCCCTCCGCATCATCATGAAACAGCCGCACCTGACGCTGGAAGAACAAGCCGCGCAGTTTGGCGACGAGTTATGGAAACGTGATCCAAACAAATGTTGCGAGCTGCGCAAAGTCATTCCACTGCGCGAAGTGTTGACTGGAGTAACCGCTTGGATTTCCGGCTTGCGCCGCGAACAATCGCCGACACGGCGCCATGTCGAATATGTCAATAAAGATGATAAGTTCCGCTCCATTAAAGTCTGTCCGCTCATCCATTGGACATGGAAAGACGTATGGAACTATGTGTATAAACATAGTCTTCCGTACAATGTACTCCATGACCGCGGCTACCCGAGCATTGGCTGTGCCCCGTGTACAGCGCCGGCATTAGATCCGAACGATTTGCGTTCCGGACGCTGGGCCGGCCAAGGGAAGACAGAGTGCGGGCTCCATCTCACATAGGGGGAACACATATGCTCCTTGCGATTGCCTTTATTGTCTCCTTTTTCTTCGCCATGAACATTGGGGCGAGCGGTGCGGCCGCCTCGATGGGCGTCGCTTACGGATCGGGTGCCATTCCCCGAAAATCGGTCGCCCTCCTTCTTTGTGGCATCAGTGTTTTTCTTGGCAGCCTTGGTGGCGGAGAAGTGGTGAAAACGATCGGCTCGGGAATTATTCCTTCTTCGATCCTTACCGTCAAAATCGTTGTCATTATTTTAACAGCGGCAACCATTTCGCTGTTTGCTGCCAACATCATGGGCATCCCGTTATCGACGAGCGAGATCACCGTGGGAGCGGTCGTCGGTGTCGGTATTGCCTACCAAGCGGTATACTTCAATAAATTGCTATTCATTGTCTCGGTGTGGATCGTCATTCCGATCATTGCCTTTGCGTTTACACTCGCCGTCGGCAAGTGGTTTTTAGCGCTCAAGCGGAAATATCCACAGCTTGAGCAAGGCCGTTGGCAAAAAACGTTTATGACCTTGCTGATTGTCACTGGCTGCTTCGAGGCGTTCTCCGCCGGCATGAACAATGTCGCCAATGCCGTCGGGCCGCTTGTCGGTGCCGGATTGATCTCGGTTGGGCCAGCAACGATTCTCGGCGGTTTGTCCGTCGCTGCTGGAGCGCTCCTGCTTGGACGCCGTGTGTTGGAAACGAACGGAAAGAAAATTACAAATTTTTCTCCATTTGAAGGGAGCGCCATATCGGGTACTGGGGCGTTGCTTGTCATCATCTCATCACTGTTTGGCTTGCCCGTACCGCTCACCCAAATTACGACATCGGCCATTATCGGCATTGGCACGGCAAAGAGCGGTTTATCCATCTGGCAGAAGCGAATTGTTGTGCAGCTCTTAAAAGTATGGCTTGTTTCGCCGATTTTTTCTCTTGTCATTTCATACAGCCTTATTAAACTATTGCTCGACAGCGATGTTTATACTGTCATCGCCATTTTCAGCGTTTGTTTAGCGACGCTCGGCGTTATCAGCTTGAAAAAAACGGCTGTCGAAGAAGAACGCTCGCTTCATGAACATGGCGGTGGCATTTAATCTTAAATATTAAATCTTAAAATCTATCATCCTAGGAGGTTACAAACATGAGTTTAAGCATCCCGCATGGCGGTACATTAATTAACCGTTGGAATCCGGACTATCCGCTCAATGAAGTAACTAAAACGATCGAACTGTCGAATGCAGAATTAAGCGATTTGGAGTTGATCGGCACGGGAGCGTACAGCCCTCTTACTGGCTTTTTAACGAAAGCAGACTACGATGCGGTCGTGGAAACGATGCGCCTCGCTGACGGCACCGTCTGGAGCATTCCGATCACACTCGCAGTGACGGAAGAAAAGGCAAAAGAGCTCGCCATCGGCGATAAAGCCAAACTCGTTTATGGCGGCGACGTCTACGGTGTCATCGAAATTGCCGATATTTACCGTCCGGACAAAACGAAGGAAGCAACGCTCGTTTACAAAACAGACGAACTCGCCCACCCTGGCGTGCGCAAACTGTTTGAAAAACCGGATGTGTACGTCGGTGGAGAGATCACGCTTGTCAAACGAACTGATAAAGGACAGTTCGCCGCGTTTTATTTCGATCCGACAGAAACGCGGAAACGGTTTGCCGAACTTGGATGGAACACCGTTGTCGGCTTCCAAACACGTAATCCGGTTCATCGCGCCCATGAATACATTCAAAAATGTGCGCTTGAGATTGTCGATGGTTTGTTTTTAAATCCGCTCGTTGGCGAAACGAAAGCAGATGACATTCCGGCTGACATCCGGATGGAAAGCTACCAAGTACTGCTTGAAAACTATTACCCGAAAGATCGTGTCTTCTTGGGTGTCTTCCAAGCGGCTATGCGCTATGCCGGACCGCGTGAGGCCATTTTCCATGCCATGGTGCGCAAAAACTTCGGCTGTACACACTTCATTGTCGGCCGTGACCATGCCGGTGTCGGCAATTATTATGGCACCTATGACGCACAAAAAATCTTCTCGAACTTTACGGCTGAAGAACTCGGGATTACGCCGCTCTTTTTCGAACATAGCTTTTATTGCACCAAATGCGAAGGCATGGCGTCGACGAAAACGTGCCCGCATGACGCTGAACATCACGTCGTCCTTTCTGGCACGAAAGTCCGTGAAATGCTGCGCAACGGGCAAGTACCGCCAAGCACGTTCAGCCGTCCGGAAGTGGCTGCCGTCTTGATCAAAGGACTACAAAAACATGAAGCGGTCACTCCATCAGCTCGCTAAAGGGGGAGCATCATGAGCACGAACATTGTTTGGCATCATACATCGGTCACAAAAACAGATCGGCGCGAGCGTAACGGTCATCATAGCGCCATCCTTTGGTTCACCGGGTTGTCCGGCTCCGGCAAATCAACCGTAGCAAATGCCGTCTCAAGACGGCTGTTTGAGCTCGGCATTCAAAACTACGTATTAGACGGGGACAACATCCGCCATGGGCTCAATAAAGACCTCGGCTTCTCTGCGGCCGACCGGACGGAAAACATTCGCCGCATTGGCGAAGTGGCAAAGCTGTTTGTCGACAGCGGACAGTTTGTTCTCACCGCATTTATCTCTCCGTTTGCCGAAGACCGGGCACTTGTCCGCCGTCTCGTCGAAGAAGACGAGTTTATCGAAATTTATGTTAATTGCCCGCTTGAAGAATGTGAAAAACGCGATCCAAAAGGACTGTACAAAAAAGCGCGCCGCGGCGAAATCCGCGAATTTACTGGCATTGATTCACCGTATGAAGCGCCGGAAGCGCCTGAGTTGACGGTTGAAACACACCGCTACTCTGTCGACGAGTGCGTCGAGCAAGTGCTCGCCTATCTGCGCGAGCGCGGGTTCATTCCGGCCGCCGAAACAAACTGACCGCCATTTCTTGTCTCCCACTAAAAAAGAGTGGGAGACCATTGAACAAAGTCGTTTTCATGCCAAATTAAGCCGTTCACAATAAAAGCACCGCCTTTAGATGGCCAGCTGG
>Ga0310841_100537_pt1 | contig 20429 bp, 13 predicted proteins | sample SM_ome_9_FD_201311 | JGI IMG/M metagenome (GOLD analysis project Ga0310841, IMG submission 201311) | Sorghum-adapted microbial communities enriched on stacked mutant (SM) sorghum from Joint BioEnergy Institute, Emeryville, California... ...
GCCAGCTGTCGGCCACGACCTATGAGGGGCGCAGCGACATCGGGCGCCCCGACTATGCGGAGATTTCCCTGGTCGAGTCCCTCGCGCTCACCCTCGCGCCCCGACGGCTGTCGATCGCGTCGCGCAACGAGACGCCGGCCGTGATCCGGGACCTGGACCTGACCGAGCTGCTCGACATCAGCGACCCGACCAGACTCGACGTCTCGACCCTCTGGTCCTCGCGCAGCGGTCGCGACCGGCTCCGCGTGCCCATCGGGGTGACTCCCTCAGGTACCCCGGTCGAGCTGGACCTCAAGGAGTCCGCGCTGGACGGTATGGGTCCGCATGGCCTGCTCATCGGCGCCACCGGTTCCGGCAAGTCCGAGCTGTTGCGGACCCTGGTCCTGGGGCTCGCGCTCACGCACAGCTCCGAGACGCTCAACTTCGTCCTGATCGACTTCAAGGGCGGCGCCACCTTCACCAAGCTGGACACGCTGCCCCACACCAGCGCGGTCATCACCAACTTGAGCGATGAACTCCCGTTGGTCGACCGGATGAACGACGCGATCGACGGTGAGCTCTACCGCCGGCAGGAGCTGCTGCGCCGCGCGGGCGACTTCAAGTCCGTGCACGACTACGAGGCCGCCCGGGCGGCCGGCGCGCCCCTGGCCCCGCTGCCCAGCCTGCTGATCATCTGCGACGAGTTCTCCGAGCTGCTGACGAGCAAGCCCGAGTTCATCGAGCTGTTCGTCAAGATCGGGCGCGTCGGCCGGTCCCTGGGCGTGCACCTGCTGCTCGCCTCGCAGCAGCTGGAGGAGGGCCGGCTGCGGGGCCTCGACACCCACCTGTCCTACCGGATCGGCCTGCGGACCTTCTCGGCCATGGAGAGCCGGGTCGTGCTCGGCGACACCGCCGCCTACGAGCTGCCTCGGGCGCCGGGGCACGGCTACCTGCGCTTCGGCACCGAGCCGCTGGTCCGGTTCAAGGCGGCGTACGTCTCCGGCCCGTACCGCCCGCCCGGCGTCCCCGAGACCGGCGCCGGGCCGGCCGAGGTCATGGTGGAGGACTACACAACCGGACAGGTCACGCGGGCCGTCGAGACCGTCCGGGTGGAACAGCCCGTCGCCGAGAAGAGCACGGACGCCACGTCCCTGCTGGACCTCGTGGTGGCCCAGCTCGCCGGGCAGGGCCCGCCCGCCCACCAGGTCTGGCTGCCCCCGCTCAAGGAGGCCATCCCGCTCAACGAGATCGTCGGTGGCCTGGTCATCAGCCCCGAGCGGGGAATCACGGTGCAGCCGGCCCACCTTCGCGGCGCGCTGCGGATCCCGGTGGGCCTGGTCGACCGGCCGTTCGAGCAGCGCCGGGACGGGCTGTGGCTGGATCTGTCCGGTTCCGGTGGCCACGTGGTGGTCGTGGGCGGCCCGCAGAGCGGCAAGAGCACGTTCCTCCGCACGCTCATCGTCGGCATCGCGGTGACCCACACCCCCCGCGAGGCGCAGATCTACTGCCTTGACTTCGGTGGGGGCACCCTGGCCAGCGTGCGTGACATCCCGCACGTCGGTACCGTCGCCACGCGGCTGGACACCGGAACCGTCCGGCGGACGGTCGCCGAGGTCCACCAGGTGCTGGTGGAGCGCGAGGCCCGCTTCACGGCGAACTCGATCGACTCGATGGCGACCTATCGGCGCCGCCGCGCCGCCGGAGAGTTCGCCGACGATCCATTTGGCGACGTATTCCTCATCATCGACGGCTGGTCGACGATTCGCAGCGAGTTCGACGACCTCGAGTCGCAGCTGGCGAACCTGGTCGCGCGTGGCCTGTCGTTCGGGATCCACGTCGTGGCCACGGCCGCCCAGTGGATGGACCTGCGGCCAGCGGTGCGGGACGCCTTCGGCACCCGGCTGGAGCTGCGCCTGGGCGATCCCGCCAGCTCGGCGTTCGACCGACGCGTCGCCGCCAACGTGCCGGAGAACGCGCCGGGCCGCGGCCTCACCCCGGAGAAGCTCCACTTCCTGACCGCCCTGCCCCGGGTCGACGGACGCAACGGTACGGACGACCTGCCGGCGGCCCTCGGCCGGCTCGCGGCGGACATGCGAACGGCCTGGACCGGTCCGAGTGCGCCCGCGGTACGCCTGCTGCCGATGACCTTCCCCTACTCGAGCCTGCCGCCCGGCCCGGTCGAGGGGCGGCGGGGGGTGCCCATCGGCATCGCCGAGAGCGACCTGGGTCCGGTGTGGCTCGACCTGGCCAGCGAGCCGCACTTCCTGATCTTCGGCGACACCGAGTGCGGCAAGAGCACGTTCCTCCGGGTGCTCGCCCAGTCGATCGTCGACCGCAACCCCATCAACAAGGCCCGGATCATCCTGGTCGACTACCGCCGCAGCCTGCTCGGCGCGATCACCACCGACCACCTGATCGGTTACGGCACGTCGGCCGAGACGACGCAGAGCATCATCAACGAGGTCGTCGGGGTCATGCGCGCGCGTCTGCCCGGCCCCGACGTCACGCCGGCCCAGTTGCGCGAGCGCAGTTGGTGGAAAGGTCCCGATCTCTACCTCCTCGTCGACGACTACGACCTGGTGGCCGGGACCGCCAACCCCCTGCTGCCCCTCGTGGAGTTCCTCGGGCAGGCCCGCGACATCGGCCTGCACGTGGTGGTGGCCCGCCGCAGCGGAGGCGCGAGCCGGGCCATGTTCGACCCGCTGCTGATGCGGCTGCGCGAGCTCGGCTCACCCGGCATCGTGATGTCCGGCGACCGCAACGAGGGTGTGCTGCTCGGCAACGTCAAGCCGGCCAAGCTGCCGCCGGGCCGCGGTTGGCTGGTCACGCGACGCGAGGGCGCCCGGCTGATCCAGGTGGCCTGGCTGCCGCCTCCCGCGTGACCACCCATCGACGGGCCGTAGCGCGTCGATGGGTGAACCCGGGCGGCTGCGGCCCGAGCCGACGGTCCGGCGCGACACGAGCATCGCAGTTCCCGATATTTCCCAGCCCCTGTACGCTGGTGCGGCGAGGCCAGGTTCGGTTCGGGGGAGGTCATGGCTGACGAGTGGCTCCAGGAGAGCGCCGAGGTCGAGGTCGACATCCGGTCACTGCGTGACTTCGCCTCCAACGTCAGAGTGATACTGGACGATTACAGCCAGAGCGTGACCACCGGCATCGTGCCACTCATGGCGGTGGAGCCGGTGTTCGGCCGGGAGATTCTCAAGGAAGGCGCCTACCTCCGCGAGACGCACCGGATGCACGTCGAGGCGGCGCACATGATGCTGAACGACGTGCTCCACGGCTTGGCCGCCCTCGCCACGGCGGCCGAGAGCATCGCGGCCAGCTACATCACGGGCGACGCCCTGACGCAGGCGACGATGGACGACGTATGGGACGCTTTCACCGCCAGCCTGCCCCCGACCACCGGCACCGAAGCCGAGGCGGCCGGGGAGGAAGAGCTGCCCGCCGAGGATCTGCCGCTGCCCGACGAGGTGTTGGCGGAGGACGGCGGCGGCGACACGGAGCTTCAGGACGGATCGGGCCGCTACATCGCCGAGGACACTGCGGGCGAGTACTGGATCTCCGCTGACGACGAAGGGATCTACGACGACGACGTTCCCGAGATCGAGGCACCTCGGTCCTGACAGGAGTACCTCGTGAGCGACTACTTTGGCTACACACCAATAGGCATGCCCAGCTCCTACGAGCACTACGAGGACTACCTGCTGGGCCAGTATGCCGACTACGAGCCGACCAACTGGGACAACCTCGAGCAGGTCAACGTCATCACCCTGTGGCAGGAGATCAAGAACGCCAGCGACGAGGAGACGGAGGCGCTGGTCGAGCTGTGGCGCCGCATCGAGGTCCTGCTCGGTTCGGTGCGGTCGCGCTTGGAGCAGAGCGCCCGCGACCTCCAGACGTACTGGCACTCCCCGGCGGGAGAATTGTTCCTCCGCCGCGTGGGTGCGGCGCTCTACTCGATCGATGAGTGGCGCGACGTGGCCACCAACAACAAGACGATCATGGAAGGCGTCGCCACGGCCGTCGCCGACGCCCAGGTACGCATGCTGGACGTGTGGACGCGGTACCGCGAAGAGGACGAGGAGCATGCGCGGCGGCGCGAGTTCGAGCGCCACGACAGCGTCTGGTCGTCCATCTGGCACGGGTTCAAGGCCAACCCGAAGAACCCCGAGGAGATCCGCGACGAGTACACCGAAGAGGCCCGGGAGATCATGCGGCCGCTGGCCGAGCACTACATGGATGCGGGCCTCGCCCTCGATCGCGGTAAGCAGTACAAGGGTCCGACGGCCGCGGCCGCCCCGGTCTGGGACGCCTCGGACCTCGGTGGCGCACCGACCATGCCCGGCGGGCCGGCCGTGCCGAGCCTGGCGGGCGCCATGCCGGTGACGCCGCCGCTGCCGCCGACCGGGCCCACGCCGCCGCCTCCGCCCGGGCCGCAGTTCGCCGGGGTCGGGGCGCCACCCCTGCCGACCGCACCGCCGGCGCCGCCCGGTCCCCCGGTGCCGCCCGGCGCCGCCGTGCCGCCGGGCGGGGGCCTGCCGACCGGCATCCCGATCCTGCCCACGCCGCCCGGGGTCCCGGTACCACCCTCCGCTCCGGCGCGCCCGGGTCAACCGGCATCGACCAACCCGCCGCTCCCGGCCGGCCGGCCGCGACCGCCCGCGGCTCCCGCCGATCCGCGTCAGCAGCTGCAGGGGTCCTCGCCCCGCACCGGGGCGCCCGGGTTGCCCGGCCGGCCCAACCTGCGCGGCGCGACCCGGCGGCCCACGCCCCCGGCCCCGGCCACGCCCGGCCAGGCGCTGCCGCCGGCCGCCCCCACCGCCCGGACCAGCCCAGCCGCACCGTTGACCGGTCGTCGTGGCGGTCCGAAGGGCCCGAACCAGGCCGGATCGACGCCGGGGTCCACCCCGACGGCCGGAAGCGCGGGCACCCCACTCGCGGGACGCCGCGCCGCGGGCAAAAGCGCCACGGGCCGGGCCGGTAAGGCGCCCCGACGGCTGCCGAACCCGCACGGTGTCACCCGGGCCCTCGCCGGCGAGCTGCCATCCGTTCCCCGGCCTCGGCCGGCCCGACGGACCACCCGCGAGCTGGACGGACGTCACACGCCCAACGACGCGGCGGGTCGCCCCGATGGGCCTGCGAACGAGCCTCCGGCGGGCGGGCGGACCCTGGGGCGCGACCAGTGATGTCCCCCAGCCTTCTCCGGCGCCTCGTGGCCGGAGCGGTGGCCCTCGCCTGCGCGGCGGCGGCCGGGCTGGCCACGGCGGCGCCCGCGTACGCCGACGACGTGCGGGACCGCTCGTGGCACCTGCGCGCCCTGCGCATCGACGAGGTCCACGCGGTCACCCGCGGGGCCGGCATCACCGTCGCGGTCATCGACACCGGGGTCGATCCCAACCACCAGGACCTGGTGGGCAACGTGCTGCCCGGTTTCGACGTCACGGACCCGGCGAACGCCAGCCAGGGTCACGCCGACTCGGACGGTCACGGGACGTCGATGGCCTCGCTCATCGCCGGTCACGGCCACGGTCCCAACGGCCAGGACGGCGTGCTCGGCATCGCGCCCGAGGCGAAGATCCTGCCGTTCGACGTCACGGACCCGCGGACCGGCACCGTCGTCCGGGGCGCGATAAGCAGAGCCATCCGGATGGCCGTCGACGCCGGCGCGGACGTGATCTGCGTCGCCCTGGCGGGGCCGTCCGAGGGAGGTGAGCGGAGCGCCCTGCAGTACGCCGCCGACCACGGCGTCGTCGTGGTCGCCGGCGTCGGCAACGAGCCGTCCGTGTTCGTGGAGCATCCGGCGGCGGTCCCGCTGGCGCTGGCCACCACGGCCTACGACCAGGCCGGCGAACCGGTGACGACGGTCCGCGGCACGCGGCAGGTCCCCATCGACATCGCCGCCCCGGGGGCCGACATCGTCGGGGCGGTGCCGGGCAACCGGTACGTCGTGGGACGGGGTACCAGCGCCGCGACCGCCATCGTGGCGGGCATCCTCGCCCTGGTCCTCTCCGCGCACCCCGGCCTGAGCCGCAACGAGCAGGTCGAGCGGATCGTCTACACCGCCGACGACATCGGTGAGGAAGGCCGGGACAGCGTGTTCGGCTGGGGTGCGGTCAACGCCGTCGAAGCGGTCACCGGCACACCCCAGCGGCCCGACGGTGGGACCTCGACCGAGGAGGCGGCCTCCGACGAGGAAGCGACCGACGAGGAGACCACATCCGACGAGGAGGGGGCATCGGCCGCCGGGCCGGACGAACCGGCCGGGCGAGGCGTTGGTACCGTCCTCGTGGTCATCGCGGTCGTCGTCCTGCTCGCCGCCGCCACCGTGGTGGCGCTGGTCGTACGCCGTCGGACCACGCCGAGTGCCCAGTAACCGTCGGACGCAGTAGCCGTCGGGCGCAGTAGCCGTCGGGCGCAGTAGCCGTCGGGCGCAGTAGCCGTCGGGGACACGAGACGTCGGCGCCGAAGCCGCGGGCCCTGAGGCGGGCGTCACGAGGCCGGCCCGGTACCCCGATCCGTATGACGGAGGACCATCCGGCCGGCCGCGCCTTAACACACACGAAACACTTGGGATACGGCGGGGCAATGCCCCGGGCCTAGCGTCGCCTGCATCCAGGAAGGCACTGCCGCCACCACCTGAACCGCCCAGGCCACTGCGACCCTCCCAGGAGGATGAGTGTTCGCCAACCCCGACGAGCTACTCCGGTACATCCGGAACGAGGGCGTTAAGTTTGTCGACGTCCGGTTCTGCGACCTACCGGGAGTGATGCAGCACTTCACGGTGCCGGTCGAATCTTTCGGGCCGGACGTGTTCACGAACGGCCTCGCCTTCGACGGTTCGTCGATCCGCGGCTTCCAGCAGATCCACGAGTCGGACATGCTGCTGCTGCCCGATGTGGCGACCGCCTTTATCGACCCGTTCCGGGTGGAGAAGACGCTGGCGCTGAACTTCTTCATCCACGACCCGTTCACCCGCGAGCCGTACAGCCGTGACCCACGCAACGTGGCGAAGAAGGCTGAGACGTACCTGCAGAGCAGCGGCATCGCCGACACCGCGTACTTCGGCCCCGAGGCGGAGTTCTACATCTTCGACTCGATCCGCCACGAGACCGGCCCCAACCAGGGCTACTACTACATCGACTCCATCGAGGGTTGGTGGAACAGCGGTAAGGACGAGCCGGGCGGCAACCGCGGGTACAAGACCCCGTACAAGGCCGGCTACTTCCCGGTGCCGCCGACCGACCACTACGCCGACCTGCGCGACCAGATGGTGCGCAACCTGATCAGCCTCGGGTTCACCGTCGAGCGGGCGCACCACGAGGTCGGCACCGCCGGCCAGGCCGAGATCAACTACAAGTACTCGACGCTGCTGCACGCCGGTGACCAGCTGCAGCTGTTCAAGTACGTCGTGAAGAACACCGCCTGGCTGGCCGGCAAGACCGCGACGTTCATGCCCAAGCCGCTGTTCGGGGACAACGGCTCCGGCATGCACACCCACCAGAGCCTCTGGCTGAACGGCGAGCCGCTCTTCTACGACGAGACCGGCTACGCCGGGCTGTCGGACATCGCTCGGTGGTACATCGGTGGCCTGCTCCACCACGCGCCGTCGCTGCTGGCCTTCACCAACCCGACGGTCAACTCCTACCGTCGTCTGGTGCCGGGCTTCGAGGCGCCGGTCAACCTGGTGTACTCGCAGCGCAACCGGTCGGCCTGCACCCGTATCCCGGTCACGGGTACGAACCCGAAGGCCAAGCGCATCGAGTTCCGCGTTCCGGACCCGTCGTCGAACCCCTACCTGGCCTTCTCGGCCATGCTGATGGCCGGTCTCGACGGTATCCGCAACAAGATCGAGCCGCCGGCGCCGATCGACAAGGACCTGTACGACCTGCCGCCGGAGGAGGTCGCCCAGGTCAAGCAGGTGCCCGGCTCGCTGCCCGAGGTGCTCGACGCGCTGGAGCGGGACCACAACTACCTGCTCGAGGGCGGCGTGTTCACCACCGACCTCATCGAGACCTGGATCGCGTACAAGCGCGAGCGCGAGGTCGACCCGGTCCGGCTGCGGCCGACCCCGCACGAGTTCGCGCTCTACTTCGACGTGTAATCCGGACTACGACGTGTAATCCGGACTACGACGTGTAATCCGGACACGATCCGTCCGGGTCACGGCTGCACCGGGGCGTCCTCCGTTCGGAGGGCGCCCCGGTTGTCGTTGCGGCCATACGATCACCAGTCATGACCGACGCGCCCGCCTCGACCACCCCCGAGACACCCGCCCCCGCCGACACCCCCGCGCCGCCGCGCTCCCGCGGCCGGCGCCAGGTGTGGGGACGACCGCGCCGGCACTGGCTGCACCGCACGCTCGCCGGCCTCGTGAGCGTGCTGGTGGTGTTGGTCCTCGTCGCCACGGGTCTGGTCGTCTGGTCGGTGCGACGCGCCTTTCCCCAGCTCGGCGGCGAACTCACCCTGCCCGGCCTGAGCGCCCCGGTGACGGTCTACCGGGACCAGTACGGCATCCCGCAGATCTACGCGAGCACCGCCCACGACCTGTTCCGCGCTCAGGGGTACGTGCACGCGCAGGACCGGTTCTGGGAGATGGACTTCCGCCGCCACGTGACCGCGGGCCGGCTGGCCGAGCTCTTCGGCGCGAGCCAGGTGGACACCGACGCGTTCATCCGCACGCTCGGCTGGCGTCGGGTCGCCGAGCAGGAGTGGTCGATGCTCTCCGGCGAGGCGCGCGGGTACCTGGAGGCGTACGCCGAGGGGGTCAACGCCTGGATCGAGCAGACCGGCGGTGCCTCCCCCAGCGGCGACAAGAGCCTGGAGTACAGCCTCCTGCGGCTGCTCAACAGCGACTACACGATCGAGCCCTGGCACCCCGTGGACACGCTGGCCTGGCTCAAGGCCATGGCCTGGGACCTGCGGGGCAACATGAGCGACGAGATCAACCGCGCCATCCTGCTGGCCAGCGGGCTGAGCCGGGAGCAGATCGCCGACCTCTACCCGGAGTACCCCTTCGACCGCAACCGGCCGATCGTCGAGTACACGGCGCCGCAGACCCCCGAGGAGCCGGAGGATGGCGACGGCCCGGCCGATGGTGACGACGCCGCCGACGGAGCGTCGGCCGAGCCTGTGGTACAGGCGGCGCCCGCGTTGGCCGGGCTCGCCCGGGCCGCCGAGGCCCTACCCGTGCTGCTGGGGACGAACGGCGCGGGCCTCGGCTCGAACTCGTGGGCCGTCGCCGGGGAGCACACCAGCACGGGCAAGCCGCTCCTCGCCAACGACCCGCATCTGGGATCGTCGATGCCGGGCATCTGGTACCAGAACGGCCTGCACTGCACCTGCGGCTTCAACCTGACCGGCTTCAGCTTCTCCGGGGTGCCCGGCGTGATCATCGGCCACAACGACCGAATCGCGTGGGGCTTCACCAACCTCGGCCCCGACGTCATTGACCTCTACCTGGAAAAGATCGACGGTGATCGGTACTTCGACGGCGAGGAGTGGATCCCGCTGACCATCCGGGAGGAGGTCATCAAGGTCGCCGGCGGCGAGCCGGTCACGATCACGGTCCGCTCCACCAGGCACGGCCCGCTCCTGTCGGACCGGTCGGCCGATCTGCTCAGCATCGCGGCCCGGCCGCCGGTCGACGACGACGGCGATCCCCTGCCCTCGGTGGAGCCCGCGCCGACCCCATCGCTGGACCCCACGGCGCCGGGCGTCCCCGAGGCCGCGGCCCAGTCACCGTACGGGGTCGCGCTGCGCTGGACCGCGCTGGACCCGAACCCCACCGCCGAGGCGATCTTCCTCATGAACCGGGCCCGCGACTGGGAGTCGTTCCGGGACGCCGCCCGGTCCTTCGCGGTGCCGGCCCAGAACCTGCTCTACGCCGACGTCGACGGGAACATCGGCTACCAGTCGCCCGGCCTGATCCCCATCCGGGGCGAGGGCGACGGTACCTACCCGGTGCCGGGGTGGGATCCCGCCTACGACTGGACCGGGTACATCCCCTTCGATGAGCTGCCGTCGGTGCTGAACCCCGAGGAGGGGTGGATCGTCACCGCCAACCAGGCGGTCGTCGGCCCGGAGTACCCGTACCTGCTCACCAAGGACTGGTCGTACGGTTTCCGCAGTCAGCGCATCGTCGAGATGCTCGCCGACCGCATCGCGGCGGGGCCGATCGACGCCGAGGTCATCCGGCAGATGCAGTTCGACAACTACAACGGCATCGCCCCGACCTTCATCGCCGCCCTGCGTCGCCTGCCGGACCGGCCGGCCGCGGCCGACCTGCTGTTCGACTGGGACTTCCAGCAGGGCGTCGACTCCGCGGCCGCGGCGTTGTTCAACGTGTTCTACCGCCACCTGCTGCTGAGCACCTTCGACGAGCTGCCCGAGGGGCGTGGGCTGGACGGCGACGACAAGTGGTGGATCGTCTTCGACCGCCTGCTCGACGAGCCCACCTCGCCGTGGTGGGACGACGTCAGCACGCCCGAGGTGGAGGATCGGGACGACATCCTCGGTCGGGCGCTCGCCGACGCGGTGGCGGAGCTGACGGCGGCGCAGGGCGACGACCCGGCGAAGTGGCGCTGGGGTGCGCTGCACCGGTTGACGCTGCGGCACGCCACGCTCGGCTCGTCCGGCATCGCGCCGATCGAGTGGCTGTTCAACCGCGGCCCGGGCGAGACCGCGGGCGGCAGCGCGATCGTCAACGCCACGGGCTGGGAGCCCCTCGAGGGGTACGAGGTCACCTGGGTCCCGTCGATGCGAATGATCGTCGATCTGTCCAACCTGGATGATTCCCGGTGGGTGCAGCTGACCGGCAACTCCGGCCACGCCTTCCACCCGAACTACGTCGACCAGTTCGAGCTCTGGCGCACCGGGCAGGACCTGCCCATGTACTGGGATCGGGCCAGCATCGAGGCGGCCGCCACCCACACGCTGACCCTGCACCCCTGACCGGGTCGTCGATGCCGGCGCCGAGCCAACCGGACGGCTCGGCGCCGGTTGTGGCTGTCCGGAGTGCCGGACACCACCGGTCCGCGCGCAGTTGGCCGGTGCTGGGTGTCTCAGCCCGCCGACGTGGCTGCAGGTCGTGGTCGCCGTCGTGACGATCCTGTCGCCTCTGGTCCTGGTCGTGTACCTGGCCGGCTGGTCGGCGTCGTGGGGGTTGGCCCGGGTCGGCTCCGAGTGGGGCCGCTGCACTGGCTCGCATTCGGCGGGACGCTCGCCCTGGTCTTCACGCTCGTCCTGCTCGGGACCTTCACGAGCTGGCTGACCGTGCCCGTGGCCGTCGGCGCCAGCCTCCTGATCCCGCTTCCCCTGACCGTGACCGCGTTCCTCCCCACCAGCCATGACCGAGGCTGACCGGCCGTCGCCGCCGAGCCATCCGCGGCACGCCCGGGAGGAGAACCTGCTGACGCCCATCCGGCTCTCCCTCATGGCGGCGGTCAGCCGGGCGGAGGTCGACTTCCTCACGCTGCGCGACGTCCTCGAGGCCAGCGACTCCGTGCTGAGCAAGGCGATCGCGCATCTGAGCGACGCCGGATACGTCAAGGTGCGCAAGGGCTTCGTCGGGAATCGCCCGCGCACCTCGGTGACGGCGACCGCGCGCGGGCGGCGGGCCTTCGCGACGCACGTGCAGGCGCTGGAAGCCATCGTCCGGATGGCCGGGCCGATCGATCCCAGCGCGAAGAACGATCGATGATCGAGCACATCGAAACATGGCGTGTGGTCCTCCTGGGTCGGACGGCGTTGCGATGAACGCCGCGGACCAGCCGGTCCCGGTGGCCCGGACCGGTCAGAGCCGAGCGCGGATCTCGCGCCGGGTCCGCGCCCGCGGGTCCAGCACGGCGATGACGTCGTTGGGCTGCCCGATCGCCAGCGCCTCGTCCGGCCCGAGGCCCAACAGGTGCCGGTGCAGCAGGCGGCCGATCATCTCGTGCGCGACGATCACGGGACGCCGGGCGGGATACCGGCTCACCGACGCCAGCGCCCGTCGGGCTCGCCCGTCGGCGTCGGCGTAGCTCTCCCCACCCGGAAACCGCCACCGGTACTTGTCGGCGGCCCGGCGAGCCCACTGCGCCGGGTACCGGAGTTCAATGTCCTGAGTGGACAGCCCAGCGAAGTGCCCGTGATGGACCTCGGCCAGCTCGTCGATGACGACGACCGTCAGCCCGAGCTCCCGCGCGATGATGTCCGCGGTGGACCGCGCCCGTCCGAGTGGGCTGGTGAAGACGGCGTCCACCGCCTCGCCCCGCAGCGCGGCCGCGTGACCGCGGGCCTGGGCGATCCCGGTCGGCGTCAGCGGGGAGTCGAGCTGGCCCTGCCGGCGGCCCTGGACGTTCCACTCGGTCTCGCCGTGGCGGACGAGGTACACCCGCTCCCACCGGTACGCCTCGCCCACAGGAACGAACGATACGCCCGCGAACGAGGCGACTCGTCCCGACGTCGGGTCAGGCGTCGAGGTCGAACTCGTCCCTGTCGATGATCATGATCCACCGCTGGAGCTCGTGGGTCAGCAGTGCCTCGGTGTGGAGGACGGCGGCCTGGAACTCGCGACCGATCGCGGCCTCGTCGGCGTCCGGCTGGTCGAGTCGGGTGATGAGCCGCTCCACGGCCCGCTCCTCGGTCCTCAGGTCGCTGATCATCTGGCGGTAGGACACGGCCAGGCCGCGGTAGGCGTACAGCTCGCGGAGCGCGAGCAGGAACGTCGCCACGGTCGGCAGCACGAGCGCGAGCAGGGTGGCCACCTGGGCGGCCGGGGTCGCCTCGGCCAGGCGGAGTTGTCGGAGGAGGACCTGGACCACCACGACGCCGATGCCCACCACCAGGGACGACTTGATGAACAGCGAGATCACCCGGTCGGACTTGTCGGCGTTGTCGGTGCCGAGCGCGAACCAGGCGATCTGCCGGCGGATGCGGTAGTGCAGGTAGGAGCGCATCCGTTGGCGGAGGTCGGGTATCGGCCGGGGCGGGCGGGTCCACAGCTGGTCGATCCACCGTGGACCGTCCGGACCGTCGCGCAGCGCGATGGCCCGGGCCCGCCCCGGCTCGTCGCGCGGGTTCAGCTCGGTGAGGCGTCGCTGGAGCAGGTCGGCGGCGTCGTCGGCCCGGTCGACGTAGGGGCCGACGAGGGCCAGGCGCAGGTACTCCTCGCGGCGCAGCAGCTCGGTGCGGATCCGGGCCGTGACCCAGGGCTCGGCCGGCTTCGGCGAGCGCTGCACGATGGTGAACGCGGTGAGCAGCACCGCGATCTCGGCGATGCCGGTGCCGAGGGCCAGCCGCGCGTCGTCCGGCGCGACGTCGGGAACGGCGGCGAGCAGCACCGCCATCGGGGGCAGCACGGCCACGGTGAGACCACGCAGGAACATCCGCCCCTGGTAGTCGGGCACGGTCGCCATGACCGTCGACTTCGCGCGGTGAATGGCGTCGACCCCGGCGAAGCTGGTCGGACGGGGTACGTCCTCGGGTATCCGCAGCGCCGCGATCGCGGCCGCCTCGCGCCGGCGTCGCCGCCGCCAGCGCAGCTGGCGCAGCACCAGGTAGGCCTGGCGGATGACCAGCAGCCCGCCGCCGGCGACGACGAGGGGTGTGGCGACCACGAGGACATCGACGGGGTCGACGGGGAGTTCACCGACGGAAAGATTGCCCCGGTCGCTGGCGACGGCGAGCGCGACGATCGCCCCGACCGCCGCGGCGGTGGCCAGGATCAACGCGATTCGACCACTCAGGACGACGCCGGGCCGACCCCGCGTCGAGGCTCGGCTGGCGGCGTCGCGCCAGCCACCGGGCGTCGTCGCCGCCTCGTCCTGTGTCGCACGCATGAACCACCACCGGTCGTAAGCCCTGCCGCCGACCACCGTACCGGGCGCCGGCCCGGCCGCGATCGTCCAAACCGGCCCGTGAATCGAGCCAATCGATGCCGCCGCCGGTTCGCCCGCCCGAGCCCTGTTGATCTAGGGCTTGGAGTGGTGATCGGAGATCAACAAGCCACGCTACGCCCTAGATCAACGACGATGGCGCTGCCGGCCGACCCGTGAGAGGACCCGAGGGTCAGGGGTCTTCGAGGAAGACGCGCTCGGCGGCCGCCCGGGCTCGCCGGGCGGTGCGCAGGTACTCGTCGAGGAACTCCCCCGGCTCGATCGACGCCGGACGGTGCAGGGCCCGGGCGACCCCGGCCAGGTCGGCGCCCTGCCGGGGGAGCTGGTCGCTGGCCCGGCCGCGCACGAGCATGAGGGCGTTGCGCACTGCGGAGGCCATGACCCACCCGCGGGACAGGAACACGGCGTCCATGGTGGAGACCAGCCCGGCGTCGCGGGCCGCCGCGAGCGCGTCCAGCGTGCGGGTCGTCCGCAGCCCTTCGATGCGGTGCCCGTGCCGCAGCTGCAGCAGCTGCACCGCCCACTCCACGTCGGCCAGCCCACCGCGCCCGAGCTTGGCGTGGGTGGCCGGGTCGGCGCCACGGGGCAGGCGTTCGGTGTCCACCCGGGCCTTGATGCGCCGGATCTCGGTGACCTGCTCGGGAGTGAGCCCGCCCTCGGGGTACCGCACCCGGTCGGCCAGGGCGAGGAACCGCTCGGCCAGCGCGCGGTCGCCCGCGACGTAGCGGGCCCGCAGCAACGCCTGCGCCTCCCAGATCTTCGACCAGGACGCGTAGTACCGCTCGTACGCCGCCAGGCTGCGGACCAACGGCCCCTGTCGCCCCTCCGGGCGCAGGTCGGCGTCGATGCCAAGCGGAGGTTCCGGGGCCGGGGTGGCGAGCAGCCGGCGCAGCTCCTCGGCCAGCGCGTGGGCCAGGGCGCTGGCCGCGTCCTCGGCCATGCCGGGCGGCGGGTCGTAGACGAAGAGCACGTCCGCGTCGGAGGAGTAGCTCATCTCCGCGCCGCCGAGGCGGCCCATGCCGATGATCGTGAACGGCAGGTCGTACGCCCGGACCCGCCCGGTGGCGGCGCGCAAGGCGGCCCCCAGGGTCGCGTCGGTGAGGTCGGCCAGCGCCTGCCCGACCCGCACCACCGACTCCGCCGTCGGGTCGGCCGGGTCACCGAGCAGCCCGAGCAGGTCGGCGCAGGCGATGCGGAACAGCTCCCGCCGCCGCAGCGCCCGGACGGTCTGCACCGCCACGCCGGCGCCACCGCGCCAGCCCTCCTTGCCGACGTACCCGTGCCGGTCCACCGCCGCGGTCATACCCTCCACAAGGGACTCCAGCGACCGGGGCACGAGCTCCGCGTCGTCGGCCAGCAGGCGCAGCGCTTCGGGGTCGCGTACGAGCAGATCGGTGACGTAGCGGGACAGGCCGAGCAGCCGGGCCAGGCGCAGCGCCACCGCCCCCTCGTCGCGCAGCAGGCGCAGGAACCACGGCGTGCCGCGCAGCGCGTCGGAGACCTGGCGGTAGGCGAGCAGCCCACGGTCCGGCGCGGGGGCGTCGGCGAGTTCGTTGAGCAGCACCGGCAGCAGGGTGTGCTGGATCGACGCGTACCGGGAGACCCCGCCGATGAGCGCCTCGAGGTGGCGCAGGGCACCGGCCGGATCGACGAAGCCCAGGACCTCCAGCCGACGGCTCGCCGCCTCCGGCGTCAGCCGCAGCCCGTCGACCGGCACCCGGGCCACCGCCTCGACCAGCGGCCGGTAGACGAGCTTGGTGTGCAGGCGCCGCACCTCCTGGGCGTGGGTGAGCCAGGCGGCCTGGAACGCCTCGACCGCGTCCCGGCGCGGATCGCCCTTGAAGCCCAGCGCGTGCGCGAGCCAGCGCAGCGCCTCGGCCCCCTCCGGCGTCCGTCCATCGGGGACGGTGTGGGTGCGCCGCATCCGCTGCAGCTGCAGCCGGTGCTCCACGGTGCGCAGGAACCGGTACGCCTCGCCCAGGGCGGTACCGTCGGCCCGCCCCACGTAGCCATGGGCCGTCAGCGCGGCCAGCGCCTCCAGCGTCGACCCGGAGCGGATCCGCTCGTCGCCGCGGCCGTGCACGAGCTGCAGCAGCTGCACGGCGAACTCGATGTCGCGCAGCCCGCCCGGCCCCAGCTTGACCTCGCGGTCGCGCTCCTCGGGCCGGACGTTGTCGATGATGCGCCGGCGCATGGCCCGCACGTCCTCCACCGCCTCCGGCCGCTCGGCCGCCTGCCACACCAGCGGCGAGACCATTTCGAGCCACCGGGCGCCGAGGTCGAGGTCGCCGGCGGCCGGCCGGGCCTTGAGCAGCGCCTGGAACTCCCAGGTCCGCGCCCAGCGCCGGTAGTACGCCTCGTGCGCGGCGAGGGTGCGGACCAGCGGGCCCTGGCTGCCCTCGGGGCGGAGGTTCGCGTCCACCTGCCAGGCCGCCTGGCCGCAGATCCGCATCATGTCCGCCGCGACCACCTGCGCGTCGGCGAGGTCCACATCGGACTCACAGACGAAGATGACGTCGACGTCGCTCACGTAGTTGAGCTCCTGGCCACCGCACTTGCCCATGGCGATGACCGCGAGGCGCGGGCTGGTCCCGCGGGCCGCCATGGCCAGGCGCAGCCCGGCGGCCAGCGTGGCGTCGGCCAGCGCCGACAGGTTCCGCATGGTCGTGTCCACATCGGACACCCCGGTCAGGTCGGCCGCGGCCAGCCGCAGCAGGACGTTGCGGTGGGCCACCCGCAGCGCCTCGGGTGAGTCGATCGACTGCCCGCCGAACGGGTCGGCCGGGTCGACGGTGAGGTCCCGCAGGGTGGTCCAGCGCGCCGGCTGCGCCGCCAGCTCGTCGCCGAGGGTGATCGACGCCCCGAGCACCGCCACCAGCGCCGACCGGACGCCGGGGTCGACCCGCATCGTCGCCAGGGGACCCTCCACCGAGGCGCGGCGCGCGGCCTCCTCGATGCGGTGCAGTTGCCGCAGGGCCAGGGACGGGTCCGCGGCCTCGCTGAGCGCGGTCAGTACCTCGCCGGCGGCCGCGTCGACCGGGGCCGCCTCGGCCTCGTCCCACAGCCCCAGGCCGGCGGGCGCCGGGCCGAGCAGGCGGGCCGCCGCGGCCACGTCGGTGAACCCGTACCGGGCCAGCCGGAGGGAGGGACCCGCCGATCGAGTCATGCCGTCACGAGTCCAGCAACGGCAACCGGCGGCCCGGCTGCACCGACGGCGGCGGGGTCAGCGATCCGGTGGCCAGGGCCGCGAACCGGATGGCGAACGGGTGCCACACCTCGAACAGGTCGTCCTGCAGCTGCTCCACCTGGCTGAGCACCAGCTCCCGGTCGACGCCGGCCTGCTCCGGCAGGGGGTCGTCGGCCGCGGCGACCCAGGCGGCGAACGTGGGCACATCGACCTCCGGGTGGAACTGCACTCCCCACGCCGCGCTCCCGAGGCGGAACGCCTGCACCGGGCAGGCGGTGGAGGTGGCCAGCAGCACGGCCCCCAGGGGCAGCTCGGTGATCTCGTCGCCGTGCCAGTGGACCACGTCGGGCAGCATCGGCACCGGCGCGAACAGGGGGTCCTGCTCGGCCGCGTCCCGCTTGGCGACGAGCGCGGGGCCGATCTCGGGCCCGGCGGCCGCGGGGGCGACGGTGCCGTTGTGGGCCCGGGCGAGCAGCTGCGCGCCGAGGCAGATGCCGAGCGTCGGCACCCGCTCGCGCACCGCGTGGCGCAGCAACGACTCCAGGGCCGGGAACCACGGCGAGGCCGGGGTGCCGTCCGGCGCCGGGTAGGCGGGCTGGTGGCCGCCGAGCACGACCAGGGCGCCGTAGCCGGCCAGGTCGTCCGGCAGGGCCTCCCCCGCGTGGGGCCGCGCCACCTCCAGCGCGAGCCCGCCGTCGGCGAGCCACTCGGCGAAGTGGCCCAGGCCCGCCGTCGGGTCGTTCTCCACCACCAGGCAACGCACGCTCACGCGGCCAGGCTACTGGATCGGCCCGTCGATGCGTCGCTGGCGAAGCCCGGGCATGCCGTTCGTCACCGGGCGCCGAGTGCCATACGGCCGGCCGGAGCCGGTGCGCGGCCGTCAGATGCGCGCCCGGGTGGCCGACCAGGTGCCGGCCGAGTCGCCGCACTCGGAGGTGTACGTCCCCTCGATCGTGTCGTCATCGACGATCGTTCCGGTGTACTCGATCGTCGTGTCGCCCTCCACCGCGCCGAAGCTGAGGGTCTTGCCGACGATCTCCCCGGTGACGTTGCCGGCCCTGAGGCAGTCCGAGCCGGTGACGGTGAGCGCGCCGAAGAGCTTGGTGCCCTGCTGGGCCCAGACGAGGGTGAAGGTCCCGATGGCCGCCGTCGGCGTCGTGTTCACCCAGGTGCCCTCCCAGGTCCCGCTCAGGGGGCCGAGCGGGGTGGCCTCCTCGGTGGGCGTGGGGGTCGCGGTTCGCGTCGGGGCGGTGGTGGGCGTCGCCTCCGCGGTCGGCGTGAGCGCCTCGGTGGGCTCCGCCGTGGCCGTCGCCGTGGGGCTCGGCGACGGGTTCAGGTTGCACCCGGTGAGCCCGGCCAGGAGCCCGAGGGCGGCGGCCAGCGTGGCCAGGGCGCGGCGGGGTCGTCCGGTCACGTACGGCGTACGGGTCATGGGCCTACTCCTGTCCGGCGGGGTGCGCCAGTTATTGTGGCCCACCCCGCCAACCACGGGCCCGCCCGTGGCCGAACCGTTGCGCCAGCGTCAGGGCACAGTAGCCATCAGGGCACAGTAGCCATCAGGGCACAGTAGCCATCAGGGCACAGTAGCCATCAGGGCACCGTGCCGTCAGGGCCCGCTGGCGTCAGGGCACGTTGAGGTAGCGCTGGCGCTCGAAGGGCGTGACCTGGTGCCGGTAGGACTCCCACTCACTGCGCTTGTTGCGCAGGAAGAAGTCGAAGACGTGCTCACCCAGGATCTCGGCCACGAGCTCCGAGCGTTCCATGACGTCGATCGCCTCGGCGAGGTTCTGCGGCAGCGGCTCGTAGCCCATGGCCCGCCGCTCGGCCGCCGACAGCGACCACACGTCGTCCTCGGCGCCCGGCGGCAGCTCGTAGCCCTCCTCGATGCCCTTCAGCCCGGCGCCGAGCAGCACCGCGAACGCCAGGTACGGGTTGCAGGCGGAGTCGAGCGAGCGCACCTCGATGCGGGCGGAGTTGGGCTTGCCGTAGGCGGGCACGCGCACGAGCGCCGACCGGTTGAGGTGGCCCCAGCACACGTAGGCCGGCGCCTCGGTGATGCGGTCGGGCAGCGCCTGCGGGAAGAGGCGCTTGTACGAGTTGACCCATTGGTTGGTGACCGCCGTGTACTCCCGGGCGTGCACGAGCAGCCCGGCGATGAACGACTTGGCCACTTTGGACAGTCGGATCGGGTCGCTGGCGTCGTGGAACGCGTTGCGCTCCCCCTCGAACAGCGACAGGTGGGTGTGCATGCCGCTACCGGGCTGGTCGGTGAACGGCTTGGGCATGAACGTGGCCCGCACCCCCTGGGAGAGCGCGACCTCCTTCACCACGTGCCGGAAGGTCATGATGTTGTCGGCGGTGGTGAGGGCGTCGGCGTAGCGCAGGTCGATCTCCTGCTGGCCGGGCGCGACCTCGTGGTGGCTGAACTCGACCGAGATGCCGATGCGCTCCAGCGCGAGGATCGCCTGCCGGCGGAAGTCACGGGCGGCCGCGTGGGTGGTGTGGTCGAAGTAGCCACCCGAGTCGACCGGCGTGGGCACGCCCCCGTCCGGCGGGACGTGCTGCAGCAGGTAGAACTCGATCTCCGGGTGGGTGTAGAAGGTGAACCCCTTCTCGGCCGCCTTGGACAGCGCGCGCCGCAGCACGTGCCGGGGGTCGGCCCAGGACGGTGAGCCGTCGGGCAGCAGGATGTCGCAGAAGATCCGGGCCGACTCGCCCCCGGACCCGCCCTCGAACGGGAAGACCTGGAACGTCGAGGGGTCGGGCATCGCGATCATGTCGGCCTCGTAGACCCGGGCAAAACCCTCGATCGCCGAGCCGTCGAACCCGACGCCCTCCTCGAACGCCGCCTCCAGCTCCGCGGGCGCGACCGAGACGCTCTTCAGCGTGCCGAGCACGTCGGTGAACCACAGCCGGACAAAGCGGATATCCCGCTCCTCCAGCGTCCGGAGCACGAACTCCTGCTGACGGTGACGGTCCATGATGTCTCCCGCGCCGCTGACGCCGGCCCCTTGTGGACCGGACCATCCGCCGAACCGCCCCGCGCCGGGCCGCTCGACGCGCCTCCATCGTGGCACATCGCCGTGGCCGGCACCGCACGACGCCAGCCTGCGGGACGGCGGGCCCGGCTAGCGGCGCAGCCGCCGGACGAGCAGCGCCAGCAGGCCGCACACCCCACCCCAGATCGCGTTGCTCACGAGCACCGCCACGATCGCGATCGGGTTGGTCACCGGGCCCATCAGCTCGCCCTCGAGCAGGCGCGACAGGATGGCGCTGAGCACGATGGTGTACCCGCCGTACACCAGACCGGTGAACACGAGCGTGAGGAACGGCTGGGGCACCGAGGACAGCCCGACCACCAGGATCCAGACCAGCGAGACCAGCAC
>Ga0310841_100554_pt1 | contig 20078 bp, 16 predicted proteins | sample SM_ome_9_FD_201311 | JGI IMG/M metagenome (GOLD analysis project Ga0310841, IMG submission 201311) | Sorghum-adapted microbial communities enriched on stacked mutant (SM) sorghum from Joint BioEnergy Institute, Emeryville, California... ...
CCTGCACCGGACGCTAGCGACCGGACGAACGGGATGCATCGTCCGTCGCACACGGTTAGTTGCCTGATCAGACGACCCCGCTCCGAATAACGGCCACACCGACGGCACCCATCGGCCATCGGCGCCCGACGATCATCCGCGCCGATCGACAACCCGCGACCGGATGGGCCACGCCGGCCGCGGGGATGAGTGTCGTCAAGGCGACACCACTGGTCCCGGGGACGCCAGCGCGCAACGCCGGCCGCGCTCGGCCGGCGCCCCGATTACGCTCCACGGCCACACGTGCGGGAGACTCGTCCGCATGCACCTGCGGATCGCCCGCAACCCCGACCAGGGCTCGCGGCTGCCGTACCTGCTGCACATCCCACTCGGCGCCGGCCTGGTCTTCCGCACCTCCGACGTCTGGCCCCGCACGAAGGCGCTCTACTGTCATCCCGTGCCACTTCATGAGTGGCCAGAGCAGCCCGAGCTCGTCGAGGAGGTGCCGCTCCGCTCCTGCACTCGCCGGGGCGCGGCAATCGACCTGGTGCTCGACCGAGGGCGCGAGAATCGCTCACAACTGGTCTTCACCACCGCCCGGGGCCGGGAGGTCGTCTTCTGGCAGTCGCCCCGCACCCGCAAGCAGGCCCGGCCGAACGTCCGGGTGCCCACGGCCCGCGCCGCCGGCATCCCCGAGCTGCACATCATCGTCGATTCGCACGAACAGTATCCGTACCGGTTCTCCGGCCAGCAGGTCCGCACCAGCCGTCGGGCCCTGCCGGCCGGCGACTACGGGCTGGAGATCGACGGGCGGCTGGTGGCGGCGGTCGAGCGCAAGTCGCTGGCCGACCTCGTCGCGAGCCTCGTCAGCGGCAAGCTCCGGTTCGCCGTCGCCGACCTCGCCGCCCTCCCGCGCGGTGCCGTCGTGGTCGAAGACCGCTACTCCCAGATCTTCCACACCCAGCACGTGCGGCCGGCGCTGATCGCCGACGGGCTGGCCGAGCTTCAGGTCCGCTGGCCCGAGGTGCCGATCGTCTTCTGCGAGACCCGTTCGCTCGCCGAAGAGTGGGTCTACCGGTACCTGGCTGCGGCGTACGCGTGGGCGAACACGGAAGCCGCGGTCGTGCACCGGGTCGGGCCGGTCACCAGCGAACTCGACACCGCCCCGGCAGCGCCGGAACCGTCCACAGCGGAGGTTCGCGCCTGGGCCCGGCAGCAGGGCCTGTCCGTCTCCGACCGAGGTCGCCTCGCCCCTGAGATCTGGGCCGCCTGGCGGGAGGCCCATAGTGTCACCGCAGCCGAGCCCGAGTGAGACGCCCGTGGTGATCGGGTGGGATTGGTGTCGTTACGGCAACACCAGTCCCACCCGATCATGGCGGGCCGGTCAGGTGGTCGCGGACGGTTCGCGGCGATCGCGCTGCAGGAACGGAAGCACGATCCGGTCCCACAGGTGCGCGTGCCGGCGGCGGAAGAAGCCATGGTGCCCCATCCGCTGCACCCCCAGGTCGGCGGGCGAGAGGTGCCGGCGCTCCACCACGGTCCCGGTGAACCACCGGTGCAGGGAGTCGACCGACTCTTTGGCGAGCAGCTCGTCATCGGTGAAGGAGAGCGCGAGCACCGGCGCGGTCAGTGCCGCGCACCGGTCAGCTCGGTCGGGGTGGTCGGCCTCGAGGTAGTTGGGGTGCCGGCACCACCGGCTCCACTGCCGCATGGCCCCGGCGGGGACGTCGCCGACCACCCGGATCTTGGAACCGGCGTAGTAGCCGAAGAGCCTGATCGTCACGGGCGCCACCACCGCCCACATGAGAGGCGTTGCCCAGCGCACCAGACCGGCGTTGTAGCGCCAGTAGCCGTTGCCCGAGGCGACGGTGACGACCCGATCGAGCTTGGTGTGGTCGGCCAGGGCCAGGATCTGGCCGCCGAGGCTGTGGCCGATCCAGGTGACCGGCAGCCCGTCCGCGCTGGCGTGGGCCACGACCGCGGTGACGTCGGCCGCCCACCGGTCGATGTCGACGGATGACGCCTTCATCGCCTGCGGGCTGTCGGTGTCGCGATAGTCGAAGGTGACCGCCCGGAATGCCCGCTGGGACAGCCATTCCGCGAAGCCGTGGTAGTACGACGCCGGAGTCGCCATGGCCGGCACGATCACCGCCACCCCGGTCGGCGGGTCCGCTGGCTCAAAGACGTCGATGCTCAGCTCACGGCCGTCGTCCGCCACCACCCGCCCGGACAGCTTATGACGACTGTCATAGACCATGGGCGCGAGTCTAAGACGCCTGTCATAGAAGGGCAAGGCAATACACTTGTCCGCCATGGCGAACGACACGCGCAGTCGCATGATCCGCGGGGCCGCCCGGATGGTCGGCATCCGCGGCGCCGCCGCGACCAGCCTGCGTGAGTTGGCCAAGGAGGCCGGGGTCCCCTTCGGCTCGACCTACCACCATTTCCCCGGCGGCAAGCACGAGTTGGTCACCGAGGCGGTGCGCGCTCAGGGAGCACATGTCGATCAATTGATTGAGCGCACCCGCACCGAGGGCCCCGATGCCGCCCTGGCCGCATTGCTGGACGAATGGCGGCGCGTGCTCGAACGCAGCGACTTCCGCGCGGGCTGTGCCGTGCTCGCCGTGGCCACAGAGGACGACCCCGACCTTCGGGCGACCGCGAACCAGGTCTTCCACTCCTGGCGTACGCGGCTGGCCGGCATCCTGGCCGAGCACGGGGTCGCCGCGAGCCAGGCGGGCCGTCTCGCCTGGACAATCGTGGCCGCGGTCGAGGGGGCGGTAGCCCTGTGCCGGGCCGAGCGTTCGCTCACGCCGCTCGAATCGGTCGTCACCGAGCTGGGCGAACTCGCTCGGTCCGCCATTCGCTCGGCCAACCCGGAGGAGCGTCAACCCCAGGCCTCGTCACGGCCGCGCCGCCGGACGGCTCGCTGACGACGCCAACCACGGACGCGGGTGCCGGTGGAGGCCCATAGTGGCACCGCCGCCGAGCCCGGATGAGACTCCCCGTGGTGATCGGGTGGGAATGGTGCGGCTGCAGCGACACCAATCCCACCCGATCATGGGCTGCGACGATCACGGGACGCGGGCGTAGCCGGCGGGCCGGGTGGTGAAGGTGCCCCGCCCCTGGGTCCGGCTGCGCAGCCGGGTCGCGTAGCCGAACAGCTCCGCCAGCGGCACCGTCGCCGTCACGACCACGCTCCCGCCCCGGACGGTCGAGCCGCCGATGCGACCCCGACGGGCGGACAGATCGCCCAGCACGGCGCCGAGGTGCTCCTCGGGCACCGTGACGGTCACCTCGACGATCGGCTCGAGCACCGCCAGGACACACCGCCGCAGCGCCTCGCGCAGACCCAGCCGGCCGGCCGTATGGAAGGCGAGCTCCGACGAGTCCTTCACGTGCGTCATCCCGTCGGTGAGCGTCACCCGCACGCCGGTCACCGGGACGCCCCGCAGCGGGCCGTCCAGCAGCGCCTCGCGGCAGCCCGCCTCGACCGCCCGGATGAACGGGGCCGGCACCCGACCACCGACCACAGTGGACTCGAACGCGAACTCCCCCTCCGGATACGGCGCCACGTCCAGGACCACGTGGGCGAACTGCCCGGCCCCGCCGTCCTGCTTGACGTGCCGGTAGACCATGCCGGTGACGCCCTCGACCACCGTCTCCCGGTAGGCCACCTGCGGCGCCCCGACGGTCACCTCGACCGCGTGGGCCTGGCGCAGCCGCTCCACGGCCACCTCCAGGTGCAGCTCCCCGAGACCGGACAGCAGCGTCTGCCCGGTCTCGGGATCCGTCCGGACCGACAGCGACGGGTCCTCGTCGACCAGCCGCGCCAACGCGGTCGCCAACCGGGGCTGGTCGGCCCGCCGGCGGGCCTCCACCGCCACCGACACCACGGGTTCGGTGGGGGTCGGCGCCTCCAGGACGACCGGATCGTCCGGTGTGGAGAGCGTGGTGCCCGCGCGAGCGCTCTTCGGCCCGACGAACGCCACGATCTCCCCGGCCCGGGCCTCGGCAACCTCGTGGTACCGGTTGGCCTGCACGTGCAGGATGCGACCGATCCGTTCCCGGACGAAGCCGGACTCACGACCCGCCGCCAACCCGCTTCGGGCCGGGCCGACGCCGCCGCTGGCGACCACGGTGTCGCCCGGGCGGACGGTGCCGGAGTAGACCCGGGCCACGGCGATCCGACCCGAGGCCGCCGGCACCACCTTGAACACCAGCGCCGCGAACGGCGCCTCGGGGTCGGCGGCCCGGGTCACCTCGCCCTCGGCCCGCACCGGAGCAATGTCCACTGGGGACGGAAGGTAGGCCACCACGGCATCGAGGAGCGGTTCGATGCCCCGGTTCCGGTACGCCGCCCCGGCCAGCACCACCAGTCCTTCACCGCTCAGCGTGAGCTCCCGCAGCGCCGCGCGCAGAGTGTCGGCCGACACCGTGCCGGTCTCGACAAACTCGGTGAACGCCGCCTCGTGCCGGGCCGCGACCGTCTCGGCCAGCTCGTACCGCGCCCGGGTCGTCCGCTCGGCCAGCTCGTCGGGCACCGGACCCACGACCAGCCGATCGTCCGCCCAGGTCAGCGACCGCCAGCCGACCAGATCCACCACGCCGACGAACCGCTCCTCGGCGCCGATGGGCACCTGCACCACAAGCGGCGTCTTGTGCAGCTTCTCGCGGATCGACGCCACCGCCGCGTCGAGGTCCGCCCCGGACCGGTCGAGCTTGTTCACGAACGCAATCCGGGGCACGCCGTGGCGATCGGCCTGCCGCCACACGGTCTCGCTCTGCGGCTGGACGCCCGCTACCCCGTCGAAGACGACCACGGCGCCGTCGATGACGCGCAGGCTCCGGTCGACCTCGTCGGTGAAGTCCACGTGCCCCGGCGTGTCGATCAACGTGATGCGATGGCCGTCCCACGTGCAGCTCACGGCCGCGGAGAAGATCGTGATACCACGGTCGCGCTCCTGCGGATCAAAGTCGGTCGTCGTCGTGCCCTCGTGGACCTCACCGCGCTTGTAGGTGGCGCCGGTGAGGTAGAGGATCCGTTCGGTGACCGTGGTCTTCCCGGCATCAACGTGGGCAAGAATGCTGATGTTACGGAGCAGGCCGGTACGCATGGATGGCAAACCCTTTCGGACGGCTCAGGACAGGGGGTCGCTGAGTCCGTGACACCGGGTCAGAACGACGCGGCCCGAAGCGACCGCGGCCGTGGCGTAGGTCAGCCGGAAAGAGCCGGAAACGCGCGGCCGGACCGAGCGGTCACCGGGCCAAAGGAACGGCGCCCGGGCCAGAAGCAGGGCAGGACCAGGCGCGCCCGCGGTGTCACGGACGCCCGGCGGCCACGCGGGGCCGACCGGGCGCCGGAGAAGACGCCAGAATCACCTCGTGCTGGCACGCGGGGATGACGACCGCGGTGCGGCGTGGCTGAACGCGCACGGTCGGCCTCCCTCGCGACAACGGAACTGCTTTGAGCGTACGAAGTTCGGTCAATCCCTTTTCGCGGACCTCGCGTCGCCCTTTTCGGACGTCGCCTCGCCCTTTTCGGACGTCGCCTCGCCCCGTCACGTCCGAACGACCCGACTCACCGGCCGCACCCGTCACGGTCTCGAGCGCTCTCCTGCGGGCCGGCGGTCCGCCGGGGTAGACAAGGAGACGACGGAGCCACCCGGCCCACGAGGACGGAGGTTGGGCCATGCGAGTCGGACTTGTCCTCTCCACCGAGGAGTACACCCCGGAGCAGTTGGTCGAGCAGGCCCGGCTCGCCGCGGACGCCGGCCTGGTCGGCCTCTGCATCACAGACCACTTCCATCCCTGGATCAGTGCCCAGGGTCAGGCGTCGTTCATGTGGACGATCATCGGCGCGGTCAGCCAGGCCTCCGACCTGCCGATCACGACCGCCGTGACCTGCCCGACCGTCCGCATCCATCCGGCGGTCATCGCCCAGGCCGCGGCGACCTGCGCGGTCCTGACCCGGGGCCGGTTCCGGCTTGGCGTCGGCACGGGCGAGGCGCTCAACGAGAGCATCCTCGGCGGGCCGTGGCCCAACGCGGACGTCCGGCGGGGCATGCTGGCCGAGGCGATCGACGTGATGCGTCAACTGTGGACCGGCCGGGTGGTCAACCACCGCGGGCCGCACTACACGGTCCAGCACGCGCGCCTGTTCACGGTGCCGGAGGAGCCGGTGCCGGTGTACGTCTCCGCGTTCGGCCCGGCGTCGACCCGCTTCGCCGCCCAGGTCGGAGATGGCTTCCTCACCACCCGGCCAGACCGGGCAACTATCGACATGTTCAAGCAGCTCAGCTCAGGCAAGCCGGTGGTCGTGAACAGCAAGGCCTGCGTGGCCCCGACCGTGGACGAGGCCGAGAAGATCGCCTACCAGACGTGGCCCACGAACGGGCTGCCGGGCGAACTGAACCAGGTCCTGCCGTCGCCGGCGCACGTGGAGCAGGCCGTGTCGCTGGTCCGGCCCGAGCAGGTGACCGCGACCATTGCCTGTGGGCCGGACCCCGAGCGCCACATCGAGGCGATGCAGCGGTACCGCGACGCCGGGGCCGACGAGATCTACGTGGCGCCGGTCGGTCCGCACTACCGCGAGATGATCAAGCTGTACACCCGCGAGGTGATCCCGGCACTCGCGGCGACCACGGGGAACGCCGCCTGAGCCCGGCCCGCCGGGGCTCATACAGAGGCCACCGAGCCCGGCCCGCCGGGCTCATACAGAGGCCACCGAGCCCGGCCCGCCGGGCTCATACAGAGGCCAACGTATGACTACGCTGGGCCGGTGCGCGCGACCCTCATCGACTCCGGGCTGAACTCGTGGCGGGATCGGTGGCCGGTACTGCTCGCCGTCGCCGGCCTGACCCTCGGGCCGGCGGTGACGGCCACCACCATCGTTGACGTGCTGGCCGCCCGCGGCGACGCCATCGTCAACGGCGCCCTGATCAGCTACGGCGAACCCACAGTGTGGACCCGGGTGGTCCTCACGGCCGCGAGTGGCGCGGCCCAGGCGCGTGTCAGCGTGCCGATCCTGGTGGTCCTGGCCTGGTTCATCGGTCTCGCCACCACCCTGCCCATCCTCGCGGGCCGCCCGGTCCGGACGGCCTGGCGCCGGGTACCGCCCACGGAGTGGCTCGCGCTCGGCGCGCTGCTCGCCGCGCTGACGCTGGTCGGCCTGCAGGCGGCGGTCGCGGCCGCCGGGCACCTCGGCGCCCCCGCCGGCTGGCTCACCGCCGCGTTATGGACGTACGGTCTGGCGCGGCTGGCTCTCGCCCTGCCGGCGATGCTCGTCGACGGCCGGCGCCTGCCGAAGGCGTTGCGGCACGTGGTGGTCGCGCGCCACGGTCACGCGGCCACCGTCGCCCTGATCGTCGTCACCGTCGTGGCTCCCGCGGTGATCCTCGCGCTCCTCGGACCGGGGATCACGCCGACCGGCCGGACGTGGGTCGGCAACATGCTCTGGTCGGGCGTAGCCTCCCTGCTCGAGTACCTGATCCTGCTCCTCGCCCTGCCGGCGCAGGCGACCGGGCTGCTCGCCGCCTACCGGGCCGCCCGCCCGGCGAAAACGCCGGCGTCGACCGATGGCCAGGAGTCGCCCGGCGACCCGGAACCGTCCACTGTCGACAGCACCGCGGCAGGCCGACCCGGCCGGCGAAGCGAGCGGGACGCGCCCCCATCGGACGATCTCGAGCTGACCGTGACCGTGCACGACCTGGCCAGTCCGTTCGGTGCCGGGTACGGCCCCACGGCCCGCCCGGGCACCGCGCCGCTGTGGGTGGCGGAGGTGATGGCGCCCGGCCGCCGACGGCCGGATGCCCGGACCGAGGACCCCGCGCCGGTCGGGGCCCGCCCGTCCCGACGGTGGCTCGGGTTCGCGGCGGTCGCCGTGCTCAGCGTCGGACCGGCGGCGGTCGGCCCGGCGCTGCTGCTGATCAATCCGAACAACCTGCCCGTGCTGACCGTGGCGCGGCCCGAGGCCGGCTTCGCGGCGCGGCCGCTGACCATGGCCGTGCTGGACGACGGCACGGTGGTCAGCGTCGGCCCGACCCAGGCGGCCCTGTGCCGGGACCCGCACTGCACGGACCTCGATCTGTTGACCATGCCGTGCGTGGACGGCGTCCCGCCCGCCCCAACGGGGGCCGCGACGCCGAGCTGCCGCACCGAGGGACCCGTCGCGGCGGCCGACGTCACGCCCGACGGCACGCTGCTGGCTCTCAGCTACCACGACCGGGACGTCCGCCTGTTCTGGTGCCGGCTGGAGCCCACCGAGGACGGGCAGTGCCGCTGGGGCGGGGCGACCACCCTGTACCAGCAACCCGATCAGTGGTGGGACCGGTCGATGAGCGTGACCGCGCTCCCGGGCGGTGGCTTCGCGGCGGCCATCATCGCCCCCGGCCCCAACGAGGCGACCACCACGGTACGCCTGATCACCTGCGATCGCCTGGACTGTCCACAACCGACCGTTCACATCGCGCTGACCATCCTGCGCCCGGACGTGGCCGGCCTCGTCGACGTCGCGGCCAACCCCGCCAGCGGCACCCTGGCCCTGGGCTACCTCGAACGGGGCGCCGAGGCGCTGTACCTGGGCGGCTGCCCGGCCGGGTGCCCCGACGGCCCGGTCCTCACCCGGGTCGGACGGTGGTCGGACCTCGCCGCTGGCGCGATCGTGCCGGACCGTCCGGACCTGCAGGTGGCGGCGACCACGACCGGACCCGCGGCCACGCTGGGAACCCTCGACACCCCCACCGCGACCCGGCCGACCGCCGACGCGGCGTCCGGCCCCCGGACCGCGTTCGCGTCGTCGGAGGGCATCGTCGTGTCCTGCGCCGACCCCGGCTGCGCCACCCTCGATCGCTCCCTCGACAGCTTCCCGGTGGGCGTGCTGCTGGTCGGCAACCGGACCGGTGAGGTGTACGTCGTCTGGCCCATGGGCGGCCATCCCCTCATCGGGCCGCTCCGCGAGGGGTGGCTCGTCGGATTGCCGGTCACCCTCGACGCCGTGGTGGCCGTGGCCCTCGGCCCCGACGGCTACCCGCGCCTGCTGGCCCGCGACGACCAGGGACCGGCGGTGGTCACCGTGGTGCAGGCCTGCTGCCTGGGCCCGCGGTGACGCCCACGCCCGACAAACCGGGCCGTACGGTCGACGCGCCCCGCGTCGCGCCGACCGTACGGCCCGTCGCATCCCTGGCCACGTGTTCCTCAGCCGCGCCAGGCGGTCGCCGGGGCCGCACCATCCGCAGTGGACTGTCCGGCCCGGGCCGACCTCACGGGGTCTCGGCGCCGGCCCAGGCCCGGGCCAACCGCACCCGGGCGCCGGTCTGCAGCAGGGCGCCGGTGTAGAGCCGGCCGGCGATGAACACGCAGGCGACCAGTGTCGCGGCGAGCAGGCCGAGGGAGACGAAGGGCTCCCATGGCTGAGGTTCCCCGGCGAACATCCGGACCGGCATGGCCACCGCCGCCGAGAACGGCACGTACGACAGGATCGTCAGCAACAGATCGTTGTCGTGGAAGAGGATCACCCCGAAGTACGGCAGCATCACCAGCATCGTGACGAGCGAGGAGCTCGAGCCGAGATCCTCCATGCGGCTGACCAGCGCTCCCGCCGCTGCCCACATCGCGGCCAGCAGCACGTACCCCAGGATGAAGAACGGCGTGAACCAGCCCAGGCCGGGCGCGATCAGCGCCAGCAGCGCCTGCTGATCACCGAGGCGCAGCGCGATGGGCGCCACCAGGGCCAGTACGGCGACCTGGCCGAAGGTGAGCAGCGAGAAGGCCACGATCTTGCCGGTCAGCAGGGCACGCACCGGCACGGTGGCGGCCAGGATCTCCACGATGCGGGTCTGTTTCTCGAGCACGACGCTCTGCGCGATGCCGATGCCCGACAGGGAGAACATGAAGAACACCAGCGCGAAGACGAACGTGGCCGCGTAGACCGCGCCCTCACTCACCGCGCCGGGCTCCAGCAGGTCGACCGGCGGCGTCTGCACCAGGGCCGCGGTGACCCGGTACGGAACCTCGTTGAACGCCATCACGCGGACGCCCGTCGGCGACCCGGGGTCGCTGACGACGGCGGCCTCGACGTCACCGGCGCGCACGAGCGCGGTCGCCTCGTCGAGGCTGGCCACCTCTCGGGGCTGCAGGTCGGTGGCGAGCACGGCCCGGACCGCCTCCGGACCCACCACGGCGACGGTCGGCGCCCCACCGCCGCCGATGAGGCGCGGCAGGACGGCCGCCGCGACGAGCGCCAGCACGACCACGCCGAAGCCGATCCAGAAGCTCTTGCCCCGGATCTGCGTCATGATCTCGCGGTGGGCCACCAGACGCGTCGCGGCCCAGAAGCCCGACTGGCGGCCGCCGCCGGCGGTTGTCGGGGACGTTCCGGGAGCTGGGCTGCTCAGCAGCTCCCCCTCGGCCAGACGTGACATCAGACCACCTCCCGGAAGATCTCGGCCAGGGACGGCATGACCTTGCCGAAGCTGTGCACGAATCCGCGGCTGACCGCCGCCCGCAGCACCGGCTGGGCGGCGGCATCGTCGGGAACCTCGAAGACGACCCGGGCCCCGTCGAGCTCGACCACCGTCACGCCCGGCTGGTCGCGCACCCAGCCGGCGTCCCCGTCGACCACCAGCTCGAAGCGGGACGTCGCGTGCTGGGCGCGCAGCGCCTGGCGGCTCCCGCTGGCCGCGATGGTTCCGGCCGAGATGATGACCAGGTCGTCGCAGAGCCGCTCGACCAGATCGAGCTGGTGGCTGGAGAAGAGCACCGGTACGCCCCGGGCCGCGTGCTCCCGCAGCACGCCGAGGACGTTCTCGACCGCGAGCGGGTCCAGGCCGGAGAACGGCTCGTCCAGGATGAGCAGGTCCGGGTTGTGCACGAGAGCGGCACATATCTGCACGCGTTGCTGGTTGCCCAGCGACAGCTTCTCGACCGGGTCGTCCGCCCGCGCGGACAGCCCGAGCCGGTCCAGCAGCGCGGCGGTGTTGCGCTTGGCCTCGGCGAGGCTGAGCCCGTGCAGCCGAGCCAGGTAGACGATCTGCTCGGCGACCTTCATCTTGGGGTACAGCCCGCGCTCCTCCGGCATGTAGCCGAACCGCTGCCGCACGGGGTGGGTGATGGGCTGACCCCGCCAGTGGACGGTGCCACCGTGGGCGGCGAGCACGCCCAGGATGATCCGCATCGTCGTCGTCTTGCCGGAACCGTTGGCCCCGACGAAGCCGGTGATGCGCCCCGGAGCGACGTCGAACGAGATTTCCTTGAGAACCTTCGTTCCGTTGAAGCTCCGGCTGACCGACCTCAGCTCTAGCATGCCGTGAAGGCTAGGCGGCGCGGGCGCGGCGCACATCCGGCGCGCGACGTCGTTCTCGCGACGGAGGCCGGCCGGTCCGGCTCCGCCGGCGGGATGGGTTCGTCGGGCGGGATGGGTTCGTCGGGTGGGCGACGCGGCCGGTCCCGGCTACGCGCCGGGGGCGACGACCCCGTTCTCGTAGGCGTAGACCACGGCGTGCGTACGGTCGCGCAGGTTGAGCTTCACCAGGATCCGCGAGACGTGGGTCTTCACGGTGGCCTCGCTCACCCCGAGCTGCTGGGCGATCTCCGCGTTGCTCGCCCCGCGGGCCATGGCCACCAGCACGTCGTACTCCCGGTCGGTGAGCTCGGGCGGCCGGTGCGGCGCGGCCGGCCCCGAGCCACGGTTGACCTGCGCGCGCCGGCTGAACTGCGCGATGACGCGCCGCGTCACCTCCGGCGAGAGCAGCGCGTCCCCCCGCGCCACCACCCGGACCGCGTCGACGAGGTCCTCGGGCCGGGCGTTCTTCAGCAGGAACCCGCTGGCGCCGGCCTGCAGCGCCGCGAAGAGGTAGTCGTCCCGGTCGAAGGTCGTGAGGATGACGACCCTCGTCTGTGGACGGTCCGGGTCGGTGTCCGCGAGGATGCGGCGGGTCGCCTCCAGACCGTCCACATCGGGCATCTGCACGTCCATCAGGACCACGTCGGGCCGCAGGGCGGCGGCCCGCTCGACCGCCTCGGCGCCGTTACGCGCCTCGCCGACCACCTCGATGCCCTCCTCCGTCCCGAGGATGACCCGGAAGCCGGCCCGGACCAGGTCCTGGTCATCCGCGAGGAGGACGGTGATGGGGCGGGTACCCGGCTCGCCGGTCATCCGGCCACCCCCGCCGGTGTCCGCTCGCCGAGCGGGAACCGCGCCCGCACCTGGAACCCACCGCCGCGGCGCGGCCCGACGTCCAGCTCGCCGCCGTGCACGGCCACCCGCTCCCGCATGCCGACCAGCCCCAGGCCGGTGCCGGTCGAGGATCCGGCCGGGCCGCGGCCGTCGTCGTTGATCTCCACCTCGACCGCGTGGTCGAGGTACCGCAGCCGCACCTCGGCCGTCCGCGCGCCCGCGTGCTTGACCGTGTTGGTCAGCGCCTCCTGCACGACGCGGTAGATCGACAGCGCCACCGCCTCGGGCACCGGCCGCGGCTCGCCGTACGTCGTGTAGTCGACCGCCAGCCCGGTCGCCCGCGTCTCGTCGATCAGGCGTGGCAGCCGGTCAAGGCCAGGCACCGACGAGTACTCCTGGCCCGGGTCGCCGGGCGCCTCGGTCTCCGACCGCAGCACCCGCAGCAGTCCGGCCAGCTCGTCGATGGCGGTGCGGGCAGTCGACTCGATCGCCTGCAGCGCCTCGCTCGCCACGGCTGGATTCTTGTCGAGCACGCGCCGGGCCGCCGACGCCTGCACCCCCATGACCGACACGTGGTGGGCGACGACGTCGTGCAGGTCGCGGGCGATCCGGACCCGTTCGGCGATGACCGCCCGGCGGGCGTTCTCGGCCTGCGAGGCGCGCAGCCGCTCGCCCTGGACCTCCAGCTGGTGCCGACGCCGGGCGGACTCCCACGCCTGGTTGCCGAAGACGTACGCGCTCACGAAGAACACCGCGTTCACGCCGAGGTCGTACACGACCGCAGCGAGCACGGGATCGAGGGGCCCGGCCGCGTCCTCGAACTCAAACGACGGCTGGGCGAGCGCCCGCACCATGCTCACGCCCAGGTGGACGAACATGGCGACGATCACGCCGATGCGCACCCAGCGCGCCACCGTACGGTTGCGGCCCCACGCGCCCAGGCTGTAGAGCCCGATGAACAGGGTGACCGAGGGCACGAGGTTGTCGCCGATCTGCCGAAGGTGCCCGGCGATGAAGACGGCCCCCACCCAGACCGCCACGATGGCCGGGAACCGCCGCCGGACGAGCAGCGGCGCCGTCAGCGCCACCCCCCACAAAAGCTGCTCGCCCAACGACGGCGGGTCGCCGAAGTAGAACAGGCCCATGCTGTTGATGAGCACGGTCATCACGGCGGCCCCGGCCATCACCGCCAGCGTCAACACCACGTCGGCGCGCTCGAACAGGCGGGCCGGGCCCGGCCGGCGCCAGTCCTCCCAGTCGTCCACGCCGGCCAACCTAGCTCGGCCGGCCCCGATCGGCGGAGGGCGGGCTCCGTCCGCCCCTGGCCCCCGCTCGGCGCATCGGCGACCCGGGGCGAGGCCCCCCACCGGACGTGATTTGACATACCGCCACAAACGCCGCTAATCATGCCGAGGTCGGCGGGCCGGCCCAGACCCAACCCTCGATCTGGCTGGCGTCACCGCTGGTCACGGCCGCCTAACCGGTTCAGTAAACCGAAACGTTTCTCTGAGCCTCTTGACGGAGTTCGGTAACGTTCTCCACACTCATGACCGTGCTTCGGTAACGTTTTCGCAATCCCGCGGCACACCTCCTGCGTCGATGGCCACCGCTCGACGTGGGGCAGTACGCCGGCATCGCCCTGCCCTCGGCGTTCGGGGCGGACGACACCGGTACATGTTTCCATACATCCGCACCGGCGGTTCCCGGGCTTCCGGGAACATCCCTCCCCCCAGGAGTGCAGATGACGTACCGTCCCGAGCCGGCCACCACTGGACCACGGCGCTGGCGGGCCCTGCGCGCCCTGCTGGCGGTCTCGGCCGTCAGCGCAGGACCGCCAGCGTCGTGGTCGCCCTCGCCACCCGGCGGGCGCAGCCACGACGCCGGGAGCATCGGCGGCCGGACGCCGCCGGACCCGTGACCGCCGTCGCCGCGCACCAGCTCCGCGACGGCCAGGATACGACGGCCCTCGATCGGGCGGGTCACCCCGGCTCATCCCGACAACCGGATAGAGGTCGATGCCTCCGGCCACGTCGAGGGGCTCGGCCGGTCGGGCGCAACGCAGCGGATCGTGGTCGATCAAGCCAGGCCGGCCGCCGCCGACGCCGCACCGACGGGCGGCTGGGATGGCTGACACCCGAAACCGACGGCGACGGCGACCATGCCGACGCCCACAGACGTGGTGTGGTGTGTCGAACGGTGGTCGGCACACCACACCACCCAACCTCACTCGCGGGTCCGTCCCCCCGAGCCCGGCCGGATGTATCGCGCCTCACCGATACATCCGGCCGGGTGCCCGTAGGCCCGTATTCCTGTTGGGAGGCCCCCGCCCAGCCAGGCGACGGCCTGAGCACCGTCGCGGCTGGTCGGGACAGCGCCGATGGTAACGACGCCCGGCAACCCTTCCCGGCCGCGACGACGAGCGGTTCGCGGACGGGCATCGACCACGTCGGACGCGCGGCCGTCACCGGCGCCGGATCGTCACCGACGCAGGGCCCGGGCGTAGAAGCGATCGTCGGCGTCGTCGTACCGATCGAGCCCCCAGCCGGTCCGGGCGAGCCGCTCACGCAGCGGATCCTCCGCCAGGACGTCGTCCGGCCCGAGCGTACGGCCCTTCCGCGCGGCGAGCGCGGCCCGGCTGATCGGATGGAACAGGACGAGCTTCCCGCCCGGCCGGGTCACCCGGGCCGCCTCGGTGAGGACCGCATCCACATCGGACACATGCCCGAGCAGCCCGGCGGCGAAGACGAGGTCGACGCTCGCCGTGGGCAGCGGCAGGTGGTGGGCGTCGGCGAACACCAGCGCGCCGTACCGCTCGCGCCCCAGCGACCGGGCCATGGCCAGCATCTCGGCGGTGACGTCGATCCCGATCACCCGCCCGGAGGGGCCGACCGCCTCGCGCAGCGCCGGCAGGGCCCGGGCGGTCCCGCACCCGACGTCGATCGCCACCCCGCCCGGCGGCACCCCGGTCTCCGCGACCGCCGCGGCGTAGCGCGGCATGTCGTGGCCGTACTTGGTCTCCCAGGTCGCCGCCTTCTCGGCGAAGAACGCGCGTACCTCGGCCAGGTTGCTCACGGTCGCTCCCCCGATTCCAGCACGGCCGGACCACCGGGTGAGCCGTCACGCAGCGACATGACCTGCTGCAGGAACTGACGGGTCCGCGGCAGGACGGGGTCGCCGAGCACCTGCTCCGGTGGTCCTTCCTCCACAATGGACCCTCCATCCAGGAAGCAGACGCGGTCGGCCACGCGCCGGGCGAAGTTCATCTCGTGGGTGGCAATGATCATCGTGGTCCCCGCGTCGCGCAGGTCCCGGATGGTGGCGAGCACCTCCCCCACGAGCTGCGGGTCCAGCGCCGAGGTCACCTCGTCGAGCAGCAGCAGCCGCGGGTTGTTGACCAGGGCCCGCACGATCGCGACGCGCTGCTGCTGGCCGCCGGAGAGGCGGTCCGGGTACTCCTTGGCGTGGCTGCGCAGGCCGACCCGGTCCAGCCAGGCGTACGCCTGCTCCTCCGCCTCCGCCCTGGACTTCTTGTGGACGCGGCGGGGGGCGAGGGTGATGTTGTCGAGCACGGTCAGGTGCGGGAACAGGTTGAACGCCTGGAAGACGATGCCGATGCGCTGGCGGACCTTGTCCGGGTTCACGCGCGGGTCGGTGATCTCCTCCCCGTCGAGCAGGATGTCCCCGTCATCGACGGTCTCGAGCAGGTTGATGCACCGGAGCAGGGTCGACTTGCCGGAGCCCGACGCGCCGATGAGCACGACCACGTCGTGCTCGGCCACCGTCAGGTTCAGCCCGTCGAGCACGGGCGTGCCGCGGAAGACCTTGCGCACCGACCGGCACTCCAGCACCGGGGTGGGTGCCTGGCCGCCGGAGGCCGCCCCGCCCCCGGGAACCATCCCGCCCGGCGCGCCCGGCTCGCTCACCATGCCCCCTCCGCGGACTGGCGCCGCGCGGCCCGGACGGTCACGGCGTCGGTGACCGCGACCAGCGGGATCGCGAGCAGGACGAAGAGCACGCCCGCCACCACGTACGGCGTGTAGTCAAACGTCTCGATGGAGGCGATCTGGGCCGCCCGGATCGCGTCGATGGGCCCGGCGAGGGAGATCAGGCCCACGTCCTTCTGCAGCGCCACGAGGTCGTTGAGGATCGGTGGCGCCACCCGCCGAACCGCCTGGGGCAGCACGACGTACCGCATGGTCTGACCGTACGTCAGGCCGAGCGACCGGGCCGCTGCCCGCTGGCTCGGGTGCACCGACTCGATGCCGGCCCGGAACACCTCGGCGAGGTAGGCGCTGTAGGTGATGATGAGCGCGATCGCGCCGAGCACCAGCACCGACGGGGTGCCCTGCAACCGCAGCCCGGGCACGCCGAACACGAACAGGTACAGCACGATGATCAGCGGCGCGCCCCGGAAGACGTAGGTGTACGAGGTCGCCAGGACGCGCAGCGGGAAGAACACGCTCGGCCGCAGCGTCCGCACGAGCGCGATCGTCAGGCCCAGCGCGAGCGCTCCGAGCGCGCAGAAGACGAGCAGCCGGACGTTGAGCCACAGCCCCTTGAGGATGGCGGGCAGGTACCGCCAGGCCACCTCCGCGTCGAAGAACCTCGTCTGGACCCGGTCCCAGCCCGGGGCGTTCACGATGGCGACGCCGAGCAGCAGCCCGACGCAGAGGGTGGAGATGGCGGCGACGACGACCGACCGGACGGTCTGACGGCGGCGGTAGGCCATCCGCTCGAGCTGTCGTTCGCTCGGCGAATAGCCTACCGCCTCATCGATTCTGTTCAGCACCGCAATTCGTTACCGAACTCAGGTGAGCTCCGGCGCGCCCGCGGCGTCGGCCAGCCACCGGGCCTCGAGCTCGGCCAGCGTCCCGTTCGCCCGCAGCTCGTCCACCGCCTTGCTCACGCACGGGGTGAGCGGGGAGTCCTTGTCGAGCAGCAGGCCGAACTGCTCCGGTGTGCCCCCGTCCACCTGCGGCACCTGGCCGACGATCACGCCGTTCTCCAGCTCCACCGCGGTGATGTAGAAGGCGGTCGGCAGGTCGAACACGGCGCCGTCGATGGTGCCGTTCATCAGCTGCTGCACGACGTCCTCGTTGGTGTTGAGCACGGCCGGCTCGACCGTCGGCTTGATCACGTCGACGATCGCCTGGTAGCTCGTGGTGCCCACCTGGGCGCCCAGCTTGGCCTCGGCCAGGTCCGCCAGCGACGTCGCGTCGGCGACCGGCGAGCCCTCGACGGTGACCACGACCTGTCGCACGTCGTAGTACGGCGAGGAGAAGTCCACCGCCTCGCGGCGCTCCTCGGTGATGGAGAACTGGTTGATGTCGAAGTCGAAGTTCTTCGGGCCGGGCTGGATCGCGGCGTTGAACGGCACCCGCACCCAGGTGACCTCGTCGTCGGTGAAGCCGAGCTGCTCGGCCACCGCGTAGGCGACCGCGGCCTCGAAGCCCTGCTTGCTCTCCGGCGCGTTGTCCAGCACCCACGGCGGGAAGGACGGGTCGTCGGTGGCGACGGTCAACCGGCCCGGGGTCTTGGTCGCCAGGTTCTCCTTCGCGCACGCGTCGGTGCCGGTGGGCGTCGGGGTGGCCGTCTCCTCCTGCGGGGCGCAGGCGACGGCCCCCAGCACGGCGGCGAACGCCGCGCCGGCCACCGCCGCCCGGCGTATGGTCCACGTGGTAGACATCAGATCCTCACTTCAGAAAAAGGGAACTTCCCCGCGCGGAATAGTAGGGTTTGCGGGCCGGCCCGGTCACGGCCGAAACGGGCGATCTGCACCACGCTCCCCCCGACCGTCGATGCCGACCCCGGCGGGGTCCACGGGTCCACCGGCGCGACCCCGGCCCACCCAACCGCGGGGCAGCCGGCCCCGGCGACCGGGCAGCCGCCGCGCCGCCGGTTCACCACGGCGACCGCGCGGGTGGTCCGGCTCACTCGTCGCCACCCCCACCGTCCAGGGCCACCGTCACGGGCGCACTGGCCGGGCCCTCGTTCCAGGTGCGGTCCAGGCCGCTGACGCAGTAGCCGTACGGCCCCGGTCCGCCGGGCACGTCGACCACGCTCTGCTCGCCCTCCCCGGACGCGCGCACCGTCGCGACGAGCTCCGCGGTCGCGTCGCCCTCGCCGTAGCGGTAGATCGCGTACGACGTGGCGCCCTCGCCCTGCCACCGCAGCGTGACCTGTCCGGTGTCGTCCACCACGGCCTCGCTGACCACCGGCTGGGGCGGCGGGTTGGCCGGCAGGTGCGGCATGACCGCCGGCAGGGCCGGCGCGTAGTAGTGGGCGTCCCGGTAGCGGGTCACCGCCCCCAGCACGTCGTTGCGAATGCTGTGCGCGGTGTAGTGCACGCCGCCGGTGACCGGGTACTGCTTGTTGAGCGTCAGCTGGCGGTCCAGCTCGGCCGGGTCGGACCACGGGCCCGGCTCCCCGATGCGGTAGTCACCGTGCCCGATCCACAGCTGGACCCGGGTGCCCTCGATCTGCCGCGACCACCACTCCACGAGCGTGGCGTAGTCGGCCCGCTCGAAGCCGATGTGCCAGTACAGCTGGGGGGCGATGTAGTCCAGCCACTCCTCTCTCACCCACTTGCGCGTGTCCGCGTAGATCTCGTCGTACGCCGACAGCCCGCGGGTCTGCGAGCCCAGCTCCGGGTCGTTGCTGACGTTGCGCCAGATGCCGAACGGGTTGATGCCGAACTTCACCCAGGGCTTGAGCTGTTTGATGCGCTCGCTCATCTCCCGCACGAACGTGTCCACATTGGCCCGTCGCCAGTCGGCCCGGCTCATCCCCCCGCCGTAGCGGGCGTAGCTGGCGTCGTCGTTGAACTCCTGGCCGTTCTCCGGGTAGGGGTAGAAGAAGTCGTCGAAGAAGACGCCGTCGAGGTCGTACTTGGCCACCGCCTCGAGGATCGAGTCCTCGATGTAGCGGCGCGCGTCCGGGTTGCCCGGGTCGAAGTAGAGCCGCGAGCCGGAGGTGTTGGCACCGGCCACGCCGACCGGGTAGACGATCGCCCACTCCGGGTGCTGGCGCAGGGGGTGGTTGGGCGCGAGGTTGTCGATGTCCCCGCCCGGCCCGCGCGGCCCGGGTTGGCCGCCCCGGTACGGATTGAACCAGCCATGGAACTCGATGTTCCGCTTGTGCGCCTCCTCGATCATGAAGGCCAGCGGGTCCCAGCCGGGGCCCTCACCGCTGCGGTTCCCCGTGAGCCACTCCGACCACGGCGCGTACTCCGACGGCCAGAACGCGTCCCCGCTCGGTCTGATGTGGACGAAGATCGCGTTGTGCCGCTGGGCCACGGCCAGGTCGAGCCACTCCAGGTACTCCCGCTTGACGACCTCCTCCGGCAGCCCGGGCTCGCTCGGGAAGTCGATGTTGACCACCGTCGTCAGGGTCATGCCCCGCGTCTCCCGGATGGCGTGGGTGGGCAGGTCCCCGCACACCCCGAGCGGCGCGGCCGGCGTGGGCGCCGCCTGCCCCCCGCCCGATGCGGCGCCCCGCTCCCCGAGCGCGACCGCGACCAGGGCCAGGAAGACCGCCAACACGGTCAGTGACGCAATGCTCACGACAGCGAGGGGGTGGCGCGACGGCCGGGGCCTGAGCTTCGACCAGCGTGCGAGCACGCCATCACTCTGCCACGGTCGAGCCACGCCCGCCCGTCACTGTCGGCGAGACTCACCGCGAGTCAGCGCACCACGTTCGCTGCGCCGTGAGGTCACTACACGTGACCACCGCCGCACGTTCCGCATATGTCGTTCCGCCCCATCAGGATCGGCCGGCCGCGGAGGCGCTCCTGGCCCAGCGGTCGTCGGTGGCCTGGCCGTAGACGTTCTGGTAGCGGGTGTAGAGGGCGTCGATGGCTGGTTGGGGGATGGGGATGGGTGTGCCGCCTTGGCGGGCGATGTGGACGGTGCGGGCGACGTCTTCG
>Ga0310841_100561_pt1 | contig 19960 bp, 19 predicted proteins | sample SM_ome_9_FD_201311 | JGI IMG/M metagenome (GOLD analysis project Ga0310841, IMG submission 201311) | Sorghum-adapted microbial communities enriched on stacked mutant (SM) sorghum from Joint BioEnergy Institute, Emeryville, California... ...
TCTTCGGGCGACGCCGGCGGCGAGCTGCGCCAGAAGGTCTTCGACGCCACCGAGGAGGTCGAGCCGGCGGCCGCCGTCGAGTACGTGAAAAACCTGTGACGTCGAACCTGCGGCCGCGCGCTACCTGACGCGTAACCTACGCGGATACGTAACCTACCAGGCACGCAACTTACTTCCCATGTAACTTACGCGGGACGTAAGTTGCATGCGACGTAGGTTTCGATGGATAGGATGCCGGTATGGCCTTCGTCAACCGCGAGGCCGAGCTGGCTGAGCTGAGACGGTGGTGGGCCACGCCCGACGCGCGGCCGGCGGTGGTTTGGGGCCGGCGCCGGGTCGGCAAGACCGCGCTCATCCAGGAGTTCGCGCGCGACCTGCCCGCGATCTTCCACACCGGCGCCGCCCGGTCCCCGGCGGGAGAACTCCACCAGCTCCTGCGCCAGGTGCGGGCCGTCTTCCCCAACGCCGGTGACCGTCCCTATCAGGACTGGGACGACGCGCTGGACCGCATCAGCGCCCTGGCGGCCCAACCGGTGCTACTCGTACTGGACGAGTTTCCCGAGTTGGTCAGCACCTCGCCCGAGCTGCCCGGCGTGCTGCGGGCCTTCCTCGACCGCGGCCCGACCCACCTACGGCTGCTGTTGTGCGGCTCCGCCGTGCGCCACATGGAGGCGCTCCAGGAGCACCGCGCACCGCTGTACGGGCGCTTCGACCTGACGTTGCTGGTTCATCCGTTCACGCCGCACGAGGCCGCGCTCATGCTCCCGGACCTGCCACCCACGCAACGCGCCGTGGTCTACGGCCTGCTCGGGGGCGTGCCGCTGTACCTGTCGTGGTGGGACCAGGCCGCCTCGCTGGAGGAGAACCTGCGCCGCCTGGTGTGCCGCCCGGCCGCACCTCTGCTCAACGAGGGCCGGCTCGTCCTGGCCACCGAGGTCGAGAAGGGCGAACTGCCCGGGGCCGTCCTGCACGCCATCGCCGCCGGCCGTACCCGCTACAACGAGATCAAGGACTGGGTCCGGACCGAACCGAGCCGTACGTTGGATCGGCTCGTGGAACTCCGGCTTGTCGAGCGGCTGATCCCCGTCACCGAAAGCGACCGCACCCGCCGCCGCGTCTACCGGGTCGCCGACAACTTCCTCGCGTTCTACCTGAACCTGGTCGAGCGGTTCCGACCCGAGATCGAGCGTGGGCTCGGCGACTCGATCCTTGATGTCCTCATCGCAGCTATCGACCATCATCTTGGCCCGGTCTGGGAGGCGGTGTTCCGCGACCATCTGAGACGGCTCGCGGTCTCCGGCGAGCTCGGACCCGAGATCGTCGCGATCGGTCCCTATTGGACAGACGACGGCCAGGTGGAGATAGACGCCGTTGCCCTGTCCGGGCGATCACGTCGCCCCATCGCGGTCGGCGAGGCGAAATGGCGCCGATCCATTGACGGGCGGCGCGTGCTGGCCGACCTGTTGGCCAAGGCGACCCACCTGCCGGGCCATCACCCGGACCTCCGCTACGTGCTGTGCGCCCGGGAGACGGTCCGGGACGTACCGCCGGACGTCCTGACCTGTACCGCGGCGGACATCTTCGCCGGCTGAGCCGGCCCGGACCGTCAGCCGGCGTCGGAGGAGTGGCCGGGGAAGAGGTGGGCCGACGGGTTGATGGCCACCGCCGCGTTGTTCACCGCCGTGGCGGCCTCCCCGAAGCCGGTGGCGATCAGCCGGACCTTGCCGGGGTACTCGGAGATGTCCCCGGCGGCGAAGACCCGGGGCAGGTTCGTCGCGGTGGTCGAATCGACGACGATGTGGCGCCGCTCGAGCCGCAGCCCCCAGTCGGCGAGCGGTCCGAGGTCGGCCGTGAAGCCGAGCGCCGCCACGATGGTGTTCGCCGGCACGATGATCGGCTCCTCACCGCGAACCGTGATCTCGCACCCCGTCACGCACTCCTCGCCGATGATGCGGGTCACCTCGGCGTTGACCACGATCTTGACCGGCAGCTCCTGGACCCGGGCCACGGTCGCGGCGTGGGCGCGGAACTTGTCCCGGCGGTGCACCAGCGTCACGGACTTCGCGATGGGCTGCAGCGTGAGCGCCCAGTCGAAGGCCGAGTCACCGCCGCCGACGATCACCACGTCGTGCCCGGCCAGCTCCTCGGGCTGCTTGACGAAGAACATGACACCGGTGCCGGTGAAGTTCTCGGCGGCTGGCAGCGGGCGCGCGGTGAAGCTGCCCAGGCCACCGGTGATGATGACCGCCCCGCAGGTGAGCACGGTGCCGTCGGAGAGCGTGAGCACCGGGCGCCCGTCGCTGGCGTAGCTCAGCTTCTCGGCCCGGATGCCCAGCAGGTACGTGGGGTTGTACTGCCCCGCCTGGGCCACCAGGTTCGCCACGAGCTCGCGGCCCCGAATCGCCGGGAAGCCGGCGACGTCGTAAATGATCTTCTCCGGGTACATCGCGGTGACCTGACCGCCCGGCTCCGGCAACGCGTCGATCACGGCGGTGGACAGGCCTCGGAAACCCGCGTAGTAGGCGGCGAACAGGCCCGTGGGGCCGGCCCCCACGATCGCGATGTCCACCTCGGACGGCGACTGCACCTGCGCCGACGCGGCTGGCTGCACCAACGTGGCTTCCTCGGGCATCTGGCGGCTCCTGTCTTCGTCGACACCGTCGTCGCCCACGCTAGCCGCCCGCGCCGCCGATGGCGACCGCCCACGCGGGCGTCAATGCGCAGATGCCCGGCGCCGCGTCGGTCCCCGGCCCGCGTCAGTGCCAGTCGGGGTCAGTGCCCGTGAGCGGTCAGTACCAGCGGGCGGCCAGTACCAGTGGGAGGCCAGTACCAGTGGGAGGCCAGCACCAGTGGGCGGCCAGTACCAGCGGGCCGCCAGTACCAGCGGGGGTCAGTACCAGTGGTTGGCCTGCCAGAAGGACCACGCGCCGCACGGCGTGCCGTACCGGCCGCGGATGTAGTCGAGCCCCCACCGGATCTGCGGCACGGGGTTGGTGAGGTAGTCCTCGCCGTAGGCCGCCATCTTCGAGGCCGGGAGGGCCTGGGGGATGCCGTGGGCCCCCGACGACGAGTTGTGGGCCTCCGTCCGCCAGTTGCTCTCCCGGGTCCAGAGCTGGTCCAGGCAGGGCATCTGGTCGAGCCCGAAGCCCGCCTCGAGGAGCAGCGCGCACCCGATCGCCCGGTTGCCGGTGTACTCGTCGCAGGAGGCGGGGACGTCCGGCATCGGCGTCTGGGCGACCTCCTGCGCGGCGGCCTCCTCGGCCGCGGCGACCTCGTTCGCCTGCCGGGCCCGCTCCGCCGCCTCCGCCGCGGCGGCCTCCGCCTTCGCCCGCGCGCTGTCGCGGGCCGCGAGCTCAGCGGGGTCGCGGGTGGCGTCCGAGTTGATCGCGACCTGCACGGGAGCCGGGCTGCCGTCGTCGCTGCTCAGCACGGTGTAGGAGCCGGCCGCCGCGCCGACGACGAGGATGAAGACACCGATGACCTGGAACCGGCGGGCCGGCCGACGGTGGCTCGGCACCTCGGGGACCAGCCGGGTCGGCTCGTCGGCCGCGCGGGGCCAGGGTGCCCGGCCCGGCGGCGGTGGCACCCGCGGCGGGACGGGGCGGCCTCGACGCTCGTCGGCCGGGCCGGGCCCGGACCGCTGCCGCGGTGCGCGGCGAGGGCTGCTCGCCGACGCCTCGGCCGGATCGGGGCGGCGCGTTCTGGGCTGGGGTCGAGGGTCACGACCGGACCGAACCACCAGGCCTTCCTTTCGTCGCGAACGTCGGGCACGGCGTGCCCGCACCTTCACCGACGGCCGTCGACCGCACCGGCCGAGCTCGGCGGTCGGCGTCGCCTCCGGGCCGTCGGGCCAGCGGCGTGGACGGGTGTCCCGCCGCTGCCCGGAGTCACCCTTTCCCACCACCCGACCGGGTTCAACCCACAGCCGGACAGAATGTGACGCACCTTACCGGCTAAATGTGGGCATAAGCCACATTTGCCGCTCAGTCCGGGATGTCGTCGAGCAGGTCGGTGACCATCGCCGCGATCGGCGAACGCTCGGATCGGGTCAGCGTGACGTGCGCGAAGAGCGGATGACCCTTCAATGCCTCGATCACGGCCACGATGCCGTCGTGGCGCCCGACCCGCAGATTGTCGCGCTGCGCGACGTCGTGGGTGAGCACGACACGCGAGCCCTGACCGATACGCGACAGCACGGTGAGCAGCACGCCGCGCTCCAGCGACTGAGCCTCATCGACGATCACGAACGAGTCGTGCAGGGACCGGCCGCGGATGTGGGTGAGCGGCAGCACCTCGAGCAAGCCACGGGACACGATCTCGTCGATGACGTTCTCGTGCACCACCGCCCCGAGCGTGTCGAACACCGCCTGGGCCCAGGGCGACATCTTCTCCGACTCGGTACCGGGCAGGTAACCCAGCTCCTGCCCGCCCACTGGATACAACGGCCGGAACACCACCACCTTCTTGTGCCGGCGGCGCTCCATCACCGCCTCGAGCCCGGCGCAGAGCGCGAGCGCCGACTTGCCGGTGCCGGCCCGCCCACCGAGCGACACGATGCCGACCGACTCGTCCAGCAGCAGGTCCAGGGCGATCCGCTGCTCGGCCGACCGTCCGCGCAGCCCGAAGGCCTCCCGATCGGCCCGCACCAGGCGCACGTGCTTGTCCGGGTGCACCCGCCCCAGCGCCGAGCCGTTCGGCGACCGCAGCACCAGGCCGGTGTGGGTCGGCAGCTCGGCCGCGGCCGGGTTCTCCAGGGCCTCGCCGGCGTAGAGCCGGTCGCGCTCCTCGTCGCTGATCTCCAGCTCGACGACGCCGGTCCAGGTGGGGTCGCTCGCCTGCCCGTGCCGGTACTCGTCCGCGACCAGCCCCACGGCGGCGGCCTTGACCCGCAGCGGGATGTCCTTGGTCACGAGCGTGACGTCCCGCCCCTCCGCGGCCAGACCCAGGGCGACCGCGAGGATCCGCGCGTCGTTGGTGTCGGCCCGAAAGCCCACCGGAAGGCCGGACTGGTCGGTGTGGTTCAGCTCGACCCGCAGCGTGCCGCCCTGGTCGTTGACGACCAGGGGCTGGTCCAGCCGGCCGTGCTCCACCCGCAGGTCGTCGAGAATCCGCAACGCCTGGCGGGCGAAGCCACCGAGCTCGGGATGGTGCCGCTTGCCCTCCAGCTCGGTGATGACCACGAGCGGCAGCACCACCTCGTGCTCGGCGAAGCGCAGCGCCGCCCGCGGGTCGGACAGCAGCACCGAGGTGTCGAGCACGTACGTCCGCCGCGCGCTCGCGCCACCGGCCGCGCCGTTCCCCCTAACAGAACGCGCCGCCCCGGTTCGGCCGAGAGCTCGGCCGGTACCGACGGCGGCGCGGGACGAACGGCGGGAAGTGCCGGAGGTCGAGGGCGCGGCCTCGACCTGGTCGGGCGGTTCGGCGGGAGGCCGGGCGCCCTGGGGTTGTCGAGTGGTCGTACGGCTGGTCCGTCGCGAGGTATTTGTCGAGGGCTTTCTATCTTTCGTCACAGGCTGCTCCGACGACCGCACACCCCGGCGGTCGCGCCTCGTCGCGGCCGATGGCCCGTGCCCGGTGACAGGCCCGGCGCCGGACCGCGTCCGCTCGTCGGCGACGCGCACGGAGCCGGACAACCGACACCTCCGGAGCTGGGTGGGGCCCCGTCTCGATCGGGCCTCGGGTAGCGGGGAGCCCCCGGCTACACCGCTAGACGCTAACCGGCCCGGGCCACACCGACCAGACCGTGCACCCCCGCCCTGTCTCACTTGCTGGAAACCGACGCGTGACCCTCCGTGTTGTGTCGGCTTTCCGACCGAGTCGACACGTCGGCTCCACCGACCTCGATCGTCGCCGCCGCCTCCGGCCGGGGCGGGGGCGGGCGCAGTCGGGCCCCGTCCGCGTGCCCCTGTCGGTACCCCATGCGGAAGCCCGTCCGGTAGCCCACCTCGGCGTGCACGCGCCCCGCGACGTAGCCGGAGAGGAGCAGCAACAGCACGGCGGCCAGCGCCAGGGCATCGTTCACATCGGGACCAACGCCCGTCGCCGGTAAGCGGTTATGTCACCAGCCCGCGGTCGTGCGGACGACCGCGCTGGATACGACCGACGCCAGATACGGCCGGCGCCAGATGCGGCCGGCGCTAGATGCCGAACCGCCGCTGCCGGTCGGCGTAGCTGCGCAGGGCGCGCAGGAAGTCGACCTTGCGGAAGCCGGGCCAGTTGACGTCGCAGAAGTAGAACTCCGAGTGGGCGCTCTGCCAGAGCAGGAAGTCCGACAGGCGCTGCTCACCGCTGGTCCGGATCACCAGGTCCGGATCGGGCTGCCCGGCTGTGTAGAGATGCTCGGCGATGTGATCGACGTCGAGCACCTCGGCCAGCTCCTCGAGGGTGCCGCCGTTGCGCGCATGCTCGTAGAGCAGCGCCCGAACGGCTTCGGTGATCTCCTGCCGGCCCCCGTAGCCGATGGCCAGGTTCACCACGGCGCCGCCGGTGCGGTCGCGGGTGCGCTCCTGGGCGGTCTTCAGCGCGATCGCGTGGTGGGCCGGCAGCACGTCCAGCGTGCCCACGATGTTGAGCCGCCAGGGGTTGCCCTCCTCGGCCAGCTCGTTGGCCAGGTCCTCGATGATCTGCAGCAGCGGATCGAGCTCGGGCGCGGGCCGGCTGAGGTTCCTGGTCGCGAGCAGGTACAGGGTGACGTGCTCGACGCCCACCTCGTCGCACCAGCGGAGCAGGTTCTTGACGTTCCGAGCGCCCACGCGGTGGCCGTCGTTCGGATCGACGAAGCCCATGTCCCGCGCCCAGCGCCGGTTGCCGTCGCACATCACACCGACGTGCCGGGGCATCGGCTTGCCGGCCATGGCGACCCGGAGGCGGCGCTCGTAGATCCGGTACAGCAGGTCCTGTACCCGCCGCCGGGGCCCGCCATGGCGCAGCAGACGCCTGAACCGGGTGAGGCGCTGCGCGAGGGTCTGACGCATCGGCGTAAGACGCCGCCGGAGCGAGTGACTGGCTGGCGCGGTCCCGGAATTCACCCTGCGTAGCCTAGCCTCCGCGCACCATCGGAGTTCTGTCGGCTTACCGGCTGACACTCGTTACGGTGAGGACCCGCCCGGTTCCCCGCCGCCGGCCGGGCCGAGGCGGGGCCGGGCGAGCGTCACGGCTCCATGCCCAGGCGGGCCTTGAGCGAGTCGAGCTCGGCCCACAGCACCGCCGGCAGACGGTCCCCGAACTTCGAGAACCACTCGGTGATCTCCGGGATCTCGGCCCGCCACTCGTCGACGTCGACCCGCAGCGCCGCCGCCAGGTCCTCGGGCGAGATGTCGAGGCCGGTGGTGTCCAGCGCCTGGGGCGTCGGCACGTGGCCGATCGGCGTCTCCACCGCGCCGGCCGTGCCCTCCAGCCGCTCCACGATCCACTTGAGCACGCGGCAGTTCTCCCCGTAGCCGGGCCACAGGAAGCGGCCGTCCTCACCCCGCCGGAACCAGTTCACGTAGAAGATCCGCGGCAGCAGCGAGGCGTCGCGGGCGCTCTTGCCCATCTCGATCCAGTGGTTGAAGTAGTCGCCCGCGTTGTACCCGATGAACGGCAGCATGGCCATCGGGTCGCGCCGGACCACGCCCACCTTGCCCACGGCGGCCGCGGTCGTCTCCGACGACAGCGTCGCTCCCATGTAGACACCGTGGATCCAGTCGCGCGCCTCGGTCACCAACGGAATGGTGGTGCGACGCCGGCCCCCGAAGAGGATCGCCGAGATGGGCACCCCGTTCGGGTCGTCGTACTCCGGGGCGAGGATGGGGCACTGCTTGATCGGCGTGCAGAACCGCGAGTTCGGGTGGCTGGACGGCTCACCGGACTCGGGCGTCCAGTCCTTGCCGTGCCAGTCGGTGAGGTGCGCCGGCGGGTCGCCCATGCCCTCCCACCACACGTCACCGTCGTCGGTCAACCCGACGTTGGTGAATATCGAGTTACCGCGCTCGAGCGTGCGCATGGCGTTCGGGTTGGTCTTCCAGTCGGTGCCGGGCGCCACGCCGAACAGGCCGTACTCGGGGTTGCTCGCGTAGAGCCGCCCGTCCGGGCCGAACCGCATCCAGGCGATGTCGTCGCCCAGCGTCTCCACCTTCCAGCCGGGCAGCGTCGGCTCCAGCATGGCCAGGTTGGTCTTGCCGCAGGCGGACGGGAAGGCGGCCGCGATGTAGTAGACCTTGCCGGCCGGCGTGGTGAGCTTCAGGATCAGCATGTGCTCGGCGAGCCAGCCCTCGTCCCGGCCGATCACGCTGGCGATCCGCAGGGCGTAGCACTTCTTGCCGAGCAGCGAGTTGCCGCCGTACCCCGAGCCGTACGACCAGATCTCCCGCGTCTCCGGGAAGTGCGAGATGTACTTGGTCTGGTTGCAGGGCCAGACCGCGTCGGGCTGCCCGGGCTCCAGCGGGGCCCCCACCGAGTGCAGGGCCGGCACGAACTCCGCGTCCGTCCCCATCGCCTCGAGCACGGCCGTGCCCATCCGGGTCATGATGTGCATGGAGAGCACGACGTACGCGCTGTCGGTGATCTGCACGCCGAACATCGGCTTCTCGGCCTGCAGCGACCCCATGCAGAACGGGATGATGTACATCGTGCGGCCGCGCATGCACCCGCGGTAGAGCTCGGTCATCACCGCCTTCATCTCGGACGGGGCCATCCAGTTGTTGGTGGGGCCGGCGTCCTTGGGATCGACCGAGCAGATGAAGGTGCGCTCTTCGACCCGGGCCACGTCGGTAGGGTCGGTACGCGCCCAGAACGAGTTGGGCTTCTTCTCGGGATTGAGCCGGACGAGCTGACCCTTCTCGACCAGCTCAGCGGCGAGCCGGTCCCACTCCTCGCGGGAGCCGGTACACCACATGATCTGGTCGGGGGTGGTCAGCTGGGCGACCTCGTTCACCCATTCGAGGAGCCGCGCGTGGCGAGTAGGGGCGGTACCACCGGCGGCCGTGCCACCAACCGACGCAGTCATGAGATACTCCTCGGGTCGACGTTGACCAGGTCAATGATTTTCACGGTAGGCCCAGACGGCGTACCTCAACAGCGTCGCTGTCTGTGAAGTTCTGCATCGACCTTGTGAAACGCTGCACAACCAGGGGCCGGCGCGGCCGTCCCGCCCACCCCCTCGCCGGGCCGTAACCGCAGGTCACAGGGGTTTCCCTGTGCCCGAGTCGTAACCGGATCTTGCTCGAACGTGAACCGAACCGACCTACGCCGATCACAAGCTGCGCGTAACGTAGGGCAGGTGCCCGGAGAGGAACGGCGAGATCGAAGGATGGTGGCCGATGGCTGACAGGAAGTCTCGCTCCCGATCAGCACCGCAGGCGCACCCATCCCGACGGGTGCCGCTCGCCCCGGCGGCGGTCTCCCTGCGGCGTGCCGTCGCCCGCGGGGTACGGGCGGGTCTCGACCGCCTCGGCGTGCTGAAGGGCATGCTGCTACGCCGGGTGCCCCAGCGGTTCCACGCGATCACCGATGAGGTGGCGAAGTTCGGCACGATCGGGTTGATCAATCTCGGCGTCAACTTCGCGGTTTTCAACGCGCTGCTGCTGATCGTCGCGGGCAGTGAGGTCAAGGCGAAGGCGGCGGCCACCGTGGTGGCGGTGACGAGCGCCTACTTCCTCAACCGGTACTGGACCTACCGGCACCGGCCCAAGACGACCCTGCGGCGGGAGTACTCGCTGTTCTTCTTCTTCAACGCGGTCGGCCTGCTGATCGAGACCGGGATCGTGGCGCTGGCCAAGTACGGCTTCGACCAGACCAGCTGGCTGGTGCTCAACATCTGCACCTTCGTCGGCATCGCGCTCGGCACGATCTTCCGGTTCTGGGCCTACCGCACCCACGTCTTCAAGCCGGCCCCGGACCAGGGCGCGGTCTCGGCGGCCGCCCCCGCCTCGGTGGCCGGACCCCAGGTGCTGGCCAGCGGTGCCCCGGCCGACCTGCCCCAGGCCGCCGAGTTCGACCCGCTGCGCGTCGACGCGGCCGGCGAGCCGGCGTACGCCGAGGCCCGGCGTCATCAGGAGACCGCCGAGCCGGCGACCATCGACGCGGTCGCGGCCGGTGCGGTGGAGCCGGTGGACGCCGACACCGATGCGGCCGACGAGGCGCTGGCCGACGAGCTCGTCGAGATCGAACTCGACCACATGCTGCGCGACGCCGACACCCCGGTGCGGCGCTGAGGCCGGTGCGCGGCTGACGCCCGCCTGGAGCGCGTCGCTCCGAAATCACCCGGGGGCCTCGGCCCCCGTTCCGTTCCGTTCCGTTCGGTTCCGTCCGCCGGTCCTCCCGGGCGACGCCATCGATCGGGCCCTGGTCAGAACGGGAAGAGGCTGGTCGAGACGGGGAGCGCCGATCCCGGCCAGGACCGCGGAAAGATCGAGGACTGAGCACGATCCTGGCCAGGATCACGGAGAGGTCTGCCGACCACGGAGAGGTCTGCCGGTCACGGTCAGGTCTAGAGGGTGCCTCCGGCCTCGCGGTGCTCCTTGAGCGCGGCCCGCAGCTCCTCCTCGTCCAGCTGGTGCCGGTCCAGGTCCTCGGCCACCAGCTCCTTGAGCGTGTTACTTACACGGATCACGTTCGGAATCCGGGTCAGCTCCGACTGGCCGTGCACCTCACCCGCGGACTCCACGATCAGCGTGCCGCAGCGCAGGATCCGGTCCAGCAGCCCCTGCGTCGTCCGCACGTTGTTCACCTTGTTCAGCGGGATGCCGCGCTCCTCCCGGCGCAGCACGCCCGTGCGGAGCAGGACCTGCTTGTTGGTGAACACGTAGTGGGTGCTGCGCCAGACGATGTACGGGGTCAGCGACAGCCAGATGAACAGGACCAGGGCGACGGCCGCGATGATGTAGAACCACACATTGATACCCACCAGGAACGCGGCGGCGGCGGTGCCTCCGACCGTGATGACCGCCATGACGGCTGGCCAGAACACGACGATCCAGTGCGGGTGCAGGTGCAGCCTCACCTCTTCGCCTTGCGACAGGGACTCTTCAGGGAAAGCCACGCCCAACCTCCTCGGGATGTGATCGCGTTGCTCCCGGCTAGGCAGGCCGTCACCGGAGCGGCACGCTGGTGGTCGGCGTTGAATCTAGTGCGTTCCCGCCAGGCACGCTTCGGCCGAAACGCCGGTATTGCGGGGCGTCGCGCCGTGGCCCGCCGGCCCGGTGCGCGGACGTACGCAGTGGTCCCCGACGATGCCCCGGCCGGATCCACACCGCTTCCCGGCCGGCCCACCGCTTCCCGGCCGGCCCACCGCTTCCCGGCCGGGCTCACTGCTTCCCTTTCCGGCTCACTGCCCGCGGACGTGGTGCACGTCCCCGGCGGCCAGCCGGTGCTCGCCGTTCGCCGCGCGCACCACGAGGCAGCCGTCCGGGTCGACGTCCGTGGCCGTCCCCCGCAGCGCACCCCCGGCGGGGAGCGTCACGGTGACCGCCTGGCCGAGCGTCCGGCAGCGCGCCCGGTACGCCGCGGCCAACCCCGACCGCTCCGGATCGCCGGCGGCGTCACGCCACCGGCGGTACCACTCGGCCAGGCACTCCAGCACCCCGACCGCGAGCGCCTCGCGGTCGCACCGCGCCCCGGCCAGCGCGAGTGAGGTCGGTGGGTAGGCCCGGGGGTCGGTCGGGGTGGGCAGCTGATCCTGCCCCTGATAAACATTTATGCCTATGCCTATAACGATCGCATCCGGGCCAGCCGCCTCGGCGAGGATCCCCCCGCACTTGCCCCACGCGTCGCCGGTGACCCCGGCGGGCCGCACCAGCAGGTCGTTCGGCCATTTCAGCGCGGCCTCGACGTCGCCGATCACCCACCAGCACGCGTCGACCACCGCGACTCCGGCGAGCAGGGGCAACCACCCGAGCCGGGCGGTGGGAACCGACGGTGGCCGCACGAGCACGCTCATCGTGAGCGCGGTACCCGGCGGGGTCAGCCAGGACCGCCCCAGCCGGCCGCGCCCGGCCACCTGGCTCTCGGCGATGACCACGAGGCCCTCGCCCGCCCCGCCCTCGGCGGCCTTGATGACATCAGCGTTGGTCGACCCGGTCTCCGGCACGACCCGCACGTCGGACCAGAGCCCGCCCGGACGCACCAGCGCCTGGACGAGCCGGTCCTGGCTCAGCCGACCGTCAGCGGAGCGACCGTCGTCTTGGCGCAGGCCGTCGGCCCCGGTCCGATCCGCCGAACCGCCACCGTGTTCTCCCGGACGACCCACCGTGGCCGCCCAGTGACCGTCGGATCCCGTGGTCCGGGCAGAAGTGTTCGCCACACTGTCATGCTGCCCGGTCGCCGGAAGCCGGTCGCTACCGGGCCGCCCGGAACCATCCGAAGCGAGCCGGCTCGGCCCCCGCGGCCTCAGGCGGGCCGTCCTCGGCCCGGGCCGGGTCATCCTCGCGGGTCGGCCGGTGACCGGCGCGAGGGAACAGCGCCGCCACCACCTCGCCGCGCGCCCGGGCGGCGCTCGGCGCCCCGACGCGCCGTACGGACACCTCATCCCCGCGGGCGGTGCGCGGCGCGTCGATCCCCGGTGCGGGGGCGCCCTGGTGCACGGGCAGTCGCCAGGCCGGCACCGGGCCGAGCATGAGGGTCTCGCCGTCGAGGGCCTCCCCCATGGGCGCGGGCACCGGTGGTCGACGCCGGGGCGCCGGGTCGGGCGCCGGACGCAGCCGGGGCGGGCCCGCCGCCTCGTCGGGCCGTGGATGGGCTGGAGCCGGCCGGGAGGGCGCCGGGCGAGGACGGGACGGCCGTGCGGCCGGCGGACGCCTGCTCCGGCCGCTACCGGCGGCGCGCCGGCCCACCACGAGCAGCGCCAGACCGAGGGTGGCGATGCCAGCCCCGATGAGGCCGGCGCCGACGAGCGTCACCTCATCCATACCAGGGCCAACGACCGGCGGCAGCCGCCGATACGCCGCTCGACGACGCCGGCCGGCGGGCGCGGATACGATCACCGCGTGAGCGCAGCCAGCCGCGACCCCCAGACGACCGCCGAGAAGATCGCCGACCTGGCTCGACGCATCGACGAGGCGGTCCACGCCGGTTCGGCGCGGGCCGTCGAGAAGCAGCACGCGCGGGGCAAGAAGACCGCGCGCGAGCGGATCGAGATGCTGCTGGACCCGGACTCCTTCGTCGAGCTCGACGAGCTGGCCCGGCACCGGTCCACGAACTTCGGCCAGGACCGGTACCGCCCGTACGGCGACGGGGTGATCACCGGGTACGGCACCATCGACGGCCGCCAGGTCTGCGTCTTCGCCCAGGACTTCACGGTCTTCGGCGGCTCCCTCGGCGAGGTCTTCGGGGAGAAGATCGTCAAGGTCATGGATCTCGCCATGAAGATCGGCTGCCCCGTGATCGGCATCAACGACTCCGGGGGCGCGCGCATCCAGGAGGGCGTGGTCTCGCTCGGCCTGTATGGCGAGATCTTCTTCCGCAACGTCCGGGCCAGCGGAGTGATCCCGCAGATCTCGCTCATCATGGGCCCCTGCGCCGGTGGGGCGGTCTACTCGCCGGCCGTGACCGACTTCACCGTGATGGTCGACCAGACCAGCCACATGTTCATCACCGGGCCGGACGTCATCAAGACGGTCACGGGCGAGGACGTGGCGATGGAGGACCTCGGCGGGGCCCGCACCCACAACACCCGCAGCGGCAACGCCCACTACCTGGCCGCCGACGAGGAGGACGCGATCGCCTACGTCAAGGCGCTGCTGTCGTACCTCCCGTCGAACAACCTCGACGACCCGCCGGTGTTCGACACCACGGTCGATCTGTCCACATCGGAGTCTGACCTCGCGCTGGACACGCTGATCCCCGACTCACCGAACCAGCCGTACGACATGCACACCGTCATCGAGCACGTCCTCGACGACGGGGAGTTCCTCGAGGTGCAGCCGCTGTACGCCCGCAACATCGTGGTCGGCTTCGGGCGGGTCGAGGGTCGGTCGGTCGGCGTGGTGGCCAACCAGCCGCTGCACCTGGCCGGCTGCCTGGACATCGCCGCCTCCGAGAAGGCGGCCCGGTTCGTCCGCACCTGCGACGCGTTCAACATCCCGATACTGACCTTTGTGGACGTTCCCGGATTCCTGCCGGGGACCGACCAGGAGTGGGGCGGGATCATCCGCCGGGGAGCGAAGCTCATCTACGCCTACGCGGAGGCGACCGTACCGAAGGTCACGGTCATCACCCGCAAGGCGTACGGCGGGGCGTACGACGTCATGGGCTCCAAGCACCTCGGCGCCGACCTGAACTTCGCCTGGCCGACCGCGCAGATCGCCGTGATGGGAGCGCAGGGCGCGGTGAACATCCTCTACCGGCAACAGCTGCGCGAGGCCGCCGATCCGGAGGCGGAGCGGGCCCGGCTGATCGAGGAGTACGAGCGCACCCTGGCCAACCCGTACCTCGCGGCCGAACGCGGCTACGTCGACGCGGTGATCCGGCCGTCGACCACCCGCGCCCACATCGTGCGGGCGCTGCGGGCCCTGCGCACCAAGCGGGAGACGCTGCCGCCCAAGAAGCACGGCAACATCCCGCTGTAGGGACGTCCCCGCCGTGTAGGAACGTCCCCGCTGTCGGACGTTTCGACGGGAGCCTGCACGTGACCCCCGCCCCCGGCCTGCGCCACCAGAACCTGTCGTACCGACTCTGCCGCATCCTGGACCCCGCGGCGACCGCTGCCGGGCTGGCCCCCCTCTACCGCCTGGATGGTGAGCACCACGTGCCGCACGCCAAGGCCGAGGCGGAGCCACATGCTCGCTCCGCAAGCTCCGCTCGTCCCGCTACGCTGCGCATCGAGGAGCCGGTCCGGGCCGAGATCGACCTCTCCGCCCTCGGTTAGGCTCGGATACGTGCCTGACGAGATCCGCGCTCCCGACCGCCGCGCCGACATACGCCCCCACGACGTCCGCCTACACGACATCCGAATCGTGCGGGGTTCGCCGACCCCCGAGGAGCTGGCCGCCCTGGTGACCGTCCTGGCGTCCCGGCCGGCCCAGCCGACGACGGACGGGTCGGCCCCGGTGAGCTGGTGGGCCCGGTCGGCCCGGCCGGCCGTGGGGCTGCGGGGTCCCGGTGCCTGGCGCGCCTCGGCCATGCCCCGATGAGGCTGGTCCTCGCGTCGGCGAGCCCGGCCCGGCTGGCGGTCCTGCGCGCCGCTGGGCTCGATCCGATCGTGATCGTGAGTGGCGTCGATGAGTCGGCGGTCGAGCCGAGCGACGCCCGGACGTACTGCGCCACGCTGGCCCGGCTGAAGGCCGAGGCGGTCGCCGACCGGCTGCGCGGCGAGCCGGCGGCGGCCCTCCCGGAGGGCGACGGCCGGACCCTGGTGCTCGGCTGCGACAGCGTCCTCGAGTTCGACGGCGCCATCAACGGCAAGCCCGCCACGGCCCAGGAGGCAGTCGATCGCTGGCGCCGGATGCGCGGTCGCAGCGGCATCCTCCACACAGGACACTGCCTCGTCGACGTCGCCAGCGGCACGCGCGTGGTCGACGTGGCCAGCACGCGGGTCACCTTCGCCGACGTGACCGACGACGAGATCGACGCCTACGTGGCCACCGGGGAGCCGCAACGCGTGGCCGGCGCGTTCACCATCGACGGGCTCGGCGGCTGGTTCGTCGAGCGGATCGACGGCGACCACACCAACGTCATCGGCGTCTCGCTGCCGCTGGTGCGCCGGCTGCTGCGGGAGCTGGGCCTGGACGTCCCCACGGCGTGGGCCGCGACCCCGGTCCGTTCGGCGTGACGACGGCCCGTCGCGTACGGTCAGATCCGTGAGCCTCAAGTCGATCGGACTCAGCGACGAGTTGCACGCCTACCTCGTCGCGCACAACCCGCCACTGGACCCCGTCGTCACCGACCTGCTCGCCGAGACCCAGTCGAGGCTGCCCGAGTACGCCAACCTGTCCATCGCGCCGGAGCAGGCCCCCTTCCTCACGTTCCTCACCCGGCTGATCGGCGCCCGGCGAGCCGTGGAGATCGGCACGTTCACCGGGCTGTCATCGCTGGCGATCGCCCGGGGCCTGCCGTCGGACGGGCGGCTGATCTGCTTCGACATCTCCCAGGAGTTCACCGACATCGCCCGCCGGTACTGGGAGCGGGCCGGGGTGGCCGACCGCATCGAGCTGCGCCTGGGCCCGGCCGCGCAGAACGTGCTGGAGCTGCCGGAGGAGCCCCACCTCGATCTCGCCTTCATCGACGCCGACAAGGTGAACAACCGGACGTACTGGGAGGCGCTCGTCCCCCGCCTGCGGCCGGGTGGGCTGATCGTGGTCGACAACGTCCTGTACCACGGTTCGGTGATCGCCCCGAACAACCCCGACCAGACCGCGGTGGCCGAGTTCAACGACTTCGTGCTCACCGACTCCCGGGTCGACGCCGTGATGATCCCCCTCGCCGACGGGCTCACCATCGCCCGCAAGCGGTGAACGCCGACCGGCGGCCAGGCCTCCGACGCCTGGCCGCCGGCGCGAGCCACCCGGTACGCCCGGGCGAGGGCCGCGTCACCGGACGCTCGTGGCGAACTTCCGGGCCGCCCACACCACCGAGATCACCGTGAGCACGACCACGATCAGCAGGCCCTGCCACACCTTGTCGTTGCCGATGTCGCTGGCGAACAGCGCCCGGGTGCCGTCCACCGCCCAGGAGAACGGGTTCCAGTCGGCGATGCGCTGCAACCACACCGGGGCGAAGGTCAGCGGCAGCAGGATGCCGGAGAGCAGGAAGATCGGCTGGGTGATCGTGTTCATCAACGGGGCCAGGGCGTCCTCGCTGCGCACGATGAGCGCGATCGCCGCCGAGATCGACGAGGTCATCAGCGCGATCAGCCCGAGCATGAGGTAGGCGAGCAGCAGGTACCCGAGGTGCACGCGCAGCCCGAAGGCGAGCGAGAGCAGCGTGATGATGGCCGCCTGGACGATCAGCGTGACCACGTCCCGAAGGCTGCGACCGATGAGCAAGGCGAAGCGGCTCACCGGCGTCACCCGGGAGCGCTCGATCACCCCGGCGCGCAGCTCGGCGATGAGACCGAACCCGGAGAACAGGCCGCCGAAGAGCGCGAGCAGCACCAGCAGGCCGGGCACGAAGATGCGGTAGACGTCCTCGTCGCTGGCGACGCCGAGCGGCGACAGCGCCGGCTTGAGCAGCGGGGCGAAGAGCAGCAGGTACATGACCGGCTGGAACACACCGACGAAGACCCAGACCGGCTGACGGATCAGCAGCTGGATCTGTCGCGCGAAGACCAGCCACGTGTCGCGGGCGACCTTCATGGGCGTAGAGCCATTCATTGGGAAACTCCTGAAGCTTTCTGTCTACTGAGGACTCGCACCGTACGCTCTATCCACTTGAGACTCATGCGGCGAGCGCCGTCTACTTAGGACTCGCGCAGCGAACGGCCGGTCTTGGCGAGGAACACGTCGTCGAGGCTGGGGCGGTGCATCTCCACCGTGGTGAGGACGATGCCCGCGCTGTCCATGGCGCGCAGCACCTGGGGAATGGCCGAGGCGCCGTCCGTGACGAACAGCCGCAGCGAGCCGTCCTCGGTGGTCTCCAACCGGTTGACGTACGGCTCGTGGGTGAGCAACGCGGAGGCCCGCTCGGCCGCGCCGGCCGGGAGCCCGACGACGAGCACGTCGCCGGAGATCTCGCGCTTGAGCTCGGCCGGCGTGCCCTCGGCGACGATCTGGCCGTGGTCCATGATGGCCAGCCGGTCGCACAGCGCGTCGGCCTCGTCGAGGTAGTGGGTGGTCAGGAAGATCGTCATGCCCTCGGCCCGCAGCCGCCGCACCTCGTCCCACATGTGGGCCCGGCTCTGCGGGTCGAGCCCGGTGGTCGGCTCGTCGAGGAACACCAGGCGCGGGCCGTGGATGATGCCGAGCGCGATGTCGACCCGACGACGCTGGCCGCCGGAGTAGGTCTTGCAGCGACGGTCGGCGTACTCGGTGAGCTGGAACGCCTCCAGCGCCCGGGCCGCCCGACGCTCGGCCTCGGCCTTGCTCAGCCCGTAGAGCCGGGCCTGGAGCACGAGCTCCTCGCGCGCGGTCGAGTCGTCCCAGGTGCTGCCGCCCTGCGCCACGTAGCCGATCCGCTTGCGCACCTCGCCGGGCTCGCGCAGCAGGTCGGCCCCCGCCACGGTCGCCTCGCCGCCATCCGGCGTCAGCAGGGTGGCGAGCATGCGCAGGGTGGTCGTCTTGCCCGCGCCGTTGGGCCCGAGAAATCCGAAGATCTCCCCCTCGCCCACCGTGAGGTCCACCCCGCGAACCGCCTCGACGGTCTTGACCCCTGTCTTGTCCCGAGACCGAAACGACTTGCGCAGCCCTCTGGTCTCGATCAGCACCGTGTCCGCCACGGTTCCTCCTCGTGATCTGACGTCTCGGTCGAGCCGGGCCACGTCGCCGGCTCGGATGTGCGACACCGTAACGCGATATAGCTCGGATAGTCAACGTGGATTATTTCGCGACCGGCGGCAGGGCCGTGCCCGGGGCGGGGACATCCCGGGCCGGGACCTCGCCGGCCGGGGCACCAGGGGCCGGGGCCTCGGCGGCCGGGGCATCGGTGGGCAGGGCTTCCGGGGCCGGCGCGTCGCGGGCCGGCGCCAGCCCGTCGGGGGCGCCGGGCCACGGCTGCGGTGCCTGCGACGGAAAGAGCTCGGCCCCCGCCTCGAGCCGGGCGGCGATGCGCTCGCACCAGGCGATCTCGACGGTCAGCCGATCGATGAGCAGCTCGAACTGCCACGCGACGTGGGCCGGCTTGAACTGGCGCAGGAACTCGGTGGCCAGGGCGACCTCGCGCATCTCGACCATGGAGCGCAGCACCCGGGCCCGGTTGCGCAACGCCGCCACCGCCTCGACGCGCGGCATGTGGGGAAGAAAGGCGAACCCGGCCAGGAACGGATCGACGGGCGGCTGGTACTCCCACCAGTACCGCCACAGCAGGTGGGTGAACTCCGCCTCGCCCTTGGCCGTGATGCGGTACGTGGTCCGGGCGGGCCGGGCCCCGACCCGTTCGGTGGCCACCTCCTCGAGCAGCCCTTCCTCGGCCAGCTTGCGCAGCGCGTGGTAGATCGAGCCGGGCGCGATGTTCGCCCACTCGTCGGCGTGCCAGCTCTCCAGCTCGCGCCGCACGTCGTAGCCGTGCACGGGCTGCATCCAGTACACCAGGCCGAGGATCATCAACCGGGTCGTCGACATGGTGCCAGCGTAATAGCCAAAGTTGACTAATCGGCACACCCCGACGCGACATACCTCGTCACTGACCGCGATCTTGATGACCCGGGGGTGGTGGGTCGTACGGTCACCGGTGGCAGGCAACGGCCCGCGCCCCGTCGCCCGGTCCTTCGGCGGGACCGCCAGGGCCGGCGCGTCCATCCACGCCCGGGATACGCCCGGTCGAAACCCCACAAGAGCAGCAAACCGGACCAGATCGCCCACGGCCTGGCCAGGAACGACGGGAAGGCTGGGCGGCCACAGCGTCACCCCGGCCCCTACAGTGGGTCCCGTGACGCTCACGCATGACGTCGATGCGCTGACCCGGCTCAGCGAGAGCGGATCGTCCGACCGGGCGCGGGCGTGGCCGCCAGCCGTACAGACCGCACCAACACCGTCCACATCGGAGCGTGCCCCCGCCGCCGTACCGTTCGTCCGGGACAGGGGCTGAGGTGCGCCCCGATCCCGTCGTCTGTCTGGACTTCGGCACCACCAAGACCCTGGTCGCGGCGGGCGACCACGTCCTGCCGCTCGGCCGGCTCGATCGGTGGATGCCCTCGCTGGTCGGCCTGGATCACACCGGGGCCATCCTCCTCGGCGAGGAGGCCGACCTGGCCGACCCCGAGCTGCGGATCCGCTCGATCAAGCGCGCGATCACCAAGCGGCGGAACGACATCCGGGACACCGCGATCGCGACGGTCCGCCGGACCTCGGCCGACGAGCTCATCGTCGCCCTGCTGGACCGCGTCGCCGACCGG
>Ga0310841_100562_pt1 | contig 19942 bp, 17 predicted proteins | sample SM_ome_9_FD_201311 | JGI IMG/M metagenome (GOLD analysis project Ga0310841, IMG submission 201311) | Sorghum-adapted microbial communities enriched on stacked mutant (SM) sorghum from Joint BioEnergy Institute, Emeryville, California... ...
GCGGATATCCCCCCAATCCGACCCACAACGGCTTGTGGACGAGAATTGCAAGTTTCAGTAGGGGATGGAGCCTTGTTTTTCCACAGTGAATAGACAGCTTCCCCTGTTTTCTTAGCAATGCTTTGTAAAATACGTGATCCGCCCGGTTACGGCTGAAACGGTCGAATTTGTGTACAAGCACGGCCTCGAATGCTTTGTCCGGGTGTTGAGCGGCGGCGATCATCCGCTGGAAATCATCACGGTTATCGGCAGTCTTTGCAGATTTCGCTTCGTCAACATATTCGCCGACGATAGTCCACCCGCGTTCTTCTGCATACCGTTGCAACGCTTCTCGCTGGGCGGGAATGGACAGTTCACGCTCAGCTTGCTGTTCCGACGACACCCTAAGATACGTTACTACATTCATGGAATACATGCTCCTTTCCGATGTTTTTTCAACGCATCTCACCGTTGAAGATTCACTGTAAATAAAAAAGGCCCGATCCTTTTCGGAATCGAACCAATCATGCTTAATTCATTTGCATATGTTCTCTATGATATGTTGGTAGGTATGTGTATCGTATATCTTGCTTTTCCTTAGTATTTACAAGGGTTTTGGCATGTTCCATGCATTTCCTCAGCTCAGTGAAATCCGGGTACACCCCTTGCCTGCTTGCGCCTTTGCAAGATCAATGCGGTGTACATACCGAGACTGAAGACCCAGATTCTCCAGCAACTTAAAATACACTCTTGCCATGTTATCCAGGTCTTTGTCCATGATACTTCCCTCAAAGTTCAAGGTCAGCTTGATTGGGCCGCCGCCCGCGATCCTCATGCCGTCCGCACGAAGTGCATCGCAGATGATATCACGTTGATCGTGAACGTCAAAGGACCACAGTGCATCGTTATCGTAATCAAGGAACAGCGGATCTTTTTTGGGCACCACATAGATGTTTACATCATCTGCCGCATGGATCAGCCTTCTCCGATTGCCAATGCGTTCAAACAATGCAACTGACAAGACATCAGACGGTTTTATGCGGGACGGTTTGGTCTTAAGATTCTTGTACCCAATCGAGCAAGCATATAAGGATTGATCGTTTACAACAATTTCGTTGTTTAGTCCGTCTATCACCGATTTCATTACATCTAGTAAGGGAAGTTCGTCAAGACTGCGAAAAGATTGCAGTTCAATATCCACCTCAAAAACGCCCTTAAGCGGAACTTGTATCCCTTGAGATGTTAAAGGGCCGCGAAACAGCATGGCTATCTTCGATTGGAAATCCATCATAGGTATGTTTTGAAGTAATGGAACTTCGTTTATGACACGGCGTTCCGTATGCTCATATGGCTCTATCAGCGGCTCGTCAAATATTGTGATTTGGGACACCCTGTCATGTTGAATCTGAATATTCCGTTTGCCCGATTTGACGGATAAAGCATGTATGCCAGTTATCATAATATCATCCTGCCCTTTTTCAGTTTCATTAGATCACTTTCGAGCTTATGCCGGATCAAATAATACGGACGCAAGACGATCTTGATCTCATACGCTTGAGCGGGGGGAGAACAACGGCCTGTATCTCCGTAGTAAACGTCTTGTACAAAGTAGCACTCAACCGGTTTCAGCAAGCCTCTTGAGACAAACCAGTCAATCACATCGCCTGCCTGTCTTTCAGAACACTTCAGGTTGCAACAAAACCATTTTGAAATTACTAACTTGCCGCCAGAATCAACCGTAACGATTTCCGGGTCAACACCACCGAAATACTCTAACCATGTATGAGCGTATAACATCAGCAATGTCTTCAACTTTCTGTCCGTCCATGTTTTCCGGGCAGAAGGCGACTTTTTAAGAATTCTGTCGTCAAATGCCATATTGGGAGCCATGATATACCCGTGATTGCTGTCTTTAAGTGAATACCATTCGAAATTTACTTTTGCTGGCTCAATGAAGGCGTTAATGCCAGGAACAAAGTCAGGAGCAGTAAGCATTTCACATTGGAATGGTTGATGGTTATTTCTGTTCGTCCTCTTGATAAATTTATTGTTCTCAAGCCACGCCAGTGCGTGATCAACTTCACGCGGGTAATTCATTAACCGCTGTGCCCCTGGTTGCTTAGTTGCATAACCCAAATCAATACTGATCTTCTCCTTTGATCTCTTGCACCTTTTGTCGGAATGGTCGAAGTGCTTGCACAGATACAAATATATGCGGAAAGTATCAGGATCGGGGAAATCAGGGTAAATTTCCGATATGATTTTACGCTGAACCATGAACCATTGCGGTGTAATTTCAAACTGTGGCACAGCGCTATTTTTTACAAGGAATGAACTCAGATTCTGAATTTGTACAGCCATAAGTATCCTCCACGAGCATGTCTTTCTTTTTCAATTGTAGTGGTTTTTGTTCCCGCTATAAAGTTGTTTATAGTATCGTCTCCTGATCGAGCGGCCTGTCCGCTATAATGAACCGAAATAAGCACGTCAAGGGCCGGCAGGGGCGAAGCCTTTACCCTTGACGGGCGATGCTTACGCACCCACGCTATTGTGTTTTGCCCGACAACTTGTTTGTCGGGTTCGCCCCAGCGGCGAGCGAACACGGGAGGTGAAGGAGGGCGGAGCCCTTCTTCGGCCCCTCAGGGGCAGTGAGGTGGTTTTCCATGAAGTCCATAAGTGAGCCGAAGACGGACAAGCGCCCCAGTCCTATCATCATCTGGTTGGACCGGTGTATTGCCTGCTCAATCAAATTGCATATACGTGAAACGTCAGTTTCGGTACTCTGCTGAGCATGTAAACTAATTGCATCGGCAGAGGAATGATGTATGAATCTGCATCTGAAACTACGTTGATTTGATACGAATAGCACGGCAACGGTTCGAATGTTTTGTGAAACAGCCGCCACACCGCCGACCGGATGTAGATTTCGTCTCCGGCAGTAGATACATGTACTGTCAGTTCGTCAGATGACAATGCAACAAAAGAGGGAAATCTCAGTCCATTCTTCGGGTCAAGCATCAAGTCAACAGAGGCCGTTTGGCCGATAAACAGTCTTGTCGCACTGTCGGAAGCAAAGAAGTCTTCACAGCCCGGATTTTGGCCGCCAGAGACGCTTTTCAGGTACTCAGCAATATGGCTTGACAGGTTCAATACATTCTCATGGCTTTGACTAAGCACTCTGCCATCGACGAACAGCATTCGCCGCTGGTGATCAATGAGAAAACTGCATGGCGGTGTTGTTGGATGTTCCGCAAAGATTGTTGTTTGCCAGCCGCACCCCATTTTCAAAACCTGAGAAAAGTACGCAAAGCGAATCTGCTGATCCCGGTTTAATCTCTGCATAAGCCGGATTTGGAAGCGGGCACCGGTCAAGACAGAAGTGCAGACCAACGATTCACCTACATATGCCGCCGCGCCAAAGGAATCATCAGGCCTCGATGTATGAACGGCAAGCATCGTCGGCATGAATCCCTGTGATTCTGAATCAACACTGTGATTCGCCGAATATTGCAGTGCATGTATGATCATATACGCGATATCCTCCTGTGTATTGATGAAATTTGATTAAAAGAAACGTGGTATCGCCGATCGGTATCGACCGGAAATACCACGTCACATGATCTTTTTACATTAATCCTTGTTCTTTAAGGCTGTAGAACTGATTGCCGCCGATGACGATGTGATCAAGAACGTCGATTCCGATGATGTTTCCGCTCTCCACAAGACGCTTCGTAATCTGGATGTCTTCTGAAGACGGGATAGGATTGCCGCTCGGATGATTGTGAGCCACAATGATCGAAGCACTGCTCCGTTTGATGGCCGCTTTGAACAGTTCCCTAGGGTGTACAATAGAAGCACTTAGACTTCCGATAGAAATTGTTTCTTTCGCAATAACACCGTTCTTTGTGTTGAGAAATAGAGCGACAAAGTGCTCTACTTGCAAATACCGCATTTCCGGAATCAGCAATTGAGCAACATCGCGGGGGGATCGGATGATGTACGGCGCTTCAGCAGGCGCATTCAGTTTTTTCGCCAGTTCCAGCGCGGCCAAAATCTGTTTTGCCCGTACCTTGCCGATGCCCTTGATCTGCATCAATTCCTGTTCAGTAACTGTCATCAGGTCTGCAATCGACGGGAAGCGGGTGAAAAGTTCCTCTACAATATAGGAATCAGGGCGCTCAGCCAATGTTTGTGCAAACAGGCTTTTGATGATTTCATAATGATTCATCGGTCGTACCTCCTGAAAATGCAAAAGAGGGAAACCGTGATCGGCCTCCCTCTTGCGTATTTAGAATGGATTGAGATAAGATGAATGCAAGTCGATTTTTTTCTAAGTCGCTCCGGTTACCGGGCGGCTTTTTCTTTTTCGATCTGTTCGATCTCCAATTCAATGAGCACCAGTTTCGTGAGCACGCGGGCATACTGCATGCCTTCCTCTGTATGCATCGGGGCATCCTTGTCCATCGTGCGCTTCACCGACAGCCAGAATTGTTTCTGCTCCTGAAGCTTATGCAGACGGTCCATGTGCAGGTCACCTCCTTCTCGCGGTAATAAAAAATCCGCCCATCCATCGCCCGTATAGAGCAATGACTAGACGGATACTTTGCACTTCACGCGGTACGTGATCAAAACCTCAACCTTTCCGTTCTTCACGGCAACGACAGCGTATTTGTCGTTGTCGATCCGAACGCTGTACACAAAGCCTTTCAGCTCGCAGTAACCAAGATATTCCTTTTGGCTGTTGCGTTTGAACGCCTGATAATCCATCTCCGATTCACCTCCTTGTTTTGGTCTGGAACCGGCGGTCATTTTGCGTCAGCACGTTTCCGATGAGATTGCAGTTGCCGGCTGAAATACTTTTCAAAGTACCGCCGCATGAAATAGGCCGCCGTCTCGTCGTCCAGCTCCCAACAGCGTCTGAACCACGCGTACAGCAACGTGCCTGCGATTCGCACACTGCCGTTGGCAACCAGCCGCTTCAGCAACGTCTGCAATTCTTCAGGCAATCCCCTGCGTACAACCATTGGCGTTCACCTCCTTTCCGTGTCTGCTCAACGATCCTGTGATGGGCAAGCCTCTCACCTTGCCGCGTGTCCTCGCTGTCAAATAATTTCCGGAAAACAAAAAAAGGACTGCTATCTGCCAGATCAGCAGACAACAGTCCTATGCAACCGGGTGGGGCATGAAACGGCAGGCCCCCCTCCTTCAATTATGCATGGGGGTACCGCCGGAAAATGTATATCATTTTTCCTCCATATAGGGCCGGTTATTGCCGTACAAAAAATATATTCATCGGTTCTTCCGGTCGATGGTGTTTAGAAATTCACGGGCCACTGTCAGAACGAAGTCCACTTCTTCAATCTGACGCTTGCTCAGCAAAGTGATCAAGTCTTCGATCTTGTTATGTATTTCGCCATTCCCGGAATGGTCCGTGATTTCATCTATATCCTCAAACAGTTGAGCGGGTTTTACACCCAGAGCATTGATAATCTTGCCCAACGATTCCAGCGATATATTGCGGGCACCGCGCTCAACATCGCTTATATAGCTGAAGCTGAGGCCGGATTGTTCCGCCAGACGCTCCTGCGTCATCCCTCTTAACTTTCGTACCTTTCGGATTTGTTCACCTACCATTTGCTTAAATTCCATTATGTATCACCTCTACTTCAGCTTAGTAGAGTGTGATTGCGACTTTTATCCTATCATAGTGACACTAAGACTACACTTAAAAGTGAAGTTTATTGTATAATGGCCTTGAGTTGAATTGCCAAGATTCAACAATTTCCACCAAGGGGGGATTCGTTCAGCGACTGAATGAAATGAAAGATAACCTTATACAAGGGACAAGTCATGCCAGGCATGATTATGCCCATCCCGGTCTTTTTTATTTTTCAGTCCATTGGCAATGCAGACCTGTTTGTACGGCAGATTCATGGCTTTACGGAGGGATGAAAATGGTACATAAGAGAATCACATCTGCACTGCTGGCAATTCTCATGATATTCAGCTTAACCGGAACAGTGTTAGCGGCACCGGTTGAATACGGCGAAGAGCTTCAGAACATGCCGGAGAACACGCCGACAGTATCGTTCAGCGATTTGCCGAGCACCCATTGGGCGTACAAATACATCGCGGACCTGGTGAACAGGAAAGTGTTTGAAGGTTATCCGGATCATAAGTTCCGCCCGGACAGGACGATATCCCGCGCTGAATTTGCAACCATTATCGTCAAAGCGGCTGGACTGCAACCGAAGAAGGTCAACTATTCTTCGTTCAGCGACGTCAAGGTGACGGACTGGAGCTCGCCCTGGATTGAGGCCGCCAAAGATTATCTTACCGGTTACAGGACGGCAAACGGTGAGTACATTTATAATCCCACAGCACCGGCGCTTCGGGAAGATATTGCCGTCGCCATTGTCAAGCTGAAGGGGTACGATGTCGCGCGTCTGGCCAACCGCTCCATCATTGAAGCGATGTTCACGGATTACGAGGGCATTTCAGAAAGCGCGAAGGACTACGTTGCCATCGCTGTCGAAAACGGCATTGTTTCGGGCTTTCCCGATGAAACGTTCCGCCCGCAAAACAGCATCACCAGGGCCGAAGCCGCCGCAATGCTTTGGCGGGCATTTATGTACGGCAACGACAACAAAGGCGTCGGAGGAGGAGAACAAACCGCTCCAACCACACCAACGCCGGTAACCGAGCCGGATACAACGCCGGTTGACCCGCAATCGCCAGCACAACCGCAACAGCCTTCACAAGGGACGAAATTCAGCGTGGATACGCTTGTTGGCGGGACCGGTCAAGGGGATGTGGACGGGCCTGTACATACGGCGAAAATTAACGAAGTGGACAGTCTGGCCGTGGACAAGGACAACAATGTGTATTTTCTCGATGAGGGAGCCCGGAAGGTTCGCAAATTCGATATTTCTAGCGGCACTGTGAGCACATTCCGGCAAGTGGATGCGTCATTTGACTGGGACTATACGGTAGACGGTAATGTCACCCGTATCAGCCACACACAATTTGTTCCCAAAAAACTGGCTTACAGCTTTGCAAACAACAGTCTGTACCTTCTTGGATATGCGCGGGCCGGATACGAACAACCGGAAGAATACTATACGGAAATTTTTGAATTGACGCCTGAGGTCAAATTATCGGCTTATGAAAACTACATTGCAGATAATTCAAGCGCAGGGGCAACAAAATATCCCTTTTTCCGGATCAATAATGACAATGAGTTTATCTACGGCAGAGGCGGCGACGATGATTTTTACAATCACAAAAATTCCAACATCTACAAAGCACAGATGAACTCTCAAGCGGAATTGATCGGCACTTCAAAAGACAATACATCGGTGTCTTTCAGTTATGATCGTTACTCACGCCCATCATTCCCGATGGATGTCATCAGCACGAATGACAGCATTTATGTTTTTGACAGCGGCGTCAGGCATAATTCATCCGATCCCAAAAACCGGTTGACCCGGATTCAACTGTTTCCGCGAGAAGTCGAAACCGTGGTATCGTTTGACAATATGACCTTTGATTCGGTAACCGTCCAAAACGGCAAGTTTTATTTATCCAGCGGCACCACGATCTACGAACTGACGACGGAAGGCAAACTGACCACCTTCATTGACGGAAAAGATCTGATCTACAATGACGGCAATCCGATCACGAAAATCAGCCATATGGCCTTTGACAGCAACGGAAACGTCATTGTTTACGACGACGGCAACAAGGCTATCCGGCGGATTAACCTGTAGGTATATTTACCAATGTCGGGGGAGCGATCTGCTCCCTCTCTTTTTACAGATGGCGGCGAAGGGGGTTCAGATATGAACCGGAAATACTTTTGCCAACGTTGCCGTGATTTCCACGATGTGATGAGCGGCATCGGCATCAAACATTTGCCTCATCATCTTTCCAGACGGGATGTTGCAAACTTCATCAATGCGGCAACCACCATTCCCACCTATGAAGTTGTCACTGGAGGCATTCCCGGGGTTTTTGAAAGCACGGATGCCTTTGTCCGTGAGGTAATGATTGCGCAAACCCTGCAAGACAAATTCCCCAACATGGACGCCTACAAGTCAGCCGACGGCTTTAAGGAATGGCTATCCGAACGCTTGCAGATGAGCAACAACGCAGGTGCTAATGCGCTGAGCCGCATTCAGGGCGACGCCGCCGGGGAAGTGGACTTCATCAGAGAGATGCAGGGTGACATCCGCAATTTGTTTACCAAAACGGATTTTCCGCGCAATGCGGATGGAAGGATCATCAGCAACAATCCCGGCATCGATGCTGTTGAGATTAACCGGTTCACAGGAGATATCGTCAACGAGTACCAGATCAAGACATTGCGTTCTGCGGACAGCATCGACCAGACGCTGGAGGATTTTCTGAGCAACGACCATTACAAACCGACAACCGTGCTTGTCGGCCCGCAGGAGTTGATTGACCGGGCGCATGAACTTGGCATCCCCAATCCGACCAAAGTGATGGGGACGTTGCAGGACAATCTGCAATCCGCACAAGAACTGAGCGATAAGATTTTGAACGGACAACTGGCAGTCGGCATGACTCCGGGAGCGGTTGCCGGAGAGTTGATCAGCGGCGCAGGCATCGGCGCGGCGATCTCCGTCACCGTATCCGGGCTGATTACATACTTGCAGTACAAATTTGGCAACATCACGTTCGATGAGATGAAATCAAAATTGGCCAAAGACGGCGTCAAAGGAGCCGTTACGGGCATTGCGCTGGCGGGATTATCGCTCTTTATTCCCGGAGGGTTGATTGGTGCGGGTATCGGCTACACCGTTGGCTTTACACTCCGTCGATTGCTCGATGAAGCATATGGCGACGGCATGTTCGGAGAAGTCATGAAGCTGACCGGGGCTGTTCACGCCAATGTGCAAATGGTGAACAACGGAGCGATTTATATCGCGCATATTTCCGAAATCAACAGCCATGCATTAGCCAGAGCGGTCACTGTGGTTGATGATTTGTACAATGACCGTATCCAGGCTGACGACATCTACACCCGGTTGGAGCGGGTTCATGACAACGGGATGCGGATCGATTACAGCGAATCGGCGGAAAGCATATTTGCAAGACTGGATGCGTTGCGCAACCGGATGAAAGGAGGAGAATCACCATGAGCCAGTTACCTGTGAGTGCGGTGAGCATTCCAAATAAGCGGCAAGTACAGGAAACCATCAAAAACAATCCGCGGCTTGTGGACGAAACACAAGTACGGTCGATCGTCAATGAATGTCTGTCTCAACTTGCCAACATTGAATACCGGTTGGACAGGCTGGAGAATCGGGGATTTCTGGGACGCATGTGGGATATCGTCAGCGGCCATACGCACCGGGAAATGATTTCGCTGATGCGCGACTTGTCCCAGACCCAGCAGACGACAATCAAACTGGTGCTGACGCTGGCGATGTATCATGCGCAAAACGTAAAAGTCATGGACGAAATACTGGACGAACTGGATCGGGCAAAAGGAACGCATACAAGAACGGCTTCGCATATTGCATTTTTGTACGAGCAGGTGCAGTTGATACGGGACATGAACAGAAAACGCAAGCCGCAGATCAGAAACATCCGCAGATGGGCGTTGTCCGCCGCGCTGATCGGTTTCATTGTATTGTTCATCTATTTGTGGGCTCGATATCTGGCATAAACGCAAAGAAGCATTCCGGGCGCCGATCCGATATAGGGTGTAATGCTTGCAAAAATCACACACAACGATGAAATACTGCGATTGTTGATTGAAGTGGGTACCATTGTTACAGAGTTATCGAAAAAATTTTCGATGAGTTCGTTACATTTTTTGATATTTTCGGATATATGAAAAGCAGATGCAGAGCTGTTGGCGGGACACGTGCCGACCGCTCGTTTTTTGTTCTCATTCCCTGCAGATTCAGCGGTTTGGCGAGGAGGAGCGGGAGAGCGGCAGGAAAATCGGAGAATCACTCCCAATTCATTTTAAATGTTTTGATAAGAACTCCTGGTAACATCTAGGCCCTTCTTTCATTCGACAGGAGGAATCAATAACATTTGAGCGAATTAAATTTTAAGGAAAGAAATAGTTATGGGGGATATCAACATGAAACAGCCCGAATTCACAGAGTGGATAGATTTAGCACTAAACCGATCACAACCCGTTATCTTAACTGATCACGAGGAAAAGTTAGCTGATAGTCTAATTGATAAGGCATATGAGTTATCTGCTCAGAATGACAAAATGTTAGGCAAAGCTCTCGCCGCGGCATTTGATATTTTGGTATCTGCTGAATATTATAAAAGGGTTACAAATAGAGGCTGGTGTTATTGTCCTAATGGTGAACCCAGCATTATTTACCCATATACTAACACTTGCCCCAGGTGCATCTTGAATAAAGAGTTTCATTATCATCCTGCTAACAAACCTCCTTCTGGTCAAATTGGTCAAGCAACATCTAGACTACTATGTGTGTTTCTTGACCGGCTATTCAACAGATCTTCTAAGAGTCTAAAAATCTTAAAGGGATCTGAACCCATCGATATGATCATTCAAGATAATACAAGCAATGTTATCTTAATAGCGGAAGTCAAAGCGGCTCCATTATTGACATTGCCTTTATTTGTGAAAAGTGAGAGAATGACCGCAGTTAAAGGTGATGCTATAATTGAGTTACAACATTCAGGAGTAGATAATTCATCAATTCATTCTTCAGAATTCAATATTATGTTACCAGTACAACGCGGCGAAAGTTGGAATTACGAACTTATTCCACTTGGTAGAATGGAGAATACGCCTGAATTGTGGGTATACGATCGCCTACAAATTGCTTTTCAAACCGATAATGATTTATTCAAACGATATTTTCATTTTTGGGATAAAGCTATTGAAGCTTATCAATCAGCTTATACAACTGGCGATAGAACCAGTAGTATATATTGGCTTACGAATGCTTGTGGTCAACCATCACCGAGACCAGAAAACTGGCCTTTACGTTCAAATGGAAGTGGCTACGAATCTGTCTCTGATGCAAAGACTAGTGTTGGCATGGACAGAACAGATGATATCAAAAAAGGAATTTATCAGGTACTTAAATTGGGCGCTGAAAGTAAACCCCTAAACAGAAAGTACAATGTAAAAACTGCTCTAATATCAAATATTCATGCAGTTCGTCATTATGATGAATACTTATTATCGTTACAAGATGTTGTTTGGACTTTAGATGAAAATGGGACTGCTAAAAAGGTAGGTGACTTGCCGGATGAAAGGCCAATCTATAATTTATTCGATGGAATCATCTCGTTCACAAGAAATGTTGCTAGAGACGAGTGGATCAGAGACGTATTCAAGTTCTAAAGAATCAGACGCACCGCATGTTGTATATAATCACATCGCAAGAAAAGTTAGTGATGTTGTACAAAAGAGAATTGACACTTTGAAAATTGGACAAAAGATGCAAGATCTTCCCGAAGAGCTTTGGCACGATAGTTTCAGATATTATGTTAAAGAAGATCCAAATCGTCGTGGTGGGCCAAACATGAGGATGATTAGACTTGATCCTAGCCGCCCATCATTAACTGTTACTGGTTATATTTTCAACAAATTTGTTCATCCATTTGAAAACAGGTTCGTTACTGTACGTGAGGCCGCCAGATTACAAGGATTCCCCGATAATGTAAAGTTTGAAGGGACATTAACCAGCACACAACAGCAAGTAGGTAACGCTGTTCCTGTCCCTCTTGCTAAAGCGATTTTTTCACAAATTCTTACTTCAGCACAAAAACTCGGCTTTCATAAATCAATTCTTTCTGGATTAAGTTTGTTTTGTGGTGCTGGAGGTATGGATATTGGAGCAGATCAAGCATCATCCGAGTCGCTTTATAAAATTGATACTAAAGTAGCGATAGATATTTGGGATGATGCTTGTAACACACTCAGAAATTATTATCGAGACAAATCAAATGTCTTTACTTTTGACATCCAAAAAATCACTGATCCATTAAGCACTTGGAGATTTCTGTCTGGCGATAAAACCTCCCCAGACATCATATTTGGTGGTCCCCCTTGTCAAGCTTTTAGTCAAGCGGGTAAACAAAAAGGTACAAGTGACCCACGGGGCCAACTGATATTTGAATTCTTAAGATTTGTCGAGGTATTAAAACCTTCATTTTTTGTGATGGAAAATGTATCTAATCTAAAAGGGATAGCGAATGGAAGATTATACTCAGAGATTTTAGAGAAGATGGATGAAATCGGGTATAATGTATCGGCAGAAGTGCTATCAGCCGCCGATTACGGTGCTCCTCAATTACGTAAACGAATTATTTTTATTGGTTGCAAAAAAGAGATCGGTAAAATTGAAATGCCTGCTCCAACTCATGCACCTGAACCAGATTTAATAATTCCTAATCCGTATAAAACTGTTGGAGAAGCATTTGCTGGACTTCCTAAGCTTCATTTGTGACCATTCATCACCTATTTTAGGAGACGATTCGCTTGTCTCCTTTTTTTATTTCAACTATTCCTTCAACCTTACTTCGATCACATTGAGTAACATTTTATCCGCTGTAGAAGTACGAACTCTGTTCGAGTGGACATACCAAGATTAAAGACAGTTTTAGCAATTCATAGTTCGGAAAAAAGCCCCACTAAACTATGGTAAAATTAAGGTGGCCAAATGTGACAGACGAACCACGCGAATTGGATTTAAGGTGATCACTTGAGTAACCTGACATTTTATAAAACACCGCTTGGAGCGGGAAGCCGCACGATACCGAATGCGGACATGGCAACAACGAAAACAAGCAAAGACCTGATATCCAATGCAGACAGCGACGCCTCTTACTTTCGTTCGCTGGAAAAGCGGGGCATCTACCTGAATGAACCGCAAATTCAGGTAGTGCGCCATTTTAAGGGGCCATTGCTGACACTTGCGGGAGCGGGATCAGGGAAAACTTCGGTTTTGGTGTGTCGGACAGGCTACCTGATTGCTGTCCGCAATGTCGATCCGAGAAACATTTTGCTCGTGACGTTCTCGAAAAAAGCGGCGGAGGAAATGCGCGAACGAATCGCACGATTGCCCGGCCTGAACGACACCATCGCCGAAACCATCCAGGCACGGACGTTTCACTCGTTCTTTTTGCAAATCATCCGCAAGCATGGCGTGACACAGGATATCTTGAGCGAAACACGCTACCAGCATATTCTGATCAAACGCATTTTGCGAGAGATGGGCTTGCAGGACGATTATCAGCCGGAGTCACTGCTGTCTCTGCTTTCGTCCTACAAAATGCAGATGATTGATGTGGACAGTCTGCCGGAATCAAATGATGAAGAAAAAGAATTGAAGCAAATATTTGCCGAATACGAAAAATGGAAAGTTGATCATGACAAAATCGACTTCGACGATGTGTTGCTGACGGCTTACAAACTGCTTCAACAGAAACCGTCGCTGTTGGCCGCGTTGCAGAAACGGTTTCTCTATGTCATGGTCGATGAATTTCAGGACACCAACATGGTGCAGTACGAATTGATCAAGATGATCGTCAAACCGCACCACAACTTGATGATCGTCGGCGACGACGACCAAACCATCTATTCATTCAATGGCGCTAGGAATGAATTTATTCTGAACTTCGACAAGGTGTTTCCGAACGCCAAGACGATTACGCTGGATATCAACTATCGCTCCACGAGCAGTATTGTCGGACTCGGCAACGAGATTATCAGGCATAATGTGCGGCGGAAAAAGAAGACGCTGAAGGCGACCAGGCAGAGCAAAACGACACCGCAATATCTCCGTCCGAAAAATACCGATGATGAGGCGGAAACCATTACGGATTACATCCTGCGTCAAACTGGTCAGGGAAAGCGGAAATTCGGTGATTTTGCCATCCTCTTCCGTTCAGCGAGCAACATCCGGGCAATCATCGAACAGTTTGTCCTGAAAGGCGTTCCGTTTGTCGATTACGGCAGTGATGAATCGTTTTACGATCATTGGATCGTCAAGCCGATCATTGATCATATTCGTCTTTCCTTAGACCATAAAGATTATGAAGCGATGGAAGGAATCTTGCCGACATTGTATATCAACCGTGAGCAAGGCATGCAGTTCATCCACGAACAGGAGTCGGTGCAGAAGAAGAAGTGGCCGCTCATCCATCTGATGTCGTTTTCCGGTCTCAAGGATTTTCAGAAAGAGAAGCTCATGGAGCGGCTGAAGCTGATCAAGTCACTGAAATCTTTGAAACCACTGGATGCGATTCAACAGATGCGCCGAGAGTTCTACGATCAGTATCTGGAAACGAACAAACGTAGCAAACTGACGCATCACAAGGAAACGTTGCGCGAAACGCTGGATGAGTTGGAATCATCGGCGAAAAGGTTTTCGTCTATTGAAGAATTTGTTGCTTTTATCAGGGAAGTCGCGGAAAAACGGAAAGCGTTGAATCACCGTCACAACGGTGCAGATGACGACAAAGTTTCACTGATGACGATCCACAAATCCAAAGGGCTGGAGTTCCCGGTAGTATGCCTGATCGGCGCGTCCGAAGGCAACATGCCGCATAGTTCCATCTTTGATCCGGAACGGATGAACGACGTATTCACAGGGCATGAGGGCCGCGATAAAGTTATCGCCGCGCTGGAAGAAGAGCGTCGATTGGCCTACGTGGCTGTCACCCGCGCCAGGGACGAACTGATTATCAGCTCGCCAGCATATTATCGAGGGAAGAAGTCGGCGGTATCGAGATTTATATTGGAAGCTTTTCCCCAGCACTCAATGAGCGGCGAAAGAGCACAGCAACCGGCGGCGGTAAACAGAACTGACTCTGTCGAAAAGCCAAAATCCGAAACCGTTTATGCATGGATTTGCACCAGCGAAACATGCAACGCATGGCAACGCATTAGAACCTTTGAGGAAGCGGAATTGCCGAATAAAGAGTGTCCATTATGCAAGGCTCCGATGGAAAAAGGGAGCAAGATAATTGTGAATGCCTGAATCATTGATTTATCCGCAATGGGAAGGAGTAAGGGGATTATGAGAAGAAGTGCTATTCCCGTACATCAATTTTCAACTTTTAGTCAGGCGGAGGTATTGAAAAGAATCATCGAAACAAGCTACGATCTGCTTCTGGGGCAGGTTGCAAAAAGACGAATTGTGATGCAGAACGAAGCATCTTTTCAGCTTCATTTTGCTTATATTCTAAAAACTGTTGGAGAGTTGATGCAATTTTCACCTGACGATTCATTTTTCATCAAGCTTGAGGTGCCTTACCTCTCTTCAGGTGCATTAAACAAAAGCGGTTCTAAAAAAGCTAAGATCGACATTGTGCTCGGATTGCAAAATGCTTCCGAGACGACTAAATGTGCGATTGAACTTAAATTTTTTCAGAAAGACAACCATAGAGAGCCGAACAACCGTTACGACGTTTTTGCGGACTTGCACAATCTTGAGAACTATGTAAACTCGGGGAATTACGATTTTGGCCTGTTTTTCATTTCGACCGACCATTTACATTATGTGGACCAAGACAGTTATTCTTCAGATACTGCTGATTTTGATTTCCGTCACGGAACAACCTATGAAGCAGGGCGAGTATTGGAGTATCGTACGGCCAAGCCATACGGAGTTCCGCTCATCCTTCAAAACAATTATCATTTCTTATGGAACAAAGCAGGTGACATTTATTTTATGATGCATTTTGTCTGAGAACACACCGCCAACTGATAATGCATTTTGTGGATTTTATGGATTAGCAGTATTAACAATCTTTTTGCATGCATGGCGGCTCCGCAATGAACACCATCAGAAATTTTTCGTATTCAACCTCAGAAGCGTCATAAACGTAATGAAATCGCGGATTCTCTAACCGCTACGAATACCGAACACGCAAAAAAGACACCTAACACGGTGTCTTTTCTGATGGGTATGGTGGAGGCGAGGGGATTCGAACCCCTGTCCGAAGATAACGCCACACAGGCTTCTACGGGTGTAGTCACGGTATTGTTGTCACCCGAGCGACCGCCCCGTAACCGGCTTTCGCAAGGGTCAGCCTGATTGTCTTCTTCCGCTAGCCCCAGGCGGAGACCAGACGGCGTAGCCCACTAAGGTTGAGCCCTTATCCCGCCACATGGGCGATGGAGGGTAAGAGCACGCGAGCAGTTTTTTAGGCTGCTACAGCGTAGGAAGTACGTTGGTTGCCATTTAATTGGCCTTAGCGTTGATGAAGCGGACGCGTCCCCGCTACCCGCAACCCATGCTCGAACTATCCCCGTCGAATCCAAAAACGCCCCCAAAATCAAAATCGGAAGGCACGATCCGACCGGTTCGGCTGAACACGGATCGTTCGTTCCTGATTCCATTATACCGCACGCGCGCCCCGAAGGTTGCAAGGAACGGCTGGGAACCGGACTGCCGAATTCCCGAATTGCCAGGATCACCGCACCCACGGCCGCCCGCACGGCCTCACCGCGCAATCTTCTGCTTCTCCCGCAGCGCCCGCTGGATATCCCGCTGGGCGTCGCGCTTCGCCGCGGCCTCGCGCTTGTCGTACTGCTTCTTGCCCTTCGCCAGGCCGATCAACAGCTTCGCAAAGCCGTTGCGCGTGTAAATCTTCAGCGGCACCAGCGTGTACCCTTCCTGCTTCACGAGCCCGAACAGCTTGTGGATCTGCGCCTTGTGCAGCAGCAGCTTCCGCGCCCGGGTCGGGTCGCTCGGGTTGAACCGGTTGCCCTGCTCGAACGGACTGACATGCATGTTGTGGATGAACATCTCGCCGTTTCGGATCGTCGCGAACGCATCGTTGATGTTGACCTTGCCCTGCCGGATCGACTTGATCTCCGTGCCGGTCAGCACGATGCCCGCCTCGTACGTCTCCTCGATGAAATAGTCGTGCGACGCCTTCTTGTTCTGCGCCAGCGGCTTCTCATCGTGTTTCGACTTCGCCATGTTCCCCCACCTCCCGCATGCCGCGCCACTCGATCAGACGACTATTATAGCAAGATCCGCTCTGCAGTTCAAGCCTATCCCCTGTCAGAAAAATCACCCGCCGCACCCCGCTTTCCCGCCAAGATGCGACGCCCCGACCGTCCCCGGCGGCCGGGGCTCACAGAACCGCAACCCCCTACCGTTTCCGCTTCCGCGTCGTACCCGCAGAAGCTTTCTTCTTGCGGCCCTTGCCGCCCGGGCCGCCGTTCCCCGAGGCGGCGCGCTTCGCCGCGCGCTGCCTGCGCGCCCCGCCGGCGCCCGCTTCGCCCGCGGCGCCGCCGACGCTGCCGGTCACCGGCAGCCCCCACATGTCCACGCGGACCACGGCCGGTTCTTCGTCTCCGCCGCGCCCGCCTTTGCGGCCGCGCCCCCCGCGGCCGCCTTCCTCGCCGCGGCGTCTGCCGCGCTCCGCCTTGCGGCCGCCCTCGCTCCGGCGCGGCGCCGCCGCGCGCGGCTTCATGTCGACCATCGCGAAGTCGATCTGATGCTCCTCCATGTTGACGCGCTCGACGCGGACGCGCACCTCGTCGCCGATCCGGTAAATCTTCGACGTCCGCTCGCCGATCAGCGCCATATGCTCCTCATGGAAATGATAATAGTCATCGGTCAGATCGCTGAGCCGGATCAGGCCTTCGACCGTATTCTCCAGCTCCACGAACATGCCGAAGCTCGTCACACTGCTGATGATGCCGTCGAATTCCTCGCCGATCTTGTCGAGCATGAACTCGCATTTCTTGAGCTGCTCCGTGTCCCGCTCCGCCTCGACCGCGACGCGCTCGCGCTCGGACGACTGCCGGGCGATGTCCGGCAGCTTCGCCGCCAGCTCGTCGATCCGCTTCGCGGAGAGCGTCCCGCCGCTGGCCAGCACCTCGCGGATGATCCGGTGAATGACGAGGTCCGGATAGCGCCGGATCGGCGACGTGAAGTGCGTATAGAACTCTGCCGCCAGCCCGAAGTGCCCGAGGCTGTCCGCCTCGTACCGCGCCTGCTTCATCGAGCGCAGCATCATCGTCGCGATGACCGTCTCTTCCTTCGTGCCGCGGATCGCTTCGAGCAGATCCTGCAGCGCGCGCGGATGCACCTTGTTCCCTTTGCCCTTCACGATATAGCCGAAATTCGCCACGAACCGGACGAAGTTCAGCAGCTTCTCCGCGTCCGGATCTTCGTGGATCCGGTACAGGAACGGCACCTTCAGCCAATAGAAATGCTCCGCCACCGTCTCGTTCGCCGCCAGCATGAACTCCTCGATGATCATCTCGGCGATCGAGCGCTCGCGCTTCACGATATCGACCGGCTTGCCGTTCTCGTCGACGATGATCTTCGACTCCTGGAAGTCGAAGTCGATGGCGCCGCGCTTCATCCGCTTGTCGCGCAGCTTCAGCGCCAGCTCCTCCATCAGCTTGAACATGTCGATGAGGCCCGCGTACCGCTCCTTCAGCTCGGGATCGTCGTCGACCAATATTTTGCGCACATTCGTGTAGGTCATCCGCTCCGTCGTCCGAATGACGCTCGGGAAAATATCATGCCGCACCACCCGCAGCGTCTCTTCATCGAACTCCATCTCGCACGACAGCGTCAGCCGGTCGACCTGCGGGTTGAGCGAACAGATTCCGTTCGACAGCCGGTGCGGCAGCATCGGAATGACCCGGTCGACGAGATAGACGCTGGTGCCGCGGCGGTAGGCCTCCTGGTCGAGCGCCGAATTTTCCTTCACATAATACCCGACATCCGCGATATGGACCCCGAGCAGATAATTGCCGTTCGGCAGCCGCTCGACGCACACCGCGTCGTCCAGGTCCTTCGCGTCCTCGCCGTCGATCGTGACGATCGTCTTTGGTCTCAGATCGCGCCGGCCCTGCGCGGCAATCTCTTCCTCGGAGATCCGGTCCGGCACCGCCTCGGCCTCGGCCATCACCTCGTCCGGGAAGCTTTCCGGCAGCTGGTGCTTGCGGATGATCGACAGAATGTCGACGCCGGGATCGTCCTTGTGCCCGAGAATCTCGATGATCTCGCCCGTCGCCGCCGAGCGCCCTTCGGGGTACGTCACGATGCGGGCGACGACCTTCTGCCCTGTCACCGCGCCATTGAACCCTTCCTGCGGGATGAAAAGGTCGCGGTTGATCCTTTTGTCATCCGGGATGACGAAGCCGAACGATTCGTGATGCTCGAACGTGCCGACGATCTGCGTGATCGCCCGCTGCACGACGCGCACGACTTCGCCTTCCAGGCGGCCGCCCGCGCTGCTCCCCGCGCTGCTCTTCGACGTCACGCGCGCCAGCACGATGTCGCCGTTCATCGCGCTTTTCAGATCGTTCGCGTGAATGTAGACGTCCGGATGATCCGGCTCGTCCGGGATCAGGAACGCGAACCCTTTCGGATGCGCCTGCACCCGCCCGCGCAGCAGATTCATCCGCTCCGGCACGCCGTAGCGGTTGTTGCGGGTCCGGTAGATTTTCCCTTTTTCTTCCAGTTCGTTCAGCAGCTTGAGGAACGTCTTGAACGCCTCCGCTCCCTCCAGCCCGAACGATTGCTCCAATTCCTGTACGGTCATCGGCTTGTACGCCAGTTCCCGCATGAAATCAAGCAGCTGTTCTTCCGTTACCAATTGCGGTTCACCTCATGTCTGGCCGGACCTCTATGAATCCGCCGTGCAGAACTGTGATAGATTCCCATATCGCATATAGTATATACGAAAATCCACCCGCGCATCCGTCCGGCCGACACCGCAAGACCCGGCTTTCATTCCTGTGTTTAAGTCATAACCACCGGCTTAGCCGGTGGCTTCCATCAGCCCTAAAAGGGCATGGTGCAAGCAAGCGCCTCAAAGGCGCACTGAAAGTCTGCCAACCGCGTATCATCTCAGGCAGCCCCTAAAGGGGCTCTTTTATTTGCCCTTTTTTACCGACTCACCCGTAAACGGGTCAAAGAGTTCTTTCATCGTGAGTTGTTCGTAGTTCTTA
>Ga0310841_100582_pt1 | contig 19520 bp, 16 predicted proteins | sample SM_ome_9_FD_201311 | JGI IMG/M metagenome (GOLD analysis project Ga0310841, IMG submission 201311) | Sorghum-adapted microbial communities enriched on stacked mutant (SM) sorghum from Joint BioEnergy Institute, Emeryville, California... ...
ACCAGCTGCGGATCATCCTGCCGCCGATGACCGAGGAGCGCCGGCGCGAGATGATCAAGGTCGCCCGGCACAAGGGCGAGGAGGCCAAGGTCGCCATCCGCAACGTGCGGCGGAAGGCGAAGGAGGAAATCGACCGCCTCGTCAAGGACGGCTCGATCGGTGAGGACGAGGGCCGCCGGGCGGAGAAGGAGCTCGACGACCTCACGCACCGGTTCGTGTCCAACGTCGACGAGCTGCTGCGGCACAAGGAGACCGAGCTGCTCGAGGTCTAGGACGCTCGCTGCTGTTCGAGGTCCAGCGCACGTCGGGGGAGGTCGTCCGTGCCGCTCGGCAGGATTCACGCTGAGCCCACACCGCGGCCGGCGTGGGAGGATAGGCGCACGTACGCAGACGGCACGGAAGGGTGTGACGTGATCGGTCCGAGCGCTCGGGTGGGTCGCTTGGCGTCGGGGCTGTTCGAGGTCTGATGGTCGGCCGCGACGATCCATACGAGCGGGACGCCCCCTATCGGGACGGCACCGACGACGGTGGCCCGGCCAACGACGGCGCCCGGTCCACCCGCCCACGCCGGGCCGCCCGGCCGGCTCGTCCGGCCTGGGACGCGATGACGTACGGCCGGCCCGACGACGTCCGGCCGCCGATCCGTACCTCGGGCCCGCACCCGTCGTCGTACGGCTCGCCCGAGCCCGAGCCTCCGTCGCGGCGGGGGTCGTACGACGCGGGGGCGGACTGGACCAGCCGGTACGGGCCGCCGCCGGCGCCCGCCGCGCCCCCGCCGCCCCCCGCGCCCCCGACCTTCCCGGCCTCGAGCTACCCGGCCGCGTCGAGCTACCCGGCGGCGCCGAGCTACCCGGCCGCGAACGACCCGGCGTCGGCGTATCCCGCCGCGGCCCCGACCTACCCGGCCTCGGCGTATCCGGCCGCGGCCGACCCCCCGCCGCCGTCGCCGGAGAGCTTCGCGCCCGAGACGTACACCAGTTATCGCGCGGCGCCGGTGCCCGCCGGGCCGTCGCTGGCCGACGAGCCCGAGCCGGTCTACGTCGCCTCCGGGCTTCCGTTCGACGAGCCCGCCTCGCCGAGCCGGCAGAACGGCGCCGAGAAGCCGGCCGACCGGCCGTCCGGCCCCGACGCCTATCCCGGCGGGGTGGACGGGCCACCGTCGGCGAAGGGTGACCCGGAGAAGGGCGGCTCGTCGGCGAAGGGCGGCCGGAACCTGCCGGCGGCGATCGCGGTCGGTCTCGGCCTGGGCGCCGTCGCGCTCGGGTCGCTGTTCCTCTGGCGGCCGGCGTTTCTCGGGCTGGTCGTGCTCGGAGTCGGCGCGGGCGTCTGGGAGCTGGTCCGGGCGCTGCAGCGGACCGGAGCCAACCCGCCCCTGGTGCCCCTGCTGGCCGGCGGGCTGCTGATGACCGGGCTCGCCTGGTGGGGCGGGACGGAGGGCCTCACCTTCGGCCTTGTCGTGACGATCGTCGCGGTGATGGTCTGGCGGTTCGCCCACGGCACCCGCAACTACGCCGTCGACGTGACCACGGCCGCCCTGATCGCCGTCTACGTTCCGTTCCTCGCCGGCTTCATGGCGATGCTGGCCCGGCCGGAGGACGGGCACCTGCGCGTCGTCGCGACCCTCATCGCGGTGGTGCTCACCGACACGGGCGGCTACATCGTCGGGGCGAAGTTCGGCCGCCACGCCCTGGCGCCGTCCATCAGCCCGAAGAAGTCGTGGGAAGGGCTGGGTGGCTCGCTCGGCGCGGCCGCCGTGGGCAGCGCCATCGTGCTGGCGGTGCTGTTCGACGTCTCGGTGTGGTGGGGGCTGGTCTTCGGGCTGGCGGTGGCGTTCGCCTCGGTCGTCGGGGACCTCGCCGAGTCGATGGTGAAGCGGGCGATCGGGATCAAGGACATGAGTTCCCTGCTGCCCGGGCACGGCGGGGCGATGGACCGCCTCGACTCGATCCTCTTCGCCTCACCGGTCGGCTACATGCTCCTGTCGTTCCTGGTCCCGGTGGGCTGAGCGCCCCGGTCGGGCGGCCGATCGGCCGAGGCGGTCGCCTCGCTGCGCGTCGGTTGACCGGCTGGGCCGTTCGCGCCGTGGGGCGGTCGACCGGCCGGCGCCGGGCAGTCCGGCGGCGCCCGATTCCGGGGGACACACGCGAATTGTGCGGATCCCCGGCCACGCGGAGGTTGTGCGGATGCACAGGCATGCGAAGATGGTCGGCGTTATGCCGACGACCGCCCTGCCCGTGCTTCCCGCCGAGGCCGTGACGTCCCCGCAGGCCGTCACGTCGCCGGCGGCTCCCGCGCGGCCGGGCCGGCCGGCGATGCCCCCGCAGCACCTGGCGGACCTCGACCTCGCCGGTCGGCGGGCCTGGCTGACCGAGCTGGGGCACAAGGCGTACCGCGCGGACCAGATTTCGCGGCACTACTTCGGTCGCCTGGTGCGCGACCCGGCCGCGATGACCGACATCCCCGCGGCCGACCGCGACCGCCTCGCGACCGCGGTCCTACCGCCGCTGCTCACCCAGGTCCGCGAACGGACCTGCGACGGGGGCGCCACCCGCAAGAGTCTGTGGCGGCTGCACGACGGCGCGCTGATCGAGAGCGTGCTCATGGGCTACCCCGACCGGGTGACGGTGTGCGTGTCGAGCCAGGCCGGGTGCGGGATGGGCTGTCCGTTTTGCGCCACCGGCCAGGGTGGGCTGCGGCGTAACCTGTCGACCGCCGAGATCGTCGATCAGGTCGTGCGGTCCGCTGAGGTCGCCGCCAGCGGCGTGCTGTCGTCCGGGCCGAACGGCGGCCGGGGCCCCCGGGTCACCGTGCCGTCGCGACTGTCCCATGTGGTCTTCATGGGCATGGGGGAGCCGCTGGCGAACTACGCCCGGGTCGTGGCGGCGTTGCGTCGGCTGGTCGCGCCCCCGCCCGAGGGCCTCGGGCTGTCCGCCCGGCACCTCACGGTCTCCACCGTCGGGCTGGTTCCGGCCATCCGCCGGTTGGCGGAGGAGAACCTGCCCGTGACTCTTGCGCTTTCCCTGCACGCACCGGATGATGACCTGCGCGACGAACTGGTACCGGTCAACGAGCGTTGGAAGGTCGCCGAGGTGCTCCAGGCTGCGTGGGACTATGCCGCGCGCTCGGGGCGGCGGGTGTCGATCGAGTACGCGCTCATCCGTGACGTGAACGATCAGCCGTGGCGGGCGGACCTGCTGGGTCGCCTGCTGGCCGGTAAGCTCGCGCACGTCAACCTGATCCCCCTCAATCCCACCCCCGGTTCGCGCTGGGACGCGAGTACCAAGCCGGTGGAGCGGGAGTTCGTCCGGCGGCTGCGCGCCGCTGGGGTGGCGACGACCGTACGGGACACCCGGGGGCGGGAGATCGATGGCGCTTGTGGACAGCTCGCCGCCAGCGAGCCCACGCTGCCGTCGTCCCCGCTGACCAGTGTGGGGGCCGTCCGCCGGGCTGGACCCGTGATTGATACTGGTGCTTCAGTGGCGCAAACGCGCAGCCTCGTGCAAGATCCTGTTGGCATCCCTGGCAAACTCGTGCAGTCTGGGTGGGCGGACTCACGGGGGCTGGGAGGAAAGGCGAAACGGTGACGAGTCACGGTCAACGGTTCCGACGGCGCGCGCTGCGGCGCGGGTACAAGGTCGACGAGGTCGACGCGTTCTTGGACCGCGTCGAGGCGACACTGCAGGGTGAGCCGATCGGCGCGCCCGTCACCGCGCAGGAGGTCCACGACGTCGTGTTCCGCGTCCGGTTCGGCGGATACGACGAGTGGCAGGTCGACCTGCACCTTGACCGGCTTGAGCGGCAGCTCGCCGAGCTCGAGGAGCGCACGGGCGGTTTCGCCCGCCAGGGGGTCGCTGCCCGGCCACCGCTGCGCGACGAGCCCGTGGAGATCCGGCGCTCGCCGATCCCCGGGCCGCCCATGCCGACCCGGCCGCTGACGCCGGTGCCCCAGATGGCGGGTCCGATGGTCGGCACGGGCACGATGTCGCCGATGATGGCCCCGGCTCCCATGTCGGCGCCGCCGGTGCGGCCCATGTCCGCGCCGCCCATGCGGCCGATGTCGGCCCCGCCCATGCGCCCGATGTCGGCCCCGCCCATGCGCCCGATGTCGGCGCCGCCGATGCGGCCCATGTCCGCGCCCCCGATGGGTGGCCGGCCGATGCCGCCGCCGCCCATGGGCAACGGGTTCCCGCGCCCGGACGACACCAACCACGGCACGTACGGCGGCGAGTACACCGGTCGCCGCGGTCGGGTCGACATGACCCACGAGATGCGGTTCGACGCGGGTGGCCCGGCCGGGGCCCCGTCCGCCGGGCCGTCGGGCGGTCACGCCCCCGGCGCCGTGCACCCGGCCGACGTGCAGCGGATCGACGCGCTGCGCCGCACCTTCACCGCCCGCCGGTTCGGCAGCGGCTACGACACGGTGCAGGTGAACCGACTCTTCGACGCGATCATCGCGTCGCTGTCCGGTCGGTCGGGGATGCCCATCACCGAGGCCGAGCTCGACCCGAACCAGTTCAGCCTGGTGCCGGGCGGCTACTTCGAGGCGGAGGTCAACCAGGCTCTGCGCGAGGTGCGCGAACTCGTCCGCCGGTAGCCGTCGTCTGGTCTGCACCGATGCCCCGGGCCACAGGTCCGGGGCATCGGCGTTCCTGGGGAGCGACGTGATCCGTAGGTCCGGGCGTGTCCCGACGACCGCGGAGTGCGCGGCCGCGGAGTGCGCGGCGCGGGCTGGGACGGGCGCCGTCGCCGGTGAGGCATACGTCCGGTTTTTCCACAGATTGTGGCCTTGACGGCGCCCGTAGCCTGAGGGCGGCCACGTTTCACGGGGGTTTGACGATGGCTTTCCGCAGGGATGTTGCGTATCTCGATGAGTGCGTCCCGGCGCTGGTCGACCTCACCGCGCAGGAGTATCTCCGCGTCAGTCGCTTGATCGATACCGTCGAGCCCGAGTTGACGGACGCGCGCCAGCATCTGGTCTGGGAGGCGTCGGCGCGCAGCCTGTACGAGCAGCGGATGTCGGAGGCGGTGGACCTGCTGACCTCGCTGCGCGACGGGTACCGGACCGCGGGGCAGGCGCTGGCGGATTATGAGCAGGCGCTGCGGGTGGCGAAGCGCTGGGTGGAGGAGGGTGACGCGGCCCAGTCCCGCCTGGCGAACCTCATCGCACCCTTGACGCGCTGGCAGACGGGGAGATTCCACGAGTCCGAGCCGCTCGGGCAGTGGGAGGACCTGCGGTCCTCCACTGGTCTGCTCGACCGGATCGCGGAGTCCATGATTCGCGACGACATCGACCGTATTCGAGCCGAGGCCGACCGGCACTACTACGTCGCCGCCCACGCCTACGAACGGGCGCTGCGGGTGGAGCGGGAAGCGGCGGCGCGGTGCGTCACGGGCCTGCAGACGGCGACCGAGCGGCTGCCGCGGTTCGACGCGGCCGGGTATGTCGAGGGCGTCATTCGCTGGGTCCCGGGCATGTCCCAGGAGATCGAAGAGGCGGCGTACCTGAGCCGTGATCTCGTCCGGCTGCCGGGCCAGGGGCCGGTGCCGCGGGACATCCCGGTGTTTCCGACCAACGGGGTCACCGAGCTGCATCAGCAGATCATCGACATCTACGGTCCCCGCGACATCAACGGAGCCACCTGGGACACCTGGGACTCGGCCGGCTGGCTGGTCGGGATCGGTGACGAGCACCAGGCCAAGCTGCGGTTCGTCAGCGACTACAAGTCGATCATCAATGTGGCGGCGTACCAGTACGGCATCCCGGCCGACCTGCTGGCCGGCGTGGCGTACAAGGAGTTCGGCGGGAAGCCGATGTGGCTGGATGACGCCGCCGACTGGGCCCGCCAGAACCTCCCCGACTGGGCGCGGCCGGATTGGACGCCTCTGTCGGGCCCGCCCGACGACACCTCCTACGGACCGCTGGCGATCCAGGTCGACACCGCCGGTCGGGCCCTGGGGTACGACGTCGAGCACCTCACCGACGGCCAGCGGGAGGCGATCATCGCCTCGCTGAAGGACCCGGAGCAGTGCATCATGATCGCGGCGAAGGTCCTGCACGATGCCAAGCAGGAGACCGACTTCGCCCTCGTCGAGCCGGATCAGATGACCGAGGCGCAGATTCACCAGCTCGCCGCGGTGTACAACGGCGGACCCGACTGGACCGCGGCCGGCCCTCAGCATTACGCCGACGACCTGGTGGCGCATCTGGACGACGTGCGCTCCGCCCTGAAGGAATGAGCGCGGTCGAACGGATGATCGCGGTCGAACGGGCGATCGTCGCAGAAGTTGATGATCGTCGTCGAAATGGATGACCAGGCGTCCAGAACGGACAGTCGTCGAGTTGGGGAGGAAGCGTGGACCCTTCGCCGATCGCCGTGTCGCCGGCCAGCCTCAACGGCAACGCCCACATCCTGGTCGAGGTCGCCGGGCTCTTGCACGCGGGCCGGCCCGATGAGGAGATCTCGGTCCGAGCGGTCGAGCCCGCGGCCCCGGCGGAGGTGGGCGCGCGGGTACGTCAGTTCTCGCGGGTCGGCCGTGACCAGTACCAGGAGGCGGTGGCGCTCCTCGCCGCGCTGTCGACGCGGGTCGAGGTCGTGGCGTCGACGTACGCCGGGGCCGACCAGGAGACGGCCGACCTCATCGATAGTCTTCTCAACGATTCGACCTACGTTCCCCCGACCGACCGTTGACCCGAGGTGATCATGGCCGTCCTGCCCGAGGAACCGCCCCCGGTCCGGCGCGGGGCCCGCGTGGCCTCCTGGATCGTGCTCGGCCTGCTGAACCTGGCCGGGGTGCTGTCGCTGCTGTTCGCCTGGGGGGTGCTCACGATCGACCCCCACGACCGCGACGCTCCGGCCGCCGCCGCGGTGGTGGCGCTCTTCGCGATCGCGCTCGCGGGGCTCACGGCGCTGCTCACGGGGATCGCGGTGCTGGCGCGGTGGGTGGGCCGGCGGTGGTTCCTCGGGCCGGCCCTGATCACCGTGGCCGGATTCCTCCTGTGTTACGGCGGCGAGGCCGTGCAGTCGAGCCGGTGGTAGCTCGCGGGCCTCGCCCGCGTCGTCCCGCTCGGTCCAGGGGCGCGCCCCGGGCGTCGGGGTGCCCGTCGACCCGGCGCGCCCGTGCCGACGATCGCGCCGTGTCGGCGGTCGCGCCCGGTGTCGACGGTCGCGCCCCGTGTCGGCGGTCGCGCCCGGTGTCGGCTCAGTTGCGCAGGCCCGCCTTGCGGAGGAAGAAGTCGCCGATGATCGCGATCAGGATGAGCGCGGAGATGCTGACCAGCCAGACCTTCTCCACGTTGCCCTCGTGGTTGCCCACGAAGGCCATGACCGGCAGCACGGCCGCCGTGAAGAGCGCGGCGAACAGGGTGAGCCGTCGGAACGGCGGGGGCTTGAGCTGGTCGGGTGCCACCACGGGCTCGTCGTGGCCGGCCTCGTGGTGGTCGACCTCGCCGTGACCGGTCGCGTGCGTCACCGCTCCCGCCTCGGCGCCGAGCGTCCGCTCCTCGCCCGGCAGGCTCCGCTGCACTGCCGGCGCCGCTGACTCGTTGCCTGCCACGTCGTGTCCCTTTCCCTTCGCGCGGTGATCTCGCCGATTCAGTCTGGCACAGTCCGTGTCCCCAGGGGCCGGGGGTGTCGTCCTGGGGCGGGAGGACGCGTGGGCCCACCCGGACCTGCGAGCCGGATTGTGTTGATAGTTTCGGGGCGTGCAGATCACGGGTACCGGACACGCCAGCATGCGGATCGACACTCCGGCGGGGAGCATCCTGACCGACCCCTGGGTCAACCCGGCGTACTTCGCCTCGTGGTTCCCCTTCCCGGACAACTCCGAGCTCGACTGGGAGAGCCTCGGCAAGGTCGACTACCTGTACGTGAGCCACCTGCACCGCGACCACTTCGACCACGAGCACCTCAAGCGCTTCGTCGACAAGAAGGCGACGGTGCTCCTGCCCGCCTTCCCGACCAGCGAGATGGAAGACGAGCTGCGCGAGGTGGGCTTCACCAAGTTCATCCGGACCGTCAGCAACGAGGTCGTCGAGCTCGACGGCGGCCTGAAGATCATGATTCAGGCCCTGACCTCGCCCACGGACGGTCCGATCGGCGACTCGTCGCTGTGGGTGGAGTACGACGGCATCCGGCTGCTCAACCAGAACGACGCGCGCCCGGCCGACCTGTCCGAGTTCGCCAAGCTCGGCCACGTGCACGCGCACATGCTGCAGTTCTCCGGGGCGATCTGGTATCCGATGGTGTACGAGCTGCCGGAGGCGGCCAAGCGGGCGTTCGGCAAGCAGAAGCGGGAGCGGCAGTTCGACCGCACCTGGCGCTACATCGATGATCTCAAGGCCAGTTGGGTCTTCCCGATCGCCGGCCCGCCGTGCTTCCTCGACGACGAGCTGTGGCAGTTCAACGACATCTTCGGCGACGAGGGCAACATCTTCCCCGACCAGTCGGTGTTCCTGCGGGAGTACCGCAAGCTCGGCCGGGACAACGCCATCGTGCTGCTGCCGGGCTCGGTGGCCACGCTGACCGAGGACAACTGCACGGTCACGCACCCGGTGCCGGACCTGGACGAGTTCTTCGCCAACAAGGAGCAGTACCTGCGCGACTACCAGGCGCGCAAGCGTACGATCATCGATGCGGCCAAGGCCTCGTGGGGCAATCCCGAGATCGACGTGCTCGCCGAGCTCAAGCGGCGCATCGAGCCGCTGCTGGAGGAGTCGATCTACCTGGCCAAGGGCGTGGGCGGCCCGGTCCGGCTCGACCTGCTCGAGGACGACAACGAGACGGTCAAGCAGTCCATCGTCATCGACTTCCCGGCCAAGCAGGTGCGGCCGGCCGCCGACGAGAAGGTGCGCTACCGGTTCCGCACGCGACAGTCCCTTGTGGAGACTCTGCTGACCTCGGGCGAGGTCGACTGGGTCAACTCGCTGTTCCTGTCGTGCCGGTTCTCGGCCGCACGGATCGGCCAGTACAACGAGTACATCTACTCGTTCTTCAAGTGCCTGTCCGAGGAGCGCCTGCAGTACGCCGAGGGGTGGTACGACGAGCACGAGAAGGCCGTCGAGGCCGAGGACATCACGCTGCGCGACCAGAAGACCGGCGTCGAGTGGAACGTCCAGCGGCGCTGCCCCCACCTCAAGGCGGACCTCACCCGGTTCGGCCTCATCGAGGACGGCACCCTGACCTGTCAGTTGCACGGCTGGCGCTTCGACCTGGAGACGGGCCGCTGCCTGACCAGCGTGGGCCGTACGCTGCGAGCTCACCGGGCCGACCAGGCCCAACCCGCCGAGGCCACCTCAACGACCTCCTGACCGGGAGCCGACGCCGAAGGGCGTCGGCTCCGTCACTTCCACGCAGCTTGTCGGGGTGGAAGCTGCGAGCAGCTCCGGGCAGCTTGCCGGAGTAGAGTCCGCGAGGAATCCGGGCTCGTAGGCGCCGGGCGCGCCGGGTGGCGTCGGCGACCCGCGAAGAGCACATGCCCGGGCCGTCACCGGATCGGGTGATGCTCGTCCAGGCCCTGGCCGGCCTGCCGCCGGTGCAGCGTCGGGCCGTGGTCATGTTCTACCTGGCCGACATGTCGCTCGCGGACATCGCTGAGCTTGAACAGGTTTCGGAGAACACCATCAAGCAGCGACTGCACCGGGGACGAGCCGCCCTCGCCGCCGCTGTCAGGGAACCGAGATCGGAGGTCGGCCATGCGTGAATCCGATGAGCTGGTCTCCGCGTTTACCGAGTTGGAGGCTTTCGTACGCGAAACCAGCAGGCTGCCGGGGCTGGCGGCCGCGCAGGCGGAGGCGGACCGGCGCCGCCGCGGGCGCATCGCTGTCTGGTCGGCGGCGGCCGCCGTCGTCCTGGTGCTGGGGGGCGCGGCGACGGCCGTGGCCGGCTGGCTCCCCCGCAGCGGCGTGACCGGCCTGGACCCGTCGCCGTCGTCGTCGGTCACGACGGGGCCGACGCCCCCGCCGTCCGTCACCACCCCGGCGCCCGAGCCCTCCGTCACCACCGGCCCGACGCCATCCGGGGCCGTGCTGGCCGACATGACGCCGCCGGAGCAGATCCCTAACGTCACCATCGATGTCCCGGCGTTCGACCTCGCCGGCTGCCCGAGCGGTCGCCTTCCGTTCGTCGATGCGTCCGGCGCGCCAGACGGTGCCGTGTCGATGGAGTACGCGGCCGTCGGCGACATCGACGGGAACGGTGTCGACGACATCGTGGTGGCGCTGAGGTGCGGCCCGCCACTGGTCAGCACGGCGTCTTCGGGACTCAGGTGGTCGCCTACTCCGGCCCGGCGCTGACCCTGCTCGGCCCGGTCCCGACCGGGGGCCTGACCATGGTGTACTCCCTCCGGGTGCGCCCCGACGGTGACGTTGAGCTGGGCATGATGCAGACCGATACCGTCCGTCGCATCGTGTTGAGCCGCTTCCGGTGGACCGGCTCCGGGTTCGACCTGGTCGACAGCGCCGATGTGCCCAGCGCCGCCGTGCCGGCGGTGGTGGTGAGCGCGGAGCCCGCGACCGTCCAGCTCGTCCCGGGCGGACCGGCGGTGACCACCGTGGTGACGATCCGCAACGAGGGTCCGGCCTCGGACCTTCCGTTGCAGCTCGTCATCGTCGGCCCCGACTCGGTCAGCGTCGAGGTCGAGGGACTGGCGAGTCCCGTGGCCGAGGGCCGGCACGATCTGCTGGTCGCCGCCCCGGAGCCGGGCCAGGCGGTCACCCTCGTCCTGCGGATCGCTCTGGCAACGGGCGCCACACTCCCCATCGGCTCGCCCGTCGTGCTGACCACCTACACGACGGACCTGCAGTACAGCACCTTCATGGTGGAGCTGCAGGCCTGAATGGTCGAGCTGCCGGCCTGAATGGTGGAGCTGCCGGCCTTCGCGGTCACTGGTCGTCGTAGGCGGCGCGCAGCGCGTCGCGGGCCGCGGCGAGCTGCCGGTGGGCCGACCGTACGGTCGCGGCGAGCCTGTCCAGTGTGGATGGATCGAGCTTGGGGACGACCAGGGCCAGCACGTCGTCGGGACCGATCCGGCGTCGTGAGCTGGAGGTCCCGGTGCCGAGCGGCCGCAACTGGGCCCGGACCGCGGGCGAGTACAGCAGGGCCAGCACCGCGTACGGGTCCACTGTGGACCGGAACACGCCGAACTCGGCCGACACCTGGACCGGCTCGCCGGGCGGAACGACCGCGGCCCGCAGCTGGGCGGGGTTGAGCAGGCTGACGATGAGCTCGCCCGGCTCGGCCAGCACCCCCGGCGTGACCGGGGTGTAGTCGCGGGCCGCGTGCCAGTCGACCGCGCCGAGGTCGTCGATGTGCAGGACCGAGACGAACGGGCGGGTGACGCTCCGGCAGCGTCGCGGGGGAACGGCGGTCAGGTACTCGGCCAGCCGCACCCCGCCGGCGTCGATGAGCGACCGCCGGGCGGCCACGGCGGCCGGGTCGAGGCGGGCGGGGTCCAGGGTGTGCAGTGTGTCCTGGTCGACGACCGCCACGAGCGGCGACTCGCTCACCAGAGCCAGGGGGTCGTCGGCCGGGGGATCGTTGATCGAGGCGCCGGTGGCTGAAGCGCCGTTGCCCGGGGCGCCGGTGGCCGGGGCACGGCCCGCGGCGGTGCCCAGCGACGAGAGCACGAGCGCCGCCACCGTGGGCAGCTCGTCGCCGGCCGGGTCCGGCACCGGTCGCCCGGCCCGGGTCACGTACCCCACGTGCCCCACCCGCGCCAGCACCACCCTCCGGGGGCCAGGCCGGGCACCCGGCGTCAGGAGGGCGTCGGTCCGGACGACCCCGGTGCGGCGCAGGAACACGGCGCTGGTGCGGGCCACGGTGCCGCTGAGGGCGAACGTGACCGGCGGGAGCGAGACCACGGCGAGCGGCTCGACGCCGGCGGCCGGGTCGGCGAGCAGGGCCCGCACCGGCGCCGAGGCCAGCACGCCGTCCGGCAGCACGATGCCCAGCACCCCGCCGGGGGCGAGCAGGGTCAGGGCCCGAGCCAGGCCGGCGAGGCTCGGATCGATCCGGGTGCGGTTCTCGATCGTCGGCACCACGGCCGCGGTCCGGGCTATGCCCTCGGCCGAGTCGTACTGGCCGTCGCCGAACGGCGGGTTGGTGAGGATCAGCGGCACCCGGCCGACCAGTGAGTCCACAGTGGAGTCGGTCACCGAGTCGCGGACCGTCCACACCAGGGGTTGGCGGACCCCGTAGAGAAGCAGGTTGACCCGGGCCTTGGCCGTCGCCGACGCCGAGACGTCGGTGCCGAAGGGCCCGGCGACCCGCAGTGGATGGTCCGGTGGCAGCGCGGCGAGCAGGGCGACCAGGAACCGCCCCGTGCCGCAGTAGGGGTCGCCGAAGCCCGGCGTCGCGACCGCGCCGCCCGGCCCGGGGCCGGCCCGCGGCGGGAGGTCCGCGGCCACGAGGGACACGGCGACGTCGGCCATCATCCGGGCCACCCCGCTCGGGGTGAGGTAGGTGCCGAGCCCGCCGGTGTGGTCGTACCGGCCCGCCAATAGGGCGTCGAACGCGGTGCCGAGCGCGTCGATCCCTCGCCCGGCCCCGGTCGCGTCCAGCGCGCACGCCTGGGCCACGATGGCGGTGGCGATCTCGTCGGCCGCGGCCAGGACGTCCGGCTGGGTGAGCCGGAACGGCTCGTCCAGCGGCCACACCGGGTGGGCGTTGCCGGCCGGGTCACGGGCCATCAGGGCCGGGTCGCGCAGGGCGGCGGCGAACGCGGCCCGGTGGTCGGTGACGACCGCGCCGGTGCGGGCCGCCCACAGGCGGACCAGCAGCAGCTTGGCCACCTCGTCGACGGCCGCGTTGCTCGAAGCGAGCCCACCTCGGCGGTAGAGGAGCTGGTGCAGCTCGTCGAAGCGACGGTGCAGCTCGATCTCGGCGGCGCCCCACGAGCCGGCCACGCCGAGCAGGGGACGGTCGGACCCCGTCGCTGACGGGGCCGGGTCGGACCCCGCCACCGGCGGGCGCGCGGAGGGCCACTCTGGGCGGGCCGCCATGGTGTGACCTTAGCGACGCCGGTCCGGCGCCGGGCGTACCCGGACGGCGGCCGGGTGCGATCGTGTACCGGCGGATCGTGTACCCGCGAGTAACAAGACGACCGAGGGGGAGGGGTCCCGTGTTCGCGTGGTGGGGTCGAGCCGTGGTGCGAGCCCGGTGGTTCGTGCTCGCCGCGACGCTCGCGGTGGTGGCGGTCGGCGCCGGGTGGGGCACCGGCATCTTCGGGGCGCTCGCCAGCGGCGGCTTCGACGACCCGGCCAGCGAGTCCAGCCGGGCGCACGCCCGCATCGAGGAGACGTTCGGGGCGGTCGGCGACGACCTCGCCATCCTGTACACCCACCCCACGGCCACGGCCGACCAGCCCGCGCTGGCCGGGCCGGTGCAGGCCGTGCTGGACCGCCTCGAGGGCCGCCCCGAGGTGGTGGCGGTCGCGTCGGTCTACGACGGCCAGCACCCGACCTACGTCTCCACCGACGGGCACAGCACCTACATCACGATCCGGCTGCGCGACAACGACGAGGACGGCAAGCTCGCCGACCTGCGCGCCCTCGAGCCGCTGCTGGAGGCGGGTGGGGACGTCGACACCGAGATCGGCGGGATCTACGCGTTCCTGCGCGACGCCAACGAGCAGGTCGAGGCGGACATCGTGCGCGCCGAGCTCATCTCGGCACCGGTGCTGCTCGTCCTGCTCATGGTGATCTTCCGGGGTCTGGTCGCGGCGGCGACCCCGCTGCTCGTCGGCGGCGTGGCGATCCTCGGCGGCTTCGCGGTGACCCGGGTGGTGGCCAGCCTCACCGAGGTCTCGGTCTTCGCCGCCAACGTGATCACGCTGCTCGGGCTGGGCATGGCGATCGACTACGCCCTGTTCGTGGTGGGCCGGTTCCGGGAGGAGCTGGCCGCGGGCCACCCGACCGCCGTGGCGGTGGAGCGGACGCTGCGCACGGCCGGGCGTACGGTCGCCGTCTCCGGGCTCACCGTGGCGCTCGCGCTCTCCAGCCTGCTGCTGTTCCCGATGGGCTTCCTCAAGTCGGTGGCGTACGGCGGCATGGCGGCGGTCCTGGTCGCGATGCTCGCCGCCCTCACCTCGCTCCCGGCCCTGCTCGCCGTGCTCGGGCCCCGCATCAACGCGCTCCGGATCGGCCGTCCCCGGCGGGCCCCCGCGGCCGGCGAGCCCGGCCGGCGGGGCGCCTGGGAGCGGCTGGCCCGCAGCGTCATGCGGCGTCCGGTGATCTACCTGGTCGTGACCGCGGTGGTGCTGCTGGGCCTCGGGGTGCCGTTCCTGCGGGCCGAGTTCGGCGGCTTCGACGAGCGCGTGCTGCCCGAGGGCACGGCCAGCCGGGTGGTGTCGGAGCGGCTCGCCGCGGACTTCCCGGGCGGCGGGACCTCGCCGGTGCTCGCGGTCGTCGACGGGGCCACGCCGGAGCAGGCCCAGCAGTTCGCGGCGCGGGTGTCCGCCCTGCCGGGGGTCAGCGGCGCGGCGGTGCAGCAGACCGACGGGCAGGTCTCGGTGGTGGCGGTGCTCTACGAGGGCAGCGTCACCTCGGACGTGGCCAAGGACGTGGTCCGCCAGGTGCGCGAGCTGCCCGCTCCCGCCGGCGCCGAGGTGCTCGTCGGCGGGCGGACCGCGGCCAACCTCGACCAGGTCAGCTTCCTGTCGGCCCGGCTGCCCTGGATGGCGCTGTACGTCTTCGCGGTCACGTTCGTGCTGCTCGTGCTCGCCTTCGGCTCGGTCGTGCTGCCGGTCAAGGCGATCCTCATGAACGTCATCTCGATCGGCGCGTCGTTCGGGGTGATCGTCTGGGTGTTCCAGGACGGCCACTTCGCCGACGCGCTCGCCTTCACCCCGCTCGGGGCGCTGGAACCGACCAACCTGGTGCTGCTGCTCGCCGTGCTCTTCGGCCTGTCGACCGACTACGAGATCTTCCTGCTGTCCCGGGTGCGGGAGGAGTACCTGCTGACCGGCGACAACACCGGGGCCGTGGCGGCCGGGCTGCAGCGGACGGGCGGCATCATCACCGCGGCCGCGCTGCTGCTCATCGTGGTGGTGGCCGGGTTCGCCACCGGCGGCACCCAGTCGATCAAGGTGCTCGGCATCGGGACGGTGGTCGCGGTCGCGGTGGACGCGGCGCTGGTCCGCACGCTGCTGGTGCCGGCGACGATGCGGCTGCTCGGCCGCTGGAACTGGTGGGCCCCCGGTCCGATCGCCCGGATGTATCAGCGCATCGGAATCAAGGAGAGTGAGGACCTCCGGGCGGCGCCGACTGGGGGCGATCGGTGAGAATCAGGCCGTGGAGCGGCCGGACACGCCGAGCAGGTCGGGCTCACTGGTCGACGTCGACGCGGGCCCCCGACCCGACCCGGGCGATACCCCCCGTCAGCGCGAGATCGTGTTGCTCGGTTCGACCGGGTCGATCGGGACGCAGGCGGTCGACATCGTGCGGCGCAACCCCGACCGGTTCCGCGTCGTCGGCATCGGCGGGCAGGGCAACAACGTCGCGCTGCTGGCGGCGCAGGCCCTCGAGCTGGGCGTGGAGGTCGTCGGCGTAGCCAAGGCGTCGGCGGTGCAGGACCTGCAGCTCGCCTTCTACGCCGAGGCGGCCAAGCGGGGCTACGCGACGGGCGACTTCAAGCTCCCCAAGATCGTCGCCGGGCCGGACGCGATGGCGGAGCTGGCGCAGTGGCCGTGCGACGTGGTGCTCAACGGCGTGGTCGGGTCGCTGGGCCTGCACCCCACGCTGGCCGCGCTGCGGGCCGGGCGGACCCTGGCGCTGGCGAACAAGGAGTCGCTGGTCGCGGGCGGCCCGCTGGTCCGGGCGCTGGCCCGGCCCGGGCAGATCGTGCCGGTCGACTCGGAGCACAGCGCGCTGGCCCAGTGCCTGCGGGCCGGCCGGGCCGGGGAGGTCCGTCGGCTCATCCTCACCGCCAGCGGCGGGCCGTTCCGGGGACGCCCGCGCGAGTCGCTGGTCGACGTCACCCCGGAGCAGGCGCTGGCCCACCCCACCTGGTCGATGGGCCCGGTCATCACGATCAACTCGGCCACCCTGGTCAACAAGGGCCTCGAGGTGATCGAGGCGCACGAGCTGCTCGGGGTGCCGTACGACGACATCGAGGTGATGATCCACCCGACCTCGGTGATCCACTCCATGGTCGAGTTCACCGACGGGTCGACGATCCTGCAGGCCAGCCCGCCGGACATGCGCCTGCCGATCGCGCTGGCGCTGGGCTGGCCGGACCGGGTGCCCGAGGCCGCGCCGGCGGTGGACTGGCGCCGCTCGCACGTCTGGGAGCTGCACCCGCTGGACGAGGAGGCGTTCCCGGCGGTGGCGCTGGCCAAGGCGGCCGGGCGGGCCGGACGGTGCCGGCCGGCGATCTACAACGCGGCCAACGAGGAGTGTGTGGCCGGTTTCATTCAGGGCATCCTGCCGTTCCTGGGCATCGTGGACACCGTGGCGCGTGTATTGGACGAGGCGCCCGATTTCCCCGAACCAGGTACGGTCGATGACGTGCTCGCCGCCGAACAGTGGGCCCGCACCCGGGCCCGGGAGCTGATCGGGGCCGCCGCAGGCGGTCAGGCCGGCGCACGGCCGCGAGGGTTTGCCGAGGGAGCCTGATGGAGATTCTGGGCATCGTCGTCTTCGCGCTGGGGATTCTCATCTCCATCGCGCTGCACGAGGCGGGTCACATGTGGTCGGCGCGGGCCTTCGGCATGAAGGTGACGCGGTTCTTCATCGGGTTCGGGCCGACCCTGTTCGCGTTCCGGCGGCGGGGCGTGGAGTACGGCGTCAAGGCGATCCCGGCCGGCGCCTTCGTCAAGATCGTCGGGATGACGCCCCAGGACGACGACGTCGAGCCGGGGGACGAGCACCGGGCGATGTGGCGCTACCCCGTGTGGAAGCGCACCATCGTGCTGGCCTCCGGGTCGCTGACCCACTTCGCGCTCGGCCTGGTGATCCTCTGGTTCACCTTCGCGTTCGTGGCGCTGCCACAGCCGGAGCGGCTGGAGAGCGGGCCGGTGACCATCGAGACGGTCGCCGAGTGCACCGAGCCCAAGGTGGAGTACGACCCGGCCACCGGCGGCCTCAAGCGGTGCGACCCCGCGGTCGACCCGGCGAGCGTGGCCTCGACCATGGGCCTGCGCCCGGGCGACACGATCGTCGCGTTCAACGGGCAGCCGGTCGACGGCTGGGCCTGGCTGACGGAGCGGGTCCGGGCCGCCGGCGGGCAGACCGTGTCGGTGACCGTCCAGCGCGGCGAGGAGACCTTCACGCGCACCGGGACGCTGCCGACCGTGCTGCGCCTCAAGCAGGAGGTGCTCGACAGCGACCGGCCGGCCTCCAGCATCACCGACGCCGACCTGGAGCCGGTGGGCGTGCTCGGGATCTCCCCGCGCACCCCGATCGGGGTCTACGGGCCGGGCCGGGCGTTCGCGCTGACCGGGGAGCAGACGGTGGCCATGTTCACCGGCACGTTCGCCGCCATGGCCAAGTTCCCGGAGAAGGTGCCGAAGCTGTGGGCGGCGTTGACCGGTGAGCCCCGGGACCCGGAGACGCCCATCAGCGTCATCGGCGCGAGCCTCATCGGCGGGGAGGCGTTCGCCGCGGGCGAGTTCCCGTTCTTCCTCATGCTGCTCGCCCTGCTGAACTTCTTCGTCGGCCTCTTCAACCTGGTGCCGCTGCTGCCGCTCGACGGCGGGCACATCGCGATCGCGTGGTTCGAGAAGGCCCGGTCGTGGCTGTACGCCCGGTTGGGCCGCGCCGACCCGGGACGGGTCGACTACATGAAGCTCATGCCCGTCACGTACGCGGTGATCCTGCTCTTCGGCGGGTTCACGCTGCTGACGGTCGCCGCTGACATCGTCAACCCCATCTCCCTGTTCCCGTGACCGGTGTAGGTGATCCCCCGTGACCGCCGTGACGAACTCCGGGCCTTCGGCCCAGTCCTCCGCGCCTTCGGCATCGCGACCCGTCAACCTCGGCATGCCGGCCACGCCGCCGCCCCCGCTGGCGCCCCGCCGGCAGAGCCGGCAGGTCATGGTCGGCTCGGTGCCGGTCGGCGGCGGGGCGCCGATCAGCGTGCAGTCGATGACGACCACGGTGACGGCCGACGTGAACGCCACCCTGCAGCAGATCGCCGAACTCACCGCGGCGGGCTGCCAGATCGTGCGGGTGGCCGTGCCGTCGCAGGACGACGTGGACGCGCTGCCGGCGATCGCCCGGAAGTCGCCGATCCCGGTGATCGCCGACATCCACTTCCAGCCCAAGTACGTCTTCGCCGCGATCGATGCCGGCTGCGCGGCCGTGCGGGTGAACCCGGGCAACATCAAGAAGTTCGACGACAAGGTGGGCGAGATCGCCCGGGCGGCCCAGGACGCGGGCGTCCCGATCCGGATCGGCGTGAACGCCGGCTCGCTGGACCCGCGGCTGCTGCAGAAGTACGGCAAGGCCACGGCAGAGGCCCTGGTCGAGTCGGCGTTGTGGGAGTGCTCGCTCTTCGAGGAGCACGGCTTCCGCGACATCAAGATCTCGGTGAAGCACCACGACCCGGTGGTGATGATCCGGGCCTACCGGCTGCTGGCCCAGCAGTGCGACTACCCGCTGCACCTTGGCGTGACCGAGGCGGGGCCGGCGTTCCAGGGCACGATCAAGTCGGCCGTGGCGTTCGGTGCCCTGCTCGCCGAGGGGATCGGCGACACGATCCGCGTCTCGCTGTCCGCGCCGCCGGTGGAGGAGGTGAAGGTCGGCACGGCGATCCTCGCCTCGCTCGGGCTCAAGGAGCGCGGGCTGGAGATCGTCTCCTGTCCGTCCTGCGGCCGGGCCCAGGTCGACGTGTACCGCCTCGCCAACGAGGTCACCGCGGCGCTGGAGGGCTTCCCGGCACCGCTGCGGGTGGCGGTGATGGGCTGCGTGGTCAACGGCCCGGGCGAGGCGCGCGAGGCCGACATCGGCGTGGCCTCGGGTAACGGCAAGGGCCAGATCTTCGTCCGGGGCGAGGTGACCCGGACCGTGCCCGAGTCGCAGATCGTGGAGACGCTGATCGAAGAGGCGATGAAGCTCGCCAAGGAGATGGGGATCGACCTCGACGAGCCCCCCTCGGGTGGTGGCGCGGTCGTAACCGTCCATTAAGGACTTTCCAATGGAGACGGAGCCTCGCGACGACACGCCGGCCGTCTGGGTCGGACGGGCCACTCCCCGTCCGCCGGTCGACCCGTGGCCCACGGCCGAGCAGCCGGTCGTGCCGCCGCACTTCGCTCCGCCTCCGCAGGTGATCTACGTCGAGCGGCCGCGGTCGCGCCGCGGCTGCCTGTTCACCCTGGGCGTGCTGGCGGCGCTCGTCGCGGGCGCCGCCACGCTGCTGCTGATCGCCAGTCCGGCCCTGCGCGGGCTGATCGGCATCGACACGGCGTCGCCCCCGGCCTCACCCACGCCCTCGCCGTCGTCCGAAACGCCGACGCCTACGACTCCGCCGCCGCCGTCGCGGCCGGGCCTGGGGGACCCGGTCCGGGACGGCAAGCTCGAGTTCGTG
>Ga0310841_100587_pt1 | contig 19474 bp, 19 predicted proteins | sample SM_ome_9_FD_201311 | JGI IMG/M metagenome (GOLD analysis project Ga0310841, IMG submission 201311) | Sorghum-adapted microbial communities enriched on stacked mutant (SM) sorghum from Joint BioEnergy Institute, Emeryville, California... ...
CTGGAGGACGTGTCCACACTGGACCGTACGGTCAGCGAGCCGGTGCTGCGGGGCGTGAGCTTCTCCGTGCAGCCGGGACAGCTGGTGGCCCTGGTCGGCCCGTCCGGGGCGGGCAAGTCCACCACCGCCATGCTGGTGCCGCGCATCTACGACGTGACGTCGGGCGCGGTGCTCGTCGGCGGGATCGACGTCCGGGACGCCACCCTGCAGTCGTTGCGGGACGCGATCGGCGTGGTGACGCAGGACGCGCACCTGTTCCACGAGACGATCGCCGACAACCTGCGCTACGCCCGCCCGGACGCCACCGACGAGGAGCTGTGGGAGGCGCTGGACCGCGCCCAGATCGGTGACCTGGTGCGCTCGCTGCCGGACGGACTGTCCACGGTGGTGGGTGAGCGGGGCTACCGGTTCTCCGGTGGGGAGAAGCAGCGCATCGCGATCGCCCGCCTGCTGCTCAAGTCGCCGTCCATCGTGATCCTCGACGAGGCGACCGCCCACCTGGACAGTGAATCCGAGGCGGCGGTGCAGCGCGCGCTGACCGAGGCCCTGGCCGGACGCACGGCGTTGGTCATCGCGCACCGTTTGTCGACGGTGCGCGAGGCGGACCTGATCGTGGTGCTCGACCACGGCGAGGTCGTCGAGTGCGGCACCCACGACGAGCTGGTCGCCAAGGGTGGCCTGTACGCGGACCTCTACCGCACCCAGTTCGCCGTCGCCGATTCCCCACTGATGCCGGCCGAGGCCCCGGCCGCCCGCTGACGGCCGGCCGCCGCGCTGCTGACGGCGGACCGGAAAGATTGCAGATACTCGATCTGTTGCCGGTCGGCGACGGTCACGCCAGAGTGGGGGACCGGACGCCCGATGACGCTCAGCGGCCTTGAAATCACTGTACGTTCGGGCTACTCTTCTCGGCGTCGATTGGTTGTGGTCGAAGCCAAGATTCTAAGTGCATGGCTGCAGTGGTACCAGTCGTGTCCAACACGGGGGCCGTCGTGACCAGACATTCCGCCAGCGTAGCCTCGAGTGAATCGTCCGACCTCTGGCTGGAGCTACACATGGGCACCGTTCCCGTCTTGTCGCGCTAGCCGTACGGAGCGGCTTGGCGATCCATGACGCTCAGGATGCCGCGAGCGAGGCGATCCTGCGCGCGGCCACGCATCGCAATCTCAAGCGTGACCTGCTGCCCCAGTTTCTGGCGACCGTGTTGCGCAGAATCTGCGTCGACGAGTTTCGGCGGCTGGATCGTGAGCGGCGATCGACGTGCGACATGTGGTACCCACCGACGTCGAATCCGACCGAGACGATTCCCATCAAGCTCGACGTTCTCACTATGCTGGCCAAGGCCGGACTGAGCAAGCCGGAACGCGCCGTTGTCGTGATGCGGGCGTATGGACATCCGCATACGGAGATCGCTAGATATCTCAACACTACCGTGCGAACGACCGAGGTCACCCTGTCGCGGGCGAGGGCGAAGGCGCGCCAGTGGGCGGGGGTCGGCTGAGCCGAGGTTCGCTACGCCCGGGGCTGCCAGGGGCCCGGTGTCCACCCGGCGTCGTCCGGCGTTACCTCGATGGCCGAAAGGAACTCGGCGATCGAGACCCGCAGCTGAGGGTCGGGTTGTGGGATCGAGACGGGTGCGCCGAACTGATGCAGTTCGAGCAGCATGGTCTCTTCTCCGTGCGCGATGGCGAACCACGGAGACGTCCCGGGCGGTACGGTGGCCCGCAGGTGAGTCAGCCGTCCGTCCTGGTCGAGGACCACATCCGCCGCGATGGTCGCGTCACTGAGCCCTACCCGGGCGCTCTCCCACGCTTGACGCAGCATCGCTTGTTCCGCCTTCGGTGCCCGCTCGATCGCGAGCGGAACGTTGACGACGACAGCCGCCGCCGGCGCAGTCGGGTCGGTCGCTTCGGCGGTGGTCGCTCCGCGCAGCCAGGCGAGCATGCCGACCGGCGTGGCCGCCAGCCCTTCCGAACCGAGCTCAATCGCGATCCAGGATTGCGAATCTGCCGACTCGTCGAGGCCCTGGAGCGTGTAGAGGACGCCGCCCGCCACCACGGAGTGGGTCGTCACGATCTGCGTCGAGCCATCCTGGTCCGCGGCCGGGCTGCCCTGCGCACCTGCGGCCGAGCCTGGCATCGCGAACCGGCTCCGCATGGCGAGCCGGCCGGCCCGGAAGTCGACGGCGCCGGTGCTCAACCCGAGCCACTCGCCCTCGGCCGGCATTCGCCACCGGAACCTGGCCGTGCCTGCGTTGTAAGTGCGGTCGACCGAAGCCGCGATTCGCTGCACCAGGTCGCCAGTCACGCGTGATCCCTTCGCTGGCGGATGCTGGTGGCGCTGGCCGCAGCGGCCGGCCCCACCAGCATCCGGGCACGTCACAGTCCGTTGATCTACCAGAATATTCGGCAGGTACGGTGACACGCGGGTGTGCGTGAGCCACAGACCGCGGCGATGCAGGAAAGAACCAGGGCCAGAATGGGGAATCGGGTACAGCTGCTGATCGCCGTTGCCGCGCAGGTTCCGCCCAGGCAGACGATCATGCAGGTGATGTACTCCTGAACCCCTAGCGGTTGCACGTCACCGGCGGAGCCACCGACGGGCGTGAAGGCAAGGGTTTCCAGGTTTGTCGGGTCCCCCGAGACGATGGCCGCCGACGTGCGGAGCTGACCGTCCCGCCCGAACATGACGGCGACGGCTCCGGCTTCGTGCGGGTTGTTGCGGGACTGGTAGAACAGCAACGCCACTCGCTCGCCGTCTGCGTGCTCGATGGCGACGACATCGGCGGGTTCGCTCGCGAAGCCGCGTGCCGCGAGCGCTCGCTCAACCGAGCGGAGCCCGGCCTGAGCCCGGGCAGCCTGGGCGAGGCCGTCCCGCGCCGGCCCGGTGAGTACGGTCGCCCCGGGATCCGCGGGCGGTGCGGCGGACGCGGCCTTGGGCACAAACGCCAGCCCGGCGAGCGCGGCCACACCGGCCCCCGCCGTCTTCAGCAGCGAGCGTCGCGACAGGCCGGCCACGTTGGTCCCGGCAATGGCCCGTTGGGCCAGCCGGGCGATGCGCGACGCGCGCCGGAGTCCCACACCAGCGACGAGTCGGGCCGCGAGCACGGCGCCCGTAGACACCTGAACCCGGTCGCCGTCGACGGTGAGCAAAGTCGGCTCCCACCGCCAGTTGGGCCGTCCCCGATCCAGCAACCGCTGGATCTCCTGGTCGTGCAGGCTACGTACGGTCAGCCAGCCCCCGGCCTCCCGCTCCACGTCTGCGGCGAGGCTGCTACATACCGGACAACCGCTGTCGAACAGCAAGTACCGCTGCATCCCGACTCTCCTCTGGATACGCGTTCCAGCCGACCTGGTCAGGCCAGCAGGAAGCCGATGACGGTCCGATGCCGCGCTCCGGAGCAAGGCGATCGCCGGTTATACGCCGCGCGGGGGCAAAACCTCACACCGGGTGCGTGCTCAATCACCGTCGGACGACGCCCACCCGGCCGCTGCTGGTGGTGACTGCCCCGCCAGTGACGCCTACGCCCATGCCGGGACCGACGTACCTCAATCGCCGGGAACGGCGTACCTCACTTGTCGGGCGGATGTACCTCAGTCGGTGGGACGGCGGACGGCGGTCTCCACCAGGTCGAGCACGCGGCCCAGGTCGGCCAGGGGCCGGCCCATCGCCAGGTGGAGAACCATTCCGTCGTAGGCGAGCTCGAGGAACTGGGCGAGCACGGAGATGTCCACATCGGAGCGGACGGTGCCGGCCTCGCGCTGCCGCCGCAGCCGGTCCCGGGTCGCCTGCATGATCGCCTCGGAGCGGGCGGCCCAGCGGGCGGCGAACGCCGGGTCGGTGCGCAGCCGTCGGGAGACCTCCAGCTGCGTGCCGAGCCACCCGGCGATCTCCGGTTCCCCGGCGCCCTCGGCCCGGGCCAGCAGGTCCCGCATCACCTGGACCAGGCCGTTGCGGGCCACGGTCGCCACCATGGCGGCGGCGTCGTCCTCGGCCACCGCGAGGAACAGCGACTCCTTGTCCCGGAAGTGGTGGAAGATGGCGCCGCGGGAGAGACCGATCTCCTCCTCGAGCCGGCGCACCGTGGCACCCTCGTAGCCGTAGCGCGCAAAGCAGGCCCGGGCGCCAGCGAGGATCCGCTGACGCCGGGCTTCGAGCTCGGCCGCGCTCACCCGGGGCACGACATTGATCGTGACAGTCCGGGAGGGCTGTTGCAAGCCGTACGTACGGTTTGTTACCGCCCGGGGGCGCCCAGGGTGGACAACGACCCGCCGGACGGGGCGGTACCGGGCGGCCGTCGGGCCCGGGTTGCCGGCATTCCCGCCGACACGGTGGTCATGCGCTGGCTGCGGGCTGGCCACATCGAGAGTTCTGCCATCCCGCACGACGCCACCCTGGCGGTCATGTCCACCGTGGATACGGCGCTTCGCCAGATCGGCGTCCGTTATCCCACCTCGGGGCAACCGTAAGCCGCCGGCCTCGCCAGCCTGGCCTATTCAAGGGGTGGACGGGCAGTGGGCGCGCGGGACGGCGAGGCGAAAACCGCTTGTGCGGGGTCGGCGGCGGGTGCTTGGCTGAGCGGCAGATCGGATGCGGCACCACGACCGGCTCGGGCCGGGGATCGGTGACGTGCCGCCGCGAAGGGAGGGGTGAGTCGACATGTCCGCGCCTGTCCGCGGCTTCCTGGCCGCTACCCACCTTCGCCCCGCTCTGGGCATCGCCTGACCCAATTCCGCGCAGCTTGCGGAGCGGAATCTACGAGTAACTCCGCGCAGCTTGCGGAGCGGAATCTACGAGTGATTCCACGCCGCGTGACATCGTCGCGGCCGGGCGTGCCCGCGGGGTCCCGATCGCTAAGGAGACCACCCGTGCGTTCGCACGACGATGCGTTCACCCTGCGCGGTGGGCGTTATGTGCCGGCTCGGTCCGGCCGATCCAAGCGCAACCGACTCGACGACGACGACCTCGTGTTCGAGGCCCGCGGCCAGCGCCCGGAGTGGGACGTGGTGGACGACGGGCCCGAGCAGGGCAGCCGATGGTCCACGTGGGACCAGTCCAGCCCGACCGAGAAGGGACCCGAGCCGTACCCGGAGTGGCTGGTTACCGACCTGGGCGCGGTCGACGTCGAACTCGGCGTTGTGAAGACCGGCAAGGAGGCCGACGTCTTCCTCATCGAACGGGGCGTGCCCGCCGAAAACGGGGGCTTCGTCCGGTCCTGCCTGCTGGCCGCGAAACGGTACCGCTCGGCGCAGCACCGACTGTTCCACCGGGACGCCGGCTACCTGGAAGGGCGACGGGTCAAGGAGTCCCGGATGAACCGGGCCATGGCCGGCCGGACGGACTTCGGCCGGCAGCTCATCGCCGGGCAGTGGGCGGCCGCCGAGTTCGCGGCGCTGTGCCGCCTGTACGCCGCCGGGGTGCCGGTGCCGTACCCGGTGCAGATCGTCGGCACCGAGCTGCTGCTGGAGTTCGTGGGTGACGGGGCGGCCGCGGCGCCCCGCCTGGCCGAGTTGCGGCGGGACACCGCCGATCTGGCGGACCTGTGGCAGCAGCTGGTCGAGGCGATGCACGGCATGGCGCAGCTCGGCTACACCCACGGCGACCTGTCGGCCTACAACCTGCTCGTCCACCATGGACGGTTGGTGATCATCGACCTACCGCAGATTGTCGATGTTGTCGCCAACCCTCGGGGCCCGGAGTTCCTGGCCCGCGACGCGCACAATGTCGCCCGGTGGTTCGCCAACCGCGGCGTCGCCCATGTCGACGGGGACGAGCTGGCCGAGGACCTGCTGCGCACCGCCGGCCTGTCCCGCTGACGACGCGCTCCCCGCTGCGGCCTATCCTGGTCGGGGCGGGCCGCGGGGGAGACGTCGTGCTGTCCGACGATGAGCGTCCATACACTCGACTCATGCGGAAGGAGTCGGCACGTCGACCGCGTTGGTCGCTGGCCTGGCCCTGGGTGGCATTGGCGTCGATCGTCGCGCTGATCGGTCTGGCCGGGCTCTGGTGGCTCGCCATCCCCCGCACGGGTGGATCGTGCTTCGCGATCTACCCGGCCCCGCCCGGGTGCTCGGACTCTCGGATCCCCGCGGCCGTCGGCTGGTCGGTGGGACTGGTGGTCCTGCTCGGCGTGAATGTCTGGGCGGCGCTCTCCCGGCACCGCCTACGGGCCGGTGTACCCGCGTTGTCGTCGCTGGCCACGGTGGTCGTTGCCGCGCTGGCCTACCGCGCGGTCCTGTACGCCTAGCCGGCGATATCTGCGCCGCCGGCCGGAGCGAAGTGCGCCGGACTCGCGAAAGCCCGCCCCTGCCGTTGATCTAGGGCTTGGAGTGGTGAGTTGATCTCCATGCACCACTCCAAGCCCTAGATCAACGCGGATGAGAGGCCGAGGCCTCTCAGGCGAGCATCTTGCGCAGGACGTACTGGAGGATGCCGCCGTGGCGGTAGTAGTCCGCCTCGCCGGGGGTGTCGATGCGCACCACGGCGTCGAAGGAGACGCCGGTGTCGGTGCTGACGCGGACCGTCCGCGGGGTCCGACCCTCGTTGAGGGCGGCGATTCCCTCGATGGTGAAGGTCTCGGTACCGGTCAGCCCGAGCGAGTCGGCGTTCTGGCCCTCGGGGAACTGCAGCGGCAGCACCCCCATGCCGATGAGGTTCGACCGGTGGATCCGCTCGAACGACTCGGCGATGACGGCCCGCACGCCGAGCAGCTTCGTGCCCTTCGCGGCCCAGTCGCGCGAGGAGCCCGAGCCGTACTCCTTGCCGGCCAGGATGATCAGCGGCACGCCGGCCGCCTGGTAGGCCATGGCGGCGTCGTAGATCGTCTCCTGGTTGCCGGTGAGGAAGTTGCGGGTGTAACCACCCTCCACGCCGGGCACGAGCTGGTTGCGCAGGCGGATGTTGGCGAACGTGCCCCGGATCATCACCTCGTGGTTGCCGCGCCGGGAACCGTACGAGTTGAAGTCCTTCCGCTCCACGCCGTGGGCCAGCAGGTACTGCCCCGCCGGGGAGTCGGGCCGGATGGAGCCGGCCGGGGAGATGTGGTCGGTCGTCACCGAGTCCCCGAGCTTGGCCAGCACCCGGGCGCCGGTGATGTCGGTGACCGGGGCCGGCGTGGCCGTCATCCCCTCGAAGTACGGCGGCTTACGGACATAGGTCGACGACTCGTCCCAGGTGAACGTCTCGCCCGTCGGCGTGGGCAGCGAGCGCCACCGCTCGTCGCCGGCGAAGACGTCGGCGTAGTCCTTGCTGAACATCTCCGACGAGATCGCCGAGTCGATGACCGCCTGGATCTCGTGCGCGGACGGCCAGATGTCGCGCAGGTACACCGGCTGCCCGTTCGGGTCGGTGCCGAGCGGCTCGGTGGTCAGGTCGATGTCCATCGTGCCGGCGATCGCGTACGCCACCACCAGCGGGGGCGAGGCGAGGTAGTTCAGCTTGACGTCGGGGTTGATGCGGCCCTCGAAGTTCCGGTTGCCCGACAGCACCGAGACCACGGCGAGGTCCGCCTCGTTGACCGCGGCCGACACCTCCTCGATGAGCGGCCCGGAGTTGCCGATGCAGGTGGTGCAGCCGTACCCGACGAGGTTGAAGCCGAGCTTCTCCAGGTAGGGCACCAGGCCGGCCTTGGCGTAGTAGTCCATGACCACCTTGGAGCCGGGGGCCAGCGTGGTCTTCACCCACGGCTTGGCCGTCAGCCCCCGCTCGACCGCCTTCTTGGCCAGCAGGGCGGCGCCGAGCATCACCTGCGGGTTGGAGGTGTTGGTGCACGAGGTGATCGCCGCGATCACCACCGCGCCGTGGTCCAGCTCGAAGGTCTGGCCGCCCACCGTGACCGGGGTCGGCTTGTGCGGCCGGTTGGCGCGGGCGTTGGAGGCCGGCGAGTCCGAGGCCGGGAAGCTCTCCCGCACCGCCTCGTCGACGCCGTTCTTCACGTAGTCGGGCAGGGCCTGGCGGAACGCGGTCTTGGCGTCGGCGAGCGCGACCCGGTCCTGCGGCCGCCGCGGCCCGGCGATCGACGGGACCACAGTGGACAGATCCAGCTCGAGGTACTCCGAGTAGACCGGCTCGGGCCCCGACGGGTCGTGCCAGAGGCCCTGCTCCTTGGCGTACGCCTCGACCAGCGCCACGTGCTCGGGCGACCGGCCGGTGAAGGAGAGGTAGCGGATCGTCTCGGCGTCGATCGGGAAGATGGCGCAGGTGGAGCCGAACTCGGGGCTCATGTTGCCGATCGTGGCCCGGTTGGCCAGCGGGACCGCCGCCACGCCCTCGCCGTAGAACTCGACGAACTTGCCGACCACGCCGTGCTTGCGCAGCATCTGCGTGATGGTGAGGACCAGGTCGGTGGCGGTGGTGCCCTCGGGCAGCGAGCCGTACAGCTTGAACCCGACCACGCGGGGAATCAGCATCGAGACCGGCTGGCCGAGCATGGCGGCCTCCGCCTCGATGCCGCCCACGCCCCAGCCGAGCACGCCCAGCCCGTTGACCATCGTGGTGTGGGAGTCCGTGCCCACGACGGTGTCGGGGTAGGCCTGGCCGCCCCGCACCATCACGGTGCGGGCGAGGTACTCGATGTTGACCTGGTGCACGATGCCGGTGCCGGGCGGCACCACCTTGAACTCGTTGAAGGCGGTCTGGCCCCAGCGCAGGAACTGGTAACGCTCCTTGTTGCGGCTGTACTCCAGCTCGACGTTGCGCTCGAACGCGTCCGGGCGGCCGAAGATGTCGGCGATGACCGAGTGGTCGATGACCAGCTCGGCCGGGGCGAGGGGATTGACGCGGCTCGGGTCACCGCCGAGGTCGCGGACCGCCTCCCGCATGGTGGCGAGGTCGACCACGCAGGGCACGCCGGTGAAGTCCTGCATCAGCACCCGGGCCGGGGTGAACTGGATCTCCACGCTCGGGTCGGCGGTCGGGTCCCAGTTGCCCAGCGCACGGATGTGGTCGGCGGTGACGTTGGCGCCGTCCTCCGTGCGCAGGAGGTTTTCGAGCAGGATCTTCAGGCTGTACGGGAGCCGCTCGTGCCCCGGCACGGCCGTGATCCGGAAGATCTCGTAGCGCTGGTCGCCGACCGTCAGGTCGCCGCGTGCGCCGAAGGTGTCCAGGCTGGCCACAACCCAACTCCCTCGCTCGGGTCTGTCCCCATTCCGTTGTTCGCGATCACGGTACGCCGCGGCTCGTGCGCGGCCGTTCTCACGTGGCAGTCTCTCGCAGCACCGTCCGCCGAGTCCGGCGTACCTCGCGCGTCGCTCCAGTTGTGTTTCGTCAAAACAAACCGTACGTCCGTCTTGCTATACCCGTCAAGCCGACGGTCCGCCGGGCAAAAAGATCTTGGCCCGTCCGTGCAACCCGTCCGGTCCCTGGCGGCATCAGGACTGCGACGCCGGGAGGTGATGGGTGAAGGACGACGACGAACAGCAGTACATCGAGTACGTGTCGAGCCGGTTGCCGTGGCTGCGCAAGGTCGCGTTCCTGCTCTGTCAGGACTGGCACCGCGCCGACGACCTGGTGCAGGCCGCGATCACCCGGCTGTACCTGCACTGGCGCACGGCGGCCCGGGCGGAGAACCTCGACGGCTACCTGCGGCGGATGCTGGTCCGTGAGTTCCTGGGTGCGCGGCGCACGCCCTGGGCCTCCCGCGTCGTACTGGACGAGAGTCCCGTCGGCGAGGTCGGGGTGCATGACGCCGACCCGGCGACCCGGGTGGCGGTGCGCACCGCCCTGGCCACGGTACCGGCGCGCCAGCGGGCGGCCCTGGTGCTGCGCTACTACTGCGACCTGTCGGTCGAGGAAACCGCTGAACTGCTTGGCATCTCGCCGGGGACCGTGAAGTCCCAGACCGCGCGCGGCCTGGCCGCGCTGCGCCGGGCCATGGGCGGCGAGAAGATCGCTACCCACGAAGGGAGATAGGACTATATGGAACACGAGACCGCGGCTTCGTTGCTACGGGATCTGGCCGACTCGCCCGCGCCACCGTCCACCGTGGATGTCCGCCGGGCGGCCGCGACCGGGCGCCGCCGGCTGCGGGTCCGTCGGATGGTGGCGAGCGGCTCGGCCATCCTCGGGGTCGCGGCGGTCGTGGTCGGGCTGACGCACGTGCTGGGCAGCACCGCCCCCGCCGCCGGCCCGAGCCTCCCGCTGCCCGGGGCGGAGCCGTCGACGGGTGCCACGTCGGAGGAGTTCGATCCGCTGGTGCAGTACGCCGAGTTCGGCTGGGTGCCGGACGGCTCTACGGGCACGGGGATCAGCGCCGGCCGTGACTGGTTGCTCGTCTCCGCCTACTACCCGGGCCTGGCCACCAGCGGAGACGACGAGTCCGCCCTGGCCGGCGTCTACCTGATGCTCGTGACCGCCGGCCACGGGATCGACGTCACGCAGTACACCGACTTCGCGGTGGACCCGGCGCAGGCGGCCGCCGGCGTCGCGACGGACCCGGTCAACGGCCGCCCCGCCGAGTGGGTGGATGTCCCCGGCTCCGCGGAGGTCCTGCGCTGGGAGTACGCCCCGGGGGCGTGGGCCGCGGTGCGGGTCGACCGGAACCTGCCCGGCGTGGACGCCCGTGAGGTCGCCCGTCAGGTGGCGGAGAGCGTCCGCTACGGCGTCGATCGTCCGGTGAAGCTGCCGTTCGCGACGACCGGCGTACCGGCGCAGCTGCCAGTGGCAGAAGTCGAGGTGAACCAGTACGCGGACGGGTGGAGCGCGCGGGTCTCCTACGGTGCGCAGCGGACGAGCTACGGTGACTGGCCGCTGGACATCCTGACGCTCGCCAGCGATCGCGAGACGGGCGACGACGCGGTGCTGGGTGATCCCAACACCACTGTGGATGGTCATCCCGCGCGCACCAGCGAGCTCCAGGACGGCGGTTCGGGCCTGCAGGTGTTCAATGTGGACGGCGTCTACGTCGAGATCCTCACGCACAGCGCTGAGACCACGGGCCTGCTGCCCGACGGCCTGGTGGGCCTGTTCCGTGCGACCACGTTCTTCGCCGACCCCGCCGACTGGCGCTAGCGGTCCAGTCCTGCTGACCGCAGGTCGATTCCCTCTCACAGCACCCTGACCGGCCGGGTGCAGTGGTGACCGTACCGCTGCACCCGGCCGGCTGTCGTTGGCCGGACGCGATTTGGGCCGGCGAGAGAGTACCGTCATCGGCCGCTGGCGCGACCGTCCGCTGTGGTCAGGACCAGGCGCGTCAGGCGGGGCCACGGCAGCCAGCCGAGGCGGACGGATGAGCGGTGCGGTGGCCGACCGGTGAACAGCGACCGCTCCCGGGCCGCGGACACCAGGGTGTCGAAGGGTCCGGAGCGGAAGTCGTAGATGTACGCCTGACCGCCCGGGCGCAGCACGCGGGCCAGCTCGGGGACGGCCGCGGCCGGGTCCGCCCAGTGGTGGGCGCTGAGCGACGAGACGACCAGATCAACCGAGCCGTCGGCGAGCGGCAGCCGGGCCGCGTCACCGATGTGGACGGTCGCGCGCCCCCCGAACGGCGCGAGGGTGGCGCGGGCCGCCGCCACCATGTCGGCCGAGATGTCGACCCCGATCACCTCGAGGTCGGGGTGCCGGTGGGCGAGCTCGGCGAGCAGGATTCCGGGACCGGTCCCGACGTCCAGCACGGTCCCGCCGCGGGGCACCGCCGGGGCGAGGTCGCGGGCCAGGCTCCGGTACACCCACCGCAGGGGTCCGCCGGCCATGGCCGTGTAGCGCTGGGTGGCCGGGGCGTCGAACACCTCGGTGTGCCGGTGGAGCTTCATGGTCGTCCCCCTCATAGTTGCGTCATACAACTATGGCCCACGGTACGCTGCACAGTTGTATCCCGCAACTGTCTTGCGTGGGGTGTCCATGGACGCGACGACCGCCCGGCTCTATGCGCTGCTGCAGGAGCTCACGCGCGCGATCGGGATGCTGCACCACTCGCTGCCGGGCGAGCCGATCACGCTGTCCCAGGTGTTCGCCCTGCACGAGCTGGACCAGGGCCGCCCACTCTCCCAGCAGGAGCTGGCCGAGCGGCTGGGCCTCGAGAAGAGCTCGGTCAGCCGCCTGGCCGCCGACCTGGAGAGCAAGGGGCTGCTCGTCCGGGAGCGGGACCCGGCGAACCGGCGCTTCTACCAGCTGCGCCTCACCGACCGCGGGCGGGCGTACCACGCGCGCGCCGGGGCGGCCTTCCGCGAGCGCGTCGCCCCCCTGCTTGACGCGATGACCGCGGCCGAGCGCGCCGCCCTGGTCAAGGGCCTCTCCGGCTTCATCCGGGTCATGCGGGAGCACGACGCCGGGCCCGCGTGACGGCGCCGGGCGGGAATCGCCCATGGCCGGCTCTCAACCTCACCGGGCTTCCAACCTCACCGGTACACCGATGCATTGGTACGGGTGAGGAGGACAGCGTGGATCCGTACCAGGGCTTCGACGAGTTCGTCACGTCGCACACGACGGCGTTGTCACGGCTGGCCTTCCTGCTCACAGGCGACCATCACCTCGCCGAGGACCTGCTGCAGGCGGCGCTGTCCCAGGTGGTGTCGCGCTGGCCGCAGGTTCGCGACGGCAACCCGGCCGCGTACGTACGCCGGTGCCTGATCAACGAGTACCTCTCGTGGCGGCGCCGGCGCCGGTACCACGAACGACCGGTTGAGTCTCCCGTCGACGGCGCCGACCCGGTCGACCTGGCGTCGACCGTGGTGCGGAGGGTCGTGGTGGGCCGGGCGCTGGCCCAGCTCACGCCGCGTCAGCGGGCGGTGCTCGTGCTGCGTTTCTACGAGGACCTCTCCGAGGCCGAGACCGCGGTGATCATGGGCTGCTCCGTCGGCACCGTGAAGTCACAGACCAACCACGCCCTGGCCCGCCTGCGCGCGGCCGCCCCTGAGCTTTCCGAGCTGATCGCTGGACGGACCGGAGTTCCGCGATGACCGCGACATTGAAGGATCTTCTCACCGAGTACGCCGAGCAGGCCCGACCGTACGAGGTCCGGGAGCAGGCGCTGCGCCGGGGCCGGCGTCGGCGCCGGATGCGGATGGCGGCCCCCGCGGTCGTGGCCGTGTTGACGATTCTGGTGGCCGGGGCGACCGTGGTCACCCTCGGCCCGTCGCTGGCCCCCCAGGCGCCCACGCAGCCCGTCGGGCCGTCGCGGTCGCTCGGGCCGTCTCCATCCGTCGGGCCGTCCCCATCCGTCGGGCCGTCGCGGCCGGAGCCGGACTGGCCGCCCGTGCCGAGCCTGCCGTCGGTGGTCATCGACGACCTGGCGCGGGTGAGCCTGCCGGGCTACCCGGCCGCGATCGTGACCGACCCTGATGCCCCGCCGCTGCCGACGGACCGGAGCGTCGGTCGGGGTCGGCTCGTCTACACCAACGCCGCCGCCGGCTGGTACGGGCTGGTGACCGAGTCGGGTGCGCAGTACCGCCTCAGCTCACTGTCGGACAGCCGCTCGGAGGTGCTGTCGGCCGGTGGGCGATGGCTCGTGAGCTACGTTGGCGCCGAGCTCGCGCGGGGCGGCCCGGCGTCCGGTGACGGAAAACATATACAGTTGCGTGACCTCACCGGCACGGCGGTGATTACCGTCCCCGTGGCCGGCATCCCGTGGCTGTGGTGGTCGGCCGACGACCGCTGGCTGTTGACCACCGTGATGGCCGTCCCCAGCCCGCCCGACCCTTCCCACCCGCCCGAGTCGGCGACCCTGGTCGACCTGTCCAAGCCCGTACCCGTGCCCCAGGAGATCGACCTCAGTCGGTGGCCCGGGTTTGCACCGGCCGCGGTCCGGCACGACGGGACGATCGTCCTCCGGCCGGTCGGGGGCGACCGGCTCGGCGACGTGGCGCTGGTCGACCCGGCCACCGGCGACGGCCGAACCGTCAGCATCGACCTCGCCGCCGCGGCGACGCCCGACGAGCTCGCCGCTGTCGCCTACTGGGCGGGGATGGACGGACTGGCCCGTCAGGCTTCTCCGCTGGACCCGTTGCCGGACGGGTCGATGCTGCTGCGGCTGTGGCGGTCCTTCGGCGGGCCGCCCGGCGTCGGCACGGTCCAGCCCACCGACGTGCTCGTGCTCGACCTCGACGCCGGGGTCGTTCGCGAGCGGTGGCGCCTGCCGACGCCGCGGCCGCTCCCGGACAACCCGCGGGGCGACTGGGAGACGTGGGGGGTCGCGGCCGTACTGCCGGACGGGCTGCTCCTCACCCACAGCTCCACCCAGCGGCGGTGGGCCTGGGAGCTCTACGACCCCGACACCGGCGACCTGTTCCTGGTCACCGACCTGCGCGGCCTCGCCAGCGCGAAGCAGGACTAGGCGGGTGGCCCACGACGTCGCCGGGGGTCGGCGTCACTGCGGTGGGGCCGACCCCGAACGGCGCCGGGCTCGCCAGGCCTCCTGCTTGGCCCGGTTGCCGCAGATCGCCATGGAGCACCATTTCCCGGTTCCGGTCCGGGACGTGTCGAAGAACGCCCATTGACACGCGTCGTTGACGCACACCTTGAGCCGGCGCCAGGTCCCGTCGCTCATCGCCTCGATGACCAGCGCGACGAGCAAGCCGAGCGCACCCGCCACCCCGGCGGCCCGGGGGAGCAGTCGCCACTGCCGGTCGGGCGTGATGCGGACCGCGAGGTCGGCCCGGTCGGCGACGCGGTTGAGGACGGCGAGGACGTCGTCGGGCAGCGACGTGCCGGCGTGGTTCGCCGCCGCGGCCGCGCGCAGCGCCTCGCGGAGGTCCCGGGCGGCGGCCACGTCGGTGGCTAAGACGCGAACGCCCGCGGGGGCGAGGTGGGCCTCGGTCAGCCACTGGCGCAGGCCGGCGGGCGAGGCGATGGCATCGGTGCCTTGTTCGATGTCGAGGGTGTTGATGAACGACCGAACGGTCTCGAGGTGGCCGGGGGCCCTGCCGGACATGCCGTCCAGCCTAGCGGTGTAACCGGCTTGTCCAGGTGGCCGGTTACCGATAACCTGCGAACTCGTGACGACGGTTACGACCGAGGCCGCTCCGGCCTGGTCCAACGCGAACTTCCGGCGCCTGTGGCGTGGCTCGGCGGCGTCGACCCTCGGGGCCGAGATCGGCGAGATCGCGCTGCCCCTGCTCGCGTTGCTGACCCTCTCCGCCACGGCGGCTGAGGTGAGCGTCCTGCGGATGGCGCAGTTCCTGCCGTTCCTCGTGGCCACCCTCCCGGTCGGCCTGCTCGTCGACCGGCTGCGCTCGGCCCGCCTGCGCATGATGATCGGCGCCGATGTTGCCCGGGGCGTGCTGCTCGGCCTCATCGCCGTCGCGGCCTGGTCCGGCGTCGCCACGATGCCCGTGCTCTACGCGGTGGTCTTCGCGGTGGCCGTCGGTACGGTGCTGTTCCAGGTGGCGGACTTCGCGCTGCTGCCGTCCGTGGTCACGCCTGAGCAGCTCGTCGACGCCAACGGCAAGCTGTCCGCGACCCATTCCGCCAGCGAGATCGCCGGTCGGGGAGTGGGCGGCCTGCTCGTCCAGGCGCTCTCCGCGCCGGTGGCCGTCCTGCTCAACGGGTTGGGTTACCTCGTCTCGGCCGTGTCCCTGGCCCGGATCCGCATCGGCGGACCGGAGCCGACGCCGGAGTCGGGGCGACGCGGGTCGGGCTGGCAGGAGGCGCTGGCGGGGGTCGGCCTCACGCTGCGCCACCGGTACCTCCGGCCGCTGCTCGGCGAGGCCACCACCTTCAACCTGGCCAACGAGGTGTTCCTGCTCGGCCTGCTGCTGTACGCCGTCCGTGAGATCGGTCTCAGCCCGGCCGCGATCGGCGCGGTCTTCATGGCCGCCGGGGTCGGCTCCTTCCTCGGGGCCTGGTTCGGCGCGCGGGTGACCGGACGGTACGGGTACGGCCGGGTGCTGCTGGTGTCGCTGATCGTCGGCAACGGCGCCCCGCTCGTCGTCCTGCTGGTGCCGTACGTCGGCGCCTGGGCGCTGGGGCTGCTGTGCGCCGTGTTCCTGACCATGGGTGTCGGCATCGGTCTCGCCAACGTGCACGCGGTCAGCCTGCGCCAGCACGCCGTGCCGGAGGAGCAGCGGGGACGGGTGAACGCCGCCTACCGCCTGATCTCCTGGGGCGCGATCCCGGTCGGCGCCGCGCTCGGCGGGTTCGTCGCGACGGTGGCTGGCCCCTTCGCCGCCATGGCCGTCGGCGCGACCGGGATCTGCCTCGCCAGTGTCTGGGTGGCCTGGTCCGGGGTACCGCGGCTACGGACGATCACCGACGCCCGGTAGGGCGGGCCGCCGGGCCCGCCCCGGGGACAACACAGGTTCGGACCGGCCATCGACATCCGGCTGGGGCGACCAACGTCCCAGCCGGCGGCGACAACTTCCCCGACCGCGGCGACCACGTTCCCAGCCGGCGGCGACGAACGCCCCGGACGGGCGGACCTAGTGCAGGAAGCGAACGGTGTCGCGGGCGATGTCCACAGTGGACTTCCAGTTGTCGTAGCGGGTCTCGCCGGGCCGGGCGACGGTCCAGACCGCGAACGCCTTCCCGCCGCCGGCGTCGATGAGGTAGCCGTACCGGCGGACCCCGGCCTCGTCGAGGCCCTGACCCGTGGTCACGGTCTCGAACCGGACGCCCGGCCGGTCGAGGATCGTGACGTCCTCGTCGCGCACCACCGTGTAGTACATGGGGTCGGTGATCATGGCCCGGTACTCCGCGACCGTCTCCTGCTGCTGCTCAGCGTTGAGGGCCAGGGGCGGGAACTCGCTGTTGGCCGGAATGGTGAACGGCTCGGGGTGGAAGAACCGGCAGCGGTACTCGCCTTCGCCGGTGTACCAGTCCTGGGGGTAGCCGATGGAGTAACCGGCGGGCGGGTTGTCACAGGCCCGCCAGGAGGCCGGCATCCGCTCGCCCGCCGGCGGCGGAACCGCGGCCGGCGTCGTAGCCGCCGCCGTCTCCGTCGGCGTGGGGTCGGTGAAGCCGATGGTGCCCTCGCCCTCCATCGCCGTCGAGGTCGTCGGGTCCGGGGACGGCTCACCGCCCGATCCACCGCAGGCCGTGGCGGAGATCACGACGAGGGCCGCGCCCGCGAGCAGGCGCGCGAATCGGCGAACGGTCACAGCACATCCTCTCGGTCGACGACTGTCCGCACTCTAGATCGCGCCATCAACCGCGGCCAGGCAACGGACACCCCGTCCGGCTGCTCGATCAGCCCGTGCTCGCCCGCACGGACAGCGAGACCGGGAAGGTCTGGTGCCAGCCGTCGTCCACCCGGCCGCGCAGCAGCTCCCGGGCGGCCGCTGCCGTCATCTCCTCCACCGGCTGCCGGACCGAGGTGAGCGGCGGGGTGGTGAGGCTGGCGAGCACGCTGTCGTCGAAGCCGACCACCGCCACGTCGTCGGGGACGCGCCGCCCGGTCGCGGCCAGTGCCTGCAGGGCCCCGGCGGCGGTCATGTCGCAGGCGGCGACGATGGCGTCCAGGCCGGGGTGCTGCTCCAGCAGGCGCATCGTCCCGTCGTACCCGCCCTCCCGCCGGAAGTTCCCGTCCGTCCACAGCGGACGCAGTCCCGCCGCGGCCATCGCGTCCAGGTACCCGGCCCTCCGCTGCCCGGAGCAGGGATTCCAGTGCGGGCCCCCGATCGCCCCGATGACGTGTCGGCCCCCCGACACCAGGTGCTCCACCGCGAGCGCGGCGCCGTAGGCGTTGTCGGCGTCGCTATAGGGCACCTCGGACGAGAAGCGGCCCAGCGACATCACCTGGCCGTGCCGGCGGCGGAACTTCGCCGCGAGCACGCCCGGCACGTTGACCAGCAGCGCGCCGAGGCTGCCGGACCCGGCGAGCTCGTCGAGCAACCGGACCGTCGACCGGGCCGGCGAGACGTGGATCCGTGTCTTCACGTCGGTGCCGTCGAGAGCGGCCAGCAGGCCGGCGGTCACCCGTCCGTAGAACGGGTTGGTCCCGAACGCCCCCACGTACGGCTCCACCACGACGAGGTCGATGACGTCGATTCGGCCGGACGCGAGGGCACGGGCCGCGCTGTCAGGGCGGTAGCCGAGCATCGCGACGGCCTGCAGCACCCGCTGGCGGACGTCGGCCGCCACCGAGGGCTGGCCGTTGATCGCCCGCGACGCCGTCGACCGCGAGACTCCCGCGGCCCGGGCGACGTCGATCAGGGTCGGGCGGCTGCGCTGCACAGGCGCAGTCTAGACGGGCTTTCTTAGGATTAGGCCGTGGTCGATGGTTCGCCTTCGTTCGCCACCCGGCGAGCCCGGGCCTGGCCGTGGCTTGCCGCCACGGCCGCGGTGGTCCTGCTGGCCACGGTGTCGATGTGGCGACTGGCCCTCCCGCGGGGAGGTGAGGCACCGCCGGGTGTCCCCGTGGTCTGTCCCGCCGTGTATCCCGCGCCGCCGGGGTGCTCGCCCGAGCGCGTCCCCGTCGCCGCCCTGTGCACGGCGATCCTCGTGGTGCTGCTCGGCGCCCAAGCGGCCGGCGCCCGGCTGCTGCCCGGGTGGCGGCGGTCCTGGTCGGTGGCGGCGACCGTGATCATGGTCGTCGTGGCGCTGCTTGCGTACCGGATCGTCTTCTACACCTGATCGGGCCCGAGTACCTGATCGTCAGGGCCTCGACGACCTGGTCGGAGCGCGGACCGCCCTGGTCAGAGCCGCCAGCCTCCAGGCCGGTGGCGGCGAGCACGACGCGGGCCGCGCCCGCGAACAGGCGCGCGACGGGGCGAACGGTCACGGTGGTGGTACCCCGAATTGGAACTTTCCCGGCACTTTGGGCCGGGTGCGCACCCGAGGCTGGCTCGGCGGCCGACGGACCTCAGGATCTGTCTGCCAGGATGCGGTCGAGGGTCCGCCGACCGAACCGGGCCATCGCGGGGTTGGTTTCGGCGTAGTACCAGACGGCACCCATGGCCTGCACGAACGCCCAGGCCCGTCCCCGGGCCCATTCAAGATCGTCGCAGCCCAGCCGGTCTCGAAAGACGCGGCGCGGCCCGGTCTCCAACAGGTGCCAACCGGCGATGAGGTCCAGCGCCGGGTCGGCCGGACCCAGTCCGCCGACGTCCAGGACCCCGACCAACCGGCCATCCGACACCAGGACGTTGCCTGGGATGAGGTCGCCATGGGTCATCACGTCCGGCGACGTTCTGGGCAGCTCCCGCATGACCGTCCATATGCGACGCAGGCGTGGCACGTCGAGGAGAGCTTCGCTGCGGGCAAAGCACGTACGCATCCACTCGTCGTGATTGCGGAGGTCGCCGCCCCGACCAGCGCCGGTGAACCGGCGGCCACGGAGGTCGATCGCGCGGATGCCGGCGACGAGCTCGGCCAGATCGTGGGCGAATTCGACCGACGTCGACGCGTCCTCGTCGCTGGCCGGCGTGCCCGGCAACCAGGTCTGGACCGACCACGGCATGGGGTAGCCATGCCCAGGTGACCCGATCGCCACGGGCAACGGGGTGGCAAAGCGCGTACGCCCGGCGAGCTCACGGGCGGCCGCGGCCTCGGCCTCCAGCCGGCGTCGGGCCGCCACCGGGTCGTCGGGCCGCAACGGAAACCGGGC
>Ga0310841_100638_pt1 | contig 18462 bp, 14 predicted proteins | sample SM_ome_9_FD_201311 | JGI IMG/M metagenome (GOLD analysis project Ga0310841, IMG submission 201311) | Sorghum-adapted microbial communities enriched on stacked mutant (SM) sorghum from Joint BioEnergy Institute, Emeryville, California... ...
ACCTGCGCTACTGACCAACCCCACAACCACAGACCCCACGAAGGCCCGGAACCAGACGGTTCCGGGCCTTCGCCATACCGCCCCACCGACGCCCGGACCCAACGAACGCGGCCCCGTTTCACGTGAAACGGCGGGCCGCACCCCGGGCGAACCGGCGCCCCGGCGGCCGGGGGCGACGCTCGCTCTCCCGGGCGATGGTGGGTCCGCCCCGGATCGCGACCAGCGGTGGGGCCGCCCCGGGTGACTCCCGGAGGCCCGGGGCCGGCCACTCCGTCCCGGAGGCCGAGCGGGAACTCCACCGGCTCCGCGGCGAGCCCTGCCGACCCCACCCCGTCCCCTCCCGCGGGCGCGATCCGGGCCCCGAGCGCCGTACCGCCGGCCGAGCCCGCCCATTCCCGGGCCCGCCTCCTCGGTCCCAGGGCGGTCCCCGGGGACACCACCGAGGCGACGAGGACCGGTCCCGCGCCGCACGAGAGCGGCGGACGCATGCCCCCGGGGATGTACTTGGCGGCCCTCCTACCCGGCGCGGGCTCCAGGCTCCCCGCCAGCCGACACCCGGCCCAGGAGCCGGCCCGGGTGCCCTCGTCGACGGCGGCCCGCCCATCCGGGGCGCGCGTCCGCCGGGACACCACCGCAGTCCCCGGGGGGCGGGACGAGGCCTCCCCGACGGCGGCGTGCGGGCACCATCCGGGCGCCCGCTCCGAGTCGGCGCGGGGCCGGACGTCCCGCCGTCCCCGGACGAGCGGCCTCCCGTGGCCCCGCCTGCGCACGCGCTCGGGCCCCGCCCACGCGGCGAAAGCGCCCGCCGCCGACGCCCGGATAGGGCGCCTCCGCCCCGCCAGTCGCGCCGTACCACACGGCCCTCGGGGCCGCCACACGGCGCCGGGCCCCGGGATCCGGGCCGGCGTGGCCACTGGGGGACACCCATACCATCGCCGTGGGGGTCGCTCGGCCGTCACCACCGGGCCGCCCGGCCGGCCGTCGTCGCAGCGGCCGGGAGCCCCACCACGCCAAGCACCGCACCCGGGGCACGGTGCTCCACCATCCCCGGCCCCGGGCACCGGCCCAGGGGCACGGAGCACGATCCGCCCCAAAAACAACGGGGGCACGGCACCCGAACCGAGCCAGCCCGGCCCGCACTGGAGCGCCCACACCGGGAGCGCTCGTCCGGGCCGAATACGCTCCGCCGGACCACGCCGGCGACCGCGGACGGGCGCGATGAGGCCGCCCGTGCCTCCCGGCGACGGGCACAAGAAAGCGGGCCGGACGCTCGCGGTGAACGTCCGACCCGCGCCGATGCTGCGGACCGAGGGCGGAGGCCCGGAAGGCCCGGGAAGGGGGATGTCAGCTCTTGTTGTCGGCCGGGAGTCCGATCAGGGAGACGATGCGCTCCAGGTCCTCGATCGTGGCGAACTCGACCAGGATGCGGCCCTTGCGCCGGCCGAGCTCCACCCGGACCCGGGTCTCGAAGTGCTCCGACAGCCGCTCGGCGAGTTCGTTCAGACCAGGAGCGTGCGGCTTGGCGCGCTTGACGGTGGGCCGCTTGGCCGGGGCTCCCTCGGCCAGCGCGAGCGCCACCGCCTCCTCGGTCGCCCGCACCGACATGCCCTCGGCGACGATCCGGCTGGCCAGGACCTCCTGCTGCTCGGGTCGCTCCAGCGAGAGCAGCGCCCGGGCGTGGCCGGCCGAGAGCACGCCGGCGGCGACCCGGTTCTGCACCGAGACGGGGAGCTGGAGCAGCCGGATCGTGTTCGAGATCTGCGGCCGGCTCCGGCCGATCCGCCGGGCCAGCTCCTCGTGGGTCGCCCCGAACTCCTCGAGCAGCTGCTGGTAGGCCGCGGCCTCCTCGAGGGGGTTCAGGTTGGCCCGGTGGATGTTCTCCAGCAGGGCGTCGCGCAGCATCGCGTCGTCGCGGGTGTCGCGCACGATCGCGGGGATGACCTCCAGGCCGAGGGCCTGGGCGGCCCGCCACCGGCGCTCGCCCATCACGATCTCGTACGTGCCCGGACCGGTCTCGCGGACCACGATGGGCTGAAGGAACCCCACCTCGCGAATGGAGACCTTCAGCTCCTCCATGGCCTCCTCGTCGAACACCTGCCGCGGCTGGCGGGGGTTCGGCGTGATCGCGTCGACGCGGATCTCGGCGAACCGGGCCCCGGGCACCGGGGCCAGGTCGGCGCCGTTGCCGGACTGCGCTCCCTGCGCGTTGTCGGCCCCGGGCGCGGCCGTGGCCACCGGCCCGCTCGGGCCCTGGGGGATCAGAGCGCCCAGGCCGCGACCCAGGCCACCCCGTGGTTTGCCCGTCATCAGGAAGCTCCCACCTGCGCACCGCGCATCGCGATCTCCAGCGCGGCCTCGAAGTAGCTGGTCGCGCCCCGGGAACCGGGGTCATAGGTCATGACCGACTGCCCGTAGCTCGGCGCCTCGGAGACCCGGACGTTGCGGGGGATGACCGCGGTCAGGACCCGGTCGCCGAAGTGCGCCCGGACGTCCTGCTCCACCGCGTCGGCGAGGCGCGTCCGCCGGTCGTACATCGTCAGCAGAACCGTGGTCACCTCGAGTTCGGGGTTCAGGTGGTTCTTGACGAGCTGGATGTTGTTGGTCAGCTGCTGCACACCCTCCAGGGCGTAGTACTCGCACTGGATGGGGATCATGACCTCCTTGGCCGCCACGAGGGCGTTGACGGTCAGCAGGCCCAGCGAGGGCGGGCAGTCGATGAAGATGTAGTCGTACTCGCCGTCGTGCTGCTCCAGGGCGCGGGCCAGACGCGACTCACGGGCGACCATCGAGACGAGCTCGATCTCCGCACCGGCGAGGTCGATGGTGGCCGGCACGCACCACAGGTTCGGGATGCCCTGCACCTTCTGCACGACGTCCGAGATCGGGGTGTCGGCGACGAGGCAGTCGTAGATGTCCGGAACCGCGGCGTGGTGCGGGACGTCCAGGCCCGTCGACGCGTTGCCCTGCGGGTCGAGGTCGATGACCAGGACCCGGTTGCCGTGCAGGGCCAGAGCAACGGAGATGTTCACGACGCTGGTCGTCTTGCCGACGCCGCCCTTCTGGTTCGACACGCAGAAGACGCGCATCTTCGGCGGGCGCGGCATCTGGATCTCGCCGCTCGGGTTGAGGATCTGGATGGCGCGCTTCGCCTCCTGGGCCAGCGGCGGGTCCTCGGCATCCCGGGATTGACGTATTCCATCCATGTCGCTGAGAGACCTCCCCCGGTTTCCCGCCGCGGAAATGATGACATTGGGACCACCGGACGCCTGGTACACCGGCATCGCCGTCGTTGGTTCACTCGCGGCCCCTCCGCCCGAGTCGGCCATCGCCCGGGGTCCCGGAACGTCGGTCGGGACGAAGCCGAACCGGAAGGAGTCCGCAGACGCACCGTGCGCCCGGTAGAGACCGCCGCTACCCGAGATGGTGAGCGGCTCCGGCGTTTCACGTGAAACGCCCAACACCACTGGACCGTAGGTGGGGCGGCCCGACCCGGTGCCGCCGCTGTAGGAACCGTTCTCGTGCACCGTCTCATCCTCGTCCGAGTTCCTTGCTGCCCAGGTCCAGCACCGTTGCTGGCACGGCTGGGCGGCGTCGCCTTCGGAAGGACGACGCCCGGCCAGACTACGACTGCGCGGTGCCGAGAACCATGCACGTCGCCGCGACGTGCCGAGGTGACTTTCTCGGGCGGGGGGCAAGATTCGCAAACCGGACGCGGAACGACTAGCGCTTCGCGATCTCCACCACGGTCGTCGGGGTGGGCACGACGCCCGCACCACACCGCCTAATGAGCGGCTCGGCCCCGCCGGCGCGGGCCACCGCTCGTCGATGCTCTTCAATCTCAGCCGCGGCCGACTCGCCCTTGAGGGCGAGCAGGCGACCGCCGGTCCGGACCAACGGCAGGCACCACGCCGCCAGCCGATCGAGGGGAGCCACCGCGCGAGCGGTCACGATGTCGGCTGGCTCGATCCGGTTGCGGCCGCGGACGCACTCCTCGGCCCGGGCCCGTACCACCGAGGCACGCCCGAGCTCGAGTGCCTCGACCACCTCATTCAGGAAGGCGACGCGCCGCGCCATCGGCTCGACCAGGACCACGGTCAGGTCCGGTCGCGCCACCGCGAGCACCACCCCGGGCAGCCCGGCGCCCGAGCCGACGTCGATCACCCGGGTATCCGGCGGAATGAGCTCAGCCACGACAGCGCAGTTGAGCAGGTGCCGAGCCCACAGCCGGGTCGACTCGCGCGGGCCGATCAGTCCCCGCACCACGCCGTCGGTCATGAGCAGCGAGGCGTACCGGATGGCGATCGGCAGTCGCTCGCCGAAACACCGCACCGCCGCCGAGTGCAGCTCGGGCGGCGGTGCGGGATCGTCGAGTTCGGTCATGCTCGTCAGTGCCGACGGCGCGGCCCTACCACGCGTCCGCGGGGACCGTACGGTCACTCGCGGGTGCGGATAGGCCGGCCACCGAAACCCAAATATCGAAGATCACTTATTGGTGGTCGGGCGGATGACCACCCGGCGGCTGGGCTCCACGCCCTCCGACTCGCTCTCCACCCCGGGCGTGGCGTTGATGACGTCGTGGATGCACTTGCGCTCGAACGCGGTCATCGGCTCCAACCGCACCGGCTCGCCGTAGCGCTTCACCTTCTCGATCGCGTTCTTCGCCACCGCGGTGAGCTCCTTGCGCCGAGCCGCGCGGAACCCACCCACGTCGAGCAGCAGTCGCGACGGCTCGCCCGTACGCCGGTAGATCGCCAGCCGGCTGAGCTCCTGGAGCGCCTCCAGCGTGGCGCCTCGGTGACCGATCAGATTGGTGAGGCGGCCACCGACGACCTCGACCATCGGCCGGCCGTTGTACACCAGCTCGTCGATGTCTCCGTCGACGTCCAGGATATCGAGAAGTCCCTCGATATAGTCGGCCGCGATCTCGCTCTGCCGGAACAGCTCCTCCTCGGCGGCCGGGCGGTCGTCGTCATCGTCGTCCTCGTCGCGGGCGACGGGGTCGGTCTCGTCGTCGAGATCCGCGTCATCCACGTCCATGGTCTCCGGTCCGTCGTCGGACAGGTCGGTGGAGTTGGCGGGCCCTACTGGCTTCGTCGTGTCGGTCACGGGTGTCGCTCCGAGATAAGAGGTCATGCATGGGGTCGGCGAACCACCGCGGGCACCTCAGTCCACTGTGGTCATCGGTCAACCCAGCCTACGGGCAGGCCGTCTGGTCCGTGTGCGGGTCAGCGCTTTCCGCCGCCCTTGCGGGCCGGCTGACCGCCCTTACGCCGGGCGGAGCCCTTGCGGCCGGCTCCGCCGCTGCGTCCGCCACCACCCGATCGGGCGGCGCTCCGCGGCGCGCCGGAGCGGGCCGTCGCCCCGTTCGGCGAGGCCTCGGGTGGCTGCCCGGATGACGGGGCGGTGCCGACCGTCGGTACCTGGCCCACGGTCGGGGTGCGGCCGACCTCGACGGCGGGACCGTCGGCGGCCGGCGCCTGGGCGGGTGCCGCCTTGCCGGGGCTGGGTTTGGCGGCGGCGGTGGTCTTGGTTGGTGCCGCCTTCCCGGCGCCCTTCGTCGGGGTGGCCTTCGTCGGGGTGGCCTTCGCGGTCGTCGTCGGAGTGGCCGACTCGTCGGTCGGCTTGGCCGCCGCGACCGACGCACCGGTCGTCACCGGGCGAGGCTTCGCCCCCGGACGCGGCGCCAGCGCCCGCGGGTCGGGCTTCGCCGGCGCCACCGGGGCCGCGGCCGATCCGGGGCGCAGCCGGGCGAACAACCCACGCTTGGGGGTCTCGGCGACCGCGGGCTTCGGGGGTGGAGGCAGCACCAGGAAGAACCGGGCGATCGGGCCGTGCTGCTTCTGCGCCGCCAGAGCGGCCCGCTCCCGGGCGGTCTTCGGCTCGGGGGTGGTCACGATCGGCGGGTACTTGCGCAGCACCCACTGCTGCTGGCCCAGCGAGATCAGGTTCTGGGTGACCCAGTAGATGATCACACCAATCGGGAACGCCCACCCCGACAGCAGCAGGGAGAGCGGGATGCCGTAGAGCATCAACCGCTGGATCATCCGCTGCTGCGGCTCGACCTGCCAGCCGGTCTTGAGGATCATCTGGCGGCTGGTCATGAAGGTCGTGAACATCATGATCAGCACGAGCGCCGCCGCCACGATCTTGGCCGCCGCCGGATGGGCCCCACCGAGCGCCGCGACGTGATCCGCGTCGTAGGAGAAGCTGGCGGGGATGGGGGCGTTGAACAGGTGAGCCGCCGCGGCGCTGTCGAACAGCTCCGGGGTCCAGCCGTAGTGGTCCTTCGTCGGACCGTTCGGGTTGACCGGCTGAGTGTTCAGCGGATTGATGTACCGCAGTACGTGGAAGAGACCGAAGAAGACCGGTATCTGCAGGAACAAGGGCAGACACCCCATGAGGGGGTTGACCTTCTCCTGCTGATAAAGCTTCATCATCTCTTCGCGCAGCGTGGCCGGGTCGTTCTTGTGCTTGGCCTGCAGCTCGCGGATCTTGGGCGCGAGGGCCTGCATGGCCCGCTGCGACTTGATCTGCTTGACGAAGAGCGGGAAGAGCACGAGCCGAACGGTGACGACCAGGAACACGATCGCCAGCACCCACTCCCAGCTCGTGCCGAGGAATCGGCCGTCGCCGGGCAGGAGCAGGGCCCACAGCTCGTGCCACCGCAGCAGGACCCACGAGATGATGTTGTAGATCGGCTCCATCAGCCAGCTCATGCGGCTCAGTGCTCCTGATCGGTCGCGACAGGGGGGTCGGGGGCGGCCTTGCGCCGCGGCGGAACGTGGTCGATCCCGCCTGGGTGGAACGGATGGCACCGCAGCAGGCGCCGGATGGCGAGCCCGATGCCACGCACCGGCCCGTGCACCGCGACCGCCGTCAACGCGTACTCACTACACGATGGGTAGAAACGGCACGTTGGTGGTAAGGCCGGACTTATCCACCGACGGTACGCGACGATCGGGGCCGCGACCACGCGCCCCAGGCGCGTGGTGGGCATGACCACACTGGGTGACCGGTCCGCGACGGTCTGCTCCGGCGACGCGTGCGGAGCCGGACCAAAAGGCTCAGTCGGCGACGCGTGCGGAGCCGGACCAGTAAGCCCAGTCGGCGACGCGTGCGGAGCCGGACCAGTAAGCCCAGTCGGCGACGCGTGCGGAGCCGGGCCAGCGAGGTCGGCCGCCGACGCGGACCGGTCGGCGTACTCCCCGGGCGCGGACCGTACGGCCCGCCCGCGGAGGGCCCACCGCGGCGCGGCGAGGTGCGTCGACGCTCTAGCCACCCGCGCGCCTCCCGGCCGGGCGCGGCCGGCCGGCGGCGGCCAGCGCCTCACGAAGGTGGCGCCCCAACTCCTCGAAGCTCCGCTCGGCGGCCTCGGGCAGCACCCGGACCACCACGTCGGTGCCGGGGCTCAGCCGGTCCAGCTCGGTGCGCAGCAGGTGGCGCAACCGGCGCCGTACGGTGTTGCGGGTGACCGCGCTCCCCACGGTCCGCGGAACGACGAAACCAGCCCGTGGCCGACGGGCCACGGGCTCGGTCGAGTCGGGCGCGTGCAGGTGGACCACAAGGCCGTTGCGGGCTGCCCGGCGGCCGCGTCGGATGACCGTGGCGAAGTCGTCAGACCGCCGGAGCCGCTGGTCTGCCGCGAGCACGGTCGTTCTCCGGTGCCGTGGTTCAGGCGGACAGCCGCTGGCGCCCCTTGGCGCGCCGCGCGTTGATGATGGCCCGACCGGCACGGGTACGCATCCGCAGCCGGAAGCCGTGGGTCTTCGCGCGCCGACGGTTGTTCGGCTGGTAGGTGCGCTTGCTCACTGGTTCTCGTGCCTTCCGTACGTACTGCGCGAACCCAGCCAGCGTACCGGGCGCTCAGAAGGCCGACCAAACCACCCCGGCGGCCGACGGGCGGCTGACCGGACAGAGGTTGAGCCAGCGGCGCTCACGCTGTTAGCGTGCCCCGTTGCGGGGCTGATGGTGACGGCACGCCGACACGGCCCACGGGAGAGTTCGGCTCGCGGGCCGGGACGGTCCGGTCGAGCCGACGGGCTGGCCGGACAACGGTCGGCGGTCACTCGCCGGCACGGATCGTGCCGGAGATGACGTGCGGCCACGGTTCACCATGCCGATAGATGCACAGGTATCCACTTGTACACAGGGTGTGGATAACCTGTGGATATCGGACAGGTAAGTCGTGACCGAAGAGGTAGGGGTGACGGGGTGACAGATCCGGCAGACTGCGCGGTCGTGTGGGGTGCCGTGAACGACATCCTGTTCCACCAGGAGGGTCTGTCCCAGCAGCGCCGTGCGTTCCTCCGGCTGACCTCGCTACGCGCCATCATCGACGACACGGCGCTGCTCGCCGTCCCCGACGCGTACACCCGGGAGCAGATCGAGACCCACCTGCGCGGCCACATCACCGAGGCGCTGAGCCAGTACCTGGGCCGCAGCATGCAGGTGGCGGTCACGATCCGCCCTCCGGAGGAGGGCCAGGTCGACCCGCTCAACGCCCCGACCGCCGCGGTCGCCATGGTGCCCGTGCCCCGGTCGCCGGGGCCGGCCATCGCCACGCCCCGCCAGCCTCCGCCCGAGAGCCAGACCAGCGGCTCGTCGACCAGCAGCGGGAGCGGGTCGACCAGCAGCACCGCGAGCAGCGAGCGGACCAGCTACGGCGCCCACCACCGCGACGACCGGGTCCGTACCTCGACCGACAGCGGCAACCGGCTGAACCCGAAGTACACCTTCGAGTCGTTCGTCGTCGGCGTCTCCAACCGGTTCGCGCACGCCGCGGCCTACGCCGTCTCGGAGGCCCCCGCCAAGGCCTACAACCCGCTGTTCATCTACGGCGGGTCCGGACTCGGCAAGACCCACCTGCTGCACGCCATCGGTCACTCCGCCCAGGCGCTGGGCACCGCCAAGGCCGTGCGGTACGTGTCGACCGAGGAGTTCACCAACGACTTCATCAACAGCGTCCGCGACGACAAGCAGAGCGCGTTCCAGCGCCGCTACCGCGACGAGGTGGACATCCTCCTCATCGACGACATCCAGTTCCTGGAGAACCGGGAGCGCACGCAGGAGGAGTTCTTCCACACCTTCAACACGCTGCACAACGCGAACAAGCAGATCGTCATCACCTCGGACCGCAAGGCCAAGGACCTCGCCACCCTGGAGGACCGGCTCCGGACCCGGTTCGAGTGGGGGCTGGTGACCGACATCAAGCCACCCGACCTCGAGACGCGGATCGCGATCCTGCAGAAGAAGCAGGCCCAGGAACGCCTGCACGTGCCGACGCAGGTCCTGGAGTTCATCGCGTCGCGGATCACCATGTCCATCCGCGAGCTCGAGGGTGCCCTGCTGCGGGTCACGGCGTTCGCGAGCCTGAACCGGTCGACGGTCGACCTCGCGCTCGCCGAGGAGGTCCTGCGCGACTTCATCCCCGACGGCTCCGCGCCCGAGCTCACGGTCGAACAGATCATGGAAGTGGTCTCCGAGTACTTCGGCGTGAGCGTCGACGACCTGCGCGGCCAGTCGCGGTCCCGGGTCCTGGTCACCGCACGGCAGGTCGCCATGTACCTGTGCCGGGAGCTCACCGACATGTCCCTGCCCCGCATCGGGCAGGCCTTCGGCGGGCGCGACCACACGACGGTCATGCACGCCGAGCGCAAGATCCGTCAGCTCATGTCGGAACGGCGCACACTGTTCAACCAGATCGCCGAGCTGACCAACCGCATCAAGCAGCTCCCGTAACTCACCGATCCACAGCGGGGCGGGTCGCCAGCCGACCGCGCCCGGGTTCGGCCTGCCCTCCTGACCCGTGCGCGGCCTTCTCCGGACCCGTCCGCGGGCTCTTCCACACCGTTCCTCGGCCGCCGTCGCGGTCGTCCACACCCGCCTTCCGCGCGGTCGGTCAGGTCGCACCGCGCGGTCCACCGGCTGTCCACAGTTATCCACAGCTGTCCACAGCCTGTGGACAACACCTGGGGACAACCCTGTGAACCGTCTCGGTGGGTAGTCACGCGGTCGACCAAACGTGCTCAGGTCCCCTGGGGACAACCGGTGGATATCTCGTGGACAACGCCGTGGATGACGCTGTGGTCAACGGCCCGCCGGCCCGTCCTGTGGATGTGATCGGCGCGCCACCCCCAGGTCATCCACGGAAAATCCACCGCCGATCACCCGCTCTGACCAGGCACAACGCCCGGGATCCCCAACTTCCACAGCACCGACGACGATGACGAGAGATCTTCATCCAGAAAAACCGAAAAACCGTCGCGCTGTGGATTCCGCCGGCCGACCGTCCGGGCCACCGCTCAACTCGATCACGCACGAACCACCCGAACGCATCGAGCCGTCGCCGCCCCTCGCCACGGGAACGCCACGACGCGCGTGGCGTTGCTGGCCTCGCCGCCGACCAACGGCCACAATCAGACCTCGACCGCGCCCCGGCCGGGGTGCGCGCCAGGTGTTCCTGGGGTTCGCCCGAGGAACCGCACGCGCGGGAGGGCAGCATGAAGTTCCGGGTTGAGCGGGACCACCTCGCCGACGCCGTCGCCTGGACGGCCAAGAGCCTGCCGACACGCCCCTCCGTCCCGGTCCTCGCCGGGGTGCTGCTGCGCGTTGACGACGGGGCGCTCACCGTCTCGGGGTTCGACTACGAGGTCTCCAGCCAGGTGACCGTCGGCGTGCAGGGCGACTCCGACGGCGCCGCCCTGGTCTCCGGTCGGCTGCTCGCCGAGATCACCAAGGCGCTGCCGGCCAAGCCGGTCGAGGTCGCCGCGGTCGGCTCGCACCTGGAGCTCATCTGCGGCAGCGCCCGGTTCACCCTGCCGACCATGCCGGTCGAGGACTACCCCACGCTGCCGGCGATGCCGGAGACCGCCGGCGTGGTCGACGCGCAGGCGTTCGCCCTCGCGGTCGCCCAGGTCGCGATCGCCGCGGGCCGCGACGAGACGATCCCCATGCTCACCGGCGTTCGCATGGAGCTCGAGGGCGAGACGCTCTCCCTGCTGGCGACCGACCGGTACCGGGCGGCCATCCGCGAGATCACCTGGCGGCCGAACGAGCCCGGCGCGAACCTGTACGCCCTGGTGCCGGCGCGCACCCTGCACGACACGGCGAAGACCCTCGGCCCGCTCGGCGGCGAGGTGACCGTGGCCCTGTCCCGGGGTGGCGTGGGCGAGGGCATGATCGGCTTCGCCGGCGGCAACCGGCGCACCACCAGCCGCCTGCTCGACCCGGACTTCCCCAAGATCCGGGCGCTGTTCCCCGAGGACCACAACGCCTGGGCCCGGATGAACGTGGCCACCCTGACCGAGGTGGTCAAGCGCGTGGCCCTGGTCGCCGACCGCACGACCCCCGTCCGGCTCAACTTCTCCGAGGGCGAGGTCGTCGTCGAGGCCGGCGGCAGCGAGGACGCGCGCGCCAGCGAGGCCATGGAGGCCGACTTCACCGGTGAGCCGCTCACCGTGGCCTTCAACCCGAGCTACCTGCTCGACGGCCTGTCGGTCCTCGACTCGCCCAAGGTCCTGATCTCGTTCACCCACCCGATGAAGCCGGCGGTGGTGACACCGGCGGGTGACGACGGCGAGACCATCCCGGGCTACCGCTACCTGATCATGCCGATGCGGGTCGGTAGCTGACCCGTCTGCCGGTGACGAGCCGGGCCGTTGCGCTGACCCTGACCGGGTGCGGGGCGTACGGTCGGCATGAATGCTGCGGGGAGGGGAGACGGGATGCAACTGGGTCTGGTCGGGCTCGGACGCATGGGCGGCAACATGGCGGCCCGGCTGCGGGCCGCGGGGCACCAGGTGGTGGGTTACGACCGGGATCCGAACGTCTCCGAGGTCGCTGGCCTGCCTGAGCTCGTCGCGGCGCTCACCCCGCCGCGGGTCGTCTGGGTGATGGTGCCGGCGCAGGTGACCGACGCGACCGTGGACGAGGTGGCCGCGCTGCTCTCCCCGGGCGACCTGATCATCGACGGCGGCAACTCGCACTTCTCGCTGGACCGGCCCCGGGCCGAGCGCCTGCACGCCCGTGGCATCGGCTACCTGGATGTCGGCGTCTCCGGCGGCATCTGGGGACGCGAGGAGGGCTACGCCCTCATGGTCGGGGGCGAGGCGGCCCACGTCGCCATGGCCCAGCCCATCTTCGACGCGCTCAAGCCGCCCGGCGAGTTCGGCTTCGTCCACGCCGGACCGGTCGGGGCGGGGCACTACGCGAAGATGGTGCACAACGGCATCGAGTACGCGTTGATGCAGGCGTACGCCGAGGGGTACGAGCTGCTGCGGGCCTCGGAGTATGTCACCAACGTCCCGGCGGTCATCAAGTCCTGGCGCTCCGGCACCGTCATCCGGTCCTGGCTGCTGGACCTGCTCGACCAGGCGCTCGACGAGGATCCGCAGCTCGACGGGCTGCGCGGGTACGCCGAGGACACGGGCGAGGGTCGGTGGACCGTGGACGAGGCGGTCCGCCTGGCCGTGCCGGTGCACGCCATCTCGGCCGCGCTGTTCGCCCGCTTCACCTCGCGCCAGGACGACTCGCCCGCCATGAAGGCGGTCGCGGCGCTGCGCCAGCAGTTCGGTGGCCATGCGGTGAAGCGGAACTAGGGCCGGGCACAGCCGTGGGTGGGACAGGGGGCTGAGCCCGTGTACGTACGTCGCTTGGAACTGCACGACTTTCGCAGCTACGCCGAGGCGGCGGTCGACTTCGAACCCGGGTCGAGTGTCCTCATCGGACCCAACGGGCACGGCAAGACGAACCTGGTCGAGGCGATCGGGTACGTCGCCACCCTCGGCAGCCATCGCGTCTCCAGCGACGTGCCGCTGGTGCGTTACGGCGCGTCGCGGGCCATCATCCGCTGTGCCATCGTCCACGATGGACGCGAGCTGCTCGTCGAGCTGGAGATCACGCCCGGCAAGGCCAACCGGGCCCGCATCGGGCGGGCGCCGGCCACCCGCGCCCGCGACGTGCTGGGCGCGCTGCGGCTGGTGCTCTTCGCTCCGGAGGATCTCGCCCTGGTGCGGGGCGATCCGGCCGAGCGGCGCAAGTACCTCGACGACCTGCTGGTTCAGCGCCAGCCGCGGTTCGCCGGGGTCCGGGCCGACTACGAGCGGGTGCTCAAGCAGCGCAACGCCCTGCTCCGCACCGCCTACCTGGCGCGGAAGGTGGCCAGCCGGACCCGGCGCCCGGCCGAGGCCGAGACGGCTGGAGAGGCGGCGGCCGACCTGTCCACTCTGGACGTCTGGGACCTGCATCTGGCCGCCTACGGCGCCGACCTGATCGCCGCCCGACTGGAGCTGTGCGCCGCGCTCGGTACCCACCTGGCCAAGGCGTACGACGCGGTCAGCGCGGGCCGGGGTGAGGCGCGGCTGGCCTACGAAGCCAAGTCGTGGGCGGGATCGGTCGAGGCGGGCAGCGTCGCCGGCCTGAGTCGCGCGGAGATCGAGCAGCGGCTGCGGGAGGCCCTGGCCGAGGCACGACCGTCCGAAGTAGAGCGAGGGATGACGCTGGTCGGCCCGCACCGTGACGACGTCACGCTGACCCTGGGGGAGCTGCCCGCCAAGGGGTACGCGAGCCACGGCGAGTCGTGGTCGTTCGCGCTGGCCCTGCGGCTGGCGTCGTACGAGCTGCTGCGCAGCGAGGGCATCGAGCCGGTGCTGGTGCTCGACGACGTGTTCGCCGAGCTGGACACCGGTCGGCGGGAGCGGCTCGCCGAGCTCGTCGCCGGCGCGAGCCAGGTGCTCGTCACCTGTGCCGTGCCGCAGGATGTACCCGACGCCCTCCGGGGGGCCCGGTACACCGTCGGCGATGGAGTCGTATTCCGTGTCGCCTGACCCGTCGCCCGGCCGACCTGACCGGGCCCGGCCGGACGGCGACCCGCTCGCGCCGGCGAGCCAGCCGTCGTCGGAGGACCTGGCGCAGGCGGTGCTCGAGGCCGCTCGCGTGCGACGGGAGTCGCGACCGTCCACCCAGCGTCGGTCGACCGGCGGCGAGCGGCGGCTGCGGGGCTACTCCGGGCCCGGCCCCGACCCGCGCGACCCGGCGCCGCTGGGTGAGCTCATCGCGCGCCTGATCAAGATGCGGGGCTGGGAACGGCCCGCGGCGGAGGCCCGGATCTTCGGCACCTGGGACCAGATCGTCGGAACCGATCTCGCCGCCCATTGCCGGCCGGTAAAGCTCACCGACGGGGAACTGACCATCGAGGCGGAGTCGACCGCCTGGGCCACCCAGATCCGCCTGTTGTCCAGGCCGCTCCTGTCCCGCATCCAGGCCGAGGTCGGGCGGGACGTCGTGCGCCGCATCCATGTGCACGGACCGGTCGCCCCGTCGTGGGGGCGGGGGCCCAAGCGCGTGCGCGGGCGGGGGCCACGGGACACGTACGGCTGACGATCACCGGCGGCCGGCCTCCCGGCGCTGGTCACGCGTCCTGGTTGGCGACAGGTCTGTGGCTGGCGATACGGCCCAGATTCGGTAGCGCCCGGATCGGTAACGTGCGGACCGGTAATACGCTGGCCGACGGCAAAATGTCTGAACCGGTAAAAGCGTCCGCCCAGGAGATCGCCTGACTGGCAAAGCGCGGGGCTGGCGCCGTTACGGACGCCGGATGCGCAGATACGCGTGACTCATCCGCACGGCTGATGATTTTCCGACGGTGGCTGATACCTTCCGGAGGGTGACGCCGCCGGACGGATTCGGCCGCGAGCGCGAGGCATGGGCGCCGACTGGTCCCTACGCGGGCCAGGACTTGCTCGATCGCATCGTGCGGGCGCCCGCCGGCGACGCGGCCGCCATGGTGTTGGATCTGCCGCCGCCGGTCATCCCGGCCGCGCTGGACGCCCTGGGCCCGCGCGAGGTGGCCCGGCTCCTGCTCGGTGTCCGGGAGGATCGGGTAGACGAGCTGCTCGCGTACATTCCTCCCGCCCTCCTGTCGCCCACCCTGGCCCACCTGTCGGTGCCGCAGCTCGCCGAGCTGGTGCCGCTGGTACGGGTCGAGTCCGCGGTCCGCCTGGTGTCGCACCTCGACCCGGACACGGCCTCAGCACTGCTGCTGGCGCTGCCCACCCAGTACCGCCAGGTGCTGCGCGACCGGCTGCCCCCACCGACCATGCCGAGCGACTACCAGCAGCGGGCCGAGCAGGCGGTCCGCCGGGCGGCCGGGCAGGCGATCCCGATGGATCCGCGGGGCATGACCCTGCTGACCGAGGTGTTCGGCCGGCCGATTCAGGTCGTCATCCGGGACCGGCCGGGGGCGACGTTCGGTCCCGCCGACCTGGTGGCCGCCCTCGGGGCGACCGACTGGCGGCGGGTGGCCGGTGTCGTGGTTCTGACCAATGCGGCGCTCGACCCGGGGCTCGCCGGCGCGGTGCGCGACGCCCGACGCCAGGGGTACGTGGTGGAGGTCGCCGCCTGGCAGGACGAGCGGGACGACGGGATGCTCAAGCGGACCCTGGTGCGGTTGTTCTCGTGAGCCGTCCCCGGGTCGGTGCCCGGCTGGGTCGGCCGCTGGTCGGCGTCGACCAGCGGCGAGCGGTCGCCCAGGGTCACGCGATCGGTCGCGCCCAGGGGTCAGTAGTCGGCGTAGACGGCGAAGCCGCGCTCGGTGCAGCGCCGGTAGAACCGGGCGAGCACCTCGATCTCCAGCAGCGAGAACTGCCACTGGGGCGGGTTGCCGTGCTCGTCGCGCAGCGCGTCCAGCCGCGTCTGCAGCCAGCGCAGCTCCTTGTCCGCGTGGCGCGCCTGGCTCAACGCCGTGCGCATGACCTGCGCGACCGTATCGAAGGTCACCACGTCGCCGAGCGGCGCGTGCCCGGCCACGAACTTCTCCAGCCCGCCGGCGAGCCAGGCGCAGCCGTCGGGGTCGATGACCGGGTCCTCGTCCTCGATGGCGTGTTCGGTCGCGTAGAGCACGCCCTCCAGGCCGAAGAGCAGGTCGACGACCTCGGTGTAGGGGGTGGCGTGGACGGTGGCCGACCGCGCGATGTTCTTGGCGAGGGCCGCCGCGGGCGCGGCGTGGGGCGGCGCGTTCTCGGCGATGGTCAGGAAATCGGCGAACTCCTTCGGGTCGACCGGCTCGTAGAACCGTCCCGTGCGTGGCCACTGGACCGCGACATTGTCCAGTCCCATCGCCCGTTCTCCTTACGACCCAAGGCTGTTGTCGACGACCGTGACGCCGGCTTCCGACGCCTGGTGCGCGGTCCCCGCACCCGCGGCAACGGACAACCCTAGGACACGTTGCTGAGGCACCGCGACCCGCCCGGCGTCGTGTCGTCGGTGGTCGGGCCGAAACGTCTGGATGGCGTCACGACGCGTCGAGGGTCCGGTGCGCGTGGTGGGGGTCATCTCCGTCGGAGTTCGGTCGGCTCCGGCGATTTCAGACGGCCTGTCGGGGTGCCGTGGCGTGCTCGACAGGCCTCGGGCAGGTAGGATTTCGGGTGACTGACTGATCCCGGGGAGCCGAGCTTCCCAGATCCCACGACCTGGTGACCGTGGCGGCCGGCTGCTGTCGGCGTGCCCGTGACCCGCCTGGCTGCGAGCCGGCGGAGAAAGCGACGAAGCGTGGCTGAGCCCAATTCGAAGCGTGGCGCTAAGAGTACTGAGTACACCGCGGCCTCGATGACGGCCCTCGAGGGCCTCGACGCCGTTCGCAAGCGCCCCGGTATGTACATCGGTTCGACGGGTGAGCGGGGTCTGCACCACCTGGTGTGGGAGGTGGTGGACAACGCGGTCGACGAGGCGCTTGCCGGCTACTGCGACACCATCGTGGTGACGCTGCTCGCCGACGGCGGCGTGCGCGTGGTCGACAACGGCCGGGGCATCCCGGTCGACGTGAACCCGAAGACCAAGCTGACCGGCGTCGAGATGGCGCTGACGATGCTGCACGCGGGCGGCAAGTTCGACGGCAAGGCGTACGCGGTCTCCGGCGGCCTGCACGGCGTCGGTGTCTCGGTGGTCAACGCCCTGTCGACCAGGGTCGAGGTCGAGGTCCAGCGGGACGGGTACGTCTGGCGCCAGCAGTTCGTGGGCGGGCGGCCCACCGGTCCGCTGACGAAGGGGGCCACCAGCCGTAAGACCGGCACCTCGGTGGCGTTCTGGCCCGACCCCGCGATCTTCGAGACCGTCGCCTTCGACTACGGGACGATCTACCGCCGGCTGCAGGAGACGGCGTTCCTGTGCCGCGGGCTGACGATCGTGCTGCGGGACGAGCGGGTGTCCGACGAGGAGGCGGCGGCGGCCGAGGAGCGGCGCGAGGTGACCTTCCTCTACAAGGGCGGCATCGCCGACTTCGTGCGTCACCTCAACCAGACCAAGGTGCCGATCCACCGGTCGGTGATCGAGTTCTCCAGTGAGGACAACGGCATGGCGGTGGAGATCGCCATGCAGTGGAACGAGAGCTACAGCGAGAGCGTCTTCACCTTCGCCAACTTGATCAACACCCACGAGGGTGGCACCCACGAGGAGGGCTTCCGCTCCGCCCTGACCCGGGTGGTGAACAAGTACGGCAGCGAGAAGAAGCTGCTCAAGGGCGACGAGAAGCTGACCGGCGAGGACATCCGCGAGGGCCTGGCCGCGATCGTGTCGGTGAAGCTGCGCGAGCCGCAGTTCGAGGGGCAGACCAAGACGAAGCTCGGCAACACCGCGATGAAGGGCTTCGTGGAGAAGGTCTGCAACGAGTGGCTGGCCGACTGGTTCGAGCGCAACCCCGGCGAGGCGAAGACGATCATCGCGAAGGCGAGCCAGGCGGCCCGCGCGCGCAAGGCGGCGGCGCAGGCCCGTCAGCTCGCCCGGCGCAAGTCGCTGCTGGAGTCCGGCTCGATGCCGGGCAAGCTCGCCGACTGCCAGTCCAACGACCCGAGCATCTGCGAGCTGTTCATCGTCGAGGGTGACTCGGCCGGTGGCTCGGCGAAGCAGGGCCGCGACCCGCGGACCCAGGCGATCCTGCCCATCCGGGGCAAGATCCTCAACGTCGAGAAGGCGCGGATCGACCGGGTGCTGAAGAACGTCGAGGTCCAGTCGTTGATCACCGCCCTGGGCACGGGGATCCACGACGACTTCGACATCTCCAAGCTGCGGTACCACAAGATCATCCTCATGGCCGACGCCGACGTCGACGGCCAGCACATCCAGACCCTGCTGCTGACGCTGCTGTTCCGGTTCATGCGCCCGCTGGTCGAGCTCGGGCACGTGTACCTGGCGTCGCCGCCGCTCTACAAGATCAAGTGGAACAAGAAGGGCGACGACGTCCAGTACGCCTACAGCGACCGGGAGCGGGACGGGCTGATCGCCCTGCGTCAGGAGAAGCGGCCCAACGCCAAGCCGGACGACATCCAGCGGTTCAAGGGTCTGGGTGAGATGAACTACCCGGAGCTGTGGGAGACCACGATGAACCCGGCGACCCGGACCCTGCGTCAGGTCACGCTGGACGACGCGGCAACGGCCGACGAGCTGTTCAGCGTGTTGATGGGTGAGGACGTC
>Ga0310841_100655_pt1 | contig 18165 bp, 13 predicted proteins | sample SM_ome_9_FD_201311 | JGI IMG/M metagenome (GOLD analysis project Ga0310841, IMG submission 201311) | Sorghum-adapted microbial communities enriched on stacked mutant (SM) sorghum from Joint BioEnergy Institute, Emeryville, California... ...
CCGCGGAGGCGTTGGGGCGGCGGTTGCCGATGGTGTTGGCCGCGGTGCGGGAGGGGCGGATTGATCAGGCTAAGGCGGAGGCGTTTGTCGACGTGTTGGCTTGTGTGTCGGATGAGACGGCGGCCAGGATCGCCACCCGGTTGTTGCCGAAGGCGGGCCGGTGGACGTTGACCGAGTTGCGGGCCAGTCTGCGGTATCACGTGGACAGGGCCGACCCGAAAGCGGCGCGGCGGCGGTATCGGCGGCGGGTGGCGGAGCGGGATGTGTGGTTGCAGGCCCAGCCGGACGGGACCGCGTCGTTGTCGGCTCAGGGGTTGGCGCCGCATCGGGCCGCGGCCGCGTTCGATCGCATCGATCGTCTCGCTCGGGCGGCCCGGGCGGGTGGTGATGTGCGCACTCTGGCTCAGTTGCGGGCGGACGCGTTCTGTGACGTGCTGGCCGGGGTGCCGTTTCAGCTGGTCCCCGGCCACGACCCGCTGACCGCGCAGGCCGACGCCAGCGCCGAAGGCCGGGCGGACCGGGCCTGGTCGCTGCCCGGCTGGCGGGTCGAATCCCGTTTCCCCAACGGCACACCCGGCGGCGGCCGGCCGGACGAACACCACGGTTGCGGTGCTGCCGCCGGCGGCCACCGGGACGGTCAGCACCAGCCCGATGGTGGCGGTGGTGTCGGCGACGAACAAGACCGTCAGCGCCAGCCGGGTGGCTGCGGTGCTGGGCTCGGTGTTGGTCCCGCCCGCGGTGACCACGCCGCAGCCGACGGCGTGCCCGGTGAAAGCAGCTGCCCCGAGGGTGGCTGGGGGTCGGGGCTGGTGCCACCTGAACCCCCGGACCTGGAACCGACCGGGGTCATTGACTTGTATGACTACGATCGGGCGTGCGTGACCGACCAGGACCGGGCCTGGATCAACATCGGCTACGAACCACCCGGCGCCGCCGACGACGAAACCCCCGACTGGTGGCACGCCTGCCGCCCCGCCCCACCCCGGCCGGACCATCCCCATGCCCAGGAATCGGCGGTCCCGGCGTCCACCACATCGGTGGTGCGGCCGGCATCCGTCCGTGAGCCGGTTCGGGCGTCGGCGAAACGTCCGATCGCTGCGCGATCCTCGGCGGCCGGGCCGGAATCCCGTTTGCCGAACAGGAATCCAGGGCCCGACCCCGACCATCCGGTGCCGGTTCGGGCGTCGGCGCGGTCGATGTCGGTGACCGGGCGGGAATCCTGTTTGCCGAACAGGATTCCAGGACCCGACCCCGACCATCCGGTGCCGGGGCGGGCGGCGGCGCGGTCGATGTCGATGGCCGGGCGGGAATCGCGTTTGCAGAACGGGATTTCGGGGGTCGATCCGGAGGATCTGGTGTGGGCGGTGGCGCAGGCGGACGCGTTGTATGACCGGGCGGTGCTGTCGCGCGATGTCCTGCCCGCCGACCGGTGCGGCGGCTGCGGCGGGCGGCTTGTTGTGCGGCCGGGGGTGGTGGACGTGCAGGTCAAGCTCACCACCCTCGCCGGGCTGGACGAGGACCCCGCGCTGATCCCCGGCCTGGGCGTCACCCTCGCCCCGATCGCCCGGCTCATCGCCTTCGACCCGCACACCCGGCCCACCTGGCGATGGTCCATCTTCGACCCCGACGGCGACCTGCTGCACCACGGCCTGATCCGCCACCGCCCAACCGCACCCGAGCCCCGCCTCCCAACCCGGACAGAATCCGGTTTCCCAACCGGGAAACCCGAGCACCCAGCCGACAGATGGGAGCCGGGGCCCGCGCCCGGGTCGGCGGTGCGCGTGTGCCGCTGTCCGCAGGTGGAGCCGGGCCGGCGGCGCGGCACGGTCGAGCTGCAGCTCACCCTGGCCACCCTGCACGAGCTTCTCACCCACCCGCACCGCGCCCCCGGCTGGCAGACGGTGCTGGCCGACATCGCCGCCCAGGTCGAGCGCGACCGCCGGCTCAACCCACCCGGCAAATGGCAGCAGACCGACCAGCACGGCAACCTGTACCACCACGGCCACACCCAGCGCATGCCCGACGCCGTCGAAGAAGCCTTCATCCGCGCCCGCGACCGCTCCTGCCGCGCCCCCCACTGCCCGGTCACCGCCAGCCGCTGCGAACTGGACCACCGCATCGAATACGCCAAAGGCGGCCCCTCCCACCGCGGCTGCGTCGACCTGCGCTGCAAACGCCACCACCACATGCGCGACCGACACGACATCCGCATCGCCCGCACCGGCCCCACCGTCACCTGGACCATCCCCAGTGGACGCACCTTCACCGTCACCACCGACAAAGACCTCATCCTCACCCGCGAAACCTGACCAATGCCCAACCCTCGAACACGACAACTGATCGACACACCTCGCACGGGAAGACACGAAACTGAGCTGTCCCAGGCGTGACGACGAGCGGAGCCGCCCGCCTACCGACGCGAGGACGGTCACCTTTTGCGGCTTCTGGGCCGAACCGGGTCACGCGGGCCGGCCCGTGTGCCGGCTCAGCCCGTGCGAGCCGCGGCCAGTGCGAGCAGCCAGGTGCTGCATCCGGGCGGATCGGGTAGCCAACTTCGACGATATGTACCTAGTGTTGTAGCGTGCGTGTCATACAATGTCCAATACAAACCGCCGGCGTGGGGAGGTGACCCATGGGGGAGGCGCGAGCGCGGCAGTGGCTGGACCGTCATGGTGCGACGGGCCGGCCGACGACCCCGCTACTGCAGGCGCGGCTGGACGCGCGCCACCGAAGCGAGACGCTGTCGTGGCTGCTGATGGGGGCGGTGCTGGCCGCCTTCGTGGTGGCCGTCTTCGTGGTGGGTGAGCTGTCGGATGTGTCCGGGTCCGAGCGGGCCTCGCTGCTTGAGCCTGGGTTCCTACAGATCGGGATCTTTTATGTGGTGATGGCGCTGGCGGTCATCGCCGGCCTGTGGCTCCAGGACCGGGACGAGCGCCGGATCGCCCGAACACTCACCCGGCGCGTGGCCCACCCGCAGGCGGTGCGCGTCAGCACCGTGGTTGGTCGCTGGTTCATCGTGACCGCGACCGTCACTGTCGGCGCCGGTCTCCTCGCGGGCGCGGTCGCCGCGATGATCGCGACCGAGCCCAGGGACCGTGAACTCGCCTACGCCATGCTGGCGGCGATCGGCGTCTTCGCCCTGCTCGGCCTGGCCGGCCTGGTCCGGGTGGTCCGTCGGCCGGCGATCGCCGACGACGAGCAGTCGCTTGGGGACGATCTGCTGCTGCGCCGGGAGGACGCGCTGCGGGTGGTGCCGCCGTACCCGGCGACGCTGGCCGCCGTCGCGGCCGTCCAGAGCCGGAGCCTCACCGTGTTGTTCGTGTTCCTCGGGTACGCCCTCGTCGCCCTCATCGTGTCGTTCCTGGCGAGCTGGGCCGTCAGCCGCGCCCCCGCGACCCGTCCGGTCTCCTTCAGCAGCGAGGCCGCGGCGTGATACTCACGATCTCGGCCGACTCGCCGGTGCCGCCGTACGAGCAGGTGCGGGCCCAGTTGGCTCAGCAGATCATCGAGCGCAAGCTGGTCGTCGGCACCCGCCTGCCCACCGTCCGTCGGCTGGCGGCCGACCTCGGGCTCGCCACCAACACGGTGGCGCGCGCGTACCGTGAGCTCGAGGAGGCTGGGCTGGTCGAGACCCGCGGGCGGGCCGGCACCTTCGTGAGCGCGGCGGGGGAGCGCGGCCGGGAACGGGCCCGCGAGGCGGCTCGCCAGTACGCGCAGACCGTACATTCGCTGGGGATCGAGCCCGAGGAAGCGCTGCGCATCGTGCAGGCCGCGCTGCAGGCGTCGGACGGCCACCAGCCCGGGTGAGACCCGGCTACCAGCGACCGCCCGTCGGTTGCGGCCACTCGGGCGGGGGCCAGTCCCGGGGTGGCCACTGTCGTTGCTGGACGGTCGGGGTGCGACGACGCAACGGCAGGGCCAGAACCATCCCGGTGACGAACCCGAGCACGTGCGCGAGATAGGCGACGCTGCCGCCCTCGGACACCGCGTAGCCGGCCGAGTAGATCCATTGCAGGATGAACCACATCCCCAGGACCAGCCAGGCCGGCAGGCGCAGCGGGATGAAGAAGAGAAACGGCACCAGGCTCCACACGCGGGCCCGCGGAAAGAGCACGATGTACGCCCCGAGGACGCCGGCGATCGCCCCCGACGCGCCGATGAGCGGAACCGTCGACGAGGCATAGGCGAGTGCAAATCCGTACGCCGCCACGTAGCCGCAGACCAGGTAGAACAGGATGTAGCGCACCTTCCCCAGCCGATCCTCGACGTTGTTGCCGAAGATCCACAGGAAGAGCATGTTGCCGAGCAGGTGCAGCCACCCGCCGTGCAGGAACATCGCGGTCAACACCGACAGCACCGGGCTCTTCTCGTAGCTCGGCGGCGCCACGATGCACCCGGGCCCGCCGGGGCCGATGCCGACCTCGCCGGTCGGGACCAGCGGCTGAGGCCGGTTGTCGATCAGCTCGTCCGGGATGGCGCCGTAGCGGCGGTAGAACGCCTCCTGCTCGCAGAGGTCGGCGAGGCTGACGCCCTCCAAACCGGACAGCCCCACCGCGGGCGTGGCCAGGAAGACACCCACGTTGACGGCGATCAGGGCGTACGTGACCCACGGGGTGCGCCGCGTCGGGTTCACATCGTGCACCGGGATGACCACGCCTACCAGTCTGCCCCACCGGCCCCTCGCACCAGCCCGGATGGCGGCGGTTCCCCCACCTGTTCCGAAGATGATCATCAATAGATGGTGTGAAGCCTATTGATGAGGTAGTGGCGTGTCGTGATGACCGGGGTGCACCTGACGACGACCGGGCCGGCCGGTGACCCAGCCAGCGGGCCAACGCGATGGGCGGTACCGAGCCGGCCCGGTGACCCATGGAGTGCCGGCCCGATGGGCGCGGTGACCGAGCCGGCCCGGCGGGTCCATGGAACGGGCCGGCCCGGCGGCCCATGGGGGCGAGCCGGCTCGGTGTCCCCGGTCGCCGACCCGCGTCACGCGGCGGCGTGGTGGTCCGCGCCCGCCGCCTGGTGCGGACCACCACGCCGGTGTCGGCAGGCCTCCGGCCGGGCACGGCGGTCCGCATGGTCAGCGCCATGAGGTGGCGCCATGAGTCGAGCAGGCCGCCAGGGAGCGCGGCGAGCCGGAGAGGCCGCCGGGAGTTGGTTGCCCCCGTCGCGGCCGTTTCCATCCCGCCCCGCTGCCTGCCGCCGACCAACCCCGGTGGTCAGCCTGGCCGATCTTGGCCGGTCCGCATAGGCACGGGACGCCAGGGCATTGACCATTCTGGCCAGCCCCGGTCTTTGGCCGGCGGCCGTTACTCTCCGCCGTCGGCCGTACTCGGGTGGTGCATGAACTGGTTCCGGTACTCGCCGGGCGGGAGGCCGAACTCGCGCCGGAACGCCCGGTTGAACGTAGCCGGGTCGGGGTACCCCCAGCGGGCGCCGATCGCCACGATCGGCCGGTCGGCCCGCGCAGGGTCGACGAGCTCCCGTCGGCACTGCTCGAGCCGCTGCCGCCGGATCCACGCCGCTGGGGTGGTGCCCTCGGCCTGGAAGACGCGGTGGAGCTGTCGCAACGACACGCCGCACGCGCTGGCCACCTTGGTCGGCGTCAACGTCGGATCGGCCAGCCGGCGGCGGATGTAGTCCTGAATCTGGATCTGACGAATCCGCATCCGGGAGTTCTCGGACAGCCTGACCGGCGAGCCGGACGCGAGGCGGGCCGACGCCACCAGCAGGTCGAGCGCGGTCGCGGTAAGCGTCGCCGTCACCGCCGGTGGGTGGTTCGCGCCGTGCTTGGCCAGATCGGTCAGCACGCGGAGGAGGACTGCGCCCAGGCCGTGCGTCGCCGGGATCGGCGCGGCGACCAGCCGGTTGAGCAAGCCGTCTCGTTCGAACAGCGACCGCGGCAGCTGCAGGACGATGTTGGCGACGGGCGTATCGTTGATCAACACTCCTTCGTGGGAGCTGTCGCGTACGAACACGTGGCGCACGTCGGCGACATACTCGTCGCGGCCCTGCCGGAAGATGTGCCGCCCCCGCGACACATGGGACACGAGCAGCATCTCCGGGTCGGACTGGCTGATCAGTCGCTTGGTCCGGCGGGCCTGCAGCGGCGGGTAGCGCAGCCGGGAGATCACCGTCCCGCCCAGCTGGTGCACCTCGATCGTCGCCCGAAAGTCGTCGCGGTGATCGCTATCGATGGCCACGGGCACGTGCGACGTGCCGATCAGGTCGTACCAGGCGGCGAAGCGCCGCTTCGCCGGCAGGCTTGTCGTCCGGAACCGTACGACCGTCACCGCGCCCCCTCTCCGAAAGGGTCATGGTAGTCGACGCTCGGCCGTGGTTCGGCGGTCACCGATGCGTCACGGGACGGCCCGGGCGTAGCGGGCGGCCACCTCACGGGTGGCGGCCACGAGCTCGTCCGGCCCCACGACCTTCACGTCGGCGTCGAACAGGCCGACCCAGGCGGCCAGCGCCCGCCAGGACCAGGAGCTCGCGGTGACCCGGCACCAGTCCGCATCGACCGGCTCCACGACCGCGTCCCGTCGCGCCCAGCGGGCGACCTCGTCGACCGGCATGCGCAACAGGAAAGTGCCGCGGCAGGGCAACGGCGGCGGGGAGAACCGCTCGGATATGTACGTGTGTACGTCCTCGCTGGGCAGCGGGCGCGGGGTGAAGCGCGGCCCGTGGGGTGGCCGCGGGCGCATCCGGTCGACCCGGAAGGTGCGCCAGTCCTGGCGGTCGAGATCCCAGGCCACGAGGTACCACCGACCGCGCCACATCACCAGGTGGTGCGGTTCGGCCCGCCGCGGTGGGCCGTCCTGGGCGCTGCCCGCGTAGTCGAAGCGCAGCACCTCGCGGGCCCGCAGCGCCTCGGCCACGGCGAGGAGGTCCTCGGCCCGGACCGCGCTCGGCCCCGGCCGGGTCACATTGACGACCTGCAGCGTCTCGACCCGATGCCGCAGCCGGACCGGCATCACCTGCCGAATCGTGGCCAGCGCCCGCAGCGCCGGTTCGGCGATGCCCTCGACGGAGGTCGTGGCGGTCTGCAACGCGACCGCGATCGCCACCGCCTGCTCCTCGTCGAACAGCAGGGGTGGCAGCTGCGCGCCGGCGTCGAGGCGGTACCCACCCTCCGGACCCTTCGTGGCCCGCACCGGGTAGCCCAGCTCGCGCAGGCGGTCGACGTCGCGGCGAACCGTGCGCGGGCTCACCTGCAGCCGCTCGGCCAGCGTGTGCCCGGGCCAGTCGCGGCGGGTCTGCAGCAGGGACAGCAGGCGCAGCAGTCGCGCCGAGGTCTCGAGCATGCCGTTCAGATTGCCAGAGGTATAGGACAAAACCTGTCCCCTACGGGTGCCAGGCTCCCCCGCGGCACCACGTCGGCGGGCGGACCACCCGACCGATGGGCGAACCGCCGAGTCAGGCGGCGGATCGCCTCGTCGACGGCGGACCGCCAGTCACCGAAGGTCACCGAGTCACAGGGGGAGACGTGATACGCACCCGAGCGCTCACCAAGGACTTCACGGTGGGCAAGGGCAGGGTCGTGCGGGCCGTCCGCGGCATCACGCTGACCGTCGAGCCGGGCGAGCTGGTGGCCGTGCTCGGCCCCAACGGCGCCGGCAAGAGCACCACCATGCGCATGCTGGCCACCCTCATCGCGCCGACGTCGGGTTCCGCCACCGTCGCCGGGTTCGACGTGGTCGCCGACGCGGCCCAGGTACGCCGACGCATCGGCTACGTCGGCCAGGGCAACGCCGCCGGACACCACCAGAAGGTGCGCGACGAGCTCTACAGCCAGGGCCTGATGTACGGCCTGCGCCGCCACGACGCGCGTCGGCGGGCCGACGAGCTGCTGGCGGCGCTGGACCTCACCGAGCTGGCCGACCGGAAGGTGAGCGCGCTCTCCGGCGGCCAGCGGCGCCGGCTGGACGTGGCGATGGGGCTGGTGCACGCCCCGTCGCCGTCGCGCGGCCCGGGCCAGCCGTTCCTGCTCTTCCTCGACGAGCCGACGACCGGGCTCGACCCGCACAACCGGGCCAACCTCTGGGCGCACATCGACCGCATGCGCCGCGAGCGGGAGATGACGGTCGTGCTGACGACGCACTACCTCGACGAGGCCGACGCCATGACCGAGCGGGTCGTGGTCGTCGACCACGGCGAGATCATCGCGGACGACACCGCGGACTCGCTGAAGGCGAAGCTGGCCGGCGACCGGATCACGGTCACCGCCGCCGACCCGGGGCGCACGGCCGAGCTGGCCGAGCTCGTGGCGAAGCTGCCGGGGGCCCGGGACGTGACGGTCGCCCGCCGGACGACGGCGGAGTCCACAGTGGACAGCCCTGACGCGGCGGACACGGTCCAGGCCCGCGTCGACGACGGGCCGTCCGCGCTGCCCGAGCTGACGATCGCCGCCCACCAGGCCGGGATCCGCATCGCCGCGACCCAGGTCTTCCGCCCCACCCTCGATGACGTGTTCCTGAACCTGACCGGACGCAGCCTGCGCGACGGCGAGGCCACCGACAGCGAGGAGAGCCAGTCATGAGTGTGATGTCTGTCTACGTCGACGCCGTGGCCCGACCGGCGCGGGCCCTGGCCCGGGACACGGGCATCGTCATGGCCCGGGAACTGCGGCCGGTGCTGGCCGACCCGTTCTCGGTGCTGTTCGGCATGGTCCAGCCGTTGGTGTTCCTGGGCCTGTTCGGGCCGCTCCTGGCCGGCTCGCTCGGCGGGTCCGAGGACGTCTGGCCGTGGTTCGTGCCGTCGATCGTGGTCATGACCGCCCTGTTCAGCACCTCGACGACGGGGTCCAACCTGCTGTACGAGCTGCAGACCGGCGCGCACGAACGGATGCTGGTCGCGCCGGTGCGCCGATCGGCCCTCCTCATCGGACGGTCGCTCAAGGAGATGGTGCCGCTGGTCGGGCAGGCCCTGGTCATCGTGCTGGTCATGCTGCCCTTCGGGTTCCGGTTCGACCCGCTGGGCGGGCTGCTCGCCCTCGCGCTGCTGGCCGTCTTCGGGGTCGGGCTCGGCTCCCTGTCGTACGCGCTGGCGCTGGCCGTCCGGAAGCAGGACTGGATGTTCTGGCTCGTCCAGCAGACGCTGCTGTATCCGGCGATGATCCTCTCCGGCATGCTGCTTCCCCTGTCGGCCGGCCCCGGATGGATGCAGGCGCTCGCCAGGGCCAACCCGCTCGCGTACGTGGTCGACGCCGAGCGCGCGCTCTTCTCCGGCGACTACTCGGCCAGCGTGGGGTGGGGGTGGCTCGCCGCGGCGCTCACGGCCGTCGTCGGCCTGGCCGTCGGCATCCGGAGCATGGTCCGCAGCGCCGACTGACCTCGGTGGCTCGGTTCGTCGTCGGCGAAGGATCGTGGCGGGTCGGCGTTCGGGCCCGCCGACCTGTCGCGATTATCAATCTTTGCATTGACCGAGGCTCGAGTGAACGCGCGCGTGCGGTTCGTGTTGCGTCCCCGGAACGTCAGGACGGAGGGCGGGCCGTGCTCTCGCGGATGACGAGGTCGGGGGCCAGCAGTTCCCGCGGGGCCGGGTCCTTCCCGTTGATGCGGGCCAGCAGGGCGGCGACGGCCCGGACGCCGACCACCTCGAAGTCCTGGCGGACCGTGGTGAGGGCCGGCGGGTAGTACGGCGACTCAGGCACGTCGTCGAAGCCGACGACGCTGACGTCCTCCGGTACCCGGCGCCCGGCGAGCGCCAGCGCGCGCAGCACCCCGAGCGCCATGTGGTCGTTGGCGACGAAGATGGCGGTGACGTCGGGATCGGCGGCGAGCCGGACGCCCGCCTCGTAGCCGGAGCGGGCGGACCAGTCGCCGACCAGGGGCGGCGGCACCGGCACGCCGGCCCGCTGCAGCGTCTTGCGCCAGCCGCGGGCACGGGCCCGGGCGTCCACCCAGTTGCCGGGGCCGGCGACGTGCCAGACCGTACGGTGCCCCAGCTGCAGCAGGTGCTCGGTGGCGAGTCGGGCGCCGGTCTCCTGGTCGATCGCCACCACCGGCAGGCCGCTGGTCTGGGCACCGGCGACCACCACGGCCGGCAGGTCGTCCGGTACCTCCCGCACCGCCTCGGCCGCGGTGGTGTGCGGGGCGACGATGATCGTGCCATCGACGGCCTGCGACCGCAGGGTCGCCACGGCGTCCCGCATGGTGTCGGGATCGATGCGGGGAAGGCTGATGATGCTGACCGAGTAGCCCTCGCGGCGGGCCGCCTGCTCGATCGCGAACAGCGCCGAGGCCGGGCCGAACAGGGTGGTGTCGAAGAAGACGACGGACAGCTGCCCGGAGCGTCCGGTGGCCAGGGCGCGGGCAGCGGCGTTGGGCCGGTAGCCGAGCGCGCGCAGCGCCTCCTCGACCTTGGCCCGGGTCGCGGGTGAGACCCGGGCGGTGCCGTTGAGCACCCGGGACACCGTCATGTGGGAGACGCCGGCCGCGACGGCCACGTCCGCCATGACCACGTCCTGGCTCCGGCGCGTCGCCGGAGCTCCCCGCGGTCGCCGTCGCGGCACCGCGGTGGCTCCGCGACCACCGTCCATATGGTCGCTATCCGTATGGCCGCCGCCCATGTCGTCATTGTCCACGGAATGTGACTCCCCTTGACAGGCTGGTGTGTTCACGCTAACAATGTTCGCGTTAACAAATGTTCGCGCTAACACAACGCGAACGCAACTTGTCCGTCCAGAACACGAAACACGCGTAACTGTCAATCCATCCACCGAGCCAGCGACGTCTCGCGGGGGGAGTGTCAAGGAGGAAATTCAATGGTGACTATGAAACGGCGTACCCTCGTGGGGGTCGCCGGTGCCGCTGTCCTCGCCCTGGCGCTGTCGGCGTGCGGGGGCGACGGCGGAAGCGGTTCGGGGGGCGAGGACGATCGCATCGTGATCGGCTTCGTCGCCGTGGGCCCGGAGGGCGGCTGGCGGGCGGCGAACGAGCAGAACATCAAGGACACGTTCACCGCCGAGGCCGGCTACGAGCTGAAGTACGCGCCGGCGACGAACCTCGACCAGCAGTCACAGATCGCGGCATTCACATCGTTCGTCGACGAGGGCGTGGACGTCATCCTGCTGTCGGCGACCGAGGCGACCGGCTGGGAGGCCTCGCTGCGGCGCGCCCAGGAGGCCGACATTCCGGTGATTCTCGTCGACCGGGGCATCGAGCCGGACGACCCGAGCCTCTACGTCACCCGGGTCGCCCCGGACAACGTCGAGGTGGCGAAGGCGGTCGCCAACTGGGCGGTGTCGGAGTTCCCCGACGGCGCCAAGTACTTCACGCTCGAGGGCCCGCCCGGCGTCGGCGTGGTCAACGAGCGCAACAACGGTTGGGACTCGGTGATCGGGTCGCGGCCCGAGTTCGTCAAGGTCGGCGCCCAGACCGCGAACTGGTCGGCCGAGGAGGCGAAGAGCGTCTTCGAGACCGTGCTGCGGGCCAACAACAACGACATCCAGCTCGTCTTCGCGCAGAACGACGAGATGGGTCTCGGCGCGGCGCTCGCCGTCGAGGAGGCGGGCCTGGTTCCGGGGCAGGACGTGAAAATCGCGACCATCGATGGTACGCGCCCCGCGCTCGAGGCGCTCGCCGATGGCCGGCTCAGCTTCGTGGCGGAGTACAACCCGCTCTTCGGCGAGACGCTGGTCGAGGTCGTCCGCAAGGCCCTGGCCGGCGAGCCCGTCGAGTCCTATATCGTCGTGCCGAGCGAGACCTTCGATTCGCCGGAGGCCGCGGCCGAGGCACTGCCGAACCGCAAGTTCTGAACCGGTAACGGTCGCCGATTCCGGACCGGTAGACGGTCGCCGATCGGTGCGGAACCGCCGCCACCCGGGGCGGTTCCGCACCGACATCGGCGACCGGGATCAGGAGGTGCTGTGGACGGTCCATCGCCGATCGTCGAGATGCGGGGAATCAGCGTCACCTTCCCGGGCGTCAAGGCGCTGGACGACGTCAGCTTCCGGCTCTTTCCCGGCGAGGTGCACAGCCTCATGGGGGAGAACGGGGCGGGCAAGTCGACGCTCATCAAGGCGCTGACGGGTGTCTACGCCATCGACGCCGGCACGATCCTGATCGAGGGGCGCGAGCGCCGCCTGCACAGCACGGCCGACGCCCAGGCCGCCGGGATCTCGACGGTCTACCAGGAGGTCAACCTCTGCCCCAACCTGACGATCGGCGAGAACGTGATGCTCGGCCACGAGGTGCGGGGCCGGTTCGGCATCGACTGGCGGGCCACGCACCGCGCCGCCACCGAGGCCCTGGCCCGGCTCGGCCTGGCCGACCTTGACCCCCGCCGGCCGCTGGCGAGCGTCTCGCTGGCGATCCAGCAGCTCGTCGCGATCAGCCGAGCCATGGTCGTCAACGCCAAGGTGCTCATCCTGGACGAGCCGACGTCGAGTCTCGACGCGGCGGAGGTCGCGCAGCTCTTCAGCGTCATCCGGCGCCTGCGTGAGCAGGGCGTCGCGATCCTGTTCGTCTCCCACTTCCTCGACCAGGTCTTCGCCATCAGCGACCGCATCACCGTGCTGCGCAACGGGCGGTTCGAGGGCGAGTACCTGCGGCGCGACCTGGATCGCGCAACCCTCATCGCCAAGATGATCGGCAAGGACCTCGAGGCCCTCCGCGCGCTCGGCTCCCACCGGCACACGTCAGCCCAGGACCGTACGACCGGCCCGCTGCTGCGCGCGAGCGGCCTGGGGCGCAAGGGGTCGATCGAACCCACCGACATCGAGCTGTACCCGGGCGAGGTGGTGGGCTTCGCCGGCCTGCTCGGCTCCGGCCGCACCGAGCTGGCCCGGCTGCTCTACGGCGCCGACCGGCCGGACAGCGGTCAGGTCGAAGTGGACGGTGCGGTGGTCCACCTCAACACGCCCGTCGATGGCCTCGACCACGGCATCGCCTACTCCACCGAGAACCGCCGCGACGAGGGCATCGTCGGTGATCTCACGGTGCGGGAGAACGTGATCCTCGCCGTGCAGGCCCGCCGCGGCTGGGCTCGCCCGCTGTCGCGCCGGGAACAGGACGAGATCGTGCGACGGTACATCACCGCTCTGAACATCCGGCCGGCGGACCCGGAGGCGCTGATCAAGAACCTCTCGGGCGGCAACCAGCAGAAGGTGCTGCTCGGGCGATGGCTGGCCACCCATCCCCGCCTGCTGTTGCTCGACGAGCCGACCCGGGGCATCGACGTGGGTGCGAAGGCGGAGATTCAGGCCGAGGTCTCCCGACTCGCCGACGACGGCGTCGCGGTCGTCTTCATCTCCTCCGAGATCGAAGAGGTGGTGCGGCTCAGCGAACGTATCGTGGTGCTCAAGGACCACCACAAGATCGGCGAGATCGTCAACGGACCCGACGTCACCGCCGACCAGATCGTCGAGGTCATCGCCCGGCACGACAGCGGCGTCGAGACGCAGCTGGGCGCCGAAGAGGTGTCGGCCGGAGTCACCGTCGAGAAGGAGTCGGCATGAACGGCGTACGCGCGTGGCTGCGCGGACTCGTCCGGCGACAGTACTTCTGGGGAATCGTCGCGATCCTCCTCCTGCTCGGGCTCAACCTCATCAAGGACCCGACCTACCTGGCCATCCGTACCAATCCGGCCACCGGCAACCTGGCCGGCAACCTGCTCGACATCCTGCGCGCGTCGGCGCCCATTCTGATGATCTCGATCGGGATGGCGCTGGTCATCGCCACCGGCGGCATCGACCTGTCGGTCGGCTCGCTCATGGCGGTGGCGGGCGCGGTCTGCATGGAGTTCCTCAACCCGATCACCGACGCGTCCTCGGTCGGCGCCATGTTCGCCGCGGTGGGGCTCGCGCTGCTGCTGGCCGGCGTGCTCGGCGCGGTCAACGGGGTGCTCGTCACGGTCGTCGGCCTGCAACCGTTCATCAGCACGCTGGTGATGATGCTGGCCGGGCGGGGCGTGGCCAAGGTGATCACGTCCGGGCAGAACACGACGGCCGTGAACGAACCCTTCCGCTGGATCGCCAACGGGTACCTGGTCAGGTTTCCGGTCGTGTTCCTGATCGCGGTCGCGGTGGTGGTGCTCGTGGCGCTGGTCGTCCGGCGCAGCGCTCTGGGCCTCATGATCGAGGCGATCGGGATCAACCGGGCGGCGAGCCGTATGTCCGGCATCAAGCCACGCGGAATCATCATATCTGTCTATGTGATGAGCGGCATGCTCGCGGGGATCGCCGGGATCTTCGCGGTGTCCAGCGTCATGACCGTCGACGTGTCCCGCACCGGCTACCAGCTTGAGCTCGACGCGATCCTGGCCGTGGTCATCGGGGGCACGTCGCTGGCGGGCGGAAAGTTCTCGTTCGGCGGAACGGTCGTCGGTTCGCTGCTCATCGCCACGCTCGACAAGACCGTGGTCTTTCTCGGTGTCTCCGCGGCGGCGACGCCCGCGTTCAAGGCAGCGGTGATCATCGTGCTCTGCCTGCTGCAGTCGGACGTGCGGGCGCTGATCCGGCGGCACCTGCCGGGCGCCGCGCGCCGCGGTCCGGCCGGCGGTGGGCCGGCGTCGGCGGCCGGACGCGACCGGGAGGTACCGGCGAACCAGGAGGGGCCGGCGAACCAGGAGGTCACGGCGACGCGCCAACGGGAGGTCACGGTATGAGCACCCTCTCGACCGAACCGGCTGCTCGCCCCGCCTGGCTCGATCGGCTCGGCCACGCCTGGCGCACGAGGCGCGCCGCCCTGCCGACGCTCGCCGCGGTGATCATCTTCATAGGGATGGTCATCTACGGCGAGGCGGTGTACGGGCGCATCCTGCAGTACAACACGATATCGAACCTCTTCGTCAACAACGCCCATCTGATCATCATCGCGGTGGGGATGACGTTCGTCATCCTCATGGGCGGCATCGACCTCTCTGTCGGCGCCGTGATCGCGTTCTCGTCGGTCGCGGGCGTCATGCTCGTCAACGCCGGCTGGAACCCATGGCTGGTCATGGTCCTCATGGTCGCGATGGGTGGCGGGTTCGGCGCGCTCTCGGGCGTGCTCATCCAGTACTCCCGCGTCCAACCGTTCATCGCCACCCTGGCCACGATGTTCCTCGCCCGCGGGCTCGCGTCGATGCTCTCCACGGTGCCGGAACGGCTGCCGGAGGACTCGCCCGTCCGCCTGGTCCACTACAACATCAAGCTGATCGATGGTCCCCGGGTCAACGACCTGATCGTCACGCCCGGGGTCATCATCGCCGCCCTGGTGGTGGCCGGCGCTGTGTTCACCCTGCACCGCACGCAGTTCGGCCGCACCATCTACGCCATCGGCGGGTCGGAGCAGTCGGCCCAGTTGATGGGGCTGCGGGTGGCCCGGACCAAGGCATGGGCCTACGTGATCAGCGGCTCGCTCGCGGGCCTGGCCGCCGTCGTCTACACCTCCCGCCTCGGGGCCGCCCAGAACATCACCGGCATCGGGTGGGAGCTCGACGCGATCGCCGCGACGGTCATCGGCGGGACGCTGCTCACCGGTGGGGCCGGCTACGTGCTCGGCTCGGTCGTCGGTGCCCTCGTCCTTGGACTCATGACCGTCCTCATCACCCGGGACGGCAGCATTCCGCCCGAGGCAACGACGATCATCACTGGTGGCATCCTGCTGGTCTTCGTGCTGCTGCAGCGGGCCGTGGTCGGACGAAAGCGTGCATGAAACCCACCGGAGAACCCGCATGAAACCCACCGGAGAAGGAGCAGACATGACAGGTGGTCCGGCTTCGTCGGCGTCGCCCGACGCCGCCGATCGCTACGTGGTCGGGGTCGACTTCGGCACGCTGTCGGGGCGTGCGGTGGTGGTCCGGGTGGCGGATGGCGCCGAGGTGGGGACGGCCGTGCATGAGTATGCGCACGGTGTGATGGATTCGGTGCTGACCGCGGGGCCGGCGGGTGTCGAGCTGGGTCCGGACTGGGCGTTGCAGGTGCCGCGGGACTATGTCGATGTGTTGCGGACGGCGGTGCCGGAGGCGGTGGCGGCGGCGGGGATCGATCCGGGTCAGGTGATCGGGATCGCGACCGATTTCACCGCTTGCACGATGATTCCGACGTTGGCCGATGGGACGCCGTTGTGTGAGCTGCCGGAGTATGTGGACCGGCCGCACGCGTATGTGAAGTTGTGGAAGCATCACGCGGCGCAGCCGCATGCGGATCGGATCAATGCGCTGGCGCATGAGCGGGGTGAGCCGTGGATCGCCCGGTATGGCGGGTTGATTTCCAGCGAGTGGGAGTTCGCCAAGGGGTTGCAGCTGCTGGAGGAGGATCCGGAGCTGTACGCCCGGACTGAGCGGTGGGTCGAGGCGGCGGACTGGATCGTGTGGCGGTTGTGCGGCCGGTACGTGCGCAACGCGTGCACGGCCGGATACAAGGGTATCTATCAGGATGGGCGGTATCCGTCGCGGGAGTTCTTGGCCGCGCTCAACCCGGCCTTCGCGGGGTTCGTCGAGGACAAGCTTGCCGGCGAGATCGCTCCGCTGGGTGGTCTGGCGGGTCGGCTGACCGCGGAGGCGGCGGCGTGGACCGGGCTTGCTGAGGGTATCGCGGTGGCGGTGGGCAATGTGGACGCTCACGTGACCGCTCCGGCCGCGCAGGCGACCGAGCCGGGCCAGATGGTGGCCATCATGGGCACGTCGACGTGTCATGTGATGAGCTATGACCGGCTGGCCGAGGTGCCGGGCATGTGTGGGGTCGTGGACGGGGGCATCATCGCGGGCCTGTACGGGTATGAGGCCGGCCAGTCGGGCGTGGGTGACATCTTCGCGTGGTATGTGGACAACCAGGTTCCCGGGTCCTACTACGAGCAGGCCGCGGCGGCGGGTCTGGGCATTCACGACTATCTGACCGAGCTGGCCTACCGGGAGCCGGTCGGGGCGCACGGGCTGGTCGCGCTGGACTGGCACTCGGGCAACCGGTCGGTGCTGGTCAACCACGAGCTGTCCGGGGTGATCGTGGGGCAGACGCTGGCCACCCGGCCGGAGCAGGGGTATCGGGCGCTGCTGGAGGCCACCGCGTTCGGCACCCGGGTCATCGTCGAGGCGTTCGCCTCAGCCGGGCTGCCGGTCACCGAGTTCATCGCGGCCGGTGGCCTGCTCAAGAACCGGCACCTGATGCAGACCTACGCCGACGTGCTGAACCGTCCGATCTCGACGATCGCCAGCGCGCAGGGCCCCGCGCTCGGCTCGGCCATCCACGCCGCGGTCGCCGCCGGGGCGTACCCGGACGTGCGGACCGCCGCGGCCGCCATGGGCGCGGTCAACCGGGCCGCCTACCGGCCGGACGAGACCAACGCCAAGATCTACGACCGGCTGTATGCCGAGTATGTGGCGTTGCATGACCACTTCGGACGGGGCGGTAATGACGTCATGCGCCGGCTGCGGGCCCTGCGCCGCGAGGTCCTGAGCGTGACCCCGCCTGCGCCCCGCGCGGCCGAGGGCACCGTGCCGGCCCAGGCGGGGGCGTCGACCCAGCCGGGGGCGTCGACGGAGGTGGGCGTCTAGATGTCCGATCGGCAAGACGCGATCGACCGGATGCGGGCCGAGGTCGCCCGGCTGCACGGTGAGCTGGTGCGCTACGGGCTGGTCGTGTGGACCGCCGGCAACGTCTCCGGACGGGTACCCGGCACCGACCTGTTCGTCATCAAACCGTCCGGGGTGTCCTACGACGAGCTCACCCCGGACGCCATGATCCTCTGCGACCTCGACGGCAACGTCGTGCCCGGCACCCCCGGCAGCCAGCGGGCACCATCCAGCGACACCGCCGCCCACGCCTACGTGTACCGGCACATGCCAGAGGTCGGCGGGGTGGTCCACACCCACTCCACCTACGCCACCGCGTTCGCCGCCCGCGGCGAGGAGATCCCCTGCGTCATCACCGCGATGGCCGACGAGTTCGGCGGCCCCATCCCCGTCGGACCCTTCGCCATCATCGGCGACGACTCGATCGGACGCGGCATCGTCGAGACCCTGCGCCACCACCGCTCCCGCGCCGTCCTCATGCAAAACCACGGACCGTTCACCATCGGCGTCACCCCCCGCGACGCCGTCAAAGCCGCCGTCATGCTCGAAGACGTCGCCCGCACCGTCCACATCGCCCGCCAAGGCGGCACACCCATCCCCATCCCCCAACCAGCCATCGACGCCCTCTACACCCGCTACCAGAACGTCTACGGCCAGGCCACCGACGACCGC
>Ga0310841_100675_pt1 | contig 17692 bp, 15 predicted proteins | sample SM_ome_9_FD_201311 | JGI IMG/M metagenome (GOLD analysis project Ga0310841, IMG submission 201311) | Sorghum-adapted microbial communities enriched on stacked mutant (SM) sorghum from Joint BioEnergy Institute, Emeryville, California... ...
GAGAAGGCGGTGCACGACGTTCGTCAGGGGGATGCCGCCACGCGGTAGCAGGCGGTGACCACGACCAGCACCATCGCCGGCGCCTGGCCGGAGCCGAGCGTCATCTCGACGAACCCGTCGCCGGCGCCGACCCGGGCGCCCCCGTCGGGGAACGTCGTCACCGGGGTCACCGCGTACCCGCGCGACGCCCAGCCGCGGGCGACCCGGTCGACCAGGGCCCGCTGCTGCTCGAGCGGCACGATGAGCTGGAACGAGCCCTCGGTGTAGTGGACGAACTCGTCGTCGTGGCCGTCCGGTCGCCGGCAGGGGATCGGCTGGCTGTCGCCGCCGGCGAAGCCCGCCCAGCCGGCCAGCTCGAGCACCTGCTCGGCGTGGCGCCGCACGATCCGTCGGGCCGTGGCGTCGTCCATGACCCTCATTCCGGCCACCCGGTGGCCGGTCGCTGCCCGTGCACGAGCGTCACCCGGTCGTACTGGCCCGTGATGATGTGGGCCTGGTTGAGCAGGCTGGCGCTGTCCGGCCGCCAGTATCCACTGTGGCCGGTGGTGTCGGTGACGAACCGGTTGGCTCCGTAGCCCGGATCGGCGGGTTCGCGTCCGTGGATCGGCTCCGGCACGAACCGGATCTCGTCGCTGGCCGACCGGCCGACCCACACGTGCCGGGGGTCCAGGTTCAGCTCGCGGGCGTGGTCGCTGTGCAGCCCCGGGCTGCCCACCACGACGATGTCGTCCACGCGCAACCCGCCGGCCCGGGCGCCCTCGGCGACCACCGTGCTGCCGTAGCTGTACCCGAGCGCGGTCACGTGCGCTCCCGTGGGTCCGTCGACGTGGGTGGCGCGCAGCCCGTCCACGAACCGGGCCAGCGCGGCTCCGCCGTCCCGGGACGGTCCCTCGCGCCAGCCGTCGAGCAGGCTGTCCGGTGGGTCGTAGCCCAGCCAGTACACCACGGAGACGTCCCCGTGGCCGACCGTCGTCTGGTCGGCGACCCGCCGCAGCGTCGCCGCCCGGGCCACCTCACCGTGGATGTCGCGCAGGTCGGTGCCCACGCCCGGCACGAACACCGCGGTGTGCCGCGCGTGGTCGGGGTCGCCCAGGGCCACGGCCACCCGGCCGTCACCGGCGCCGTCGATGAGCAACAGGTACGCGTCCGGCGTCACCGCGAGCCGGTCGCGGACGGCGCGCAGCCCGGCCGGCGCCGGGGCGTGGGTGACGAGCTGGTCGAGGTAGGCCCGGTTGGCCCGGTCCCGGTGGGCGGCGGGGATGCCGTCGAGACCGCCGATCAGGTCGGGGTGGTCCCGCAGCGCCCACTCCTGCTGTTGCGCGGACAGCGAGCGCCACCAGGCGGCCACGTCGGCCGGTGACCGCTGCGCCTGCCGTCGGATCGTGGCCCGGTCCGGGGGCGACGGGTCATCCGCCGTCCGCGGCCCGGGCACCAGCGGGCCGCCCGGCGCCGGCGGCTCGGGCCACGCCGACCGGATCGCCGTCGCCGTGACCGCGTCGAGCCGGCGCGCCCGGGCCAGGATCTCGACCAGCTCGTCGCGGACGTCGTCGACGCCGCCCCGTCCCAAGCCCGCGCCGACCGGCCCGGCGCCCATCGACGCGCCGCCAACCGGTCCGACGGCGGCCGGCCGGGCGGCGGTGACCGTACCGCTGACCAGATCGACGGTCAGGCCCCGGGCTCGGGCCGAGGCCAGCACGGCGTCGAGGTGGCGCTGCAGGGCGGCCAGGGCGTCGGCGTGGTGCTCCAGGGCCTGGGCGACTGATCGGGCCGGCCGTACGGCCGCGTCCAGCGCACCGACCTGAACGCCCAGCCGGTCGGTCGCGACCGCCACGGTCCGGCCCTGCCCGGCCGCGGCCACCCGGTCCCGCCCGGTCACCAGGCGCTCGCCCGCCGCATCCAGGGTGGCGGCCAGCGCGGTCCAGGCGAGCGCGGCCGACCGGAACGCCTCCGGGTCGCCCGCGCGTACCTCGGCGAGCGTCAGCCGGCTCATCCGGTCGCCCCGATCCGGGCCTGGGCCGCCTGGTCCGCGGCGACGAAGACGTCCGCCACCCTCGCCAGGCGGGTGGCTGTCCGGTGCAGGTCGGCCGCGAGCCGGCCCAGGTGATCGCCCCAGGCCGCCGCCGCGGTCTCCAGCCAGGCGGCCGACTCCCACGTACGCTGGCCCGGCACGACGAGCCGCGACACCTGTCGACTCAGCAGTTCATCGATATCGAGCGCGGCCCCCCGCACCTCGGCGGCCGCGCGGCGCAGGTGCTCCGGATCCACCGCGAGAACCATCGTTACCCCCCGTGTATTGCGCGAACCGGCGTACGGCCACCGAGGCAGCCGGGCCGGCACCCGCCAGGGTCGCGCACCGGCGGCCGCTTGTCCACCGCGAGCTGGCGCAGGCGGACCGGGAAGGCCGACGCGGGCGGGGTCACGAGGGCCGAACGCAGGCGGGGAACGGGCCTAGAGCCATGAAGAGCTGTTGGGGTCGGGGCGGTAGCCACCGAACGGTTCGCAGTAGGTGACAGCCGCTGACCAGTGACATCCGCACAGCGGTTGCCTGCTGCAGGGGAATTCACAACCCCACGTCAGGAGCCAACGCCGCCGCGGGTGTTACCCGCGGCGGCGTCGCCGGACCCGATCAGCCGAGGTCCGTCACCAGGGTGCAGGCGAACGGCACCGTGACCGTGACCTCGCCCTCGTCGTCAACGAGCCCGGCGAGGGTGACGGTGCCCGTGGGCAACTCGTCCCCGGTGACCTCGACGGTGCTGCGGAACCGCTCTCCCGGGAAGAACTCCCGCAGCATCACGTCCCCGGGTGAGTCTCCGGTCATCGTTGCGCTCCAGGCCCGCAGCACCCCATCGACGTGGTTGAGGAGGGTGACCGCGAGGTTGGTCTCGTCGCTGGTGTCCACGGTGTACGTGTCCCCCTGGGGGGCCAGCAACGCCCGGACGATGCCCCCGACACCACTGTCGGTGTCGAAGTAGGTGCTCACCGAGACGGCGCCCTCGGATGTTCGGTGGCAGCTCGGGGTCGCCACCCAGGCCGAGGCCGCTCCGGGGTAACCCGCACCGTCGACGTTCACCTCGTGGCGCGTGACGACCCCGATGTGTGCCGTGCAGGTGGGCTCGCCGGTCAGCGCGGCGTAGGCGAGCGAGTCGCCCCGAGCTAGCAGCATCCCCGGCACTGCCCCGAAGATGGCCGCGAAGCCGGCGAACTCCGCGTACTCGCCGCCGAGTGTCAACTCGTCGACCACGCGCCATTGGCCGGCGCGAAGGATGTCGCCGAGTTCGTCACACGGCAGCGCGCTCATCAGCTCGATGCCCCGGTCTGTCTCCCGTATCGGGACCACGTGCCCGGGCAGATAGATGCCGGGGAAGGCGGCCGTGACGGCGTCGTCCCCCGTGACGAGGCCACTGCCCGGGTCGCCCGCCGAGTCGGCCCCGTCGTCGGTGCAGCCGCTAAGGGCGAGTGCGGTGGCCACCACCAGCGCGAGGCCGCGCCAAGTGTGGCTGGAAAACCACCTGTGGCTAGAGATTGTCATAGGTGTACTCCACCTTCGGGCAGCGGGGATCCTCACGTACCTGGATGACCGGCCAGGACAGATCGTTGAACGGGAACGACTTGCCAGCTATCAATATCTCGATCTCGCCTGCCGGTCGGCCGACCTTCCAACCGTCGTAGAGCACGTACTTGTGCGCGAGGATGGGGCTCTCGCGCCGGCTCCGGGGAATGAGCGTGATCTCACCCTCAAGGAAGGGCCCACCGTTGCCCTGCGCGATGAGGAAGCGCTGGGGCTGCCCGTTGTCGGCGACCTCTACGGGAAGGATCTCTTTGTCCTCCGCGGCCTTGTCGGGGGCGTCAATGCCGAGCAGGGAATGCCAGCCCTCCCGGTAGAAGTCCTCGACGTCCATCTCGTAGCCGCCCGTGCCCGTGTACGGCCCCTCCACGCCCGCGCAGCTCACCAGGTCCACGTAGACCCGGGGGAGCTCCACGACGAGCAGGTTCACCGAACTCTCGCCCTTGGCGATGACGATGTCGGAGCCGTGATATGTCACGTTCACCGGTATGGACTGGGTGGGCAGCCCTGCCTTGGTCAACAGCTCGGCGATGAGCTCGTACGACTTGACGACGGCAAACCCCATCCCGTCGGACGTGCCCCCGGCGACACCACCGGCCTCCTTGGCCACGCCCCACAGGTCATCGAGCTTGAAGGGGAACTGCTCCTTGTCGAGGGCGGCGGTGACGATCACCCGCCCGGAGAGTTCCGCCCCCTCACCCGCCGGGCGCTCGACCGGCGGCATCAACTCCAGCGTGGTCTTTCCGTCGGGCCCGGTCGTCCCACCGTCGTGGAACTTGCTCGAGTCGGCGCTGACCGCGCTCAACAAGCGGCTGCCTTCCTGGATGCGGGTGGCCCGTGGTTGGCTGGTCTCCCAGCGGACGGTGAACCCCTGCAGCGGTCCGGCCTTCGGCATTTCGACGCCGGCGAGGGAGTAGCATTCCAGCTTGTACGCGGTCGCCTCGATGTCGAAGGTCGCGGTGGCGGTGACCGTCACATGCTCGTCCCGCGTGCCAGCCTGATGCTTGAAATGGGTCTCCGGCTTGTCGACGCTCAGCGAGAGGCGTGCGCCCAGCATGAGCAGGATCGAATTGACCGCTGTCGCGAGGATGCCCCTCGCGGCCGATGCCTTGTCGAAGCCCGCCTTGTCGGCCGGGTCCATCACTATGGACCGCAGCCTGTCCTGGAGCTCGCCCCGGAGGAAGTTCGCGTTGGCCGAGACGATCGGGTCGGACTGCTTGCGCAATTCACTGAGCAAGCTGCACAACCCGGCCGGTGCGGCGTACGCGACGCCGCCGAGCATCTTGTCGAGGAAGCTTGGGCCAGCAGGAGCCCCGAGCGCCGCCTGCGCCCCCTCCTTGACCTCGAAGAACCGACCGCCTGCGTGGGCGAGCAGCACCACCGTCTGCAGTGGATCGAGGTAGACGGCCTCCGGGTCCGCCGTGGCGTAGAGCAACTCCCCCCGGGCGGCCCCGAGTGCGCGTACCGCGGCGGCCGCCGACACGAAGATCGCGTGGTCGTCGGTTCCCTTTCCCCAGTCGGCCACCGCGCCGGCCAGCTCCGCGAACCCAAGCGGCTCGGTCGTGATGCCGAGCACCTGGAGGATCGTCGCGAACTGCTCAACGGAGTAGCGGTCGGCCGCACGAACCGCCTCGGTGAGTACGGGGATGAACTCGGCGTACACCGGTACCTCGTAGATCATCAGGTCGTCCGGCACAGCCGCGACCGGGCCGTCGCCGGTGACGATCGGAATGCCGGAGCGCCGGAGTATCTCGGCGACCGCGGCCTGTGCCGTCTCCGCCGAACCGTTATGAATTTGAGACACCAGATGTTCCATTGCGGCGGTCGGTTCGGCCGGCAGGCCTGCCGCCAGCTCGGTCATGACCGTACGCAGCCGCTCTGCGCTCAGCGGTTCCCCGTCATCCGCCGCATCGTCGTCGGTGCAAGCGGCGACGGAACCGATCGCCATGACCACTGCGAGCAGCATTGCCACTGGCCGCGTCGTCCGGCCGTGCGCGCCCGGTGGACCGGCGGTTCTACGCCTGCCCAGACTCATGACAGCGCTCCCCTCAATCGTCGTCCGGAGGCTTGTCCCGGCGATCCTAGGAAGCACCGTCAATGCCGTTGATCACGCTCGCGACGGCCAGGGTCGTGCACCGGCGGTCGCGTGTCGACCGCGAGCCGACGCCGGCGAGGTGGGGGGCGACCGCGGGCGGGCCAGGCGGGCCAACCGCGGACGGGTCAGGCGGGCCTAGAGCGTGCGGGTCATGAAGACGCTGTTGGGGTCGGGGCGGTAGTCACCGAACGGTTCGCAGTAGGTGAACCCAAACCGCTCGTAGAGCTTCCGGGCCGGCTCGTAGAACGGTCCCGACCCGGTCTCCAGGCTCAGGCGCGTGTACCCCATCGATCGTGCCTGCTCGATGATGTGGGTCAGCACCGCCGACGCGACACCGCTGCGGCGCCGGTGCGCGACCGTGCGCATGGACTTGACCTCGGCGTGCGTGTCGGTCAGCCGCTTGAGCGCCCCGCAGCCGACGAGCTCGTCGCCGTCCCACACGGACCACACGGTGACACCAGGAGCCCGCAGGCCGTCCAGGTCGAGCGCGTGGCGGCTGCGCGGGTCCGGCGTCGCCTCGGCCATGTCGGCCAGGTGCTCGGCCAGCAGCTTCGCAATCTCGGGCCCGGTCAGGTCATCCACCTCGATGCGCATTCCCGGAGCCTACGGCCGGCCGGTTTCCGACGTGTTTCGGCGCCGACGACGGGCCGGGCCGCCCCTATAGAGCCGCGTCAGCCCCCGTCAGGCCGAGCAGGCGTTCCACCAGCGCCGGGAAGCTCCAGCCGACCGCGGCCGCGGCCCGTGGGAGCAGGCTGTTCGGGGTGAGCCCCGGCAGGGCGTTCACCTCCAGGCATCGGGGGACACCGGCGTCGTCCAGCATCAGGTCCACCCGTGCGTAGGAGTGTTCGTCGAAGCCGAGGCTCCGGGCCGCGGCGAGCGCGGTGGTGCACAGGCGTTCGGTCAGCTCCGGGGAGACCGGCGCCGGGCACAACTCGAGGCTCGCCTTCGGCTGGTACTTGGCCGCGTACCCGAACCAGCCCTCCTTCGGCTGGATCATCACCGGCGGCAGGCACTCGTCGGCGACCACCGCGACCGTGAACTCGCTGCCGTCCAGCCGCGTCTCGGCCAGCGCGGACGCGCCGATCTCCGCCAGGGCCTGCCGGAACTCGGCCGTGCTCCGGACGCGATTGACGCCGATGGTTGAGCCGCCGGTGATCGGCTTGACGACGGCGTCCCCACCCAGCTCGTCCAGCAGCTTGGCCAGCTCGTCGTCGGTCATGGCCGGCGAGGCGACCCGTCCCGCCGGCACGGGAATGCCCGCCCGTTCGAACTGGTGCCGGGCCCGTAGCTTGTTCCAGGCATTCATGACCGTCAGGGAGTCGGCCCCGGTGGAGCGGATCTGCTGCAGCTCGAGGCAGGCCCGCAGGTGACCCGACTCGCCGATCCCGCCGTGCAGCGCGAGGAACACGAGGTCGGCGGCGCGCAGCTGCTGCCAGAACTCGGGCGTGGTGAGGTTGGCCCGGACGCGCTCGGTCAACCGGATGGTCTCGTCCTGGTCGGGCGGCTCCGGGGGCACGTCGGACCGGAACTGGGCCGGCTCGGGCCATCGGGCTGGATCGACCTCTTCGACCTCGTGTCCGAGCGTCCGCAGCGCGGACGCCACCGCCGCCGCGGACGTCGACGACACGTCGCGCTCGTCGCTTTCACCGCCACCGAGAACAATGATCTTCACGCCCACGCACCCGACGTCGAAGCCTGCCGTTCCGAGGGGAGTCTAGCGGCGGACGGGCCGGCGTGGGCCCAGGCGCGTGTAGTAACGGATCTGGATGCGGAAACCCTTTCGTCGCAACGGATTCGGACGGTCACATTCAGTGACTGGGGTACTTCGCGAGGATCTCGCGCAGGCGGGCGACGAAGCGCAGCGACTCGTCGTGCTCGCGCTGCCAGACGTTGCGCCCGAAGATGAACCCGGTGGCTCCGGCCTCCATTGCCTCACGGGCCCGGTCGAGCACCTCCTCGTCGGCGGCCTTCTCACCGCCGGAGAGGAGCACCAGCGCCCGACCGGCCGACCGGACGACCGCGGCCACCGCGTCCTGAGTGGACACCTCGCGGTCGTAGGGCGCCGGGACGCCGGAGCGGCGGTCCGGGCGGGGGAAGTTCACCTTCACCACGTCGGCCCCGAGCTCGGCCGCCGCCCGGGTGGCGTACTCGATCTGGTAGAAGGAGTCCTTGCCTCCCTTGGCGTCGACGGCCGAGCCGCGCGGGTAGGCCCAGATGATCAGCGGCAGGCCCAGCCGGTGCGCGTCCTGGCGGATCGTACGCAGCTGGGCGAAGTCGGCCGGCGCGGCCGGGGAGCCGACGTAGAGCGTGTAGCCCACGGCGTCGGCGCCCAGGCGTACGGCGTCCTCGACGCTGGCGTGCAGCGGCGAGAGCGCCTCGTCGTCCGGCGGGATGTCGGTCTTGCCGTTGAGCTTGAGGATCAGCGGTACCTCACCCGCGTAGTCCCAGAAGAACTTCTCGGCCACCCCGATCTGCACCGCGATGCCGTTGAACCCGCCCTCGATCGCGAGCCGGATGATGTAGCGCGGGTCGGCCGCCGCCGGGTTGGGCGCGAAGTCCCGCGGGCCGTGCTCGAGGCCCTGGTCGTAGGGCAGGAACAGGGCGGTGCCGTTGCCCAGGCCGTGCCGGAACAGCATGCGGTACAGCCGGGCCTTCTTGCCGGGCCCGAGCCCGGCCTCGGCGAGCGTGGGACGCATGGCCCCATCGTCGCGGCCGCCGCGCCGCCGGCGGGCGGGTTTGGGCCAAGCCGGTCGCCCGGTCCACCTCCGTGGGACCGCCGGCGGCCCACGGCCCGAGCCCGGCCGTGGCCGCGACGCACCCGGGGCGCGGCCGCGATGAGGACGGCCGCGATGACGTTTTCCCGGGTCCGGTCCTGTCCGACGCTGTCTGGCGTTGTCCAACATCGGCCCCCTGGCGGCGGCCCGGGCGTCATGCTGCTTGGTGCGCCCTGCGGTCGAAGGTTTGGGACGGACCGTCGACCGCGACCAGGGGAGGGAAGGTGGCCCCGGTGAACCCGGCTCCGGGGCCACCGTCGGCCCAGCGCTCCGGTGAGCCGACGCCGCGCCTCAGCGGAACAGCTCGCCGAGGCTGGGCAGCGCCACCCGGGGGGCGGCCGGCGCAGCGACCGGAGCCGGGGCGGGACGGCGGTGCTCGTGGATGTCGAGGGTGGCCATCGCCGGCTCGTCCAGAAACCGGCTGGCCGGGGCGTAGCTGTGCCGGTCGTCCATCCCCCGGCGGTGGTGGGGCATGCGCAGGGGCGTGTAGATGACCAGGTCGTTGCGGGCCCGGGTCACGGCCACGTAGAAGAGCCGCCGCTCCTCGGCGAGACCGGCGGCCGAGCCGAGCGCCATGTCGGACGGGAAGGCGCCGTCGACCGCGTGGATCACGTGCACGGTGTCCCACTCCAGGCCCTTGGCCGAGTGCACGGTGGAGAGCGTGAGCCAGTCCTCGTCGCGGCTCGGCGCGCCGGCCACGTCGCTGGTCGACGCGGGTGGGTCGAGCGTGAGGGTGGCGACGTACTCGGCCAGCGAGGGCGAGCCGGCGGCGGCGCCCACGAGCCGGTCGAGGTCCTCCAGCCGGACCGGGTGGTCGGGGTAGCGCGCGACCAGCAGCGGCCGGAGCAGGTCGAGCACCCCCTCGGCGCGCTCGGCCACCCCGGTGCGACCCCGGGCCGCGGCGAGGCCGGCGAGGGTGGCGGCCAGGGCCGTCCGGCTGCCGGCCGGAGCCACCGCGACCGCCTCCGCGTGCCGCTGCTCGACGCCCTCCTCGGTGACGCGCAGCGCATCGAGGATGGCGCGGGCCCGGCTGGGGCCGATGCCGTCGTGCAGCCGCAGCAGGCGGAACCAGGCCAGCTCGTCGCGCGGGTTGTCCAGCAGCCGCACGCCGGCGACGAAGTCCTTGACGTGCGCCGCCTCCAGGAACTTCAGCCCGCCGTACTTGACGAACGGGACGCCGCGGCTGGTGAGCTCGACCTCGAGCAGGTCGCTGTGGTGCGCCGCCCGCATGAGCACGGCCTGTGTCCGCAGTGGACGGCCCTGGTCCAGCGCGTCGAGGACGGCGTCGGTGACCAGCCGGGCCTCGGTGGCGGCGTCGGGGCAGCGCACGAGGCGCGGGCGGGGGCCGCCCTCGCGGGTCGACCGCAGCCGCAGCCGTGGCCCGCCGCCGTCGGGGCGCACGGCGTTGGCGAGGTCGAGGATCCGCTGGCGGGACCGGAAGTTCTGCTCCAGGCAGATCGTGCGGGCCGTCGGCAGCTCCTCGCGCAGGGCGATCAGGTGGCGACTGTCCGCGCCGCGGAACCCGTAGATGGCCTGGGCGTCGTCGCCCACCACGGTCAGCCCGGTGCCGTCCGGGCACAGCAGCCGGACGATGTCGACCTGGATCTGGTTGACGTCCTGGTACTCGTCGACGAGCACGTGGCTCCACCGGGACGCGATGGCCGGCCCGAGCGTGGGGTCACTCAGCAGCGCCCGCCAGCTGAGCAGCAGGTCGTCGAAGTCCAACAACCCGCGCTCGCGCTTGCGGGCCACGTAGCCGGTGAAGAGCTCGAGGATGGCGTCGGTGTGCGGCGCGCACCACGGCGCCACCGACGCGATCACCTCCCGGGCCGGCACGCCCGTGTTGACCGCGCGGGAGTAGATGTCGAGCAGCGTCTCGCCGCGCGGGAAGCGCTGGCTCACGCGCCCGCCGCGCGCCTCACTTGAGCCCGCGCCGTTGGCCAGGCCGTACTCCTGGCGCAGCAGGTCCATGAGGTCGCCGGCGTCGGCCGGGTCGAGCACCGACAGCCCCGGGCCCAGCCCGAGCGCCTCGGCGTACTCGGCGACCAGGCGGTAGGCGACCGCGTGGAAGGTGCCACCCCAGAGCCGGGTCGCCACGTCGCGCCGGCCGCAGGCCACCGCGGCCCGGTGCAGCATCTCCTCGGCGGCCCGGCGGGTGAAGGTGAGCAGCAGGATGCGCTCGGGCTCGACACCCCGGTCGAGCAGCGCCGCCACCCGGGCCACGAGCGTGCGCGTCTTGCCCGTCCCGGCGCCCGCCACCACGATCAACGGCGCGTCGCCGTGCGTGGCCGCGGCCAGCTGGGCCTCGTCCAGACCGTCGTCCCACCGGGTGTCGAACATACGTCGGACCATAGCCCCTGGGTGGCCGCCGAGCCAGCGCCGACACGGCGACCCTGACAAGGTCCGATGTCTGACCGGAATGTCCCGGTGGGCGGTGACGGCGCCCGGGCGCGACCGCGACGGCCCTGGCGCGACGGTGGCGTCCCGGGCATGCTGGGCGCGTGGCGGATCTCGCGGATGGCCTCGTGGACCGGTTCGTGGCGGCGAGCGAGGGGTTCGGTCGCCGGCTGCGGCTGGTGACCGAGGGCCAGTGGTCGGGGCCGACCCCGTGTACGGAGTGGGACGTGCGGGCGCTGGTCAACCACGTGGCCCAGGGGAACCGCAACTACGTCCGGCTCCTCGACGGGGCCAGCGCGGCCGAGTTCCTCCGGCACCGCGACGACGACGCGCTGGGCGGTGATCCCGTCGGGGCCTTCACCGCGGCCGTCCGCGCCTGTGCCGAGGCCTACGCCGCGCCCGGGGCACTGGCCCGGGTGGTGGACCACCCGTCGGGTCGGCTGACCGGGGCTCAGGCCCTGGCCGTGCGCACCACCGACACCGTGATCCACACCTGGGATCTCGCCCGGGCCATCGGGGCCGACGAGACGCTCGATCCCGAGCTGGTGGCCTGGGTCGAGGCCAACCTGGCGACGATCTACGCCGGCATGGTCGAGACCCCGGTCTCGGCCCAGACGACCCACCGGTTCTACGCCCCGCCCACCGGCGACCTGGCCCCCGACGCCGCCACCCAGGACCGCCTGCTGCACCTCTTCGGCCGCCGCCTGGCCTGGCGGCCGTGACGAAGGCTCAGGCGGTCGCCGGATCGTCGTCGGCGACCGGGCGCCGGACGAGGCTGGCGACGAGGTCGTCGGCGGTCAGCAGCCGTACGGTCGCGGGGTCCAGCCCGGCCGGGAAGAGCGCGTAGACGTCGGCCCTGGCGCCGACCGGAAGATCCGCCCAGTACAGGAGGGCGAGGCCGGCCCGGTCCGGGTCCGGGACCGTCGGGTCCGGGCCGGCACCGCGGGCCAGTCGCTCCACAAAGGACGGTACGGCCTCGTCCGGCCGGGTGAACGCGGTGAGCGTCGCGTCGTCGTGGCGGGTGAGGACGGTCCGGGCGCGGGCGGCCGCGGCACGGGCCCGGAGGGGCGCGGCTGATACGGGGGGATGTATCGATACGCGCCGGCTCGCGACACCGGTACGCCGGCCCGGGCGGCGCGGTCCGGTCGCCCGGGGCGCGTCGTGGGCGCTCGACTGTGACGCAAAACCCCTTTGCCATCGCGCGGTGCGGCCGTCAGGCTGGGTGGTCGAGCCGGGGAGCCCGTCGTGAACCTGCTGCGTGACCTGTGGGGCGCCTCCGCCGGGCGTACCGCGGCGGTGGCGCTGCTGATCGTTCTCGGCGCCGCCGCGCAGGCCGGGTCGGCCCCGCTGGCCGGCCAGGTCCTGGCCCACCGTTCGGCTCCCGCGTTCGCCGCCCTGGCGGTGGCGCTGGCCACCGCGGTCTTCGCGGACGTGGGCGTCGGCCTGCTGCTGTCCCGCCTCACGTCCGACTGGGCGGCCAAGGTCCGCCGGACCCTGTGCCGGGTGGCGTTCGGCCAGGCGCTGCCCAAGCTGGAGACCACCCCGGTCGGCGAGCTGCTGGACCGCATCGACAACGACGTGTACAACGTCGGGGCCCAGATCCGCGGCGAGATCCGCAGCGTCGCGCAGTTCCTGACCACCAGCGTGCTGTCGATCCTCACCGCGCTCGTGGTGTGGTGGCCGGCCGGGGTCGGCATGATCGTGATCTCCGGCATCCTCGTGCTGTGGCTGCGACCGCGGCTGCGGGCCCTCGGCCCGGCCCGGCTGGCCGAGGAGGAGGCGTGGTCGGACGTCGCCGCCGTGACCGAGGAGGCCATCCACGGACAGGACGACGTGCGGACCAGCCTGGCCCGGCCGTACGTCCTGGGGCTCTTCGCCCGCCGGGCGAGCGAGGTCCTGGCCCGCGGGCGCCGCGTGTGGCGGCTGACCGCCGAGGTGTCGGTCATCGCGTCGACCGTGGTGCGGGCCGCGGTCGTCGGCGTCGCGGTCGCCGGGGCCTACCTGCTCACGACCCGGGACGCGGACCCGGCCCAGCTCACCGCGATCTGGCTGCTGGTGCTGTCGTTCTGCGCCACGGTGGAGCACCTGAGCCGGCTCATTCCGGAGCTGCAGACCGCGCTCGGATCGTGGCGCCGGGTCGAGCTGCTGCGCGCCGCCGAGCAGGAGCCGGTGGGCGGGGTGGCGCCGGTCGACGGCGACCTGGAGGTGCGCGGGCTCACGTTCCGGTACGACGACGACCCGGCGCCCTCGTCCGGCTCCGCCCCCAACCGGGGCGCGGTGCTGCGCGACGTGACCCTGACCTTCCGACGTGGACGGTCGTACGCGGTGATCGGCCGGACCGGGTCGGGCAAGTCCACCCTCGCCCGCATCCTCACCCGGGCCGTGGACGTGCCGCGGGGCGCGGTCTTCCTCGGCGGCACCGACATCATGGACCTGGATCTGGCGGCGCTGCGCCGCTTCGTCGCGATCGTGCCACAGCGCACCGACATCATCACCGGCACGCTGGCCGAGAACGTGGCCCTCTTCGACCCGGCCCTCATGGACCGGGTGGAGCCCGCCCTGGCCGAGCTGGGCCTGTCCTCCTGGGTGGCCGACCTGCCCGACGGCATCCACACGCGCCTCGGCGAGGGTGGCTACGTCCTCTCCGCGGGCCAGGCCCAGCTCGTCGCCTTCGCCCGCATCATGGTGCGCGACCCGCGGATCGTGATCCTCGACGAGGCGACGGCGCGCATGGACCCGGTGACCGAGGCGCGGGTGCAGCGGGCCACCGAACGCCTGCTGGCCGGGCGCGTCGGCATCATCATCGCCCACCGGCTCTCCTCCGTCCGCCGCTGCGACGAGGTGGTGGTGCTGGCGGACGGCGTCGTGGTCGAGGCGGGGCCGTTGCGGGACTCCCAGCGGTTCGCCGCGTTGCTGGCCGTCGGCGCGGAGGGCGGCCGGGCGGGCGGGGAGGGCGCGGCCCGTCCGGACGGCGCGCGGGCCGCGGTCGACGGGGTGGCGACCGCCACCACTGTGACCACAGTGGACGGTCAGCTGGTCGACCGCGCCGCGCCGGTGAAGACCGACCCGCCGCCGCTGCCGCCGCCGCCACCCGTCCGGACGTTCCGGGAGATCGTCCGGCTCACCCTCAACGACCCCCGCTACGGCGTCACCTCGGTCGCGCTGTTCCTGCTGATGACGCTGCTCGGCACGGACGGCGTGGTGCTGCCGTTCCTGTGGGCGCACCTCATCGACGGCGTCGGCAGCGTCGTGTGGCCCGCGCTGGCGATCGTGGTGGCCAGCGCCGTGCGCTCCCCGGCGCCGTACTACACGGCGCGCTGGTTCCCGGAGTGGTGGGTGCGGCAGATGCTGCGCATCAACCTGCGCCTGGTGCACGGACAGACCGGGCCGCGCCGGGTGAGCAACCACACCGCCGGTGAGGTGGTCGCCCAGGCCGGGGACGTGGAGCGGGTGGTGTTCCTCGCCGACAACACCGTCGACCACGTCATCGCCGCAGGCGTCATCATCGCGATGACCGTGGTCTCCGGCAGCTGGGTGCCGGCGGTGTTCTTCGGCGCCACCATGGTCGTGTCGGGTGCGGTGGCCACGCTCTTCGGCGGCATCCTGGAGCGCGCCGGCCGGCGGACGGTCGCGGCCCGGGCCGCGTTCGCCTCGGCGCTCGCCTCCTGCCTCACCGCCGCCCGCACCGTCAAGCTCGCCGGGGCCACCGGTCCGGTCCTCGACCACCTGGCCCGGCTGGACCGCCGACGCAGCGACCGCCAGCAGCGGGAGATCTCCATCCAGGTGTTCGCCCGCTCGACCCCGGCGATGGTCAGCGGGCTGCTGCCCATCGGGGCGTGGGCGCTGTACCTCGGTGACGGCCTGAGCGCCGCGGCGACGCTGGTGACGGTCTCGACGCTGGGTTCGGCCCGGTGGTTCGCCTGGACCACGGCCTCGCTCGTCTCCGGCCTGCCCTCGGCCCGGGTGTGGACCCGCCGGACGGTCGAGATGGCCGGCGAGGCGGCCTACTCGGCGGCGGTGCCGGGCGTCGACCTGGCCGCCGGAACGGGGCCCGCGCCGCCGGCCGTGCCCCGCCATCCCCTGCAGACGCTCCAGCTGCGGGACTTCACCGCGATCCACGAGGACGGCACCGTCGGGGTCCGAGGCGTCGACCTGACCGTCCATCGTGGCCAGTTGGTGCTGGTCATCGGGCCGGTGGGCTCCGGGAAGTCCTCGCTGCTGCGGGCCATGGCCGGGATCGTGCACCACACCGGGGACCTGTGCTGGAACGGGCACCGGGTCACCGAGCCGGAGGTGTTCCTGCGGCCCAACCAGGTGGGGTACGTCGGCCAGCTGCCCCGGGTGCTCACCGGTACGGTCGTCGACAACATCGAGCTTGGCCGAGACGTCGACGTGTCCGGCGCGCTCGCCACGGCCCAGATGCGCCACGATCTCGCGGCCGCCGGCGACCCCGACGGGCGGGCGATCCTGGTCGGGCACAAGGGGATCCGCCTCTCCGGCGGGCAGTTGCAGCGGCTCGCGCTGGCCCGGGCGCTCGCCCCGGGCACCGAGCTGCTGCTGGCCGACGACGTGTCGTCCGCCTTGGACGTGACCACGGAGCTCGCGCTGTGGCAGGCGCTGCGCGAACGGGGCGTCACCGTGGTGGGCTCGACCTCCAAGCGCGCCGCCCTGGTCCACGCCGACCAGGTGCTCGTCCTCGTCGGCGGGCAGGTGGTCGACCACGGCCGCTGGGAGGACCTGTCGGCGCGGTGGGCTCACCTCGCCGGCTGACGAGGCGGGCCGGTTGCGGGCTGGTCAACGGCGACCCCCGTCCGACCCGGCGGCCGTGCGAACGCGCGGTCGCCGCGGGCGTACGGTCAGGTCCAGCGCTCGCCGGTGAGCTGTTCGTACACCTGGACGTAGCGATCCCGGGTGGCGGCCACGACGTGCTCGGGGATCTCCGGGGCGGGCGGCTTCTTGTCCCAGCCGGTGCTGGCCGCCCAGTCGCGCACGAACTGCTTGTCCAGGCTGTGCTGGGGCCGGCCCGGCTGCCAGTCGTCGGCCCGCCAGAACCGCGACGAGTCGGGCGTGAGCAGCTCGTCGGCGAGCAGGACCTGACCGTCGGGGGTGCGGCCGAACTCGAGCTTGGTGTCGGCGATGATGATGCCCCGCTGTCGGGCCAGCTCGGCCCCCTTCCGGTAGACGGCCAGGGTCACCTCGCGCAGGTGCTCGGCGAGGTCCTTGCCGATCCGGTCGACGACGTCATCGAAGGTGATGAACTCGTCGTGCCGGCCGGCGATCTCCTTGGTGGTGGGCGTGAAGATCGGCGGGTCCAGGCGCGACGCCTCCGCCAGGCCGGGGGGCAGCGTGACCCCCGACACCGACCCCTGCTTGCGGTACTCGGCCAGGCCGAGGCCGGTGAGGTAGCCCCGGGCGATGCACTCGACCGGGATCATCTCCAGCCGCCGGCACCGGATCGCCCGCCCGGCCCACTGTTCCGGCACGTCGGTGGCGGAGACGACGTGGTTGGGCGTGACGTCGCGCAGTTGCTCGAACCACCACAGCGACAGCTGGGTCAGGATGCGGCCCTTGTCGGGGATCGGGGTGGGCAGCACCACGTCGTAGACCGACACCCGGTCGGACGCCACGAGGATGACGTCCTCGCCGTCCGCATAGACCTCGCGTACCTTGCCGCGGTGGATCAGCTCCATGGCCCCGATCGTACGGGCCCCGTCGCCGCGCTCGTGGGCGTCCCGGGCGAAGGCCGCGGGCCGGACGTGGCTGGTCCCGCGATCGGTCGTCGAGAATGGTCGCGTCGCGGCGGAAGGGGGGGCACGGCATGGCCTGGGTGTTGCTGGCGTTCGACAAGGGCACCGAACAACTCGCCACCATGGTGCCGCTGCCGGACCGCGTCGACGACGAGGTGGTCCGTCCCCTGGTCGGAGAGGATGTTCCCGTCCTGCGGGGTGTGTCGTTCGCGATGGAGGGCGACCGTCTTCGTCGGCTCGCCCATGAGCTCGGCCTGGAGATTCGGGACGACCAATTCGACTACTTCATCGAGTACCTCCGGGACGAGCGCTAGCGCGGCCCGATCCGGTATCGCGCGCCAGCTCATGGGCGGCCGCGGTGCTGATCTCGTCCTGCGCAGCCAGGGGGAAGCGTGTCTCGGCTGCGCGGACGACAGGTTTGATTACTTTCGAGCACCAACGGGATGAGGAGGCGTGAGACGCCGATGTCGCCGGGCTTGTCGGGCTCCGAGCCGCTCGGCCGGCGCCGGACCGCTGACCAGCGATCAAACCCGGGCCACTCATCGAGGCGCGCCTGTCGATCGATTCGATCCAGGCAGGCGCGTGACGAGCCCGGGCCGAGGCGGCATCCCACGGTGGTGACACGCCGTCCCCACCCGGACGAGGAGGAGACCGTGGCCTCCCGGCGATCCCAGTCAAGCCCTGTTCCCCGCGGTGCTGCCCGGGAACAGTGCGATCAGCTCGACGTGAACTTCGCCGCCAGCTCGCGGTAGGTCGCGGCCACCACCTCCAGTCGGCGTCGCCGGAACCGACCGGGATCCTCCGCGTAGATCTGCTGGCCGTCGACCGAGCGGATCGCCTCCGGCGGGACCTGGTCGGCGCCCTCCGGGATGAACTTGAGGGCTTCTTCCGTCGCGGCGGCGGCCAGCGTCAGGTCGGAGGCGTCGGCGGCGCCCTTGGCCGCGAGGTCGGCCACCATCAGCCACTCACCGGGGTCGAGCAGCTCGGAGTGAGGTTCCCCCGGTAGCGTGGAGGCCAGACCTAAGGGGATAGATAGAGGGTCATGGCTGAGACGAGAAGACGGTTCGATTCGGAGTTCCGCGCCGGTGCGGTGCGGATCGTGTTGGAGACGGGC
>Ga0310841_100694_pt1 | contig 17371 bp, 12 predicted proteins | sample SM_ome_9_FD_201311 | JGI IMG/M metagenome (GOLD analysis project Ga0310841, IMG submission 201311) | Sorghum-adapted microbial communities enriched on stacked mutant (SM) sorghum from Joint BioEnergy Institute, Emeryville, California... ...
CTCTCGCCGACCGCCAGCCGCCCGTCCCCCAGTCTTCCGTCCCCCAGTCGTCCGTCCCCCAGTCGTCCGTCCACTGTGGTGGCCGTGGCCGACGCCACCGCGCCTCCAGTGGCAGCAGCGCCGCCGGAACCGCCGCCGTCAGCCCCGGTTGAGGTGCCCGAGGCCACCGGTCCCGATGAGCCGCTCGACCTCATCGAGCGCATCGCCGACTGCACGGCCCGGGGCGATCAGGCCACCGCCGCCGACCTGCGACACCGGCTCGCAGTCGCCTATCTGAACACAAACCGCCTGCTCGACGCGGCCGAGGTCGCCGAGGAGGAGTTGGCCTACCGGCTCGCGAATCAGGACAGCCCCGGCGCGCGCCACGTCATGTCGGCACGCGGGCTGCTCGCCACGATCTACGAACGGCTCGGGCAGCCGACGGAAGCGGTGGAGCAGATCGATGCCCTGGTCGACGCGGCCGGCCGGCGCGGTATTCGCCTCCTCGTTGCCCAACTGGCGCAGCTCGCCGGCGAGATTCTGTACGACGCGAACGAGCACGAGGAGGCGGCGGCCCGGTTTCGCGTGGCGGCCGACGCCTACGCCGAATCCGACCAACCGGTCCGCGAGCTCCACAATCGATGGCGCCAGGCCGACGCACTGCGGCGGGCGGCCCGAGCGGCGGAAGCGGTCACGGCGCTGGACGCGGCCGATCGGGTGGCGGCCCGGGTGACCGGGGACGACCCGGACGCGCGGTGGGAGCTGGCCTCGCTGGACCTCTCCGCCGCCCGCGTCCTCCGGGCGGCCGGGCGCCTCGCCGACGCCGAGCAGCGGGCCGAGCGGGCGGTCCGGGCGTCGACCACGTTCGACCACCCGGAGTTCACGGCGCAGGCGTACCACGTGCTGAGCGCGATCCTGCTCGACCTCGACCGGCCGGCCGAGGCGGAGGCCGCGATCCAGCAGGCGCTCGCGGTACTGCCCGACGGCGCGGCCCGGGAACCGTACCTGGAGGTCCTCGAGATCGCCCGACAGGCCCAGAGCCGTCCCGACCAAGCCGAGGAGACCCGGTGAGCTACTCCGAGGCTCAGCTGTGGCAGATGCTCGACCAGGCCAGGGGCATGATGCCCGGGCCCGGTCACACCGCGCTGATCGAACGCGTCATCGCGCACGCGGATGCCCAGCACCTGACCGAGCTGGCGTTCCTGGCCCGGATGGAGGCCACACCGTCCTATGTGGCCACCGGGGAACCGACCAAGGCGCTGGTGACCTTCGCCTGGTGCGTGAGCGAGTTCGACCGCGATCCGACCAAGTACGCCAACATCTACCCGGAGCTGCTCTGGCACTTCAAGTACGCGGTCAGCACCCTGACCAAGAGCCCGGAGGTGCCGCTGGACCGCACGTACGCGGTGCTCGACGACATGGAGCGCCGGTGGCGGGAGACCGGGCACTCGCTGCACGCCGTCTACTCGCAGCGGCACCGGGTCGCCCGGCACATCGGCGACTTCGACACCGCGGCCCACTACTACGACCTGTGGTGCGCCGCACCCCGCGACGAGCTGTCCGACTGCGGCGGGTGCGACCCGGAGATGAAGGCGTACTGGCTCAAGCTCATCGGCCGGGACGACGCGGCGATCGCGATGGGCCGCAACGTGCTGTCCGGCGAGTGGACCTGCTCCGAGCAGCCGCAGAGCATGCTGACCACGCTCATGGTCCCCTACGTGCGGACCGGCCGCCTCGAAGAGGCGCGCGACGCCCATCGCCGGGCCTACCTCGCCCACCGCTCCAAGGTCGCCGACCTGGCCGAGATCGGCGAGCACATCGAGTTCTGTGCCCGCACGGGCAACGAGGCCCAGGCGCTGGAGATGGTCGAGCGCCACCTCGGTTGGCTCGACCGGGCGCCGTCGCCGTGGGCCACGATGATGTTCGCCGCCGCGGCGGCGCTCGCCCTGCGGCGGGCGCAGGCCCGGCGTCCCGACGACGAGATCACCGTGCTCCGCCCCGGGACGGACGGCCAGCCGGCCCAGCCGGTCTCCGCCACCGCCCTCGCGGCCCAGCTCGAGGCCCGGGCGATCGAACTGGCGGGCCGGTTCGACCGTCGCAACGGGACGGACCACGTCGGCCGGCAGGTCCGGGCGATTCTCGACGCCGAGCCCTGGATCGACTACCTGCCCCTGTCGCCGACCGCCCGACGGGCGACGGTCGTGTCCACAGCGGACACACTCACGACCGGTCCGTCCGCCGCGGGAACGGAAAGCGCCACCGGTACGCATAGCGGTACCGGCACGAGCCGCCACCTCTTCGCCCGGGCCACCGCGCCCGGCTCGCTCGCCAGCGCGGGGAACCCCAGCCTCACCGCCGAGCCGCCGCCCAGCCTCACCTACGAGCGAGCCGTCGAGCTGGCCTGGACCGAGCGGGCGGCCGAGGCGGTGGATGTGCTCGTCGAGGCGGTCGCCGACCGGACCGCCCACGGTGACGAGGCCGCCGCGGCGGACGCCCGGCACGCGCTGGCCGTCGCGTACTACAACTGCGGCCGGTATCTCGACGCGGCCACGGTGGCCGAGGAGGAGCTGGCCTACCGACTGCGCACCCCCGCGGCACCCGGCGAGCTGTCCGCGGCCGTACCCGTCCGGCGGCTGCTGACCGCCACGTACCGGCGGCTCGGCATGCCGGACGAGGCCATCGGCCAGCTCGACGCGACCGCCGAGGAGTACCGACGGGTCGGTGACCACGGCGGTGTCGGCCGGATGAACGAAGAGGCGGCCGACATTCTCAGCGACGAGGACCGGGACGAGGAGGCGGCGGCTCGGCTGCTCGTCGCCGCCGAGGCGTACGCCCGGTGCGGCTGGCCGTTCGACGAGCTGCGCGCCCGGCGCCAGCACGCCATCTGCCTCACCTTCGCCCAGGGCGTCGAGCGCGGCCTGGCCGCGATGGCCGACGCCGCGGCCGTGCTGGAGCGACTGCCCGCCGACGAGACGCCGGTGCGCTGGGAGCGGGCCCGGCACAACTTCGACGAGGCGATGATTCGGTGGCACGCCGGACAGGTCGGTCCGGCCGCGGACCTCGCCGGCCAGGCGGCCAGCATCTGGCTCGCCATCGGCGAGGTGCACGGGGCCAGCGAGGCGCGGGCGCTGCGGGCCCGGGCCCTGCTGGTGGACGGCCACGCGGACGAGGCGGAGGCCGAGATCCGCCAGGCGCTGGCCGACCTGCCCGAGCCCCGGCGGCGGCCGGCCTTCGTCGAGATCCTCGACCAGGCCCTGCGCGCTCAGGGCCGCCCGGCCGAGGCGGACGCCTGCTGGGCCGAGCACGGCCTGACCCGGCCGGAGTGGGACCGCCGGGAAAACTGAGCCCGTGGTCTCAGGCCGTGTCACGTCGGCGCACCCGCACTCCCAGCTATCTCCCAGCTTGGATTGATAGCGTGGGCGGCGTTGTGTGCGAAGGGAGACCGTGGACATGGTCTGGAAGAAGCTTCTGGCTGGGCTCGGCCTGGGGGGCGTCGAGGCCGACACCGTACTCACCCCAACGCCCGGGCGGCCGGGCGGCTCACTGACCGGTCAGGTCAACCTCAGGGTCAAGACCGACACCGACATTTCATCGATCACCTTGATCCTGGTCGTCCAGGGTCAGGGTGGCGAGATCGAACTGGCCCGGTATCCCGTGGCCGGGGCGCTGCGCCTGCAGGGTGGCTCCACCCACTCGGTTCCGTTCAGCGTTCCGGTGCCCGCCCACACGCCGTTCACCGTCCTGTATGGACAGATGCTGCCGGGCTTCACCGTCGGGGTCCGCACCGAGCTCACGGTCTCCTCGGGCAGCGCGAAGGGTGACTTCGACCCGGTCCGCATCGAGGCGTCGACCGTCCAGCAGCACGTCTTCGACGCGCTCGGCACCATCGGGGCGAAGTTCGCCGGCAACACGGTCCGCCCCGGGACGCTCGCCGGCCTGCCGGTGCCCGCGGCCCAGGCGGTGACGTTCTACGCACCCGTCCCCGAGGGGCAGCAGCTCGGCCCCCACATCCCCCGGGTGACCTTCCTGCTCGCCCCGACCGAGGCCGGCCTCACCGTGGTGGCCGAGCTCGCGGCCAACCCCGGGATCGCCGAGCGGCACGACCTGTCGTCGGCCGACATCGAGCGACTGTCGTCCACTGAGGACGGCTGGGTGACCGAGGTGGACGGCTGGCTCGTCTCCATCCTCAAGAAGGTGGGGCAGCCGGCCGCGGCGCCGGGCGCGTTCCTGCAGACCGGTCCGGTGGGCGCGGGCGTCGGCGTGGGGCCGCAGCCCGGCCCGCAGCAGCCGTACGCCTACGGCGGCCGGGGCGGCGGCCCGGGCTACCAGTACGAGGGCTTCCGCCGGGGCCCGAGCATGGCCGGCAGCCTCATGGCGGGCATGGCCGGTGGCGCGCTCGGCTTCCTGGCCACCTCCATGATCATGAACGCGCTGACCCCCGACGTGCCCGTGGACGCCGCCGCGGCCGACGCTGCCGGCGTCGCGGCCGACCCGGCCGCCGTCGACCCGGCCGCCGACTACGGAGCGGCGGACTACGCCGCCGCCGATTACGGCGCCGGGGACTTCGGCGGTGATTTCGGGGGTGACTTCGGCGGGGACTTCGGCTTCTAGCCGGTCGACCGACGCATCGAGGGCACCGGTACCGGGCACCGGTGCCCTCGGTATTTCTCCGGCTCCTCCGGGCCGGGCTCCGCGCCGGGCCGCCCCTACGCGGCGCCGGCCGGGCTCACCGGGATGCCGAGACCGGTGATCACCTGCGCGGTGGGGAGGCCGGCGAGCGCGGCCCCGGGGAGGACGACCTTGCTTCCCCGGATGCCCGAACCCACCACCACGGCCGGCAGGTCGACGATCGCGGCGTCCACATAGACCGGCCACTGTGGAGGCAACCCGATCGGGGTGATGCCCCCGTACTCCATCCCGGTCAGCGACACCGCCTCGGCCATCGGCGCGAAGCTCGCCTTGCGCACGTCCATCAGCTTGCGGACGGTGCCGTTCACGTCGGCCCGGGTGGTGGCGAGCACGACGCAGGCCGCGTAGCGCAGCTCACCCTCCCGCTTGCCGGAGACCACGACGCAGTTCGCCGACACGTCGCGGCCCACGCCGTACGCGTCGCAGAAGGCGGCGGTGTCGGCCAGCTCCGGATCGATCGGCGCGACCAGGACCGAAGACACCGGGACCGCCTGGTCCCAGCTCGCCAGCGCCGACCGTACGGGTTCGGCCAACAGATCGGGACGATCCAGCGCAACCTCGGTGACCAGCGTGCCCAGCACGGCGGCCATCATACGGGTCACTCACCGCCGAGGCGGGAGCTGAGCTGGGTCCGCGAGCGCACGCCGAGCTTGCGGTAGATGCGGGTCAGGGTCGCCTCCACCGTCTTCACCGACAGGAACATCTTGGCGGCGATCTCGCGGTTGCTCGCCCCCTCCCGCACCATCTGGGCCATCCGGGCCTCGGTGGGGGTGAGCGACGCCAGGGCCCCGGCCGGCGCCTTCGCGACCGACGGCAGGTCCGGGCCGGTGCCGTCGACCCAGGCGAGGGTCCGCACCGCCTGCTCGATCCACGGCTTGGCGCCGATCCGGGTGAGCAGGGCCAGCGCCTCGGTGGCGGCGGCCCGGGCGGCGGCGGTCCGGCGCCGGCGACGCTCCAACTGGCTCAGCGTGAGCAGCGTGTGGCCCTGCTCGATCGGCTGGCCCAGCTTCTCGAACGTCTTGACCCCGGCCGTGAGCGCCGCCACGCCCAGGTCGAACTCGCCCCGCTCGGCGTGCAGCAGCGCCTCGGCGCGGTCGAGCCGGGCGTTGACCGCCGCGTTGTGCACCCGGTTGGCCAGCGCCTCGCGGGCGAACTGGATCGTCTCCTCGGCCTCCTCCAGCTCACCGATCGCCACCAGGGCGGTGGCCAGGTCGGAGTGCCACCGCAGCATCGTCGGGTCGGCCAGGCCCTGCTTCTGCTCGATGGCCCGGATGCGCCGCATCGTCTCCACGCTCGCCCGCGCGTCGCCTGAGCGCAGCAGCACCTGGCCGAGCGCGTGGAGGTTGCGCTCCAGGTGGACGACGTCGCCCTCCTGCTCCGAGGCCCGGGCGCCCCGTTCGGCGTACGCGCCGGCGCGGGCCAGCGATCCCCCGGCGAGCTCGGCGATCGCGCCGTTGTACCAGACCGGACCGGGGCTCAGGCCGGCCTCCTGCGCCACCCGGATCGCCCGCCCGGCGAAGTCCAGCGCCTCGCGGCACCGCCCGGAGAGCGCGGCGACCTCGGACAGGCTGCGCAGGACGCCGACGAGCTCCTCCCCCTCGCCCCGCTCGACCAGCGCGAGCATGCGGAACAGCTCGTCCCGCGCCTCCTCCAGCCGGTCGTCGAAGACCGCGAACCGCACCGCCTGGTAGCGGGGGGTCATGTTGAGCCACCCGTCCAGCTCCGGCGGGGGCAGCGCCAGCGCCTCGTCCAGCGGGGTGAGGTAGTCGTGCCGGCCGAGCACCCGGGCCACCTGGGCCTTCATGGCCAGGGCCAGCGCCTCGGTGGTGGTGTCGCCGACCGAGCGGGCCAGGGCGACCGCCTTGTCCGCGTCGGCCTCGCTACGCAAAGGATGGCCTTCGATCATCGCCTGCCAGGCGAGCCGGAAGTACAGCGGCGCCATCAGCGCGGGATCGCCCTCGGCGTCGGCCATCGCGGCCGCGAACATCTCGTCCATCTCGGACAGCGCCTGGGAGGCGAGGTCGATGAGCGCCAGCCGGACGCGCACCCGGTGGGCGGGCGACGCGTCGGCGGCGAGCACGGCGTCGGCCGCCCGGTTCACGAACTCCGACCGCCCGGCCGCGGCCCCGAGCTCGGCCGCGGCGACCAGCCACTCCAGCCGCTCCGACTCCAGCTCCGGCGGCGTGCGCTCGGCCCCGAGCAGGTAGAGCTCGGCGGCCAGGCCGCGGGCGCCCCGGCGGCGGGCGCTCTCGGCCGCGGTGACGATCGACCGGGCGACCTCGGCGTCGGGGTCGGACGAGGCGAGCGCCCGGTGCCGGGCCCGCTCGACCGCGTCGGTGACCACGGTGGACAGTCGGGTGTGGACCGCGGAGCGGTGGGCCGCCGGGACCGACTCGGCCACCACGTTCGCCACCGCCGGCGGGGTGAACCGGATCTGGCTGCCGTCGGTGACGAGCAGGCCGGCCGCCGCGGCCAGCCGGATGTCGTGGTCGGCGTCGACCCGGCCGGCCCGGAGCAGCAGCTCGACCGTGGGGCGCGCGGCGAGCGCGGCGGTGAGCAGGGTCTCCCGGACCTCGGCCGGCAGCGCCGCCACCCGTTCCTGCAGCAGGGCGTGGACGCGCTGCGGCAGGGGCACCGGCCGCCAGACGGCGGTGTGGTCGCGCGAGGCCGAGCGGTCGGCGAAGGCGCCGGCGAGGGCCAGCGCGAGGTAGGGGTTACCGCCCGAGTCGGCGTGCAGCTTGCTGGCCGCCCGGGCGGGCAGGCCGTACGCCTCGAGCAGCTCGGCCAGGTCGGCCGGGTTGAGCGGCGGGACCGTCACCTCGGTCACCGGGGCCGGGGCGAGGGCGGTGGCCCGGTAGGTCCGGCCGCGGGGCATCACGAGACGCCACTCGTCGCCCTCCTCGTCCTCCGGCTCCTCCGGCAGCGGCGGTCCGGGATCGGTCACCTCGCGATCCGGCCACCGCTCGGCGACCACGGCCCGGATGCGGGAGTTGGTCCGCCGGCGGGCGGCGAAGGCGATGACGTCGGCCGAGGCCGCGTCCAGCCACTGCGCGTCGTCGATGAGCACCAGGACCGGGCTCGCCTCGGCGCAGCGCTCGAGCAGGGCGTGCCACGCCAGGCGGCGGGCCAGGCGCACCCGGCCGCCCGATCCGGCCGACCGCCCGCGCAGCAGCACGGCGTTCACCGCGACCCGCTGCGGCTCGGGCAGCTCGGCCACGTACTCCTCGGGCACCTGGCTCAGCAACTCGGCCAGCCCGGCGAAGGGAATCCAGCGGTCGGTCTCCGCCCCGGAGACGCGCAGCACCCGCTCGCCCCGCTGCTGCGCGGCGGCGCCGATGCCGTCCATCACGGCGGTCTTGCCAATGCCGCTGCTGCCGGTGAGCACGATGCTCCCGCCCTGGGCGAGCGCCGCCTCAATGGAGGCGATCAGATCCGCTCGGCCGACCAGGCGGGGTGGCGAGGACCGGAACTGCGGCAGGACGTCGGGTTGCAGAGGACCCCCCTTTCCTGCCGACGCTGGGCGCGCGCGTCGGCCTAACGGGCACGTCCCGCTCACCCTATGGGCAGGCACGACTCACATCAACGTTCAGGTTGAGGCGCGTGATCTGCGGCATTCGCCACGGTCTTCGACCGGGCGTCCGACCTGCCCGCCGATGCCCCGATGGCACGCGTGCCGGTCAGCCCTTGACCACGCCGACCGGCACGAGGCGGGCAACCGGGGCGGCGAGCCTGGCCATGTCGCACACCCGAACGACCTCGTCAACATCCTTGTACGCCGCGGGCGTCTCCTCGACAAGACCCTTGGTGGAGGCGCCGCGCACCTGGATGCCCGCCTCGGCCAGCTCCCGGCGCAGGTCCGAAGCCCGGGTGCTGCGGGTGGCCTCGTGCCGGGACATGACCCGGCCGGCCCCGTGGCAGGCGGAATGGAACGCCGACCCGTCGGGCACGCCCACGAGCACGTAGGAGGAGGTGCCCATCGAGCCCGGCACCAGCACGGGTTGCCCGACCGCCCGGATCGGCTCCGGCAGCTCCGGATGGCCGGGCGGGAACGCCCGCGTGGCGCCCTTGCGGTGCACGCACAGGCGGCGGGTCGTGCCGTCGACCGGGTGCTGCTCCAGCTTGGCCAGGTTGTGGGAGACGTCGTAGAGCACGCGCAGCGGTCCGAGCCCGGCGTCGGCGAAGGCGCCCCGCGCGGCGTGGGCGAGCAGCTGCCGGTTGGCCCGGCCGTAGTTCGCGGCGGCCGCCATGGCGCCCAGATACCGCCGCCCCTCGGGCGACTCCACCGGCGCGCAGGCGAGCTGCGCGTCCGGCACGTCGATCCCGTACCGGCGCATCACCGGCTGCATGGCCCGGACGTGGTCGGTGCAGATCTGGTGCCCCAGGCCCCGGGAGCCCGAGTGGATCATCACGCAGAGCAGGTCGGGGCGCAGCCCGAAGACCTCGGCGACCTCGGGGTCGTAGATCCGCTCGACCGCCTGTACCTCCAGGAAGTGGTTGCCCGACCCGAGGCTGCCGAGCTGTCCCCGCCCTCGCTCCAGCGCCCGCGGGCCGACCGCACCCGGGTCGGCGTCGGCGACCGCACCGGAGTCCTCGCAGAACGTCAGGTCGTCCGGTTCGCCGTAGCCGCGCTCGACCACGCTCCGGGCCCCGTCGACCAGCACGCGCTCCAGCTCGCTGGAGCCGACCGACCGCAGCACGCCACCGCGGCCCATGCCCGTGGGGATCACCTCGCTCAGCCGCCCCATGAGGCGGGGAACCCGGTCGGCCGCCTCGGCCCGGGTCACGGTCGAGGTGAGCAGGCGGATGCCGCAGGAGATGTCGAAGCCCACCCCGCCCGGCGACACCACCCCGCCCTGCTCCGGGTCGGTGGCGGCGACCCCGCCGATCGGGAAGCCGTACCCCCAGTGCAGGTCGGGCATCGCGTACGACGCCTCGACGATCCCGGGCAGGGTGGCGACGTTGGCCACCTGCTGCAGCGTCTGGTCCTGGGCCTGGTCGGGGAGCAGGGCCGCCGAGGCGAAGACCACGCCCGGCACGCGCATGGCGCCGGAGCACTCCATGCGCCACCGGCCCGGGGCCTCCTCGACGAGTTCGATCATTTGCCAGCGCTCCGCGCGCTATCGATCATTTGCCAGCGCTCCGCGCGCTATCGATCACTTGCCAGCGCTCCGCGCGTTCGATCATCTGCCGGCGCTCCGGGGCGGGACGACCCGCGCGACCTGGGGCGGCAGGGTGGCCCGCCCAGGTCGGCGCGGTACGGGTCGGCCCGCCCGGCGGCACGGTCACCCGCCCGACGCGACCAGGATCTCGTCGGCGAGGCGCGCGGCCCGGGCGGCCTGCTCGGTGTCCACGCCCCGACCGTGGGCCGGGTACCCCTCCAGGCCGCGGGCCAGGGTCCGCACCGCCTCGGTCAGCGCGGCCAGCCGGTCGTCGATCGACGGCCGCACCGCCGGTCGGCGCCGCTCGATCGGCTCGGTGACCGGAGCGCCGTCCTGCACGGTGGCACGCAGGCCGGCCGGCAGCTCGGCCAGGGCCTCGGCGACCTGACCGGGGGACATGTGCTCGGTGATGACCTGGGTGACGGTCGCGGCGAGGGTGGGCACCTCGCTCGGCGGCACCATCGCCTCGGTCGCGAAGCGCTGCACGTACTCGGCCTGGTTGTACCGCATCGGGACCCGACTGGGCTCCCACCCGTCGTAGTACGTCCCCCGCAGCAACTCCGGCAACTGCTGACCGAACTTCGCCGCGGCGTCGACGGTGAGCCGGTCGCGCAGGGTGTGCAACCAGGCGCGCAGCACCCGTCGGGCGTAGTGGCGATCCGGCGTACCGAGTGCGGCGGCCACGTCGGCCACCCAGGCGCTGGCCCGGTGCACGGCATGCGCGTAGTGCGACGACATGCTGGCCTCCTCCCCCGTGTAGGGCCACCGTACGACGACCCGCGGCGACAAACCCGACGATCGTACGGTCTCAAAACCATCGATCCGACCACCGACGGGTCGGGACGGTGGTCTCATGGGACGGGTGGAGGCTTCGCGCGATACCCGCGCCACGACGGGCGACCTCGGGCGCGACGTCGAGATCGAGGTCGGCCGGCTCCGCTTGCCGGGTCACCTCGTGATCCCGCCCGGCACCGGCGGGATAGTGATCTTCGCGCACGGCAGCGGCAGCGGCCGGCACAGCCCGCGCAACAACTTCGTGGCCTCGGTGCTCAACGAGGCCGGCCTGGGCACCCTGCTGCTCGACCTGCTCACGCCCGACGAGGAGGCCGACCGGGCCAACGTGTTCGACATCGAGCTGCTCGCGGACCGGCTCGTGGCCGCCACCGCCTGGGTGCGCAGCCAGCCCGAGGGCGCGGACGTGTCGATCGGCTGGTTCGGGGCGAGCACGGGCGCCGGCGCGGCGCTGTGGGCGGCCGGGGCCCCCGGGGCCGATGTCGCGGCGATCGTCTCCCGCGGCGGCCGACCCGACCTGGCCGGCGAGCGCCTGCCCACGGTGCAGGCGCCCACCCTGCTCATCGTGGGCGAGGCCGACACCACGGTGCTTGAGCTGAACCAGTCGGCCCAGGCCCGGCTGCGCTGCCCCAACGAGCTGCGGATCGTGCCCAGCGCCTCCCACCTGTTCGAGGAGCCCGGCACGCTCGCCATGGCCGCCGAGCACGCGCGCGACTGGTTCCTGCAGCACCTCCGGCCGGCCACGGCCCGGCACGAGCAGCAGATCGGTGACCAGGCGGCCGGGTTCCAGCTCATGCCGCACACCGCCGACGTCATGGTCTCCGCCTGGGGGTCCACTCTGGAAGGATGCCTGACCGAGGCCGCGCGCGGGCTGGTCGCGAGCTTCGCCGAGGTCGGCGACACCCCGCCGGAGGATCGCGTCGAGTTCACCTGTCAACCGGGGCCCGACTCCGAGCTGCTGGTGGAGCTGCTGGACGAGGTCATCTACGCCATCGACGCCTGGGACGTGGTGCCGGTGCGGGTCGACGTCCGGCGGACCGACGAGGGCGGGCTGGCCGGCGAGTTCGGCGTCGTGGAGCGCGGGCACGTCCGCGTGGTCGGGCCGGCGCCGAAGGCGGTGACCCGGCATGACCTGAGCGTCGAGCAGCAGGACTCGATGTGGCGCTGCCGGGTCGTCGTCGACGTGTGACCTCGACAGCCGGAGTCGTCAGCGCGGACGGCCGGCTTGGTCAGCGGGCCGGTGCCCACACCGCCCGCACGGCGCCGACCGGCTCGCCGCCACCGTAGACCGTGGCGGTCGCACCCGAGGCGAGCTCGTCCAGGACGGGCGCGTCGACACCCAGGCGGCGAAGCGCGGCGACCACGACCGGGCCGAGCGGGCGCCGGCTCCCGTCGTCGATCTTCGCCGCGACCGCGCCCACCCCCGGCAGTGCGACCGCCAGCACCCCCTCCGCGCCGCCCTTGGCCAGCAGGCCCGGCACACCCTGCATGAGCCGGGTGTCGTCCCGCTCCGGCCCCCGGCCGCCGACGAGGTGCGGATGGGCGCGCATGGCGTCCGCGACCGTCCGCTCGGCCGTGCCGGGCGCGGCCTCGACGAGGCGCAGGAACGCGCCCGCCAGCCCGCGCAGGGAGAGCGCGAAGACAGTCGCCCCGCAGCCGTCCACGCCGGTCGCGGCGACCGGCTCCCCGGCCAGATCCTCCACTGTGGAGCGCAACTGCTTCTGCAGGGGGTGGTCCGCCGCCCGGTAATCCACCGTCGGCCACCCCGCGGCCAGGCAGGTGAGCAGCATCCCGGCGTGCTTGCCCGAGCAGTTCATCGCGATCGGCTCCTTGCCGCGCCCGGCGGCGAGCCAGTCCCGGCGCGCCTCCTCGCCGATCGGCAGGTCCGGCGGACACCGCAGATCCGACTCGGTCAGGCCACCATGGCGCAGCAGCGCGCGGACCCCGTCGATGTGCTCCGGCTCGCCCGAGTGACTGGCGGCGACCAGCGCGAGATGCGCGGACTTCGGCAGCCGCAGGCCCGCCCGCAGCATCCCCACCGCCTGCATGGGCTTGTTCGACGAACGCGGGAACACCGGCCCGTCCGGGTCGCCCGCCGCGGCCACCAGCTCGCCGCGAGCGTCCAACACGGCCACCGAGCCATGGTGGCGGCTCTCGACGAAGCCCGACCGCACCACCTCGGCGAGAATCTCGCCGCCAGCGTACGCCTTGATCACATCGCCGACGGTAGTCCCTGGCCCATCCCGACCAGAAGGCGGTCACGGGATGCCCAGGAAGGTGGACACCCCGCGCCCTCGGGCGGGCAGCGATGCTCAAGCCGAGATGATAAAACAGACATTAGTATTATCGGCGTGAGCATTCGCGGCCCGGTGACTTCCCCGTACCGGGACACCATCGAGGCGTTCCTCGACTCGGGTGTACCCCGGCACACCCTCGGGCTGGTCTACGGACGGCGACGGATCGGCAAATCGACGTTGCTCGACCAGATCACAGTCGAGCGGGGCGGCTTCTACTGGGAGGCGACCCGGACCGAGACCGCGGTGCACCTCGCGCGGCTCGGCGCGGCGCTCGGCGAGCACCTGGGCGTCGGCCCGCTCGCCTTCGCCGGGTGGGAGGACGCCCTCCGCGCGCTCCTGCGCCTGGGCACCGAGAAGCCCGTTCCCGTGGTGCTTGACGAGTTCGGCCACGTGCTCGAGGCGGCTCCCGGCGTCGACTCGGTGGTCGCCAGCGCGCTGGGCCCCGCCGCCCAGCGGGCCCGCCCTGGGCAGACGCGGATCATCCTCTGTGGATCGGCCATCGCCATGCTGGCCGCGCTGACCGCCGGACAGGCTCCCCTGCGCGGGCGCGCGGGCCTGGAACTGGTCATGCAGCCCCACGACTTCCGCGCGACCGCCTCCTGGCTCGACAGCAACGACCTCACCCTCGCGGTGCAGGTCTACGCAGTCATCGGCGGGGTCATCGGATACGCCACCGACATGGTCGATTACGACCTGCCCCGCAACACCCGGGACTTTCCGCGCTGGGTCGCGGCCCGGGTCCTCGCCCCATCCGCCACGTTGCACCACGAGGCCACCACCCTGCTCGCCGAGGACCCCACGCTCAGCACCGGCAGCCCCTTGCTGCACCACGGCATCCTGGGCGGCATCGCGAACGGTTCGGTGACCGCTGGCACGATCGCCAAGCACCTGGGGCGGTCGGTACCCAGCATCGATCCGGCCCTACGCCGGCTCATCGACACGGGCTTCGTGGTGCGCCACGCCGACCCCATCCGAGCCCAGCGGCCGATGTACGCGCTGGCTGACCCGTTCCTGCAGTTCCACTACGCGGTCCTCGAGCCCCACAGTGTGCTGCTGCGGGAACGCGACCCGCGCCGGGCCTGGAACGAGCGCCTCGCCGCCACCTTCCAGTCCCGGGTCCTGGGGCCGGTCTTCGAGGAACAGTGCCGGGTCTGGGTGCGCCGGTTCGCGAGCGAGGCGACCCTCGGCGGCCCGCCCGACCACGTCGGACCCACGGCCGTGAGCATCGGGGGCGTGGAGCGGCAGGTCGACGTCGTGGTGGCGACCGGGCCCGCGGACGCGGCGCCCGCCGACCGTACGGTCATCGCGCTCGGCGAGGCCAAGGCGGGCGAGACCGTGGGCATCGGGATTCTCACCGACCTGGAACGCGTCCGGTCGGCCCTCGGTCACCGGGCCGCTGGGGCGAAGCTCCTGCTCTTCGGGCCGGCGTTCACGCCGGAACTCCGTTCGCTGGCCGACCGTCGCTCGGATGTGGAACTCGTCGACCTCGACCGCCTCTACCACGGCGAGTAGGGACGGTCGGGCCTACCGGTACGGCGGTGACGCGCTCGCCCAGAAAGTCGCTTTCTGGGCACCGAGCCCAGCCTGCGCCGTACCGACCAAAGTCGACGCCTCGGTCGACCATGGGCGGCGGACGCGGGCCGTCGGCTGGCCTAGGCTCGGGCCATGCGCTCCCGGGGAGGCGGCCGGCTCAGCGACGCCGGGCTGATTCTCCTGGCGGCGCTGCTGGGCGGGTTCTTCTTCGCCGACTCGCTGTCGACCGGCGACCACGGGCCCGCCTTCCCGTACCTCGACCTCGGCGTCGGCGCGGCCGCCTGCGCCGCCCTGCTGCTGCGCCGACGGTGGCCGGTCGCGCTGGCCCTCCTGCTCATCCCGACGCTGTTCGCCTCCACCTCGGCGATGGGGGCCACGGCAATCGCCATCGGGGCGGTGGCGGTCTACCGGTCGGTCCGGGTCGCCGCGCTGGTGCTGGCCGTCCACGCGGTCATGGTCACCGCGCTCTTCGCCCTCGCCGCCTGGGGGACCCGGGAGTTCTGGATGGGGCTGACCGTGGTGCTCGCCCTCGACGCGGTCGCGGTCGCGGTGGGGCTGCTGGTCCGGTCGCAGCGGATGCTCGTGGCGTCCCTGCGTGAGCAGGCCCGCCAGGCCGAGGAGACGCAGCGCCTGCGGGCGGAGGAGGCGCGGCACGCCGAGCGGGAGCGCATCGCCCGCGAGATGCACGACGTCCTGGCCCACCGGATCTCGCTGCTGGCGGTGCACGCCGGGGCGCTGCAGGTGCGGCGGTCGGCCACCGAGGAGGAGCGGGCCGCGGCCGAGGTCATCCGGCAGCACGCGTACGCGGCGTTGGAGGATCTCCGCGAGGTGATCCGCATGGTGCGCTCCGCCGGCCCGGATGAGGGTGACCGGCCGCAGCCGGTGCTGGCCGACATTCCCGCGCTGGTGGAGCAGTCCCGGCGGGCCGGCATGCGCGTGGAGCTCGACGGGTTCGACCCGAGCCAGGCGGTGCCCGAGAGCATCGGGCGGCACGGCTACCGGATCGTCCAGGAAGGACTGACGAACGCCCGCAAGCACGCCCCCGGCGCCCCGGTCCGGGTCACGATCTCCACTGTGGATGGTGAGGCGCCCGGGCTGGTGGTCGAGGTGACCAACCCCCTGCCGCCGACGGCGTCGGGCACCGCGGACCGCCTGCCGGGCGCCGGGACCGGCCTCATCGGGCTGCGCGAACGGGTCGAGGTCGTCGGCGGCCGGCTGGAGCACGGACCCACCCCCGACGGGCAGTTCCGACTGCGGGCGTGGTTGCCATGGCGAGGGTAGAAAGCCCGGGCGGGGAGCCGACGCCGGTCCGGGTGCTCATCGTTGACGACGACCCGCTGGTCCGCGCCGGCCTGACGATGATGCTGCGTGAGTTCGACGACCTCGAGGTGGTCGGGGCGGTCGGCGACGGGCACGAGGTGGTGGCCGCGGTCAACCAGTTCCGGCCGCACGTGGTGCTCATGGACATTCGCATGCCCACAGTGGACGGTCTCACCGCGACGGCCACGCTCCGGGCCCGGCGCGACCCGCCGGAGGTGATCGTGCTGACCACGTTCGACACCGACGAGCACATTCGCCGGGCGCTGCGTGTGGGGGCGAGCGGGTTCCTGCTCAAGCACGCGCCGCCCGAGCAGATCGCGACCGCGATCCGACGGGTCGCGGCGGGCGAGCCGATGTTCTCGCCCGAGGTGCTGCGTCGGGTGCTGGCCTTCGCGGCCGAGCCCGAGCCCGACCCGCGGCGGCAGCGAGCCATCGAGTTGCTGAACCGCCTCAGCCCGACCGAGCGGGCCGTGGCCGACCTGGTGGCCGAGGGCCGGACCAACAGCGAGATCGGGGCCGAGCTTCACCTGAGCACGGCCACCGTCAAGGCGTTCATGACCCGCATCATGACGAAGCTCGAGCTCAACAACCGCGTCCAGGTCGCCCTGCTCGTTCACGACGCGACCCGCTGACCCGGCTCGGCCTGGCGCGGCTCGGGTTGCCCCGCCCCGGATTGCCGCGCCTGGGACTGACGATGCAGGCGCCAGGCGGCGGCCCCGAGCAACGCGGCCGTGACGAGGCTGATCGCGATGTCGCTGGCCAGCGCAAGATGGGCTGGGGCGGGGGCGTAGGTCGGCACCAGGTAGGCGGTGCCGGCCGCCACGACCAGTCCGGCGCCCCAGGCGGCGAGGACGTGGGCCTGGCCCCACCCGGGTCTCCGCGACCAGACGATCACCGCCGCCACCACGAGCGCGGCCACCGCCAGCCGAAGTGCGACGCCCGCCCACCCGGAGGCCGGCCAACTGGCGAGATGGGCAAGCGCGACCAGCCCGCCGACCGCCAGGGGGTGGACCGGAGCGCGCTGACCGGACCGTACGGTCGGTGGGCGGCGCCGGATCGCGACGGCCGCGCCGACCAGCGCCAGGATCACCGCGACCACGACCGCGACCTGGCCGGCACTCGGGGTGAAGGCGTCACCGCCGGCCGTGTCGGCGTAGATGAGCAGGCTGCCGCCGAGGTAGAACAGGGCGACGACCACCAGGCCCGGCCACCCCAGCCAGGGGGTGTGCCGCCGCGGCGGACCGACCATGGATTCCACGATCGCGATGGGAGCGCAGATGCTCAGCACGATGTGGTTGCCCACGTAGTCAAGCACTTGCTCGACGCTGATGCCGAGCCCCGGGAGGACGGTCGCCTGGGCGGCCGTCGCCAGGTCACGGAACTCGGTGTCGTCGAGGAAGTCCGGGTTGAGCAGGGACTGGTCGACCAGGCCGGCCTGGACGAAGCCGAACGCCGCAGCCAGCAGCACGATCGTCGGCCAGCCACGACCGGCTCGCCGGGCCACCTCCCGGATCAGCACCGCCGCCCCGCCGTACAGCGGGGCCAGGAACGCCACGACGAAGGGGAAGTCGGTCAGGGGGAAGCCGCCCCAGGAGCACTCGG
>Ga0310841_100696_pt1 | contig 17361 bp, 12 predicted proteins | sample SM_ome_9_FD_201311 | JGI IMG/M metagenome (GOLD analysis project Ga0310841, IMG submission 201311) | Sorghum-adapted microbial communities enriched on stacked mutant (SM) sorghum from Joint BioEnergy Institute, Emeryville, California... ...
ACCCGGGCCCCCGAGGTATCCCCGATCCGGCCGGTCGCCCGCGCCGGATCCGGATCTGGCTCAACCACGCCATATCCGCGGCCCCACCCCACCCACATCCGGGACGCCGTCCCGGATCCGGTGCGCCGACGGGCCGCCCGCCCCCTGTACTGGGGAGTCGAGCGGCCGACTGACGTACTCCCCGCCGGGCGGTTCCGGCCGTCCTTCATCGGCCGTGACCGGCCACCGGAGCCCGGCTGCGGCCCCCACCGCGGGCCGGGCGCGCCTGATCGCAGGGCGCCGACGGTCCACCACCGGCGAAGGCGAGCAGCCGCCCCGGGCTAGGACACGCGAGGACGCCCGGTGAACCCGACAGATGCCCCAGGCGGGCCATCGCCCCGCCGGGCCCACAGCCGGGCTCGGGCCGGGGCCGCAGGCGGGGCACGGAGCGGGGTACAGAGGGGCCGGAGCGAACAGCGCGGACCACCAGGGCGCGGGGCCAGTTCCGAGTTCCGCCGGGCGCTCCCCCACACTGTGGGAACCGAGCACGGCCCGGGCCCCGGGCCCGGGGCGGGGACGGCCGGCCTCCCCGCTGGGGAGCCCCGGGGTGTGCTCGGGCCCGCGCCCCCGCGGCCTCGTTTCCTTCCCCGCAGGTGAGCGCGGTCCGGCCGCTGAAGGCCCGGGCGGTGCGGTCCGGGCAGTGAAGCCCGGGCGGTGGGGACGCCCGTTCAACGGCCAGTGGCCCCGGTTTGCGGCGGCCAGGCGCGGCGCGTACGGCCGGCTGGACCGGGGCGCGGTGAGCGCGCGGAGCTGGTCGGCCGTCGGTCCACGCGGGGCGAGAGGGGGCGTCTACGCCGGGCGAGAGCGGCCCGCTGAGCGGTGGACCAGGCGGCCGAGGACACCACTGGATGACCCGAGGCGGGCCGCTCGCCGGGCTGGTTGGGGCGGTGGGCGACCGGGTTCGGGGCACTGCGCCTGCGGTGGGAAGCGGCGCAATCCCTCGGGTCAGGACCCCGATCCGGGGGCGACCGAGGGCCTGGCCGACGCATCCGGGATGCCGCTCAGGTCACGCTCGGGGGCCCGGCGAGTTTCACGTGAAACGGGCTCTCCGGCCGTTAGGGTCGTCCGGTGCACAACTCCATCCCCTCCCCCGTTCCGCCGTCAGAGGAGGCGGCGTTTCCGGAAGACCCGTACTTCGCCAATGCCGGGGAGAGCAACCTCCCGTTCGTCGGGCCGCTCTCGACTCGTTCTCTCGGCCCAGTGACGGAGGAGCCGGACCGGCGGGACATGGATGAGTGCGACACCTGCCGTACCCCCGATGAGGACTACGTGTGGGTGGCCGAGCGGTGGCGGGTCCGCGCCACCCGGCGCCCCACCGGACTCCCCGTGGCGCTGGCCCTGGAGTGCCGGCCCCACCTCGACCTCGGCGACCTGCCCAACCTGCTCGCCGCCGAGCTGGGCGTGATGACGGTGCGCCTGGAGAAGGCGATCCGTTCGCTGCCCGGGGTCGCCCAGGTCCACGTGCACCGCTGGGAGGACGGCCACAGCCACCTTCGCCTGTGGTTCCTGGGCCGGCCCGCGGGCCACCGCGACCTCTGGGGTCCGTACCTCCGGGCCTGGGACGACGTCCTGCCGCCGGTGCCCGAGGACGAGTGGCGCAACCGGTTGGGAACGGTGGCGGCCTGGCTGGCGGACTTCGGCGGGCGGGCGATCGTCGACCCGCCCCGCTTCAACTGGCAGGAGCTGCCCCCGCTCTCCGTCACCGACCTGATGTCCCCGGGCGACGGCGCCGAGGCGGAGTAGCTCCCGAAGACACGCCCCGCCCACCGTCGTCGCATCTCAGACGGCTCAGCCGTCCCGGGCGTACGATCAGTACACTTTCCGGGCTCGATGGGAGCACCGGCACGCCACGTCGGAGGACCGTGATGTCGCGCCGCTTGGTCAACCTCACGCTCGATACGCTCGAGGACCTCCCGCGTCGCTGTCGTCAGTGTGTCTTCTGGGAGCTCGACCCCGTGGCCGCCGAGCGAGCCTGCGCCTCGGGTGACCCGGCGCTGGAGAAGGAGGCGTGGGTGTCCCAGACCCTCCTGGAGTGGGGGTCGTGCGGGAAGCTGGTCTACGTCGACGGCATGCCGGCCGGCTTCACCCTCTACTCCCCTCCGGCGTACGTTCCCCGGTCCATGGCGTTTCCGACGAGCCCGGTCTCACCCGACGCGGTTCTGCTGATGGCGGCTCACGTGGTCCCGGCCTTCGTCGGCGGCGGCCTCGGCCGCATGCTGATCCAGGGGGTCGCCCGCGACGTGGCCAAGCGCGGCATTCGGGCCATCGAGGCGTTCGGTGATGCGACGGGCGGCGACCCCGACGAGCGGCCGGGGTGCCTGGCTCCGGTCGACTTCTACCTGGCCGTGGGGTTCAAGACCGTACGCCCGCATCCCCGGGTCCCCCGCGTCCGGCTTGAGCTCCGGACGGCGCTGTCGTGGAAGTCGGACGTGGAGTACGCCCTGGAGAAGCTGCTCGGCTCGATGAGCCCGGAGTCGATCCTGCGGCCGGCCACACGCGCGCTGACCAGGAACGCCGCCGAGCCGGTGGGCTGACGCCTCCGATGTTTCACATGAAACGGGCCGCGCCTCGGCCGGCCACACGCGGCTGGCCCGGGATCGTCGCACGGTAGCGCAGCGCCCGACCCGACGGGGGCCGGGCGTTTCACATGAAACGCGTTTCCCATGAAACGGTCGGTCACACGGCGACGAGGGTGGCCTCGCCGGTGGTCGCCGTACCCACCGGGGCTTCGAGCTCGGCGGGCGCGTACAGGCGCTGGACCGCGGCGGCGATGGCGGCCGCGAGGCTGTCGCGGAAGACGGGTTCGATGAGCAGCGCGCGGTCGTCGGGCGAGGTGAGGTAGCCGAACTCGACCCGGATGGCCGGCATGCGCGTGAGGCGCAGGAGGTCCCAGGTCTTCGCGTGGGTTCGGCAGTCGCGGAGGCCCGTGCGGTTCACGATCTCCTCCTGCACCAGCTCGGCGAGGCGCTCCCCGAGCGTGGAGGTGACCCCGCCGTCCGTGCCGGTCGCGTAGCCGTAGTGGTAGGTGGCCACTCCGGAGGCGAGCGGGCTGGGGTGCCCGTCCAGGTGCAACGACAGGACGAGGTCCGCGCCGAGCTCGTTGGCGAGCGAGGCCCGGATGGCCTCGCTCATGGGTCCGGTGGGGCGGGGACCGCGGGTGAGGTAGACCCGCATGCCCAGCGTGGTCAGCTGCTCGGCCAGCCGTACGGCGACGTCGTACGCGAGATCCGCCTCGGTCCACCGCTGTCCCGAGTCGGCCACGCTGACGCCTGGATCGTCGCCCCCGTGACCGGGGTCGAGCACGATGCGCCGACCCGCGAGGGCGGGTCCGGTGGCGTGCAGGCGTACGGTCTCGCGTAGCAGCGTCGGCCGCCCGCCCACGACCTTCCGTCCGAGCCGCCGGAGCGCCGCCACGGTGGCCGGACCGCAGACGCCGTCCGCGACCAGCCCGACCTCGCGCTGGAAGGTGGCGAGAGCAGCGGCGGTGCGGCGACCGAAGATGCCGTCGGCCCGGCCGAGGTCGTAGCCGAGCTCCAGCAGCCGTTCCTGCAACTGCCGGACGTCATCGCCGAACATGGGCTCGGGCTGCTCGTGCGAGAGCACGCGGGCGCCCAGGGTCCACCGCGCCGCGTCCAGGGCGCGCCAGGTCTCCTCGGTGACCGTTCCGGTCACGGTCAACCCACGCGCCTGCTGAAAGGCACGTACAGCCTGCTCGACGCGAGCATCGAAGGTGTCGCTACCGTCGTCGGCATCGAGCAGCGACAGCGTCCGCAGGATGGCCCTGATCTCGACCACGGCCGGGCCGGCGTCCCCCCGTCCGATGACCAGCATCGGCGCCTCCCCTCTCTCGCTCGCGGGAGCCTACCCCGCATCCGAGGTGCGCGATGGCCGATCGGACCAGGTGCGTCCTGGACGAGAAAGGCCCGGCACGACGGGCTGGCCGTGCCGGGCCTGAGACTGGGCGGCGGGTCAGAGCGCCGACTCGATGAACTGGATGATCTCGCTCTTCGGCTTGGCCCCGATCGATCCGACGACCTCGCCGTTCTTGAAGATCGTGAGCGTCGGAAGGGACATCACCTGGTACTTGAGCGCCGTTTCCGAGTTCTCGTCGATGTTCATCTTGACGATGTCGATCTTCTGGCCGAGCTCCGACTCAGCGATCTCGTTGAGCACCGTGGAGATCTTGCGGCACGGCGCGCACCACTCGGCCCAGAAGTCCACGAGCACGGGGCGCGGCGCGGCCAGTACGTCGGTGGCGAAGGTGGCGTCGGTGACGTCCTTGACGGGCATGCTTCTCCTTACGAAACGGGGCTGGACGGAGAGACTCCAGATATAGATAATCTTGTTTCTAGAAACCTAGCGAATGACGCCGGCGGCCGCCGAACGGGCGGCGATGTAGCGCTCGGCGTCCAGCGCGGCCGCGCAGCCGGAACCGGCCGCGGTGATCGCCTGGCGGTACGTGTGGTCGACCAGGTCGCCCGCGGCGAAGACCCCGGGCAGGCTGGTGCGGGTGCTCGGGGCGTCGACCTTCACGTACCCGTTCTCGTCGATGTCGATTTGCCCCGCGAAGAGCTCGCTGCGCGGGATGTGCCCGATCGCGACGAAGACGCCCGTCACGTCCAGGACCCGCTCGGCGCCGCTCACCACGTCCCGCACCCGGACGCCGCGCACCTTGCCGTCGGCCCCCAGGATCTCCGTGACCACGGTGTTCCACTCGACCTTGATCTTGGGGTTGGCCAGCGCGCGGTCCGCCATGATGCGGCTCGCCCGGAACGCGTCGCGCCGGTGGATGATCGTCACCGACTCGGCGAACCGGGTGAGGAACGTCGCCTCCTCCATGGCGGAGTCTCCGCCGCCCACGACCGCGATGTGCTGGTTACGGAAGAAGAACCCGTCACAGGTGGCGCAGTACGACACCCCGTGACCGAGCAGCTCCTTCTCGCCCGGCACGTTCAGGGGTCGGTAGGCGGACCCGGTGGCGAGGATGACCGCGTGGGCGCGGTACGCCTTGTCGCCCACCCAGACGGTCTTGACGTCGCCGGCCAGCTCGACGGCGGTAGCGTCGTCGGTGAGGAGCTGGGCGCCGAACCGCTCGGCCTGCTTGCGCATGCCGTCCATGAGGTCGGGCCCCATGATTCCGTCCGGGAAGCCGGGGAAGTTCTCGACCTCGGTGGTGAGCATGAGGGCTCCGCCGGACTGGACCCCCTCGATCACCAGTGGCTTGAGATTGGCCCGTGCGGTGTAGATCGCGGCGGTATAGCCCGCCGGGCCCGAGCCGATGATGATCACATCACGCACGTCATCCATGGGGGCCTCCATCGGTCCGCTCGCGCCGCGAGCGGTTACAGGTCACTGGGGCGGAGCGTCGTCGCCCGATGCCCCGTCCGTCCGGCAGCAACGCCATGGTACGGACCCCGATTCCCGGGACGGGTGTGCGCAGCGCGGCGTGCCGCGCCCGGGGCCGCGGAGCGGCCGGCGCGCCGCACCGACGGGCCAGGCCGAGCTGCCAGGGCCGAGCCAACCAGCGTCGCGGTATCAGGATCGAGGTTTCAGGACCAGCCAGCGGGCGGGTCACCGGACGGGCACCACCGCGACCTCGTCCAGCCCGTCCACGCCACAGCCCTCGCCGACCGCGATGACGGTCCACCGGCCGCCGTCCTGCACCCCGATCACCACCGCAGGCTCCCCCTCGAAGCGGGCGAAGTCCACGATCGAGACCACGCCCGGGTACGCGCGCTGCACCGCGTCGAGGCACCGGTTGAGGCCGGCCGGGGTGGCGACGCCGGCGAGCGAGTCCTCCACGGTCAGGTCGCTCAGTTCGGCGTCCCGTCGGCCGAGCTCCTGGGGCGTGGCCAGCGGGACGATGCGCACCAGGTCGGGCAGGCTGGCCGTGGTGTAGTCGGTGCCGGACGCGATGACCTGAGGGCCGACGTCGGTGGCGACGGTCCCCTCGATCGAGGGCGGGGTTCCGGCGTCGACGTCCTCCGCCAGGGCCTCGCCCGCATCCATCGCCGGCATCCCTCCGGTCAGGTCACCCAGGGCGGCCCACGTGACGATGCCGCCGCCGACGGCCGCGAACACGACCACACCCGCGGCGATCCGAAGCAGGGCGGGCGACCACCGGGCCGGGCGACCCGGCCGCGTCCGGTGGCGGCGGCTGTGTCGGTCAGTGATCGGCCGGGCCGTGGCCCAGCGGTCGGTGGTCCGGCGATCGGAGCGGGCGTGGGCGAGCGCCGCGTCGAGGCGGGCCGCGATCTCCGGCGGCATCGTGACCGGGGCCTCGGCGGCCGATCGCAGCGCCGCCGAGACGGCGGGCTGGGCGGCCAGAAGCTCGGCGTGGGCGGCGGCCCACCGGTCGTCGGTGTGGATCAGGCGAGCCACCTCGTCGGCCTCCGCCCCGGTGAGGGCGCCCGCGGTGTAGTCGGCGAGCCGGTCGAGCTCGTCCCAGGTCAGACCGGTCCACTCCCCGTTCATGGCGCACCTCCCTCCGCGGGTCGCGTGGGTAGCTCTCGCGGAGCCTCCCGTACCGCCTCCGACACTTGTCGCACGATCGCGGATCGGACGCCGGGTGCCGTGTCGGGGTTCCCGGTTTCGGCGACGGATTCCGGGGGTTCGATCGATATATTCGCGTCTGTCTGGCTGTCTCCGGTCGCGCGGCGCGGCCGGTCGGCCCCGCGCAGGTGACCGAGCAGGACCGCCAGGCGGGCCCGGCCCCGGGCACACCGGCTCTTCACCGTGCCCTCGGCCACGCCCAGGATCTCGGCGATCTCGGCCACCGAGTACCCCTGGATCTCCAGCAGCACCAGGGGCACCCGCTGCTCGACCGGGAGCTGGGCCAGCGCGGCCCAGACCTCGCGGGCGGTGTCCTGGTCGGGCAGCACCGCGGCGGGCTCCCGGTTCGGGGGCAGATCGGCCAGCGCGATCGCGGGCCGCGCCTGCCGGCGCCGGGCCCGGTCCAGGCAGGCGTTGACCACGATGCGGTGCAGCCAGGTGGTGATCGCGGAGTCACCCCGGAACCGGTCGGCGGCCCGGTACGCCGAGATCAGCGCCTCCTGCAGCGCGTCGGCGGCCTCCTCGCGGTCGCCGAGGGTGCGCAGGGCCACCGCCCACAACCGGTCCCGGTGGCGCCGGACCAGCTCCCCGAACGCGTCGGGATCACCCGCGACGTGGGCGCGGAGCAGGTCGGCGTCCGTGGGATGCTCCGCGCGACCGGTCATGGCGAAGAATGTATCGGTCGCCGTCCGCCCCGGAGGTGACGCCGTCGCCGACCCAACGGTCCGGCTGGCCCGCCCACCTGCTCGCGGTCCGCCGGCCCCGGTCTACTCCGACGATCCCGCCGAGTCCGACGACGCAGGCGACTCCGCCGACTCCGCCGACGAGGTCAGGACCTCGACCTCGTTGACCGTGATCTGGTAGCTGCCGGGGGCCACCTCGGGGAGCAGCGTGATCCAGACCAGCAGGTACTGGACGGTCTCCTCGTTCGGAACCGGGAACGTGATCGTGGTGCCGTCGAAGTTCTCCAGCTCCGGACCGAGCGCGCTGTAGGTCGTGGCGATCTGGTTGTCGCCCTCGCTGGTGTTGCCCGGATCGGAGGTCCCGGTCCGCAGCGCGAGCGAGGCGCCGCCCTGGGTGGTGAGCACCCGCACCGCGTCCACCCGGGTCGGCGCACCCAGGTTGATGAGAATGCCCATTCCGGGCTTGATCAGGCCGAAGTCCGGGCTGACGTACTGGTCCGTGCTCCACCCGGTCGCCGGGTCGCCGTCGACGAGGTACTCCACCCCGTCGAGCTCGGTGCGGTCGCCGCCCGGCGGGTCGACGATGCGCACCTGGCTCGGGGTCAGCGCGATCGGCTGAGGCACGACGGTGGGCACCGTGCTCGGCGTCGGCTCGGTGATCGGGTCGGTGCCCGTCGAGGATCCGGACATGAGCCGGACGACCGTGTAGATGCCGGCCCCGGCGATGACCGCGAGCAGGAGGACGCCGGCGAGGAGCTTGCCAGTGGCCCGGCGGCGCGTGCCGCCCGGTTCCGCCTGGAAGCCCATCGGTCCCGACGCCGAGGTGTCCTCCCACTCCACGCCGGGGTACTCGCCGCTGTCGTACCCGGGATCGGCCGAGGCGAGCCGGGCGAACTCGGCGGCCAGCAGGCCGGCCTCGGGCGGGGCGACCTGGGGATCGAGCAACTCGGCCGCGATCTCGTCGAGGTGGTGCGGGATTCCGCTGCGCACCTGCCGGGCCCGCAGCGGCCGTCCCTGGGCGTCGCGCGGCGCGTCGGGCAGGGTGGAGCGGCCCGCCTCGGCGTACGGCCAGTGGCCGGTGAGGCACGCGTACAGGACGGCGCCCACCGCCCGGATGTCGAACTCGGGATCGGTCGGGGCGTCGGCGTGCGCGTCGAGGAGCACGACGCGGCCGTCGTCGGCGATGAGGATGGTGCCGGGGTGGATGTTGCCGTGCACGATGCCGGCGACGTGCAGCGCGGAGACCGCCTCGGACACCGCATGGGTCACGAACGTCGCTCGCTCGCTGTCCAGCGGACCCTGGCTCAGCACGTCGCGCAGGGCCACGCCCGGGACCCACTCGCGGATCAGGTAGGCCCGGTGTCCCTCGTCGATGGCGTCGTAGACCGAGACGAGGTGGGGATGGACCAGCCGGCTCGCCGCGACCGCCGCGGTGAGCATGCCGGCGGCCGCCTCGCCGCCGGGCTGGCGGATCACCAGGGCCACCGGCCGGCGCAGCACCGTGTCGACCCCGCGCCAAATCTGTCGGCCGGCGGTGTCGGTCCCGACGTGCTCCTCAAGCCGATACCGGTCGGCGAGCACCTCGCCGGCCGCCGCTGCGCCGTAGGTCATGACTCCTGGGACCGACGGGTACCCGCCGGTGCCGGTGCGGCGCGCGTCGCCTGCGTGGGTCACCCGTCCTCCTCGCGGAAACCCGCAACCAATACTCCGGCGCCCCCGGTCCGCTCCCCGCTCTCCTCGACGACGGCAGCCCGGCTGCGGCGCAGAGCCCCACCGACCCTATGCGGAGCCGGCAAGTGTCTGTTCGCTGCGTCCTTACTCTATGTGCTTCCCTCGACCGCACCTGGACGCACCCGTGCGCCGCGCGTGCCTCGTTCGACGCCGACCAGGGGCGGGCGCGGTCGCCTTACAGGGTGCCCTGCCCGCCGGGCGGGCGTCCAGCGCACCGCCGGTGACCAAACGGTCCAAGCTCGTTCAACCGAACGGCCATCGGACTCCATCCGAACGTCTCGTCGAGCGGGCGACCTCGGGCCGCCGACGAGGACGGCCCGCGACGGCTCAAGCCGCCGGTCAGCGCCCGATCCGGGCCCGGACCATGCCGATCAGCTCCTTCACCTCGGGTACCCGCAGCCAGGTGGCGGCGCCGAGGTAGGCGCCGACGAGGATCGGGCCACAGAGCAGGAGCTGGAGGAAGCTCGCGCCCTTGCCGTCACCCCAGAGCACGGACATCGTGACGAGCACCGCGGTCGTGGGAACGGCGGCGATGAGCCCGGCGATGCCCAGCCGGCTCAGCGTCGTGAACACCCGGCGCATGCCGAGGCGGCCGATGCGCTGGCGCAGGAACACGTAGCCCAGGGCGGCCGCGACCACGAACGACACCGCGTTGCCGAACATCAGGCCGGCGGCGACCAGGGCGGCGTCCAGGGTCACGTACAGCAGCAGGTCGATGCCGATCCGTACGGCGACCACCGGCACGTTGATCAGCGCCGGCGTCTTCGTATCGGGCATGGCGTAGAAGGCGAACAGCTGCAGCTGGCTCACGGCGAACGGGATGAGGCCCAGGCCAGCGACGGCGATCACCCACCCGGTGTCCACCGCGCCCTTGTGGTCGTACTGGCCCCACTCGAAGAGGGTGACCGCGAGCGGCCGACCGAGGACGACGTACGCCATCGTGGCGGGGATGAGCACGACCGCGGTCAGCCGGGTCCCGAGCGAGAGCAGGTCGGCCAGGTCCGCGTGCCGTTGCTCGGCCGCGGCCGCGGACATGCGGGGCATCAGCGCGGTGATCACCGATACCGCGATGATGCCGTGGGCCATCATGAAGATCAGGAACGCGTTGTTGTAGACCATCGGCCCGGCCGCGCCCGCGGCGGCCGCGGCCCGGCCGGCGAGGGTGAAGACCACGAAGACCGCGGCCTGGCTCACGGCCACGTAGCCGACCATCCAGCCGCCCATCCGCGCCAGCTCGCGCAGGTGCAGCTCCCGGAAGTCCCAGCGCCAGCGCCACCGGAAGCCGACCCGCCGGAGGGCCGGCAGCAGCCCGGCCGCCTGAACCACGATGCCGAACGTCGTCCCGAGGCCGAGCAGCGCGATCTGCATGGCCGACAGGCTCGTCGGGTCCTCCTTGACGATGGGCGGGGTGAGCAGGAACGCCCCGCACATCGTGATCACGACGAGGTTGTTCAGGATGGGGGCGAACGTCGGCATCGCGAAATGGCCGCGCGTGTTGAGCACCGCCCCGAACAGGGCCGCCACTCCGTAGAAGAAGATCATCGGGAGTAGCAGGTACGCGAGCGTGGTGATCAGCCGTCGGTCCGCCGGGCTGTGGTCTCTCGCCAGGACGGCGGTGAAGAGCGGGGCGCAGATCACGGCGACGACCGTGGCCCCGGCCAGGAACACCGCGGCCAGGCTGAGCAGGCGTTGGGTGTAGGCCTCGCCCCGGTCGCTGTCCCGCTTGCGTGCCCGCACCAGCAGCGGCACCACGACGCTGGTGAGGACCCCGCCGAGCAGGAGCTCGTACACCATGCCGGGCAGGACGTTGGCCAGCGTGTACGCGTCGCCGACCGCCGCCGCGCCGATCGCCGCGCCGATCGCCGCGGTCCGGATGAAGCCGGTGATCCGGCTGATGATGCTGCCCAGCGCCATGACGCTGCTGTGCTTGGCGACCGACCCGCTGGCACCCTCGACGTCGTCCGGCTCGGCGGTCGAGGGGCGACCGGGGTCGTCCGGCGGCGCGCCGTGGCCAGGATCGTCCGAGGGCGCGCCCCGGCCCGGGTCCGCCGAAGCATCGGCCCACGGCGGCGGGGGGCCGGCCACCGGCGACGCGGCCGTACGGTCGGGCCACCCGGGGCTGCCGGGTCGCCCGCTCGGCCCGGAGGACGGCGGCGGGAGGGGGTGGGTGTCGTCGATACCGCCCGGGTACTCCGCCGCGCTGCGGACGCGCGGATGCTCGACGGTGGCGTCGTCGGCGTACCCCGGTGCCCCGTAACCCGGTGCCCCGTAACCCGGCGCCCCGTAACCCGGCGCTCGGTAGCCCGGCGTCCCGTACCCGGGTGGTCCGTACGCCGGCGTTCCGTAATCGGGTGTCTGGTACCTGGGCGTTTCGTAGCCGGGTGGCCCGTAGGCGGGGCCCGCGGCCGGGTAGCCGGGGTGCGGTCCCGGTGGGCCGCCGCCCGGGCTGGTCGGGCCGCTGGGGCCGGAGGGGCGCGACGGGACCGTGGGATAGACGTGGGTCGGGCTGTCCAGACCGCCCGGGTAGCGGGGCAGAACCTCGGTGGCGTCCGAATCCCTAGGAAGTACGCCGTCTTTGGGAAGGACGCCGGTGGCGTCGGGATCCCACGGCGGGACGCCTCCGCCGTTGGGATCCTCTGGACGGTCGCCCTCGCCCCAGGCAGTCATGGCACGCACACTATCGGGTGCGCGGAGTGCGTGGTTGGGTGGCGACGTGGTCCGGGCCGCGAACGCCGGCGCCTAAGGCCGGCCGCTGACTGCTCGCCATCGGGTCCTGACCGCGACGGACCGGCGCGGGTGACCGGACCGGAGGCGGGGTTTCGCCTGCGCCGCCCCACCCGTGGGTCGATAGGCTGGCCACCCGATGTCCGAGTCGCGTCCGACCAGCACTGTCGCCCTGACCGCACAACAGCGGCGGGCGCTGTCGTCGTTGATCCCGCCGATCGCCGACGAGCTCGGCCGGCGGTTCGAGAAGGCCGGGCACCAGCTGTACCTGGTGGGCGGGTCCGTGCGGGACGCGCTGCTCGGCCGGTTCGGCAACGGTCACGGGCCGACCGACCTCGACTTCACCACCGACGCCACGCCCGACGAGACGATCGAGGTGCTCAAGGGCTGGGCTCGGCAGATCTGGGACATCGGCCGGGACTTCGGCACGATCGGCGCCCAGCGGGGCCGCGGACCCACGCTCGAGATCACGACGTTCCGGGCCGAGGCGTACGACGGGGTGAGCCGGAAGCCGGTGGTGAGCTACGGCACGAGCCTCGTCGAGGACCTCGCCCGGCGGGACTTCTCGATCAACGCGATGGCGGTGAGCCTGCCCGGCCACGAGCTCACCGACCCGTACGGCGGTCGCAAGGACCTGGCGGCCCGCGTCATCCGTACGCCCGGCCCGCCCGAGCAGTCGTTCGCCGACGATCCGCTGCGCATGCTGCGCGCGGCCCGCTTCGCCTCCCAGCTGCGGTTCACCGTGGCGCCCGAGGTGGTGGCCGCGATGCGCGCGATGGCGGCCGACCTCGACCGCATCACGGCCGAGCGGGTGCAGGCCGAGTTCTCCAAGCTGCTGCTCGGCGAGGACCCGGTCTCCGCGCTGCGCCTGCTCGTCGACACCGGTCTGGCGGAGCGGTTCCTGCCCGAGCTGCCCGCCCTCCGGCTGGCGATCGACGAGCACGCCCAGCACAAGGACGTCTACGAGCACACGCTCACCGTGCTGTCCAACGTGATGCGGCACGAGGACGCCGGACCCGACCTGGTGCTGCGGCTGGCCGCGCTGCTGCACGACATCGGCAAGCCGGCCACCAAGGCGGTGGGCCGCGACGGCCGGGTGAGCTTCCACCACCACGAGGTGGTCGGGTCGAAGATGGCCCGGCACCGGTTGCGCGCGCTGCGCTACCCCAAGGACGTGGTCGCCGACGTCTCCGGGTTGGTGCTGCTGCACCTGCGCTTCTACGGGTACGGCCGCGGCGAGTGGACCGACTCGGCGGTCCGGCGCTACGTCACCGACGCCGGCCACCTGCTCCCCCGCCTGCACAAGCTCGTGCGGTCGGACTGCACGACCCGCAACAAGCGGAAGGCGGCCAAGCTCGCGGCCGACTACGACGCGCTCGAGGCCCGCATCAAGCGCCTCGCCGAGGAGGAGAACCTGGCCCGGGTCCGCCCCGACCTGGACGGCAACGAGATCATGCGGTTGTTGAACATCCCGCCGGGCCCGCTGGTCGGGAAGGCGTGGCGTCACCTCAAGGAGCTGCGCCTGGAGCGCGGGCCGCTCTCCCGCGAGGAGGCCGAGGCCGAGCTCATGGCCTGGGCCCGCGAGCAGGGCCTGCGCTGATCGGGGCCGGGCCGGTGGATCACGGAGGCGAATGATCGCGGGCGGTCGTCGGCCCCGCCCCGCGCCGGGCAGCGAGTGTCCCGACGGTCCGGCCGTCTAGCCGCCGGCCGAGACCGGCTCGGGGGTCGGGGTGTCGTGCGGCCGCCGGGCGATGCGCCGGTTGGCGGCGCCGTAGCCGATCGCCACAAGGCCGTATCCCAGGCCCGCCCCGAGCAGGACGCCGGCGGAGACCCCGTCGGGCGGCAGCACCAGGGCGCCGACCAGCAGGCCGAGTACGAAGAACAGGTTGAACCCGGTGTCGTTGACGCTGAACACGCGGCCGCGGTAGTCGTCGTCCACCTCGATCTGCAGCGTCGTCTCGGTAATGATCTTGGTCGTCTGGGCGGCGAGGCTGACCACGAACGAGCCCACCACCGTCAGCGCCGCCACCACCGGCAGGCCGAGCACGGGGACGAGCACGGCCACGCCCGCGGTCACCGTGACCAGCCACCGCACCGAGCCGACCCGGCGCACCATGGGTGGGGTCACCCCCGCGGCGAGCAGGGACCCGACCGCGGCCGCGCCCGCCACCGGGATGAGCCCCACGATCGACGCGCCGGCGTCGCCGTCGGCGTAGTGGTTGCGGTACAGCAGCAGGGTGGTGAGGGTGAGCAGGCCGAAGAGCATCCGGTGCCCGGCCTGGGCCAGCAGCGCGGCGGTCGCGACCGGCCGGCGGGCCAGGTGACGCAGGCCGGCCACCATCCCGACCACCGTCACCGCCAGCCCGCGCAGCACGGTGACCGGTGAGCGCTCGGAGTCGACCGGTCCGAGCGCGGTGGGCCGGAACGAGGCGAGCATGATCAGCGCGGCGACGAGATAGCCCGCGGTGGCGGCCAGCGCCACCATCCCGTAGTGGTGCTGCTGGGTGCCGAGGGCCTGGATCGCGAAGCCGGCCGCCCCGAGGTTGCCCGAGTAGCAGACCGTCCCGATGGTGGTCGCGAACGAGTTGGCGGTGACCAGGCGGGGCGCGTCGACCACGTGCGGCTGGGCGGCCGAGACGCCGGCCAGATAGAAGCGGTTGAGGGCGACCACGAGCAGCGCGCAGATCAGGAACAGCGCGTTGTACTGCCCGAACCACACGCTGACCGCGGCCGGGATGACGAACGCGGCGCGAGCCAGGTTCGCCATCGCGAGCGAGGTCCGCCGGTTCCACCGGTCGAGGAACACGCCGACGAAGGGCCCCAGCGCCGAGTACGGCACCAGGAGTACCGCGAACGCGGCCGTCATCTCGAGCGGATTCGCGGCGCGCTCCGGATTGAAGAAGATGCTGCCCGCGAGACCGGCCTGGAACCACCCGTCCGCGGCCTGGCTCAACCACCGCGCCGCCACCAGCCGACGGAACGGCGGTCGGGCCAGGACCGCGCGCAGGTTGTGGCGGGTCGCGGTTCTGGCGGCGGTCTCCGTCGCGGACTGCATCTCGGTGAGCCTACGACGCGGACCGATCACGGCGCGGGACCGATCGCGGACCTGACACGTGGGCGCGGCCCGTGGCCGGTCGTTCGATGACCGATCGATGGGTGGCCGGTCGATGGGTGCCAGTCGATGGGTGGCCGGTCGCTCGGGGGCCATGGCCGGATGTCCGATCGCTGGGTCATCGGCCGGCGGCCCGGCCGCCGTCGCGGGACCGGGCCGCCGGCGGTGGACTACTCGCTGGCCGTGGGGGTCACGGCCCGTCCGTCGGGGGCGCTCGTCGCCGCCCGCTCGCTGGAGCGCTGGGCGAGTCGGGCCAGCAGCTGGCTCAGGTCCACGCCGGTGAGGTCGGTGCCGAGCTGCAGCCCCTGCGCCACCGTCGTGGCGACCGACTTCGTCAGCGACGAGGCGCCGTCGGTGGAGATGACGGTGAGCTTGTCGATCGCCCCGACCGGGGCGGCCGCCGCGCTGACGAGCTCCGGCAGCACCTTGAGCAGCAGGTCGAGCACGGCCGCCTCGCCGTACGCGCCGAACGCGTCGGCGCGGCTCTGCATGGCCTGCGCCTCGGCGTTGCCCTTGGCCAGGATCGCGGCCGCCTCGGCGGCACCCTCCCGCTCGAGCGCCTCGGCCAGCGCGGCCCGGCGCGACCGCTCGCCCTCACCCAGCAGCCGGGCCTGCTCGGCCGCGGCCTCGGCGGCGGCGATGGTGGCCGCCTTGGCGGCCTCGGCCTCGGCGATCGCGGCGTTCTTGCGGGCCTGGGCCTCCTGCTCCACCCGGTACCGCTCCGCGTCGGCCGGCTTGCGCACCTCGGTGTCGAGCTGACGCTCCTTCAGCTCCGCGTTGCGCTCGGCCACCTTCTGCTGCTCGGCCAGGATCACCTGCTGCCGTTCCGCCTCGGCCAGCGGGCCGGCCGCGGCCGACCGGGCCTGGGCGGCGTCGATCTCGGCCTGAATGGCGGCCTGCTTGAGGGCGAGGTTGCGCTGGGCTTCGGCGATCTGCTCCTCGGCCCGCAACCGCTCCTGCTCGGCCTCGCGGCGGGCGTGCGCCTCGGCGATCGCCGCGTCGCGCATGACCCGGGCGGCCTCGGGCCGACCGAGGTCCTGCAGGTACGTGCCCTCGGTGGTGATGTCCTGGAGCTGGAACGTGTCGAGCACCAGGCCCTGGTTGGTCAGCGAGTGCTCGGCCTCCTCGGCGACGGCCGAGGCGAAGGCCGCCCGGTCGCGGATGATCTCCTCGATGGTCAGCCGACCGACGATCGAGCGCAGGGCACCGGCGAGTACCTCACGGGTAGATTCCTCGATCCCATCCTGCTGGTGCAGGAACCGCTGGGCGGCGGCCCGGATCGCGTCCTCGGTGCCACCCACCTTGACGATCGCCACGCCCTGCAGGTCGGCCCGGATGCCCTGCTTGCTCACCGCGCCCTGGATCTCCACGTGGATCCGCCGGCTGGCCAGGCTCATCACCTGCAACTTCTGCACGACCGGCAGCACGAAGACCGCCGCGCCCATGACAACCTTCTGGCCGGACAGGTCGGTCGAGGTCGTGCCGTCCGCGGCGGCGATCGAGCGGCCCTTGCGGCCGAGGCAGCCACGAGCGCCCGATGCGCGGTGCGCCAGGCCAAGCCGTACTCGGCGGCGACCTCGGACACTGCCCGGTTCGACTCGGCGACCGCCTCAGCCAGCCGTTGGCGCAGCCGGCCGGTCGCCGCGACCGGGGCGGGATCTCGGCACTGACCTGCGTAAACGACGCCCGCGGACAGGCCGGCTCCAGGCAGGCCAGGCGGCGCTTGCGCCACCACAGCGCCACCTGCTGGTTCGCGACCGGCAGATCGCGGATGCGCGCCAGCGGCCGCTCCTTCACCCGGCTGCTCGCTGTTCGCATTCGGGGCAGATCGCTTGCGTCGCAACGGTTGCGCCGAGCATCGCTCGGTCCACCCAAAGATGATCTTTACTTACATTCGGTCAGTGCGGAAAACGGGGCTAGGGCGCGGATGTGGCCGTCGCGCAGGCCGTAGTAGACCAGGGTGAGCAGTTGTCGGGCGGCGGCGACCTTGGCGATGTTGGTGCCGCGCTTGACGGTCAGCCGTGCCTTCGTGCGCGCCAGCGGTCCCAGGTGCACGCGTTGGACAGCCTCGACCGCGGCCCAGCGGACGAGGCTGTTGCCCTGCTTGGTGATCCGTCCGCGGTGGACCTTGGTGTCGGACTCGCGGTGCTTGGGGGTCATCCCGGCCCAGGAGCACAGCTGCGCGGGCCCGGGGAAGCGGTGCACGTCGCCGATCTCGGCCACGAACACCGCCGCCAGCACCGGCCCGACACCGGGCAGGGCCTGGATCGCCTGGTAGCCGGCGTGGCCGCGCAGGTCGGCGGTGACCCGCTTGGTCACCGCATCGATCTCGAAGGTGTACGCGTCGATCAGGCGTAGCAGGGACCCGACGCGGGCATGAAACGGCGCATCCAGCGCAGCTCGTCGATCGCCTTGCGTCCATCGACGCACGAAGATGTCCGACATCGCCAGCAGCACCCCCTGCTTGGCCAGCACCGCGTGGACCCGGGGCCTTGAGCCCGGAACGCAATGCGACCAGTT
>Ga0310841_100703_pt1 | contig 17259 bp, 14 predicted proteins | sample SM_ome_9_FD_201311 | JGI IMG/M metagenome (GOLD analysis project Ga0310841, IMG submission 201311) | Sorghum-adapted microbial communities enriched on stacked mutant (SM) sorghum from Joint BioEnergy Institute, Emeryville, California... ...
ACACGGCATGTGTAGTTCCAGCTTGCCGGAACTACACCCTGTGTGTAGGTTATCGAACTACACACTGTGTGAAGTTTTGTGTCTTTGGGGAGGTGTGCGTCGTGCCCGAAAGGAACCGCTGGGGTGTCGTCGTGGGGCTCGGGCTGCTGGTGTTCATGGCCACGCTCGACGCCACCGCCGTCGCGATCGCCCTGCCCGCGATCGAGCGCGGGTACGGGGTCACGACCACGGTCACCGAGTGGGTCGTGCTGGGCTACCTCCTGCCGCTGATCGCGGTCAGCCTGCCGGCGGGACGGTGGCTGGACGGGGTCGGGCTGCGCGGCGCGCTCGTGTTCGGGACCGCCGGGTTCGGGCTGAGCAGCCTCGCGGCCGGGCTCGCCCCCGGGATCGCGTGGCTGGTGGCGGCCCGGGCCGTGCAGGGGACGTTCGCCGGGATCCTGTTCGCGCTCGGCCCGATGATCGCGACACGGGTGGTGCGGCCCGAGGCCCACGGCCGGGCGGTGGGCGTGATCACCTCGCTCGGCCCGCTCGGCGCGGTGAGCGGCCCGGTCCTGAGCGGGCTGATCGTCGACGGGCTCGGCTGGCCGTGGATCTTCTACCTGAACCTGCCGGTCTGCCTCGCCGTCATCCTCATCGCCCGGGCCGGGCTTTCCCCGGACGGCCCGCTCGCGGCGCCCGGCCGGGCGCTGCTCGCCGAGGCCGCCGTGCTCGGCGCGGCCCTCGTCGCCGGCATGCTGGCGCTGTCCCTCGCCGCCGGGCGCCACCCGGCCTGGCTCCTCCTCGCCCTCGCCGCCGTGCCGCCGCTGATCGTGTGGGCGCGGATGGCGGGCAGCCGCGGCACCCGCGCGCTGGTGCGCACCCCGGGGGTGGGCGGGCCGCTCGCCACCGTGCTGCTGATCTCGATGGCGGCCGCCGCCGTCGACTTCACGGTCTCGTTCCACCTGCAGCGGGTGGCGGGGCTCAGCCCCTCGGCGGCCGGCATGACCCTGCTCGCCTTCCCCGCCGGCATGGTCCCGGCCGGGCTGGTCGCGGGGCTGCTGGTCGACCGGTGGAGCGCGGCCGGTACGGCCCGGCTCGGCACGCTCGTGCTCGCCACCGGCCTCGCCCTGCTCGCCCCGCTGGACGCGACGTGGTCCCCGGCCGAGGCGGCCTGGCGGCTCGCCCTCGCCGGGTGCGGGGTCGGCCTCACCAACGGTCCCGCGGTCACCCTGGTGATGACCCGCGCCGCCAAGGACCTGCTCGGCACGGCGGGCGCCGCGCAGAGCCTCGCCCGGCAGCTCGGCTTCGCCATCGCCCCGGCTCTCGTCACCACGGTCTGGACCACCTACGGCTACGCCCCCGCCGGGCTGCGGGCCGCGATGCTGCCGGTCACGGCCGCGGCGCTGCTCGCGCTCGCCGCCCTGCTGCGGTCCCGCCCCGCCCGGAAGGCGGAGGGCGAGCCGTCGGCCCAGCCCACCACCGCGGGCACCTGACCGCGCCGCCCCCGGGGCGGCGGCCGCACGATCCCCCGGGTCAGGCCACGGAACGGTCCGCCGGGTCCGCGCGCCGGACCGTTCCGGGCCGAGGTGTCCCAGCCCCGGCGTCACTCCGCCGGGCGCAGGATCGGGCGGAGCGTCTCCAGCACCGCCGGGTCCTCGATGGTGGAGGGCACGGGCTCGTCGCGGCCGTCGGCGATCGCCCGCATCGACTTGCGCAGGATCTTCCCCGAGCGGGTCTTGGGCAGCGCCGGGACGATGTCCACCTGCTTGAACGAGGCGACCGGGCCGATCTCGGCGCGCACTGCGGCCACCAGCTCCGCGCGCAGCCGGTCCTCATCGACGTCCACCCCCGCCTTGAGCACCACCAGGCCGCGGGGCACCTGCCCCTTGAGCGGGTCGCGCACGCCGATCACCGCGCACTCGGCGACCGCCGGGTGGGCGGCGAGCACCGCCTCCATCGCGCCGGTGGACAGCCGGTGCCCGGCGACGTTGATCACGTCGTCGGTGCGGCCCATGACGTACAGGTAGCCGTCCTCGTCGAAGTAGCCGCCGTCGCCGGTGAGGTAGTAGCCCTCGTACCGGGACAGGTAGCCCGCCACATAGCGGTCGTCGTCGCCCCACAGCGTGGGGAGCGTGCCCGGCGGCAGCGGCAGCCGGATGCAGATCGCCCCCTCCCTGCCGGGCGGCAGCTCCTCGCCCGCCGGGCCGAGCACCCGCACGTCGTAGCCGGGCACCGGCACCGTCGGCGAGCCCGGTTTGATCGGCATCGGCTCGAGGCCGCGCAGGTTCGCCGCGATCGGCCAGCCGGTCTCGGTCTGCCACCAGTGGTCGATCACCGGCGCCCCGAGCGCGTCGCTCGCCCAGTGGTAGGTCTCCGGGTCGAGCCGCTCGCCGGCGAGGAACAGGGCCTGGAAGCACGACATGTCGTACCCGGCGAGCAGCTTCGCCTCGGGGTCGGCCCGCTTGATCGCGCGCAGCGCGGTGGGGGCGGTGAACAGGGCCTTCGCCCGGTGCTCGGAGATCACCCGCCAGAACGCGCCCGCGTCCGGGGTGCCGACCGGCTTGCCCTCGTACAGCACGGTGGTGGCGCCGGCGATCAGCGGGCCGTACACGATGTAGGAGTGCCCGACGACCCAGCCGACGTCGGAGGCGGTCCACCACACGTCGCCGGGGCCGATGTCGTAGATGTGGCGCATCGACCAGGCGAGCGCGACCGCGTGGCCGCCGTTGTCCCGCACCACGCCCTTCGGCCTGCCGGTGGTGCCGGAGGTGTAGAGGATGTACAGCGGGTCGGTGGCGGCGACCGGCACGCAGCCGGCGGGGGTGGCCTCGCGCAGCGCCTGCTCCCAGTCGAGGTCCCGCTCGCCGAGCTCGGCCCGGGCCTGCTCGCGCTGGTACACCACGACGCGCTCGACCTCGTGCGAGGCGAGGCCGAGCGCCTCGTCCACGATCGGCTTGTACGCGACGATCCGGGTCGGCTCGATGCCGCAGGAGGCGCACAGCACCACCTTCGGCTTGGCGTCGTCGATGCGTACGGCGAGCTCCCTGGGCGCGAAGCCGCCGAACACCACCGAGTGCACCGCCCCGATCCGGGCGCAGGCGAGCATCGCGATCACGGCCTGCGGGATCATCGGCATGTAGATCACGACGCGGTCGCCGGCGCCGACCCCGAGGCCGCGGAGCACCCCGGCGAACCGCGCCACCTCGTCCCGCAGCTCCGCGTAGCTGAATGCGGCCTTCGTCCCGGTGTACGCCGAGTCGTAGATGAGCGCGGTGCGCTCGCCGTGGCCCGCGGCGACGTGCCGGTCGAGCGCGTTGTGGCAGGTGTTGAGCGTGGCGCCGGAGAACCAGCGGTAGAACGGCGGCCGGCCATCGTCGAGCGCCCGCGCCGGCGGCCTCTCCCAGTCGATCGCCGCGGCCGCCTCCAGCCAGAATCCCTCCGGGTCGGTAAGGCTTCTGCGGTAGGTGTCCTGATACGCGCCCACGTGTGCTCCCCTCGGACCCGGCGCGACGCGACGCGGTGCGGCGGGGCGCCCGGCGCCTCCGCCTGCCGCCGGGCCTCGTCGCTGACCTGACGCTTCTCCCGCCGTCATAACCGCGGATCGGCCGGTTGTCCATGTGCCGGCGGGCCGGAGATCGGTGAACGGCCGAGGGAGTCGCCGAGCGGCGGCCGCGGTACGGCCGGCGGCGCGTGGGCGGGCCGCCGACCCTGGCCGGAGGCGATCCGGGCCCGAGCCCAGGGGCGGCGGGCGTCAGTGGCCGCCGTGGCCGTCGTGCGACCCGGCCTGGCGGGCCTCGCCGTCGCTCGCCATCACGTGCTCGCCCTGGATGGTGCCGCCGAGCTTCTGCTGCAGCTCGGGAAGGAGGGAGTCGGGGGCGACGCCGATCGCCCACTGGTTGCCGACGAGCACCGAGCCCCAGCCCTGCTCCTCGGCGGCCCAGGAGCGCATGCTCTGCAGGTCCGGGAACACGTTGAGGAAGTACCGCTGCTTGCCGGCGTTGCAGTAGCCGGAGGTGATGTCGGCGGCCTTGATCTGGATCTTCGGCTTGCCGCAGCCGATCGCCTCGGCGAGCTCCTCGATCGTGTACACCTTGGGCTCCGGCACCTTCGCCGCGGCCGCCTGCGCGGCGTGGCCCCCGGCGCCGTGGCCGGTCTCGGCGCCCTCGCCTCCGCCGCAGGCGGCGACGGCGAGCGGCAGCGCCAGCAGCGGCGCGAGAAGCCGGGCGCGCGTGACGACGGGGCCGGGCTGGGGTCGAAGACTCATCGGCGTGTTCTCCTCCGCGATGGCGGGTGGGGGGAATCCGCCCCGAGGTACGCAGCGGTCCCGGGCGGGGTTCAGGCGATCGGGCGCATCGGGCCGCGGAGGGCGAGAACGCGGCGTGGGCGGCCCGTGGCGTCACGGGCCGCCCACGCGGTGAGGTTCCGTCTCCGGGAGGGTCACCCGGCCACGGCGCGCCCCGCCGTCACTTGGCCGGGGCCGGCGGCAGCGGCAGCTGGCTGTGGTCGACCAGGCCGGTGCTCTCCAGCAGGCGCATGTGCTTGAGCACGAAGCTGTTCGCGGTCTCGGCGAACGCCCGGATCTGGTCGTTGCGGGTGCCGGCGCGGACCTGGGCGATGGTGGCGAAGACGCTGCCGTGGGCGAGGCGCAGCCGGTTCGCGAACACCCGGTCGAACTCCTCGCCCGGGGCCGCCGCGGTCTCCTCGGCGAGCCACTGCTTCTGGTTCTCGTTCGGCTCGCTCGGCAGCACCACGCCGAGCTGGGCGGCGAGCGCGAGCACCTGCTCGTCGAGCTTCTGGTGGTCGGCGGCGAGGATCCGGCCGACCTCCTTGACCCGCTGGTTGTTCGACTTGGTCTGCGCCATGTTGCCGGAGGGGATCTCCCACAGACCGGCCTGCCGGATCTTGAAGAGGAAGTCCTGGTCCGCGGTGGTGAGCGGGCCTGCGGCGGTCTGCTTGATCACCTGGGCCTCACCGCCCGCCGCCCCGCTCGCGGGCGCCGCCTTGGGCAGGATCACGATGATCGCGACCGTGGCGACGACGATGAACGCGGCGACCAGCAGCAGCTCGATCGCCTTGACCCGATTCGTGCCCTCCACGAGTAACCACCTCCGCTATAGCCGCTATCGGCGCCGGGCCCCGCCCGTGGCGGCGGGCCCCGGCCCCGCGGGAGCCGTACGCCCTCCGGCCCGGCCGAAAAAAATCCGCGCGGGACGTTGAGACGTTCCGGCCGGTTGTGCGTATGCCTAGTCGAGTCCGTCGGCGGCCCGCCCCGCCGGGGGATCGGCGGCGGCCGCAGCGGCGCCGCCCGGTGCGGGTACGCGGGCGGGGGGCGCGCCCCGGCGCGGGCCGGGGCGTCGATCGCGACGCCGCGCCGCGGTCACCTCCCTCGTGCGGTAGGGGCCGTGCCGGAGTGAGCTACGAAGGGGGACGCATGACGGTTCAAGCAAACCGTTGGAAATTTTTGACGCAACCAGTGTTGCGGATTTTATGTATGTGACGTCTGAGTTGCTGGCACTATGTGGGGCGTGCAGCGCTACCGCAGCATCAGCCCCCAGGGGCGGACCGCCGACACCGACCCTGAAGAGCAGCTGATCACCGCGCTCTATCAGGAGTTCCGCGGCCCCCTGCTCCGCAACGTACGCAGACTTACCGGCGGTGACCTGCAGTGGGCGGAGGACGTCGTTCAGGAGACGATCTTTCGCGCCTGGAAGAACGCCGGCAAGCTCAACCGTGAGCCCGGGCTCCTGTGGGCCTGGCTCATGACCGTGGCCAGGCGTATCGTCATCGACGGACGACGGCGCCGCAGCGCGCGGCCGCCGGAGGTCGAAGCCGACGGCCTGGATAACGCATGGGTTCCGGACGCCTCCGACTCGACGTTGTCGTCGATCGTGGTCTCCGACGCCCTGCTCTCGCTTTCCGAGGAGCACCGTGAGGCGCTCATGCAGACATATTTGAAGGATCGGACCATCAACGAGGCGGCGGAGATCCTCGGCGTGCCCCCGGGCACGGTGAAGTCCCGCGTCTACTATGCCCTCCGGGCGCTCAGGGCCGCGTTGAAAGAGAGAGGGATGCCCTGACATGTACTCCCCTCCTCAATTCGATCCTCACTACGACGTCGCGGCCTACGCCCTGGGCATCCTCGACCCCGCCGAGAGCGAGGCCTTCGAGGCGCACCTCGTCGACTGCATGGAATGCCAGGCCGAGCTGCTGGAGCTTCACGAGGTTCCGGCGGCGCTCGACCTGATCAAGGGCGGCCCGGTGGACGCGGCCGTCGCCGCGCCCCAGCCGCGGCGGGGAGGCGAGGCCGCCGTCGCCTCGCTCCTCGACCGGGTGGCGAAGCGCCGGCGCCGCCGTACCCGGACGCTGTGGCTCGCCGTCGCCGCGGCCGTCCTGGTGACCGCCGTGACGCCGGTGGCGGTGCGGGAGTTCTGGCCGGCATCCGACCAGGAGGCCGTCGCGCAGACGTTCCGCGCCGCGAGCTCGACCAAGGACGTTCAGGCCGCCATCTCGCTGATCCCCAAGGAGTGGGGCACCGAGGTCTCCGTGGAGCTCACCGGCGCGCAGGGGCCGCTCCAGTGCACCCTGGTCGCGGTCTCCACCTCGGGCGAGACCGAGACCGTGGCGAGCTGGAAGGTCCCCGCGGGCAAGGCCGAGGAGCCGCTGCGGATCACCGGCACCACCTCGTTCGACAAGTCGTCGATCAAGCGGTTCGAGTTCCGCACCAACAACGGCCCCGATCTGCTCGAGGTCCCGGCCTCCTGAGGTCCGCGGGCCGTCCCGGAGCCGTGCGCGAGGCCCCCGGGCCCGGTCGTTGGCGCGCCGCGCGCGGCGGCCGGGGCCCGCGGGGCCTCAGCGTCTCACCTCGTTCCGGCCGCGGCGCCGTACCTCCCGGCGGAGCGAGGCCCAGAACTCGGCCTCGAGCGCGCCGTCCGCGGTGGGCTCGCCGATCGGCTCGGTCCCGGCCGGGGGCGCGCCGAGGCCGCGCCGCGGCGGCACCGGCCCGGTCCGGCCGTCGAGCGCGCGGCCGGTGCGGAACGTGGCGAGCAGCCGGATGACGAGCCCGATCCCGACGAGGACGAGGCAGGCCGAGTAGCTCAGGATCACCCACAGCGCGGCGGGACGGCCGGCGGTGAGGCCGTGCACGATTGCGATCGGCCAGCACAGGTACGCCATGCTGTGGGCGACGCGCCACATCCACGGCTCTCCCCAGGTGGCGAACCTGGCCCGCACCAGCCCGGTGAGGGTGATGGCGAGCCAGCCCAGCGCCGCGAGGGTCCCCAGATCGACCGCGACCCGGCCGGACGAGAACGGCAGGACGGCGTTGACCGGGTCGGCCTTGCCCATCGCCACCTTGAGGATCACGTGGACGCCGAGGAAGGCGAGGCCGGCCATCGTGATCATGCGGTGGGCGATCTGCAGCAGGATGCGCAGCCGGATCGTGAGCACGAGGCGGTCGGTGGCGGCGAGCCCCACCATGACCGTGAGGCTCAGCGCGATGAGCGCGACCGGCCCGGAGTAGAACTCGAGGAGATCCCGCACCGCGACCAGGAACCCGATGCCGCCAACGGCGATGCCGACGGCCAGGACGGCGGCCGCCGACGCCCCGATCAGCACGAGCGGCCTGCTCCTGCGACGCGGGGCGAACGGTTGTCGCAATTCCTTCATCCCGTCCTCGCGTGAGAGGGGACCGGCTGTGGGGGGTGCCTGCCGTTGAGGACCTGGAACCTGCGCACCATCGACACTAACGCCACTTCGCTATCTCTGGTACCGGATAGTGGCAAGTGACAGGGTTTTCACGAATGCGCAGACCGGCATCCCCCGCCCGGGAATGCGACGGGAATCGTGAGGCAGGCTCATGGAAGTTTAGCCTCACGATCCCCGTCGCCTCGCGGTGATCCTGCACAATCCCACGAACGGGATAAATCAGACAAAATCCATTAAATTCGCGTTTATCGTTAACAGCGCTAATGCTCCGCCGAACGCCTCCCTTTTCGGTCGCGGAGCCAGAGCAGGACGAGCACGGCGAGGAAGATCAGCGCCGCACCGGTGCCGCCGAGCACCGCGCCGACGCGCTGGTCGGCGGCGAGCGCGAGGGTCTCGGCGGCGCGCCCGCCGCCCGCCCCGCCCGGGGACGCCCACATCAGCCCGAGCTGCAGGTACCAGCCCTCCCCCACCACCGGCCCGTCCATGAGCGCGGCGGCGAGCAGCAGGTGCACCGGCAGCCCGGCGATGAGCAGCCGCAGCCGGTTCCCCGCCCCCAGCGGTACGGCGGGCGGATCGGCCTCGAGCACGAGCCGGAAGTAGAGGAAGCCGGCGCAGAGGAACACCGCCACGGTCGCCACGTGCACGGCGTAGCTCCACTGTGCCAGCACGAACCAGCCGGTGAAGTGGAACAGCGGCACCGGCAGGGCGTAGGCGAGGAAGCCCACCGCCGGGTGGGTGAGCCACCGGCCCGCGCCCTCCGGCCGGGGCAGGCCGAGCGCGCTCCGGCCAAGCGTGATCGGCGCGGCCCCGGCGAGCAGCAGCGGCGCGACGACCGTGATCGCGAGGAACTGCACGGCGTGCACCGAGAACATCACCCGCCCGTACGCGCCGACGCCGCTGAGCAGGGCGACCGCGAGCACGCCGAGCCCGGCGTACCAGCGGAGCGCGCGCCGCACCGGCCAGGCCGTGCCGCGCCGCCGCAGCCGGCGCACCCCCGCCGCGTACAGCAGGCCGGCCCCGGCCAGCGTGACCAGGATGAACAGGTCTGGCCGCACCTCGGTGAGCAGGCCCGCCCCCTGCAGCGGCGGCACGTGGTAGCCGACCTGCAGCGCGATCCACGACGTCTCGGCGTCCTCGGCGGGCGGCGGGGTGCGGGACAGGGCGACGGCGAGCCCGAGCGTGCCCGCCATCACCGCGAGCTCCCCGGTGGCCAGCCGCAGGAACGGCCGCCGGGTGCGCCCGGCCACGACCGCGGCGATCGTGCGCCGCCGGTGCAGCAGGCCGAACCCGCCGAGCGCGGCGAGCAGCACCACCTTGGCGATCACGAGCAGGCCGTACCGCGAGGTGACGAGCAGGGTGAGATCCTCCAGCCGGGCGACGATGTTCACCGCCCCGGAGGCCCCGGCGGCGGCGAAGCAGCCGAGCGCGAGCGCGCTGAACCGGGTGAGCGCGGCGGGGAGCACGTCCCGGGCGTCGCGCAGGTGGAGCAGGATCGCGGCGAGCCCGCCGGCCCAGGCGGCCACGCCCATGCCGTGGACCATCATGCTCGACACCGCCAGGTCGTGGTCGGCGGCCGAGGCGGAGTGCCCGGCGTACAGCGGGGGCACGAGGGCGACGAGCGCCGCGGCGAGCAGCACGGCGGCGCCGCGCAGCCGGGACACGTACCGGCAGCCGAGCGCGATCGCCGTCGCCAGCAGCTCGACCAGCACCATCGCCCGGCCCTGCGCGAACGACGCGGTCAGCTCCACCAGGTCCTGCCGCTCCGCGAGCTCGCCGACGATGTCGGCGAGGGTGAGCACGTGCAGCAGTACGGCACAGCCGGCCCACCCCAGCGCCCACCGGCCCGCCGCGCGGACGCAGCGCACCGCCACCGGCGCGAGCCGTACCGACCGGGCGGGCACGAGCACGACCGCGGCGAGCAGCGTGCCCACGGCCATCACCCCGCAGGTGTTGAGCAGCAGCCGCACCACCGGCAGCGACCAGGTGACCAGCGGCCCCGCCGTGGGCAGGTCCACGATCCCGCGCGGCGGCCCGCCCTGCCCGAACAGCAGGGCCGCCACGAGCACCCCGGCCGCGCAGGCCGCGGTCACCGCGGCCCAGAGCGCGAGCCGGGGGCGTGTGCCCGCCGCCCGCGCGGCCGCGGCCGCGACGCGGGCGCCGTCCGGCCCTTCGTCCGCGGCCCGGTCACCGGCCCGCCGCTCCGCCGGGGAGATCTTCGACACCATCGCACCTCCAACGCACCGCCGCCCTGTCGGGCGTCATCCGCGGATACGCGGCGCAGCCCGGTTCCGGCACAGCCGGATCCGCCGCCCGGCACGGCAGGGCCCGGCGCTGCTAAAGTGACGCGTTCGTCCGCCACGGCACCGCCCGGACCGGGCGCGCGAACCGTGCGCGCGGATCTTCGCCAGACCGTACGTGCAGACCGGGGAGTCCGCATGCAGGAGGAGAGGCCGAGGCCCGCGGGCGACGACCCGCTCGCCGCGGCCGCGCAGCTGATCGAGGGCTTCGGCGTGGGCGGGCGGCCGCTGCGCGAGGTGGTGGCGCGGCTCACCGAGCGCGAACACACCCTGGCGGCGCTCATCCGCGACTCGGGGCTGTCCCGGCGGACCGTGGAGGAGCTGCTCGCCGCGCTCGGGCCCGACCTGGTCCGCACCGGCGGGGGCGAGCCCGCGTTCACGATCGCGCCGCCGCGGCGGGCCGCCTACCGGGCGCTGTGCCGATACGACCGGCTCGCCGCGACCCGGCCCGCCGACCCGCTGGGCGCGCGCATGGCCGCCGCGTCCGGCCTGGTCGCGGAGATGGCCGAGCTGGTCGCGGCCGCGCCGGTCCCCCGCAAGGCGCTCGACCACGTCGCGGCGACGCCGGAGACCACGGTGCGCCGCGCGGTCTGGCTGGAGGCGACCTTCGATCTCGCCGGGCGGCACCTGCTGTGCGTCGGCGACCACGACCTGACCTCGCTCGCCGCCTGCCGGCTCGTGCCGGAGCTCACCGCCACCGTGGTCGACATCGACGAGCGCATCCTCGAGTTCATCGACCGGCAGGCGGCCCGGCTCGGGCTCGGCATCCGCTGCCTCTACGCCGACCTGCGGTTCGGCCTGCCCGCGGGCGCGGCCGGGTGCGCCGACCTGGTCGTCACCGACCCGCCGTACACCCCGGAGGGGGTGCGGCTGTTCCTCGCCCGCGGCCTCGCCGGGCTGCGCGACCGGGAGAACGGCAGGCTCGTCCTGGCCTACGGGTACGGCGAGCGGCATCCCGCGCTCGGGCTGAAGGTGCAGCGCGCGGCCCAGGACCTCCACCTCGCCTGCGAGGCGATGCTGCCGGACTTCAACCGGTACGTCGGGGCGCAGGCGATCGGGTCGGCCAGCGACATGTACGTGTACCGGCCGACGGCGAAGACCTGGCCGCTGCTCGAGGAGCGGCCCGGCGCGCCGCGCACCCGGATCTACACCCACGGGCCGCAGTCGCTGGAGGCGACCGGCGACCGGCTCGACGACGCCGTGATCGACGCGCTCGCCGCCGCGGCCCGCATCCCTCCCGGGGAGGGTACGGCAGGGCCGGAGGCGCGGCCCGCGGTGACCGCGGTGGCCGGCCCGGGTCTTCCGGCCGGGCATCCCGCGCTTGCCGGCGCCGCCCGGGTCGACCTCGGCGCGCTGCTCGCCGAGGGGCCGCCCGGGAAGGTCCTCTCCCGGCCGGACGCGACCGTGGCCGCGGACCTGTCCGAGGACCCCGGCCCCTGGCTGCTGCGGACGCTGCTCGCGGTGAACGCCGCCCGGCTCGCCCTGCTCGTGCCGAACAACCACCCCGACCTGGCGAACGCCGAGGGGCAGCGCGGCCTCGCCGGGCTCGTCGCCGCGAAGTACACGCTGCGGTTCCGCCGCAGCACCCCGGCCCCGCGATTCGCGATCGTCGAGGCGACCGCGGTCCGCCCGGACCCGGCCGACCCGGCCGCGCTGGTGGGCCACGGCCTGCTCACCCGGGCCCACGGCAAGCTCGGCAACGTGTGGCGGGAGGCGCTGATCCGGGCCGCCCGCGACGCCCGCGGCGCGGCCCTCACCCGCAACCGGGCCCGCGCCGTGGTCGAGCGGATCGCCCCGGATCCCGGCCTGCTCGCCCTCCGCCTCGTCGAGCTGCCCCGCCACCGGATCCGCGAGCTGCTCGCCGTCCCGTTCCCGGACCTGTGACCCGTCCGGCGCGCGCCGTCTGAGCGGCCTGCGGCGCGGCGCGCGGGCACGGCAGGGCGGGCGGGCACGGCGGCTCCGCCGCCTGGGCCCGCCCGCACCGGTGCCGGTGACGCATGATGCGAAGCAGTCCGGTTATGTCGCTACGGCATCCCTCCTCGATCGTCTCTCCCGATGACCGGCCGGCCGTTTCCGGCACGGCCGTACGACCGTTTCATCCCGGCCCCGACCGCAGCATGGAATGGCATTCGGGAAACATTCGGGAACGCTTTCGGCAGCGCGTTTCAGGGCGTGCGGGTCCGGGGTTCAACGGGTATTTTACGTCTCGTTTCCGGCCGGCAGCGGAAAATGTTTTCCGACGCCGGCCCGGAGGGCCGGCCACGGGGTCGTGCGTCACCCTCCGCTACCGGCGGCCGCTCGCCCGACCCGGCCGCCGGGCGCGCGGGTCCGGACCGGCCGGCGGCGCGCCGGATCAGTATCCGCCGCCGCTCGCGCTCGTGCTCCCGCCGGCCGGGTCGCCCTTGCGGGCCGGCCGGATCAGGCCGAGCAGGCCGTGCTTGGCCTTCTGGATGCCGGCCGAGTACCACACCGCGTCGTCGCCGCCGAACCGGGCGGTGCCGCGCTCCAGGTCCCACAGGCCCTCGATCGCGACCGGCTTGCCGTTCGGGTGGCGGAGCGTGCCGAGGTGGCGGCCGGTGCGCGGGTGGTAGGCGTTGATCCGCCCGTCGCCGAAGTTGCCGACGAGCAGGGCGTTGGCGAAGCCGCCGAACCGCCGCGGCGCGAGGATCATCGCCCACGGCGCGTTGAGCTGGCCGCGGCTCACCATGCGGCGCAGGAACCGCCCCGACGCGCTGAACGCGCTGACGAAGCCCTTGCCCTTGCCCGCGACCGACTTGCCGGTCTTCGGGTCGCGCAGCGCGTAGGCGACCATCACCACGTCGCCGACGACCTCGACGTTGTAGGCGTGGTAGTTCTTGGGCAGCAGCGGGTCGCGGAACGCGCGGCTGCCCAGCTTGACCTTCCGGAAGTCGTGGTCGAAGACGTCGATGCGGTTGCCGGCGAAGTCCGCGGCGAGCAGGAAGTTGCCGCGGTTCGTCTCCATCAGGGCGAGGCCCTTGTAGTCGGCGTGCCGGGTGAACGCCGCGATGATCGCGTTCTTCGGGTCGGCCTCGGGGTTGAAGCCGGTGATCACGCCGCCGGCGCCGGCGAAGATGAAGTTCGCCGGGCCCTCGCCGTTCGGGCCCTTGACCACGAAGTCCTCGGTGGTGTTGACGACGTGGCCGGTGGGGCGGCCGCCGGGGATCGCGACCTCGGTCGCCTCCTTCTTGATCGATCCGATGCCGCCGGAGTACGCGGTGGCGGTGCCGCTGCCCGCGTTGGCGACCATCAGGTTCTTGCCGATCGCGATGCCCCAAGGGTTGACGAGCTTGGGATCGGTGACCTTGGTCTTGCCTGATATGTCCGATACAAGGGGGATTTCGGCATAGCGGGTCGTCTGCGGCGTGCTCGTGGCCGCACCGCCGCTCGTGCCTCCCGTTGTCGCGTGCGCAGGGACCGTGCCGGTGATGCCCAGGACGAGTGCCGCAGCGCAGAGCGTGACGATGCGTGGCCGCATCAGGCCTCCTGTCTCGTCGGCATGCGCTTTTCAGTTCGCACGAGAGGGTGCACATGCGCGTGGTTTCGGTGCTCCGCGCGAACTCTTACGCCGCGAGATACGCCACCGCCGCGATCGCGGTTCAGGGCGATTCTCAGAGAATTTCCAGAAACATTCTCCGGGCCGCCGGGAGGGGTCCGGCGGCTAGCGGAGCGCGCCGGACAGATACCGCTCGGCGAGCTCGCAGGTGCCCGCCGTGTACCCGGCGCCGAGCTCGCGGGCGATGTCGACGCCGCCGTGGGTGCCGATCCAGGCGACCAGCAGCAGCCGGCGGAACAGGATGAACGTCCAGATCTCCGCCTCGTCCTCGGGGGCGAGCTCGGTGACCGAGCGGTAGCCGCGCACCCAGGAGTCGATCATCTCGGGCACCAGGGGGTGGTGCTCGATGAAGCTGAGCGCGGCGGCAAGGTCGTAGACGTACCAGCCGAACCCGCAGTCGTCGAAGTCGATCACCGCGATCGGGGCGTCCCCGGCGGTGGGGTCGCCGTCCACGAGCAGGTTGGCGAGCCGCAGGTCGGCGTGGATCAGCCCGTACCGGCCGGGGCCGCGGCCGTACCGGGCGAGCCGCTCGCGCAGCACCGCGTCGAGCCGGGAGAGCACCTCGTGCGCCTCGCGGTCGACGCCGGCCCCGTCCTGCCACCGGCCCCAGCGGGCCACCGAGCCGAGCGCGGCGTCGTAGTCCCAGTGGAACCGGGTGAAGCCGGGCGGGCGCCGCCAGGAGCGGGCGTGCAGGTGCATCCGCGCGGTGATCGCGCCGACCGACTCGAAGCCCGCGACCAGCCACTCCTCCGGCGGCTCGGCGCCGGGCAGGAACTCGAACATGACGCAGTGCCGCACGCCGCCGCCGGTGTCCGGGTCGGGCACGGTCACCACCCGGGAGCCGTCGAGGGCGGGCAGCACCGCGGGGGTGCGCACCCCGGCGTCCCGGCGCAGCGCCTCCAGCCAGGCGAGCTCGGACTCGATCGCGGCCCGCGTGTGGTAGCCGAGCCGGTGCACCCGCAGCACCGCGCTCCCCGCCCCGTCCGCGCCGCGCGCGCCGTTCACCGGGTGCAGGCCGTCCACCCGGAAGGTGGCGTTCTCCGAGACGTTGATCAGGGTCACCCGGGCCTCGGGCGGGGCCCCGTAGCAGGCGAGCGCGCGGCGCGCCACCCGCTCGACGCGGGCGAGCACCTCACGCCGCGACAGGTCGTGGTCCCGGGTCGCCTCGGCACCGCCGATCGGGTCGCGCCCCGCCACACCGCCTCCTTCGCTCCGGGGTCCGCCGCTGCGGACGCTCGCGGGCGAGCAGCCTAGTACCCGCGCCCGGAAAGATCGGCGGGGGTGCCGGTACGGGGTGCGAAGCGGCCGGTGTCGTGGCAATCTTCGCCCTATGGCGGTCGCCCAATGAACCTCGAGCTCGCGCTGCGGATGTGCGAGGTCGCCGTGCGCGAGGCGCGACGCCTCGGCGCCCTCGTCTCCGTGGCCGTGGTTGACGGCGGCGGGCACCTCGTCGCCTTCCAGCGGATGGACGGGGCCGGCATCGGAGGCTCCGAGCTCGCGCCCGCCAAGGCGTACACGGCGGTGGCGCTGGGCCGGGAGACGGCCGAGCTGGCGCCGCTCACCGCGCCCGGCGAGGAGCTGTACGGCCTGCCGCTCCGGTTCGCGTGCCTCCCCGGCGGCGTGCCGTTGCGGGACGCCGACGCCGTGATCGGCGGGGTCGGCGTGAGCGGCGGCTCCCCGGAACAGGACGTGGCCTGTGCCCGGATCGCCGCCTCGCTCTGGGAGGATCTGCGGCTGTGAGCGCCCCGCCCCCGGCGGACCCGGGGGCCGGGGCGCTCACTCCTGCAGCTTGAGCGCGCCGGACGGGCACATCTGCACGGCCCGGCGGACCTTGTCCGCGAGCTCGGCGGGCGGCTCGGGATCGAGCAGGACGACCGTGCCCTCCTCCTCGTGCTGGTCGAACACCTCCGGGGCGTTCAGCGCGCACATGCCCGCCGCGATGCACACCTCGGTGTCGGCGCTCACCTTCATCGACTCACGCCTCCTGATCGATATCGTCACCAGGTGACCGGCAGCCGGTGCACCCCATAGATGTTCATATCAGTGCGCATGGGCACCTCGCCGGGCGGCACGGCGAGCCGCAGGCCGGGGAACCGCCGCAGCAGCGCCGGGAGGGCGATGCGCAGCTCGATCCGGGCGAGCTGCTGCCCCAGGCACTGGTGCACGCCGTGGCCGAAGGCGAGGTGCGGCGCCGGCGGGCGGCGCACGTCGAGCTCGTCGGGGCGGTCGAACCACTCCGGGTCCCGGTTCGCCGCGGCGAGCGACACCGTGACCGTCTCCCCCGCCCGGATGGTCCGCCCCGCCAGCTCGACGTCCTCGAGCGCGGTGCGGGTCGGCCCGATGTGGTGAGGTAGCGCAGCAGCTCCTCGACCGCGGTCGTGGCCACGTCCGGGTCGTCGCGCACCGCGGCGAGCCGGTCGGGATGCTGCAGCAGGGTGAACGTACCGAGGGCGATCATGTTGGCGGTGGTCTCGTGCCCGGCGACGAGCAGCAGGCAGGCCACCCCGGTCATCTCCTCCTCGGTGAGCCCGCCGGTGGCGACGAGCCCGCTGAGCAGGTCGTCGCCGGGCTCGTCCCGCTTGTGCCGTACCAGGTCGGCGAGGTAGGCGAGCAGCCCGTCGAGGGCGGCGATCTTCTCCTCGGGGCCGCGTTCGAGGCCGAGCAGCGTCGCCGAGTCCCGCTGGAACCGGTCGTGGTCCCGGTACGGCACGCCGAGCAGCTCGCAGATCACCAGGGACGGGAGCGGCAGCGCGTACGCCCGCACCAGGTCGGCGGGCGGCCCGGCGGCCGCCATCTCCTCCAGCAGCCCGGCGGCGAGGCGCGCGATCCGCGGCTCCAGCAGCCGCATCCGCCGCACGGTGAACTGCCCGGCGAGCAGCCGCCGGTACCGGGTGTGCTCGGGCGGGTCCATGCGGAGAAACATCCCGGGCGGGAAGCGCAGCGACGACAGCTCGCGCGCGGACCGGCCCACCGGAACGTGGGTGAGCTCGGCGCGGTTGCTGAACCTGGGGTCGGCGAGCACGGCCCGCACGGTGGCGAACCGGGTGGCGAGCCAGCCGAGGTGCCCGTCCGGATAGGCGAGCCGCAGCAGCGGCGCCTCCCGCCGCCAGCGCCCGAGCTCGTCGGGCGGGTCGAGGGGACGTTGCCGGGCGGTGGGGAAGGTCACCGCCTCGGCCGCCGGCCGACGCGTCGTCCTCGTCATGTCGCACTCCTCCCCGATGGGCGGCACACCCGGTCACCTGCCCATCGGCGGGGCCTCCCACCGCCGGCGCGCGGGTTTTACTCACCCGGACGTCCCCGGCGACCCGGGGTCAGGCGAGCAGCTCGCCGCGGGCGACGGGTACGGCCGAGCCGCCGACCTCGACCGCGTCGATCCGGTCGCCCTCCCCCAGCACCCGGGCGTACAGCGTCGAGGGGCGGCTGATCTCCGCGCCCTGGGAGATCTCGATCTCCTCCCCGTAGCGGATGCGGCCGTGCCGGGCGAGGTGGACCGTGGCCGGGCCCGCGGCCGAGCCGGTGGCCGGGTCCTCGGTGACGCCGATCCCCGGGGCGAAGAACCGGGCCTTCCACCGCGTCCCCGAGCCCGCGATGCAGTACACGCCGACGTCCTCCAGCGCGGCGAGCGCGGTCAGGTCCGGGCGGAGCGCGGCCACCCGCGCCGGGTCGTCGAGCACCACGTACACGAACCGCGGCCCGTTGACGTAC